>Ga0207680_10001931_pt1 | contig 9727 bp, 7 predicted proteins | sample KBSS23metaG_FD_184321 | JGI IMG/M metagenome (GOLD analysis project Ga0207680, IMG submission 184321) | Switchgrass rhizosphere microbial communities from Kellogg Biological Station, Michigan, USA - KBS S2-3 metaG (SPAdes) (version 2) | ecosystem: Host-associated > Plants > Roots > Rhizosphere >... | reverse complement strand
TCAAGAAAAACAATCGCATCAGAAGGAAGGAAGTCCAGCAACGTGTACGGCGGTGAGCCAGGCGCGCGGCCATCAAAATAGCGCGAGTAGTTTTCAATCCCTGAGCAGTAGCCGACCTCTTTCATCATTTCGAGATCGAACTCGGTGCGTTGGCGGAGCCGCTGGGCTTCCAACAACTTTCCTTGATCGGTGAACATCGCGCATTGAGATTCCATCTCGCCGCGAATGATCTCCATCACCTCGTCAAGTCGTTCCAGCGGCGTAACGTAGTGGGTGGCGGGAAACACCGATACCTTCGTCGGTTCGTCGAGAACATCGCCGGTGAGAGGGTCGAAGAGTCTGATGCGCTCAATCGTATCGCCGAAGAATTCCACGCGCGTGACGACTTCCTCGTCCTTCGGCTGAATTTCCAGCGTATCGCCGCGCACACGAAACGTTCCGCGTTCCAGTTGCAGATTGTTCCGCGTGAACTGCATCTGCACCAGTCGCTCGATCACCGTATCGAGCTCGAATGTTGCACCCGTTTCAAACGTAACCACCGCTTCCGCGTATTCGCTCGGCGAACCAAGGCCGTAAATGCACGATACGCTCGCAACGACAATCACGTCTCGCCGCTCCAGCAGCGCGTGAGTGGCCGCGTGACGGAGCCGCTCGATCTCCTCGTTGGTGGAGGAATCTTTTTCGATATAGAGGTCTGAACTCGGGACGTAGGCTTCCGGCTGGTAGTAGTCGTAATAGCTGATGAAGTATTGAACGGAGTTCTCCGGAAAGAAAGCGCGGAACTCCTGGCACAACTGTGCGGCCAACGTCTTGTTGTGCGCCATGATCAGGGCGGGGCGTTCGGCTTTCGCGATCACGGAAGCCATCGTGTAGGTCTTACCAGTGCCGGTCGCGCCGAGCAAGGTCTGATACCGATATCCGCTATCCAGCCCATCGACGAGTTGGTCGATTGCCTGGGCCTGATCTCCCTTGGGCGCAAAGTCGCTGGAGATCTTAAACGGAGCGTCAAACCGAACGATCGACATGGGTGCACATGATTCTACGCTTTTCTTCGACCATGTGATTCTGGAATCGGTCCCGATATCGCGACTTCGTCGCTCATCCGGGATCTCGCTGTCGCTCGAGATTCTGGATTCTGGATTCTGGATTCTGGATTCTGGATTCTGGATTCTGGATTCTGGATTCTGGATTCTCTCGAGGGATCGTGACGCATCTAGCATCTAGCATCTAGCATCTAGCATCTAGCATCTAGCATCTAGCATCTAGCATCTAGCATCTAGCAAATCAATACAACTCGGCGATCATGCAGCGGACCCCGCCCCCGCCGTACCTTTCGATCGTCGGAATGTCGACCACGACCGGTCGCGCAAACTTTTCGATCGACTCTAACTGCGACGGAGAAAACGCTTCGTGCGCGGTCCGGGACATCATCAGAATCTTGTCCCTGCCCTCTAGCTCCAACACATTTGCGCAGAAGCTCATCATCTGACCCCAGGTGATCTCGATGACGTCCTTCCCTCCGGTCAGCAAGGCGGAGAGCACAGGCGCCGGCTGCACGATGCACTCTGTGCAGGCCACCGCAAATCCAGTTCCGATCGAGAGAAGCACGTTCGTGTGATAGATGGACTTTCCACCCGGGCCGGCCGTGTCGAAAAGGATCGGTTCGTATTCAAAGTCCGCGCACCAGTTGCGCACTAGTTGTTCGTTTGTGCGATGCGAACGCCCGGCAAACGCGATCTGATTCGCTCGGTCCAACACCAGGCTGCCCGTCCCTTCAAGGAATAGATCTCGATCTTCCATCCCGCTCATGTCGACCAGTTGCGGATATCGGTCGAGGAGCCATTCCACGATGTCCTCCCGCCTCTCTAGCCTCCGGGCGAGGGCGCGCATGGGATAGAGAATCAACGTCCCGTCCGGAAAAGTTGAAAACCAATTGTTCGGAAACGTATCGTCGGGATGGGTGATCTCCCCATCGAAAATCGTGGTCTCCACGCCATTGTCGCGAAGGGCTGAGGCAACGACCTCAAATTCTGCGGCCGCACGAGACTGTATCTCCCTGGGGGTCAGATCGCTGTCCGTGGCTTGGAAGGAGTTATCCACCGCGGGCTGGCCGTCAGAGGCAAATCCTTTGGGCCTAATAAGCAGAACTGAGCGAGCCGCCATGGACTCCATTTTGCTAGGTTAAGTCCATCGCGCCTTAAAAATCCTGAAAATTTCGCGGGTTTCGGTCCTAACCCTATTTTCATCGCATCGCGGGACTTCTATACTGCTCGTGGCGCGCTATGAATTGGCGATTATTTGCTTTACCCGTGGTCCTTGGTTTGGGAGCCTTTAGCTCCGCCCAAGTGGACGTCCATTCGATCCTCCAGGAGATGTCTGACTTGACTCACCTGAGCCATCGACCTGCCTACCCATACAAGGCGGCGATGACGAGCAGCTACGACCGCGCAAGCGTGACCCCTGGCACGGACAGCTGGTTCGCCAACAGCGACAAAGGCAAATACATTCGCAGCGAGAAGGTCCCCGGCCGCACCGAATACGTTATGGCGGACCTCAAGGGCCCCGGCAGCGTTGTTCGACTCTGGTCCGCGAACCCTGTTGGGCTTACGATTCGCTTCTATTTCGACGGTGAAACCACCCCGCGAATCGTTGTCCCGATGGACAGCCTTCTCAACGGTTCCCTCGCCCCATTCACTGATCCCTTTGCGTACATCGCGGCGGAAGGCTACAACCTTTACTTCCCCTTCCCATATTCCAAATCTTTAAAGGTCACGGTTTCCGGGTCGACCACATCTTCGCTTTACTATCACATCGAATATCGAACTTACGCAACGGGGACACCCGTGACCACGTACGTGCCGGGCAGCGTAACGCCTGCCGAGATGAGCACGGTTGGGATGGTCATGCAGAACCCTGGCCTAAGAACCTTGCCATCCGACCTCACGAGCTCACAGATTTCTGGAGCGGTCAAGACAACCGTCCCCGCAGATCTCGTGCTCACCGGGCCGGGCGCTGTCTATGAGCTAAACATTCGAGTGACGCCGCCACCGCTTAAGCAAGCACCTTCCTATACGGATTCCGCGCAGATATGGAACGTCATCCGCAATCTCGTTCTCGAGGTCCGGTTCGATGGCGAGCTTTGCATCCAAACGCCCCTCGGCGATTTCTTTGGAACGGCGCCAGGAATTCATCCTTATGATGCGTTCCCATTCAGCGTCGCCGCCGATGGCACGATGACCTGTCGATTGGTCATGCCATTTGCAAACACCGCCGATATTAAGATTCGCAACTTGACCACAGCAGTTAGCCCAACCGTTTCGATCACTGCGGTCAAAGGCTCCTACGCTTTCGATGACGGCGCTTATTATCTGCACTCGCAGTGGACCGTTCAGAAGCAACTTTCTCGCCCGCTTCGCGACATCAATCTTTTGTCCGCACAGGGCGAGGGCCTTTGGATTGGCGACAACCTTCACATCGCCAATGTCGCAGGAGATTGGTGGGGAGAAGGCGATGAGAAAATATTCGTAGACGGAGAAAGTTTCCCGAGCACGTTCGGAACAGGCAGCGAAGATTATTTTGGCTACGCCTGGTGTTCACCCACGCTGTTTGCAAAGCCGTATCACGGTCAGAGCGTGAACGATTACCCTTGCAACTACGGAAACACCAACGTACACCGATGGCAGATCGTCGACCCGATTCCTTACACAAGTTCCTTGAGCTTTAACATCGAGGCGTACAGCGTGAACAGCAATACGTCGCCGACGTTCGGTCACACATCCTATTGGTATGCGCGACCTGGCGGCCAGGCTGTTCGCCCGCTCACATCGACTCTACTCCTTCCCCCGAAAGTCGGTCTACCCACTTCTCTCCAGGGAACGATGGTGCAGGGTGAAGACATCGCGGTGCAAAGCGTGTCGGGTGGCGTGCTATCGGTTCAAACTCACCAAACAAGTTCTCTCGGATATAAGACCCTTCTTTGGCACGGTGGGCAACCTGGCGATGCCCTTAGAACGAGCGTCACGATTCCAGAAGCCGGCAACTACAAATTCCAAATGAAGCCGCGCATGAGCAGCGCCGCAGGAACCGTCCACGTTTATGTGGCCGGACAAGATATGGGAGTTTTCAATCTCTACAAATCATCCTCCGGTCTGTCGCAAATCGTGGTAGGCACTCTTGCTCTTCCCGCCGGTCCGATCGATCTGGAATTCGATCTTCAGCAGAGGGATTCGCACTCAACCGACAATGACTTCGTGTTGGACTGGGTGCTTTTCCAAAAGCAATAAGGCCGTCTGGTTAAGCGACATTCGGGAACCTAGTAACCCTTTCGCATGTCGTAGCGAATAACGGAAAGCGTAAATTCGGGTTTACGATTTGGTTCGCCAAAGCCCTTTCTGTTGTATAAAAAGAGGGTTAATGAGCCGCCTGAGGTCAACGCTAATTTCTTGGTATGAAGGACAACGTTTCGGCGTTGCCGTTGCTGGCGCTGCATTTTTATTGTCGCTGCTCGTAACCGTCGACGGTCTTCTTGGCTTCGAACCGGCATTCCGAATTTTGTATGTCGTCCCCTTGTGGTTCGCAACGCGCTTAGGCGGACGAACTGCCGGATTTCTTCTCGTCATTCTTGGAACTTGGGTGGGGACGACGATAGACCTACGCGGAAATTATGCAATGACAACGGTCGTGTCGAGTGGCCTCCTGCACTTCTTCGCGCTCGGTGTTCTGATGTTCGCGATCGCAAAGATTGAAGAGTCTCTGTGGAGCGCGCGCAAACAAGCGATGCACGATCCGCTCACCGGACTTCTGAATCGACGGGCGTTGAAGATGTTTGGTGGTGAGGCCTTTGCCCGCACGCAAATCATGCACAAACCTCTCACTGCGGTAGTCATCGATTGCGATGATTTCAAGAAGCTGAATGATGAAATGGGACACCGCGCCGGTGACCACGCTCTGCAAATTCTTGCTAGAGCTCTCGACGCCGAAACGCGTGATACCGATGTGATCGCTCGAATCGGTGGAGACGAGTTTGTTCTCCTCCTGCCCGGAAGTGATGCAGAAGAAGCACGCGGCGTGATGGCACGCGTCTCCATCAACTTCGACCAGCGCATTCTTGATGCAGGCTACGGAACTTCGCTCTCCGTGGGACTCGCCTCGATGGACGAAGGCGATGGCGGAATCGAAGATTTGCTCTCCCGCGCGGATGAGCAGATGTATTTCGACAAAGCGAAGAAGAAGAAACGCGCCTACTTAAACTAGGCGGCCTTTGCCGCGTAGACTTGCGCGACCTCAGCCTGCAGGGCGACGAATGCTTCCGACACTCTTGGTGCTTCAGCCGCAAATCCAGCCATGTCGCTGGCCCGAGCCAATTTCTCCAAGCTCTCGCAAATGTCCCCTAGGCAGAGAGCGCCAATAGAGCGCGAACTTCCCTTTAGGGTGTGAGCAACGTAGATCCCCTTTTCCGCTGAGCCTTCTTCAGCGGCCGCTCGGATTCCTTCGACAAGATCTCGAGAGGTTTCGAAGAACGTGCCAATGATCTCGCGGACGAATTCTTCGTCCCCGCCCGACATATCCTCCAAATATCCTGGATTAAAAGTTACTGCCTGATCTGGCATATCTCGTCCGACCCACCTGCAAGCTTAGCCGAGCTTGTGCAGGATTCTTGCCAGGTTCACGAGTCGAGGCCCCAGGTAATCCTAGCGGGAAGCCCTCCGCATGGTTACTAGGTCGTCATTTCGACCCCCTCCCGTAGATTCAACCTCGAACTCATGTCAAACTCTGCCCTCGTGAGCAACCTAGGCATCACTTCCCGCGAACAAAACTACGCGGATTGGTACAACGAGCTGGTCCTGAAGGCCGATCTCGCCGATTATTCGGCGGTTCGCGGCTGCATGGTCATCAAGCCGCACGGCTACGCCATGTGGGAGCTCATGCAGCGCGCCCTGGACGATATGTTCAAGGCGACGGGGCACGTGAACGCCTACTTCCCCCTCTTTATTCCAAAATCCTTTTTTGAGAAGGAAGCGGAGCACGTGGCGGGATTCGCCAAGGAATGCGCTGTTGTCACCCATCACCGCCTGATCGAAAAACCTGATGGCAAAGGCCTAATGGTCGATCCCGATGCGAAGCTTGAGGAAGAACTGATCGTTCGTCCTACCAGCGAAACCGTCATCTGGAACTCTTATACCAAATGGATCCAGAGCTATCGCGATTTGCCCATCCTCATCAACCAGTGGGCGAACGTCGTGCGATGGGAGTTGCGCACTCGTCTGTTCCTGCGCACCGCGGAGTTTCTCTGGCAAGAGGGTCACACGGCGCACGCGACTTACGACGAGGCCGAGCAGGAATCGCTGACCATTCTCAATGTCTATCGTCGTTTTGCCGAAGAGTGGATGGGCGTGCCCGTGATCTCTGGTCTTAAGAGCGACAACGAGAAGTTCGCAGGCGCAGACCATACGTATTGCATCGAGGCACTCACTCAGGACTTGCGATGTATTCAGGCCGGAACGTCGCATCACTTGGGTCAGAACTTTGCGAAGGCGTTCGGCACGCAGTTCCAATCGGCGGAAGGAAAGCTGGAATATGTGTACTCCACTTCGTGGGGCGTTTCCACGCGCTTGATCGGAACGCTGATCATGGCCCACTCCGATGACAAGGGATTGGTTTGCACGCCTCGTCTTGCACCTATTCAAGTGATCATCGTTCCGATGGGTCGCGACGAAGCAGCGCGCGGTCGCACCTATCCGGTTGCCGATCGCATCGCGCAAGAATTGACGGACAAAGGCATCCGCGCGAAAGTGGACAAGCGCGAACGCGAGTCCCCAGGATTCAAATACAACTATTGGGAGATGCGTGGTGTCCCTGTGCGAATCGAAATCGGTCCTCGAGAGTTGGATGCGGAACAGGCGATCATCGCTCGACGCGATACGGGCGAGAAGTCGACCGTTTCTTTGGCGGATGCTGCGTCATTGGCGGCTGATCTCATGGATACGATCCAGAAGTTCTTGTACGAGCGAGCGCTTGCCTTCCGCGAGGCGAACACGCACCGCGTGAACACATGGGAAGAGTTCGAGAAGGCATTCGCCGGCGAGGGTGGCGGCGGTTTCGTCCTCGCGCACTGGGATGGAACGACGGCTACGGAAGAAGAGATCTCGAATAAGACCAAGGCCACAATCCGCGCTATTCCTCTCAAGCCTCTTCACGAGGATGATGCGAAGCCAGGTGTCTGCATTCTAACGGGCAAGCCTAGTAAGCAGCGCGTAGTGTTTGCGAAGGCTTACTGAGCCTCGTTTCGGATTTCACGCAGAGGCGAAGTCAGTTGATTTTCGGATTTCACGCGGAGGAAGCGGAGGAAAACCGAGGATCGCGGAGGGCGATTCCGATAAGTTGACCACCTGAGATGCAAGTTAATCAGATCACCAGCAAGATCATAGAATGCGCGATGCGAATTCATACGCGTGTAGGTCCGGGGCTCTACGAGTCCGTGTATGAGACGTTGATGGAGTACGAAATGCAAAAGTCCGGACTGAAAGTAGAGAGGCAATATCCGATACCTCTAGTCTATGATGACTTGAAGTTTGACGATGGCTTCCGTGCCGACTTTCTTGTTGAGGGATGCGTTATTGTTGAGATCAAATCGCTCGAATTGCTGGCTCCGGTTCACTACAAGCAGGTCCTCACATATCTCAGCTGTCTCGATTTACAAGTAGCTTTGATGATCAATTTTGGCGAAGAACATCTCAGAAATGGCATCAAGCGAATCGTTCACAAATATGTTGGACGGTCTCCGTCCGAAGGAGCTATTGACAACTAATCGAAAAGCCTTGTCCTTCGCCTGATCTCTTCAATCGCTCTTGGAGCTCCACCATTGCGGGCCTCCGCGATCCTCGTTTTCCCTCCGCTTCCTCCGCGTGAACCATTCATCGAATCATCGCCTAAACTAACATGCTCTGCGCGCCGCGACTCTTATTTCCCTCCGCTTCCGCCGCGCGAATTCCGGAGTCTGTCTTGCAGCGTATCCAGCCCTTCGTGCTGCCACTGCCCCATCCGATTCTCGTGCACCGAGAACCAGAACTTCCCCTCCCACCATGTCGCCTCCAACGTCCCCTTCTCGCCCGGCTTCGTGATATGCCAGTGCACGCTCCCCGGAAACTTCTTCAAACTCAGCCGCTTGAACACCAAACCCATCGACCCGCACGCTTCCTCCAACCGAGACGACACGTTCGAACCGACCGGCACAATCCACTCCTGCACCCTTGAATTGTAAAGCAGGTACAAACACCTCATGCCCGTCGCGCGCGTGATTGCTGCCGTCGTGGTCATGGCAGCCCAGATGGCACAAGAGCCCACGCACACCCTTAACTTCCCCCCTCCCGCCTCCCGATTCAAGCTTCTCCAACCCCTCGCCGGCGTCCCGCCCATGATGCTGGACACCTACGGCTACGGCGCCAACTTCGCCAATACGGTCGCCGCTGAACACAAGCTTCAGGCCCGCATCATGTGGATCGACGCGACCGCCAACATCGATCGCTACAACTCGGAAGAGAAGATCGTGGACATCGTCCAGGAAATCAAGAGCGCAGGGTTCAACACCATCGCCCTCGACATCAAACCGATCTCCGGGCATGTGATCTATCCAAGCGCCTTCGCCCCCAAGCTCACCGAATGGAAGGGCAAGATTCTTCCCACGGACTTCGATCCCGTGACCATCTTTGTAAGTGAATGCAAGAAGACCGGCATGAGTCTGCTTTTCTCTCTGAATGCGTTCAGTGAGGGCCACTCGCTCATGCACACGGGCCCCGGCTATCAGAATTTGGAATGGCAGACCGTCATCTACGACACGAAAGGTCAGCTAGTCCTGAACGGCGAGCGTTTCCCGTTAAGCGACAAGAAAAACGGAACTGCATTGACCGACGCGGTCACGTACGTCAACGTGCAAACTTCCCTTCCCGCACTTAGCCCAGATGTCGTGATCGCAACCGTCGATTGGCCACGCAACGCAATCACTCAAATTGTCGATGGGGCAACACCAGGGGCGAAACTCCCGACGATCCAACAGCGCGGTTACGCGCTCGTTGGTCAAGGAGCTTCCGCAGAGTTTCTCCGCAAGAACGCGACGCTCAACCAGCACGTGCAGTTCGACACCGATCCGGTTTTCGTCCGCATCGAGCAACAGCCGAATCCGCAAGTGCCGCTGATGGTGAATCCAAACCTGCCCGAGGTGCAGGAGCACGAGCTCGCTGTGATTAAGGAAGTAGCAGAAAAATACGAGGCCGACGGATATCTCTACGATGACCGCTTCCGATACGCAGGGATCAACGGCGACTTCAGCGCGTGGACGGAAGCGCTCTTCGAGCACTACGTCGGAAAGAAACTGAACTGGCCCGACGACGTTTACAAATTCACGATCACACCAGACTTCACGCGCGGAATCGCGCCCGGCCCGTACTACGACGCTTGGATGGCGTGGCGCGCGCTGCAAATGCGCAACTACCTTTCGCGTGTGCACGACACCATCCGAGCCGAAAGACCGAAGGCGAGCGTAGGCCTGTATGTCGGCTCGTGGTATGGCGAGTATCCGGCTTACGGAGTCAACGTCGGTTCACCTGAATTGCACGCAGGCTTCTGGTTCCTCACTCCGGAATATCGAATGACCGGCGTCGCGCCTTTGCTCGACATGCTGATTTGCGGCGCTTACTATCCCACTCCAACGGTGTACGACGGCCTCGCCAAC
>Ga0207680_10001925_pt1 | contig 9736 bp, 7 predicted proteins | sample KBSS23metaG_FD_184321 | JGI IMG/M metagenome (GOLD analysis project Ga0207680, IMG submission 184321) | Switchgrass rhizosphere microbial communities from Kellogg Biological Station, Michigan, USA - KBS S2-3 metaG (SPAdes) (version 2) | ecosystem: Host-associated > Plants > Roots > Rhizosphere >... | reverse complement strand
CTGGGCAGCCCCGCCCGGAAGGTGATCATGCCGCTGTCCCCGCGGCGGTCACGCTTGAAGAGCACGCACGTGATAATGTTGTCGCATTTCCGCGCCGGGCGCCGTTGGCAGAACTCACACCCTCCACGCAGGACATTCCGCTTGAACCATCACAGCATGGATCGAGCCTAAAGAACAGTGAACCAGATATTGCTGTGAACGTGACGTTTGCGATCCCACCCCCTGCTGTCCGGCCCAAATTCGCGCTACGCTTTGGATATCAGGCTAGGTCTGATCGGGAAATCACTCTACGCCCGTCCCAACCGGTGCCACAGGTCGGCCCACCACCGGCGCTAATCGCGCCCCTGAAACCCATCAGACTTTTCGCCCATCCCACTATTTTTGGTCGTTTCCGCGAAGCTCTCGCGCGGTTCGAAAAAGATCATCCGAATGTCAAAGTCGACCTCACCCTTCATGAAGGCATCCTTTTCCAGCCGGAACATTTCTTTCAACGGGATGTCGCTGATATTGTCTTTTACAACGCCACTGGTCGTGCTGAACGCTTTGGGTCCGAACCCGTTTGGCGTGGTAAGGTCACGCTTCATGTTGGGAAAGGGCATCCCCTTGCGCGGCTTCGTCAGGTCCAGGCATCTGACCTCCAGCTAGCCCAACCCATTCTTCTCAGTCAGAAAAGCGCCCTCCGCCCAATTCTCGAAAATGTCATGCTCAGAAGCGGCATAGACTTGTCGAACCCGGTTTTAGAGACAGACAATATCTTCAAGATCATGTCCGCTATTCGCAGAGGAGATGGCTATTTTGCTGCATTTGGTCCCCTTGCAAGTGATCTGTCCACGATGGACGGCATGGTACGTTTGAATCTAGCAGGCGGGCTTGAGGATATCGAAATTCGACAGGCGCGATCAGCAAACCTCAGCCTGGAGCCGCTGACCTCTGCCCTTGCCGATCATCTCCTGCCTAACTCCGCCGTGAAATCCTGAAAAGCTGGCCGCGAGCCGATCGCTTTCCGACGAAAGTTGGTCACATATGCTGGCCTTGAGAGCCATGCATGTCTTTGATGGTAAGAATTAAATCCTGCCACAGACGTTCGGGATCAGCGATATGTCGTCGCTTGAAAGGGGATCATCGCCCATCGCAACAATCGGCGTTGCTGGGGACAGAAATCAGGGCGTGGATCGCTTATTTTAGAAATCCAGGGCGATGAACAAATAGGCCAGTCCACCAATCGCACCCAAGCCGGACAGAATGAATAGGGCAGCCTCCCCACCGCCTCCTGCGCCACTGGATCGCGATGCCGGCCGGATGTTAGCGTTTTTGACGGGAGAACGACGCGTTACAAACATATCACCCCGATGTTCGTCACATGCTGCTAATTAATGAATAATGTAAACCATCAATACTGCAAGCCATTCGCGACCGACAAGCGAAATGGCTAAAGAATAGGGTCGCCGTATTTAAAAAGCGTCCTTGGGACGGAGCGCCCGTCCGCCACAGCAACGCGATCCACTGCGGATTGGAATGAACGTAGTGGCGGCGCTGTTGTGGGCCCCTCGGTTTTGGGACAGACGGTTATCGCTGTCTCCCCGCGTAACCCGGTCGACAGCCTGGCCGCAACAGCACCTCATTTGCCTTGCAAGATCAATTCCATGGGCAGAACCGATGAGCCCCGCTCGACGGAGATCGCAATCCGTGCGCCGGGGACAAGTCGGGTCTGTAGTATCTGCAAATCCGCAGGGGAGGAAATTGGCTGACCATTTATCTGGGCGATGACATCACCCGGCTGAAACCCCAGCGACTGGAAGGCTGGCCCTCTTGACGAAAGCACAAGCCCCGTAATCTTTCCGTTCTGCAATCGGGGAGCAAGACCAATATCGGACTTGATCGATGCGACATTTGTCTGCTGTCGCACAGGCGCGGTGACAGCGGGCTTGTCACCGTCGGGCGGCGAGGCAGAAGAAGGACTATCTGGAATGCTTGACGCCACCCCCGTTCCGGATTGTGTTATGACGACATTCTCGGCTACGCCGGCCCTATCAATGACGATATGGTCAAACCTGACTTGCCTGAGAACGACACCGGGCGTGATCTCGTCACCAATAGCAAAACTGCTTTGCGTTCCATCGGGGGTTGCGATGATGGCCGTGCCAATGCCTGTGTCGCTATTGACCCGGGTACCGTACAGCGTAAGCGCGAGCGAAGTATCCGAAACAGAGGACTTCGTGCCACCTGCGCTGTGATAGAAAGGGTCAAACTCACCAAAAAGTCTTTGACGCGCTGCTGCTGAAGGAATCACAGGCAGCTGCCTCCGCCATTCGCCGAAGCTGCCTACCGGAGTCACAATTGTCCAGACCAGGCGCGCAAACTGGATCGCAAGTAAAGCAAGCAGCAACGATTCTACTAGCGATAGCCAACGGCCAGACGCAATCGCCTTGTTTCCATATTTGCGCAGCATATCGCGTATCGACATGAGCATGTTGACTATCTCCGATAGATTGCCCCGGCAGTACTCGATCAGTAAGTGTTATCCCAAAGAGAAAAAAAGATTTTTTATCTAACCATTCGATTTCAGGTCAGACTTTATCCCATGGCAGCGACCAGCCATCGGAGCCTAGCAAGATTTATCCTCTATCACCTTTTTTCTTTTTCTTTCCAAAGAGACCATAAGGTGCTCGGGTTTGTGCCCGTCAGGGGTGACTTTAAGCACTGACCAGGACCTTTGAATCGATGACGACGCGAACGGCCTAATCCTGACGCGCGTCGCCTACGGCCGCGCTGATAAGATCTATCTCTGGTGTGGCCCATGGCATGTGTCGCGTCCCTCAGAATAGATCTGCGGCCTTGACGCTGGACGTAATGATTGCATCATTTCTGGCCTCTTTCGATTGCTCCACTGACGCGGAACCGAGACAAGAGAGCAAGGCTTTGTTCCCCCATTGAGAACAGTCACCCATTGTCTGGCGCTGCCTCTTGCGGCTGAATCGATCATTAAATTGCTCGGTTGACTTCTGATCACACATACCGGCCCTGCCTCGGCGCGTCTTCTTAGCCGACACTTTATTCCAAGGATCGCCCTTCCTTATCTCGCGACCAACGACGACAATGTCGTTGGCGCCAGGGTGGTAAGGGAACGCACCTCGCGGGTCATGTGCGATTGATCGGCGAATCCAACGACCGCGGCGGCTGTCGCCAGCGTCAGTTTCGGATCGGTGCGCAGCAATCCTAGCAGGCGCTGCAGGCGTAGGATGCGAGCGAGCGTGCGCGGCCCGTATCCGAAGATCTGGTCGCATCGCCTCCTGAGCGTCCGCTCACTGAGCCCCGTGACTTGCATAGCGGAGGGGATAACGGCGGCATCGATCGGCGCCTGATTGAGCACCCCGATCACCGTGGTGGCGAAGCGGGCCGCGCCCGGATCGGCCATACCCTGAAACGCCCGTTCCATTGCGGCCGACAAGAGGGTGGCATCGTCGATGGCGCGAAGCGGCTCGGCCAGCTCGTTCGCGCGGCGCCGACCTACGATGTCGGCCAGTGGCACGCGCAGGCCAACTAGGTCCCGCATCTCAATGCCAAGCCAAGTCGAACCAGCGCCGCGTGCGAAGCGGAGACCGAAGATGGTCGAGCCCGGCACTGTCCACTCGCGTTTCGCGAAGCGGTCGGGGCCTGCCACCACGAGTTCGCCATCCATCCACAGGATGTCGGCCGCCCCGTCGGGCAGAACAAGCGTGCCATCCGCCTGATCCGTCGTGATGCGCTTGGTCCACGCAAGACGGAACGCCGACCCGATACCTGAGGTCGGGCGCTCGCTGTACCCGCTAAGGGCGGTTTCGACGGTATCCGTTAGCACATGCGCAGCATCAACAACTGCAGAACCCACTGCAAGGCCACGTCGAGAAGAGAATGGCCGAAACGTTCAAGACTTCGGCTGTGTTGCCTGCGACAATAGGTGATGTTTTCCGCGCTGGCCCTTCTCCTGACTGCCCTGCAATCTACCGCAATTCCTGCATGCGGTGCGGAACTTGAGGCAGCGCGGCAGGCCTATGGCACCTACGACGTGGTGGCCGCTCGCCGCAGCTACAAGCGCGTTGCCGACGGTGCCTGCAGTGCAGGCGAGCGCGCGGAGGCTTCGACCGAACTCGCTCGTATCATATGGCTGGTGGACGCAAATGGTCCTGCGGCCGAGGCACGGCTGCGCACAGTGCCGATGACGATGCCGGAGGGATGCGCAGCGGCCGCCATGCTTGGACGAATCCTGATCGAGACACGCCGGCCGACGGAAGTGGCTTCGACGCTGGCGCCTGCCCTTCCGGTCTGCTCCCGCCTTGAACCGGCAGTTGCGCTGGCTATGGTGTCCGCTTCCGTCGCACTGGCGGCCGACGGACCACCCAACGCGCGGGTAGGAGCCGCGCGTGCGGCCCTGTCGCTGTGGGAGGGACTCTCCCCTGCTGCGCAAGCAACGCTTCGAGGCAGTCGACAGCGGCTCGCGCTCGGACTCCTCGCCGCCGAGCCTGCCGAAGCGTCGGCGGGCTGGCGCGGCTTTTTCACCATGGATGGCGGTTTGGCGGGTGGCCAAATTCCGCGAAACCTCGACGATCTGCTTCGCGCTGGGTTAGCACTGCACGCGTCAGAGGCCGCGCGGGTGGCGCTGTGCGACGCCCTCATTCAGGCGGGCTTTGCGGATGAGGCTAGACATCTGGCAGGGACAAAAGCAGTGAACGGTCCTGCTTGGAGGTCGGCTCGGGCCTACTTCCGGATGCGCGATCGTCTGGCCACGATTCTCGATGAGCATGACAGGGCATATGCATCCGGAGATCGTTCGAGCGACGCGGGGCTCGAAGCGGCGATCCTCGCAACCCTGCGTGACGCGGTCGCAGAGGCCGGCCAGCCTGGCACCGATCCTTGGCCTGCGCTGAGGCGTCTATGGAATCTCGCTGGGACCACCGGGCGAAGCAATGGCATTGAGGGGCTTAACATGGGGCACGTTTCGACCGACGTCGCCCTGTCGGTTAGGCAGGGCCGACGTGTCGGCGCCGTGCGATTCATCGCGCTGGACAACATGATCGCCAATGGCTTTTCGGGATGGCTCGGCGACGGCGTGACTGGACCCGGCGGCTGGGCTGCCGACGGGAAGATCATCCAGGTCCGCACACGGTACGTCCAGGCCGCGTTCGACCGGGCGGCCATCGCTTCGCCGGGCCCAGCACGCGATGCATTCTTCGCGAGGCTGGCTCGGCTGGAGGTAGCCGATCGCTCGCTGAGCCACCCGGCTCCTGGAACGTTTATTCCGAGCCTGTCGGCGCGCCTGCAACTCTCCGCAGTCGATGCGCTAGCTGCGGAACTTCGTGGGAAATCCAGTTCCTCCTCTAACTTTGCTGCCGCTTTTGCCTCGCTGTGGTATTCTCGCAGCCTCGACGGCACCATCCTAAAGCATGAGGGCCGCCATGCGCTGGATCAGGCTCAGTTTCCGGGCGACGCAGCCCTGGGTGACGCGGAACTCGAGTTCCGCGCCAAATTGTCCGAGCTGGAATATGGCGCATCACCGAAGCTAGCGCTCTCCAATATCTATGGTCGCCTTCTCGGCGGCACGACCGGGCACGGTGTGGCTAACTTGCGGCTGGTCGGGGCCCTGACAGCGTGGCTGACCGAACATCGACGCGATGTAACAGACTTTGATCCCGCAGTGCCGTTGGTATCGCAGCTTTGGCGCATCGACGACCAACAGTTACGGGAGATCGCCGCCAGGCTCGATCCCGCCGAGCGGAAGTAAAAAGGGACATGACCTCATGATGAAGGAGACGACCAATGCAGCAACAGGGATCCGTAGATCGCGTTGGGCGTGACGGATTTCGAGCAGTATCGGCCTCGGGCCTGTGGCACCACCGTGGCCAAAAATTTCGTCGCAACATCGCCCTCCAGGAGGCGGTCGCGGTTTTTGGCGAACACAGTGCCACCCAAACCGACGCGTCCATCGACAGCCCAATAAGCCAGTGGAAGAGCAGGTTGTAGTCGGTCTGTTCCATCAGCTCGCGCGCGGAACGGACCGAATAAGAGGCCTGCAGCAGCAGCGTCCGCAACAGCTTAGGCGCAATTGCGGCACGCCCGTCTTCGCGTACATCCCTTCAAAATCCGCCGACAGCACCTCCAACGCTTCATCGACTTCGGCTCGACAATGTAAGCTCGCAGCTGCTAATTGGGCGGCCCGCTAGATGGGCGTTGAGAGAGCTGGGCTATCCTAGCGTGCGTCAGCCGATCGGGAATATAGCGCGGGCGCGGCCAAACCCTGATCGACGAATAGCAGCCGCCACGAGCACGTTTGCGCCGCGTACGGCGAGGATGCCGATCTCGCATAGGCTTGCCCAAGGACTGTCCTTGATCATCGAGCCGAGGAGGGAAAACGCGGCCGCATACTGTCCGGACCGCAGCGTCTCTGCCGCCCTAAACCGCTTTACGCGCACATTGCCCCATTGGATCGCCCAGCGAAACTCGGGGTGGCGCGATACAAGTTCAGCTGTTACCAGTTCACGAGAACGGATCATTCGGTCGTTGTCTCGCGACATGCCGGCGGCGTGGATACGATAGCCAACTAAATAGTCCCGAACGAGCGCGAACGAATATGTTTCGGCGATCTGAAAATAGAGTTTGTAATCCTCGCACCCTTGCGCGCCCCGGGCGCGAAGCGACGGATCGAAGCCACCAACATCCAGCGCGGCTTGGCGGAGGATGAGCGGCGCGCTGCCGTTACCGACGAGATTGTGGTTGCACATCGCCTTCAGAACCCGCCCGCTCGCGCGACCCCGGCTCGAACGGCTTATCACCTCGTTCTTGCCGTTGATGATCACATACCAGCAATAGGCGAGACCTACGGTCTCCTCGCTCCCACGGATCGCCGCCAGTTGTAGCGCGATCTTATCGCGATGCCACAGATCGTCGGCATCGACCGGGGCGAAATATCGTCCTTTGGCGGCGGTGAGAGCAAGGTTTCGGGCAGCAGCCACCCCGCCATTCTTCGTCCGCAATAGCGTGATTCGAGGATCTTCCGCCACATGACTCTCCACGACGGCGGCGGTTGCGTCGGTCGATCCGTCGTCCACGACAATGATCTCTAAGTTGGAATGCGTTTGCGCGCGCACGCTGCGCAGCGTCATGTCGATCCAGGCCGCCGCATTATAGGCGGGCACGATGACTGAGACGAGCTCATCGTGCCCCTCCGGTTCAGCGCGCGGGACCGGCGATGTTTCCAATCGGCATTCATTATGTAGGTAGGAGTCGGCCTTCATGGCGTCAACCGAACCGATTGTCGAACACGCGACGATTGCGACCAGCCCATGGCGGCGCAATATACAAGGCTTCCAACCGAGATGTTCCGTAACCAGACGGATATTCGTGCGGCGCTGCCTGGGGATCGTCCTGGAGCTGTGGACGTTCGATCGCCGACCTGCTGCCGGTGAGTTCGCCCAGCATATTGGCCAGCTCTGCAATGGTGAACTCGTTGGGCTTGCCTATTTTGATCGGACCTGTCACGTTTGGGTGACTGTTCATCAGGCGCATCAGTCCGTCGATCAGATCGTCCACATAGCAGTAGGAACGGCTTTGCGTTCCGTCGCCATAGATGGTGATGGGATCGCTACGCAGCGCCTGAACGATGAAATTGGACACCACGCGCTTATTGTTTGACTGCATTCGCGGACCGTAGATATTGAAAATGCGGGCGACCGTGATCGCCACGTTTTTGTACTTATAATAGTCGACGAACAGGATTTCGGCACATCTCTTGCTTTCGCCATAGCAGGAGTGCGGGCCGATGGGATTTACGCACCCCCAATAGCTTTCCTGCTGGGAGTTCACTTCGGGATCTCCATAGACTTCGGACGTCGATGCCTGAGGGATCAATATGTTCAGCCGTGTCGCAAGGACCATCATGTTGATAGCGCCGGGGACGCTGGTCTCTGTGAACTGTACCGAGCCGTGGTGATAGCGGACAGAGCTTGCGGGACAGGCCAGATTATAGACGGCAGCCCCTTCCAGGAAGAGCAGAAATGTAACGTCACAACATACCACTTCGAAGTCGGAATTGTTCAGCTGGTGGCGAATGTTCCGACGCGAACTAGTATAGAAATTATCGGCGCAGATAAGCTCACGCCTTTGGTCGAGCAATCGGTCGCATAGATAAGACTTTAGAAAAGCCGCACCGCCAGTGACCAATAGGTGCATGATTTTCTCCCGACACTCAGCCCTCTTTGCCTGATTGACTATATAGCTCTATAAAAGTTAACCCGAGCATAATATTGTTAGTCTGATAACGCATAATGTATTTGGCGACATGCATTTTAGGTAGCTGCTGCGCGTAATGTTGGGAGGTCGATAGCGTGGAAGTCGTCACGCAGTTCGATCTGCCGATGGGTGATCAGGATGGTCACGCGGTCCCGCCTCATTGCGACGATTCGTTGCAAGACCTCTTCTTCCAATGTGCGCTCCACCGCGTTGGTTGCTTCGTCAAGGATGAGAATAGCGGGGTCGCGGACCAAAGCGCGGGCGAGACCGATGCGCTGACGTTGACCGCCTGAAAGATTGGTTCCACGGTCGCCCACGGTCGTGCGCATACCATTTGGCAGGGTGCGGATCAGGTCACCGATCCCGGCCAGTTCGACCGCGTGCCACAGGGTTTCATCAGTAGCATTTAGCCGGCCCAGGCAAATGTTCTGCCGGATAGTGCCGGGGATCAGATCGGTGTCTTGGCCTGCAACGGAGACATGGCGAAGCCAATCATCGCGCCGGATTTCGGCCAGCGGCACATCGTCGACCAGGATGCGGCCGTCCTGCGGTTCGTAGAGGCGCAGCAGCAGGTTGACGATCGTTGTCTTGCCAGTCCCGCTCGGTCCAGCCAGCAGCGTGAGTCCTCGGGCCGCGATCCGAAAACTGGAGCCATCCAGCACCGGCTGTCCAGCAGTATAACTAAACCGGACATCATGAAAAATAATGCCGTGCCGGGGGGGAACAAAGGGGCGGTTGCCGTCGGCCCGCCGGAGGGGAACATAGGCGAGCTGGCGTTCAACAGAATCGATGGACGCAAGATGCCCTGCTAAGGCCAGCCGGTTTGCCTCCAGTTCTCGTAATAGCGGCTGCGCGCGATAGAGGAGCAGAACCGCGGCGAACGTGCTGGACGCCGTTGTGCCGAACAGCGTCGACGTTGACGCGATGATTCCGAGCAGCAAAAGATAGCCCACCTCATTCACGGGATATAGCAGTATCTGCATCTGCTCGATCTGTTGGAACTTTCGGCGCGCCGAGCGCGAGGCGAAGTCGAAGTAACGCTGTGCCCAGCGCTCGCGCGCATAGGCGCGAACCGTTCTGGACGCCTGGAGCGTAGTCCAGATCCGTTCCGTGAGCTTGGCGTTGACGATCAGGCTCGCCTCGCCCAGTCTGACCGCGTGTAGCCGGAGCTTGGAGGTCGCCAGTAGCAGCAACGCTGACCCGATTGCGGCCAATATGCAGGCCGGCGCCGATAGGGTGAACACGAATACGCCGAAGATCGCAATGCTGCCTATGTTGGCCGCCATACGAGCAACATTCGTGAATGTATCCGCGACTGCCCAGCTGTGCAGCGCCAGCGTGTCGTGCAAGGTGCCGGCATCCTGTTCGTGGAGATGCTCGTAGGGCATATGGAGAAAGGCATCGAGCAGCCGGGCACGCATCGTTTCGCTGAGCGCATGACGCAGATGCGAGCTGATCAGCCCATAAGCCATGT
>Ga0207680_10001922_pt1 | contig 9740 bp, 10 predicted proteins | sample KBSS23metaG_FD_184321 | JGI IMG/M metagenome (GOLD analysis project Ga0207680, IMG submission 184321) | Switchgrass rhizosphere microbial communities from Kellogg Biological Station, Michigan, USA - KBS S2-3 metaG (SPAdes) (version 2) | ecosystem: Host-associated > Plants > Roots > Rhizosphere >... | reverse complement strand
CCCCGCCCGGTGGGAGAACCGGGCTCAATCCTCTTCTACGAGCTCGAAGTCTTCCGTCGGCGCCCCACAGTGAGGGCAGCGCTCTGGGGGGTCGTCCCCGGGCTGAACATAACCGCAGCGTAGGCAGCGACAGACCAGTACCACCCGCGGCCTCCGGCGAGAGCCGGGGCTAGTCTAGCCGATCACGCGGCCGGGGTGAAGCCGGGTTCGAGGCGGGGGCGTCGGGTAGGACCCTGACGCGCGGGCTCTTGCCGAGCGCGGGGGCAGTGCGTCACACTGTCGCGCATGGACCAGCTCCGGCTCGCCTACCTCGCGCTCGCGCTCGGGCTCATGGGGTTCGGCGCGATCTGGGCGTGGCTGGGCATCCGTCGCGAGGCCACCGGGCTGCCGCGCGGCCCGCGCCTCCTGGCCGCCCTGTTCCTCCTGCTCGCCGTGGGCGGAACCGTCCTCGCGGTGATCCTGGAGGGGCGCGCCGCGCGACCCTGGTGAGGGCGGGCGGCCCGGGCGGCTAGCGCCGTGCGCGCGGCGTCCGGCGCTTCGGCGGCGGCGGCGCGACAGGGCCCGTGCCGGCCGCGCCCGGCGAGACGCCGTCGGTGATGCCCGGCAACGCGATCCCGGCATCCACCAGCGGCTTCGCGATCCGGTCCTTCAGCCAGTGGTCGTCCCACCACTCGAGCGGGCTCGTGTAGACGCCGCGCACCAGCAGCGCGAAGTGGAGATGGTCGCCGCCGGCGAGCCCCGTCTCCCCGCTGCGCCCGAGCGCCTCGCCCTTCTGGACGTTCTGGCCCACCTTCACCGCGATGTCGGAGAGATGTCCGTAGAGGCTCATCAGCCCGAGGCCGTGGTCGACGATGACCATGTTCCCGTAGATCCCGTTGGGCCCCGTGAACACGACGCGGCCCGCGTTCGAGGCCTCGATCGGACTCTGCTTGTTCGACGCGAGGTCGATCCCGAGGTGCCACTGCGTGTCGACGGTGCGGCCGTCCATCTGGTACGTCCGCTCCTCGGGGAAGTTGGCGAAGACCTTGGTGTTGGACTGCTGGCGGAACGGGCCCGTCCAGAGGGGCTTCGGCGAGCTCTCGCCGGAGCCGATCTCGCCGGAGCTGATCTCGAGGTCCGGGCCGAGCTCCCCGACCAATCCGCCGAGCTCTGCATCGGCCATCTCCGAACGGGTCCAGCCCGGGTTGACCACGTTGGCCCGCACGCCGCGCCGCCCGTAGTCGACGGCGACCGACTGGATCAGGCGGACCAGCCCGGCCTTAGACACCCCGTAGGCGGCAAGCTCGGGTCCGCTCACCGCGGCGGCGATCGATCCGACCCCGACGATCGCGCCGCGCGAGCGGGTCAGGTGAGGGAGGCCGGCGCGGACGAGCTTGAAGGGAGCCGTCAGATTGGTCTCGATCACCCTCTCCCAGTCCTCGTCCGAGGTCTCCCCGGCGGCTCCCGCGACGGTGATGCCGGCGTTGAGGACAAGGCCGTCGAGGCGACCATGGCGCTCGGTCGCGGCGGCGATCAGGGCGTCCACGTGGTCCGCGTCGCGGACGTCCCCAGGCAGCACCGTAGCCCCCGCGCCGGCGACTTCTTCGAGCAGCTCACCGCGGCGTCCGGTGAGCACCGTCCGCCAGCCATCGCCCGCGAGCCGCCGTGCGACCGCCGCACCGATGCCGCTGCCCGCACCGGTGACGATCGCGACCGGGGCGTCCGACTCCCCGCCCACGGCCATCAGCGACCTTCGGCGACGGGCTCGGGGGCGTCGTTCAGCTCACGGGCCCAGGCCGCCTGCAAGGTGTTCTCGAGCAGCCCGGCGATCGTCATCGGCCCGACCCCACCGGGCACAGGCGTGATCTGCCCCGCAACCTGGGCGGCGGCCTCGAATTCGACGTCGCCGACCAGCCCGTCCGCGGTGCGGTTGATGCCGACGTCGATCACCGTCGCTCCCGGCCTGATCCACTCGCCCTTGACGAGCCCCGGCCTGCCGACCGCGACGATCAGGATTTCGGCACCACGACAGGCGCTCGCGAGGTCCACGGTGTGGCGGTGGCAATGCGTCACGGTCGCGTCGGCGGCGAGCAGCAGCTGCGCCATCGGCTTGCCGAAGAGATTTGAGCGCCCGATCACGGTCGCGGTTCTCCCCGCCGGATCGATCCCCCCTTCATCGAGCAGGCGCATCACCCCGGAGGGCGTGCAAGGCCGCAGGCCGGGACGTCCGACCGAGAGCAGCCCGGCATTGATCGGGGTCAGCCCGTCGACGTCCTTGGCCGGATCGATCCGGTCGGTGATCGTCGTCTCGTCGAGCTGGGCCGGCAGCGGCAGCTGGCAGAGGATCCCGTCGACTCGCGGATCGGCATTCAGCCAGTCGATCAGCGCCAGCAGCTCCGCCTCCTCGACCGCGGCGGGGAGCTCCTCCGGGAAGGAGGCGATCCCGGTCTCCCGACAGGCCTTGCGCTTGCTGCCGACGTAGACGGCGCTGGCGGGGTCGTCGCCCACGAGAACGGTGGCGAGGCCGGGAGCGCGGCCGAAGCGCCGCTCGAACTCGGCGACCCGCTCGGCGACGCCGGCTCGCTGCCGCGCGGCGGCCGCTTTTCCGTCAATCAGGGCGGCGCTCACGCGAACACCAGCGAGCTGTTGCCGTGGACCGCGACCCGGTCCTCGAGGTGCCAGCGGACCGCGCGGCTCAGCACCGTGCGTTCGATGTCGCGGCCGGCCTGGACCATTTCGTCGACGCCGAGGCGATGGGTCACGCGCACGATGTCCTGCTCGATGATCGGGCCGGCATCGAGGTCCTCGGTCACGTAGTGGGCGGTGGCGCCGATGATCTTCACGCCCCGGTCCCGCGCCCGGCTGTACGGGTTGGCGCCGATGAACGCGGGCAGCAGCGAGTGGTGGATGTTGATGATCGGGGCTCCGGCGCCGGCCAGGAACTCGGGGCTGAGGATCTGCATGTAGCGAGCCAGGACGTGGAGGTCGTAGCGACCGCCGCCGATCCGCTCGAGGATCTTCGCCTCGGCCTCCGGCTTGTGGCCTTTCTCGACCGGCACGTGCAGGTACTCGACGCCGAACCGCTCCGCCTCGGTCGCCATGTCGGGATGGTTGGAGACGACCAGGTCGATGTCGCAGGGCAGCTCGCCCTGGTGCCAGCGGGTCAGGAGCTCGGTCAGGCAATGCCCGTGTTTGGAGACCAGCACGCAGACCCGCTTGCGCCGGGCCACCGGCCACAGCTCCCAGCAATCGACGCCGAGGTCCGGGGCTATCTCGCGGGCGAACTCGCGCTTGAACTCCTCCTCGTCGAGCGAGCCCGCGGCGACGCCGAATTCGGCCCGCATGTAGAAACGGGGCGGCTCGCCGGTGGAGTGCGAGTCGAGGTCGAGGATGTTGCCTCCGCGGCGGCCGAGGAACCCGGCGACGGATTCGACGATGCCGGGCCGGTCCTCGAGGTCGATCAGCAGCCGGTAGCGGTCGAGTGCCGTGCCGGTCTCGGCGGCGGCGGGCTCGCTCAACGTCGGGCCCGTCATCAGACCCGTGCCTCGAGCTCGTCGGCGAGGTCGAAGAGATCGACCGAGGACCCGTAGTCGGCGACGCCGAAGATCGGCGCCTCCGCGTCCGTGTTGACGGCGATCACGGTGCCCGCGTCGCGGATCCCGGCCAGGTGCTGGGCGGCGCCGGAGATCCCCAGCGCAAGGTAGACCTTCGGCTTCACCGTGCGGCCCGACTGGCCGACCTGGCGGGCGCTTGGCACCCAGCCCGCGTCGATCAGCGGACGCGACGCGCTCAACGTCGCCCCCAGCTTCTCGGCGAGCTCGGAGAAGCGCTCGATGTTCTCCTCCTCGCCGACGCCACGGCCGATCGAGAGCAGGAACTCCGACTTGGTGATGTCGACGCCCTCGGTGGCCGCCTCGCGGTAGCCGATGTGGGTGGCGAGCGGGGCGGCATCGAGCCGCTCGGTGCGGACCGGCGTCGAAGCCGGCTCGACGGCCGCGACGGCGCCGGGACGCAGCATCAGCAGCGTCGTGTCGCGGTCGAACTCCAGCGCGGCGACGAGGCGATCTCCGTAGACGCCGCGGTGGGCGCGCAGCGCACCGTCGTTCCACTCGGCTGCGGTCACGTTCGGGGCGAACCCGAGGCGGCGCCAGGCGGCGAGCGCCGGGGCGAAGCCGAAGGAGTCGACGGTATGGCCGGTGAGGATGACCGCGGGCTGCAGGTCGTCGAGCAGCTTTTCGACCGCCGCCTGCGCCAGGTGCGGCTCGAACTCCGACGCCTCGGTCTCGAACGCGACCACCTCGGCGAGCCCGTCGGCGCCACAGCGCTCGGCGAGCTGGGTGACGCCGCCGCCGATCACGGCGACCCGCACCTCCCCGGCCCCTTCGGAGCCGAGCCGCAGTCCGGCGGCGATCAGCTCATGCGTGCTCTCGGCAGGCTCTCCGCGCCGATGCTCGGCGATGACGAGGACTCCACTCATGCTCAGGCTCCCTTCCGCTCGCCGACTTGCTCGCCGACGATCTCCATGATCCGATCTGCCACCGATCCGGCGTCCTCGCCGAGCGACTCGGCACTCGACTCGCCGCGCTGCGGGTGGGCGATGCCGACGGTGCGGGCGCCGCGGCCCGCCTCGACGTCGTCGGCGCTGAGGCCGACGTCCTCGAGTCCGAGCTCGTCGAGCTGCTTCGCGCCAGCCTGCTTGATCGCCCGCAAGGTCGCGTAACGAGGTTCGTTGGCGCCGGTCTGGATGGTGATCAGGGCCGGCGTCGGCACCGATACCTGTTCGACCAGCCCACCCTCGAGCTCGCGATCGACGACCGCGGTGCGTCCGGCGGCATCGAACTCGATCGCCCGGGCGACGGCGACGTGGGGCAGCTCCAGCAGACCGGCAAGGGCGACACCGGTGGCGCTCGATGCCGCGTCGGAAGACTGCACTCCACAGAGGACGAGATCGGGCTCCTCGCGGCGGACGGCCGCGGCCAGCACAGTCGCCACCATCAGCGGCTCGAGGTCGGTCAGAGCTTCATCCCAGATCCGGGCACCTCGGTCGGCCCCCTTCGCGAGACAGGCGAGCAACGCCTCCTCGGCGTCGTCGTCACCGACGCTCACCACCACGACCTCGACCTCGCCCTCGCCCGCCGCCTCCTTGATCTGGATCGCGGCCTCGACCGAGAAGTTGTCCCACTCGTTGAGATCTGACTCGAGGAAATCGGCGTCGATCTCCGTGCTCCCGTCGGCGAGCTCGAAGTCCTCGTCGAGCGCGGCCGCCTGCTTGATCGGAACAACCAATCGCACCATCTGTCCTCCAACCCCTCGTCGTGATCAGCGCTTCCAGTGTCCACAATCGCACCGACCTTGTCAAGTGGATAGGTTCTGTTCAGCCCGCGGCGATCGCGGCGACCCCGGCGAAGACGACAACCAGAGCGGCGACGTGCTGGCGGCGGGGGCGCTCGCGCTGTAGGAAGACAGCGAGGAGGATGGTCACGACCGGATAGAGAGCGGTGATCGTCGAGATAACGCCGAGCGGCCCGCGGGTCAGCGCCACCGTCGCGAGCAGCCAGGCGGCGAGACCGAGGAGCCCGAGCATGACCAGATCTCGCGCCTCCGATCGGCGTGGGATTCGGGCACCCAGGTAGACCGAGACAATCGCGAGGACCACCGCCGCGGACGACTGCGCGACGACGACGAACCAGACGACCTGGTCGCGGTCGACCGAGCCGGAGACGACGTAGAAGGCCCCGAGGCCGACGGCCGACAACACGGCCAACCCGATCGGCCCCCGATTCGAGGCCGACCCGCCGCCCTCGTCGCCGACGGTCGAGACGATCACCAGCATGCCGCCGATCGCGAGGACGATCCCCAGCGTCTGCGGCCAGCTGAGGCTTCCACCGGAAGCGATGTCGAAGAGGACCGGGATGACGACGCCGGTGGCCGAGATCGGCGCGACGATGCTCATCCGCCCCGTCCCCAGGGCGCGGTAGAGAGCCGTCAACCCGACCACGGTGACGAGCGCGGCAGCCGCGCCCAGCCAGATCGTCTCGGCGGCGAGCGGTCCGGACCCGAGGACGAGGATCCCGGCCGCCGCGACCGCGCCGCCGGTGGCGAGCATCGCCCCGGTGACGACGAACGCCGAGAGCGTCCGCGTCTTTAGCCCCGCCCCATAGTCAGAGATCCCCCAGGCGAAGGCCGAGAGAATCGCGATCAAGATGGCTTCCACGTCGCTCGCTTTCCCTCCGTCAAAGAACTATCCTTTTGGAAAGTTATGGGAATCAAACTGGTCATGGTCCTGACCGAGAACTGGACCGTCACCCCGGCCCGCGACCTGCGCGCGCTGGTCGAGATGGCCCGGTCGGCCGAGGCAGAGGGGATCGACACGGTGATGCTCAGCGAGCATGTCGTGCTCGGGCCGAGTGCAGGCGCCGAGGGCCGCCCGTTCAATCCCAAGGACTACGCCGCCCCGGGCAACCAGGACCCGGCCACGCCGTGGCCCGATTCGATCGTCCTGATGAGCGCGATCGCGGCAGTGACCACCCGCCTGCGGATCGCCGGCGCGGCGATCATCGCGCCGCTCCGTCATCCCCTGCTGCTGGCCCACCAGCTCGCCGCCCTCGACCTGGTCGCCGAGGGCCGCCTGATCGTCCAGCCGACGGTGAGTTGGCTCGAGGAGGAGTACGACGCCCTGGAAGTTCCCTTCGCGAGCCGCGGCGCCCTCCTCGACGAGCACCTCGCGGTCTGGGAGAAGGTCTGGCGCGAAAGCCCGGCCTCCTTCGACGGCGACCACTACCGCTTCTCCGACGTCTACCTCGAGCCGAAGCCTTACCGGCCAGAGGGGCCGCGGATGTGGTTCGGAGGCATGCGCCTGAGCGCTCCGATCCTCCGTCGACTCGCCCGACACGGTCATGGCTTCCACCCGTTCGGCCGGGCAGGCGCCGAGGATCTGGAACGGGTCCGGGAGGCGATCGCCGCCGCCGGCCGCGACCCCGCCGAGCTTGAGGTCGTCGGCGGCATCCGTCCGCACTTCACCGACCCGACCGGGCCGGCGGACCTCGACGAGGCGGCCGCCTCGATCCCCGAGCAGGTCGAGGCTGGCTACACCGCGATCTGCTTCAACCCATCGCAGTACGCCGCTCACGTCGACGAAGTCCCCGACGTCTGCCGGCGGCTGGTCGAGCTCACGAAGAGTTGAGCGAACCGGAATACCCCGCCGCTGCAGCGGCGGCGAGCCCGAGAGCCTCCTCCACGTCGAGGCGGCGGTAGCGCTCCATCGTCCGCCCCCGGACCTTCAGGTCCCCTCGAGCGGCGGCGATGCGATTCCGCTCCGCGGAGGGAACCTCCTCGAGGTGGGCAGCAACGACGGCGGCCTCGGGTGCGTCGCCCATCCGATCGATCAGCTGCTCCATCAGTAGGACGTCCTCGACGTAGCCGTCGGTGACGGCATCGCCGGCAGCGGTGATGTCGCCGGCCGCGGCGCGGCCGTCCGGCGAGTAGGCGATCGCCGATCGGAGGCGGCCCCGGGCACTGGCCAGGGCCTCACGCTCGAGTCCGGCGAGGGTTGCGGGCGCCCCGTCCGGCACGGCGAGGCGGGTGATACCGCGGTCGTTGATCGCCCTCAGCAGCGCGGTCGGGTCGGCGTCGACGACGGGCTCCTTGTGCGGCGGCCAGATGTCGAGGGCGCCGTGGTGCCCATGCGCCTCGCCGACGTGGAAGGCGAAGAAGTCCGGATAGATCCAGAAGTCCTCCCCTCCCTGCCGCTGGACCTCGTAGAAGGAGAAGATTCCGGCGAGGAGCCAGAGGCTCGCGCCGACGACACCGCAGGGCTCCGTCACCACGATCCCGAGACGGTCGTGCCGGTCGAATCCCGGCAGCAGGTCACCTACCGCGGCGGCGTTCCCTTCGAGCTCGACCGAGAAGGTCCCCTCCTGCAGCTCCTCAGCCGTGTGCATCGGCCAGCGTCGGCTGCCGCGAGTCGAGATCGACCGCAGGGGGCCGCTCGAAGGTTCCGGTCAGGTAGCCCGAGGCGATCATCGCCTGCAGGGCGTAGACGCCGCTCTCGCGGTAGTCGAACGGGCCGGGGAGGAATCCGGGCGACGCCATGCCGCGTTGGACGCCCTCGCAGGCGGAGAAATCCTGGCGGTTCGTGAGGTCCCAGAAGTCGGTGGCGTAGGAGGGATCGAAGCCCTCGCTCTCGATCGCCTCCGGCGGGAAGTACCACGCGCACTCGACCGCCGTCGCCGTCGGTGAGACCGGCGTCATCCGGTGGGTCATCACGTAGTCAGGGTGAGGGCTCAGAAGCAGGCTGGGGAAGATCGCGAAGTAGGACACCTGGCGTGCCTGCTCATCGGTAAGTCCCGGGATGCGGACTCCGTCGCTGCCGCCGTCGAGGGACATCGTCTCGGCGAAGTCGCGCAGCTCCATCGGGCCGCCGAGCCAACGGCCGGTGTGCGGGAGCGCCTCGGCGCTTTCCGGAGGAGAGACCCGGCAGAGCTCCGGATGGATGCTGGGACAGTGGTAGCACTCGAGGTAGTTCTCGAGGATCAGCTTCCAGTTGGACTCGACCACATACTCGTGGGAGCGGGCCAGACGAAGGTGCTCGAGCTGCCAGTCGCCGACGTAGGAGGAGAGGTTGCCGAGCCAGTCCGAGAGCGGGCCTGCCTCGCCCGAGACGTTGACCCAGATCCAACCGCCCCACTCCTCGACCCCGACGCCCTGAAGCGGGAAGTCGGCCTTGTCGAAGCCGGGGATGTCGGAGAAGCGGGTGGCGGTACGCAACGTCCCGTCAAGGTTGAAGGCCCAGGAGTGGTACGGACAGGCGATCGTCGACCGCTTCGCGCACTCGCCGACCCCGAGCAGCGTGTGGCCGCGGTGGCGACAGAAGTTCGCGAAGCCGCGGGCCACCCCGTCCTCGCCACGTGCGAGGACGACGCTGCCACGACCGACGGAGACCGCCGTCTGCGCCTTCGGCTCGGCGATCAGGTCGCTCCTGCCGACGCAGACCCAGCCGGCGTCGAAGACGTGCTCGCGCTCCCAGTCGAGCACCGCATCGGAGGTATAGGCCGCGGCGGGAAGCGTCCTCGCCGCGCCGTAGTCCTCGGTCAGAACGGCGGCGACGGCCTGCGGGTCCAGCGGTGCGACAGCGGAAGCCATTTGATCCCCTCCCTCGAAGAGACGACGATTACAAGGGGCAGGGTAGCCGGATTCTGCGCAATGCGCAACATCGGGCGCTAAAATTGCGCAATGCGCAAGGACTCAGGTCACGGGAAATTCGTAGTGGGCCTTGTGGATCTCGAGCTCGACGAGCGTCTCGGTCTCGAGCACGCCGTCCAGTCGGCCGAGGCGTGCTCCGACAAGCTCGTGCAGCTGCGCCGTGTCCTCGACGACGACCTGCAGCATCAGATCGAAATGACCGGCCAACGAGCTGAGGTACATCACCTCCGACCATCCGGCAAGCTCCGCGGCCAGCTCCTCTCGGGCGCCGGCGGTGGTGCGCAAAAAGACCGTCGCCAGTTGACCGCGGCCGAGCTTCTGAGGATGAGCGAAGGCGGTGATCGACATCACGCCCGTCTCCTGCAGACGACCTGCCCGGAATCTGATCGTCGCCTCGGCGGCGCCGAGATTGCGCGCGATCTCGCGGAAGGGGCGACGGCCGTCCTGCTGGAGTTCGGAGATGATCGCCCGGTCGAGATCGTCGATGTCACCGGCCGGCCGGCGCCTCGTCATCTGGTCGTCGGACCCGCTTCCCATCGCCAGGAGGCTAGCCAGACCTG
>Ga0207680_10001907_pt1 | contig 9781 bp, 10 predicted proteins | sample KBSS23metaG_FD_184321 | JGI IMG/M metagenome (GOLD analysis project Ga0207680, IMG submission 184321) | Switchgrass rhizosphere microbial communities from Kellogg Biological Station, Michigan, USA - KBS S2-3 metaG (SPAdes) (version 2) | ecosystem: Host-associated > Plants > Roots > Rhizosphere >... | reverse complement strand
ATCTCGCCCTGGCCGTCGCCGTCCGACATCAGCCACTGGTGGAAATAGTCGGCGGGGTCTTCCGGCGTCGGCGGATAGCGGTTTGCGAATTTCGGATCGGCCAGCGAAAGCGCATCGAACTCGTTCTTCCGCGCCTGCGTGAAGTTGAACAGGTGATTGTGGAACGACAGCGCTGCATCGCGCCCGTCGCGCGCCACATGGATGACCTTCACGCCGTCATAGATCGGCAGCGCGTCATAGGGCAGGTGCGTCTTCAGGAAGCGGCGATGCGTCTGTGCCTCCGCCGCCCGAAAGCGTACGTCCATCGGCGGTCCCAGCCCGCGCTCGAACCACGGCGACACCTCGTGCAACGACTTCGTTTCCGCCGTCCCGAACACCAGCATGCAGACGATGCGCTGCGTCCACGTCGTGCCGACCTTGGCATAGGTCCCGATGACGATGTCGTCGGCGCGCGGTTTCCACCGGTCCCAGACGCGGCTGTCGTACACGCGGCTGTGCACCACCCGCTCCGGCGCGCGGATCAATCTCGGCGTCATGGAGCTCCCCTCGGAAGACCCGCACTCTAGCACGGCCATGGACTCGCGCCCTTTGGATCGTGCAAGACTGTCCCATCAGCCAATTGCCCGGGGATTTCGTGGCCGACGCCGCAGCCGAGACGCCGATCATCAAGCGCCGCCATGTCGCCGCGGCGGTCGCCGGCAATGCGCTCGAGTTCTACGACTTCACCACCTACGCGACCTTCGCCGTCGCCATCGGTCACGCCTTCTTCCCGACCGGCAAGGGCGGCCTGCTCGATACCGAGTTCGGCAGCCTGATGCTGTCGCTCTTCACCTTCGGCGCCGGCTTCCTGCTGCGGCCCATCGGCGGCATCGTGCTTGGCCACTATGCCGACCGCGTCGGCCGCCGCCCCGCGATGCTGATCAGCTTCACCATGATGGGTCTCGCCATTCTCGCGCTGGCGCTGATCCCGTCCTATTCGGTGCTCGGTATCGCGGCGCCGCTGCTCGCCATCCTCGCGCGCCTGACCCAGGGCTTCGCGCTCGGCGGCGAAGTCGGCCCCACCACCGCCTATCTGGTCGAGACCGCGCCCGCCAACCGCCGCGGCCTCTATGCAAGCTGGCAAAGCGCCAGCCAGAGCATCGCGTCGATGGTCGGCGGCGGCGTCGGTGTGCTGCTCTCCACCACGCTCGATCCCCACACGCTCGAAGTCTATGGCTGGCGCGTCGCCTTCCTGCTGGGCGCCCTGACCCTGCCGTTCGGCCTCTACATCCGCCGCTCGCTGCCCGAGACGCTGCACGCGCCCGACCACCTGCCGCACCAGGAGCACAAGAACTTCTTCGCCGGCCTCGCCGGCCACACGCGGCCCATCGTCCTCGCGCTCTTCATCTTCATGGGCGGCACGGTCGCGACCTATGTGCTGAACTACATGACGACCTTCGCGCGCACCACGCTGCACATGGGCCAGACCCAGTCGTTCTCGGCGACGCTGATCAACGGCTTCGTCGGCCTGCTGGCCTCGCTCGGGGGCGGTCTTCTGTCCGACATCTACGGCCGCCGCATCATGATGGTGGGCAGCCGCTTCCTGTTTCTCATCCTGGCCTATCCGATCTTCATGCTGATCGTGGACCAGCGTTCGACCATGGCGCTGCTGCTCGGCGTCGGCACGCTCTCGATCCTGCTCAACATCAGCTCGGGCGCGTTCTACGTCGCCTTCATCGAGGTGCTGCCCAAGCGCGTGCGCGGCGGCATCTTCGCCACCGTCTACGCCACCGCCATCGCGCTGTTCGGCGGCACCACCCAGCCCCTGATCGCCTGGCTGATCGAGGTCACCGGCAATCCCATGGCGCCGTCCTGGTACCTGCTGTTCGCCAGCGCCCTCAGCCTCGTCGCGATGTACCTGATGGTCGAAAGCGCCCCCGTCCGCCTGGCACAATCCGCTCCCGGCGAGCCTGAGCCCGGCCTGCCACCAACGGCCTAGGACGGTCGCGGCACTCTCGGCATGTCTCGCAGATCGAACGCCCAGGGCAGCGCCGAGTCGCAGAACCCCTGCCGCTTCGGCGCCAGCTCCGCGCGCTGCCGCAGCCATCCCAGCCGCAGATTGAACAGCGGCCGGTCCCCCATGCTCGTCGAGTACAGCGATGTCCCGCACACGCCGCAGAATCCCTGCACGCGCCTTGTCCCGCTGTCCGCCGTCTTCACATATTCGGTGGGCGTGCCGGTCAGTGACAGGTTCTCCGTCTTCACCGGCACGCTGCCGCGATAGGGCGCGCCCGAGAACGTCTGGCAGTCCGTGCAATGGCACAGCACCGCGAGGTCCGGATTGACGTCCGCCTTCACGCGGATCGCGCCGCAATGACAAGTCCCGTCCACGATCATCCGCGCCATGACGCCCTCCGTCGCGTCATCTTGCGCCCGCGCGCCGCCGCGCGCTACAGCACGTCCATCGCCATCCCACGGAAAACCACGCCATGTCGCAAGCCCCGGTATCGCCCGCCGGCCTCTCCGCCACCATGGGCCTCGAGCATGTCGTCGACGACGGCGCCACATCCGGCCGCGCCGTGCTGCACTATCGCGCCCGTCCCGACCACTGCCATTCCGGCGGCATCGTGCAGGGCGGCTTCGTCACCGGCTGGATCGACGCCGCGATGGCGCATGTCGTGATCGCGTCGACCAAGCGCGAGCTCTCGCCCCTCAGTCTTGAAATCAAGATCAGCTTCCTGCAATCCGCCAAGCCCGGCCTTGTCATCGCCGAAGCCTGGATCGAGCGCATGGGCAAGAGCACCGCCTTCCTCGAAGGCCGCCTGCTCAACGAAGCCGGCGACGTCCTCGCCAAGGGCACCTCGACTGCCCGCCTCGTCGCTCTCCCCAAAGGCCCGCTGCTCTAGATCGCTCCCATTAAGGCCGCGACTCTTCGTCCGACGCTTCCGGCCCGCTGCGATCGGGACGATACATTGTGATTTGAGCTGCCACGTCCGGATTATGTGAGAGCGCCTCCACGACGTCTGCTTCTCCGGTGGCGTCACCATCCTGCTTCTTGATCGTGCCGCGGAGATAGAGTGCCAATGGCGCATGCCCACCGAACCTTACGGCGTCATCAGCGGCGGTAAGTGCCTCGCTCATCCGTCCCATGCGATAGAGCAGCAGGGCGCGATCGTTCAAAGCATCGCTCGCGTGCGCCGATTTCTTCAGCGCGGCGTCGCAGTCTGCCAATGCCGCGTCGCGGTCCTTGTCTGCCATAACGCGAAGTCGGCAACGTAGTGATAGAGATGCAGGGTTCTCGTGCATGCGCATGATAAAAGAGGCCGCATCGTCCATGGCGTGGTCATAGTCGCCCGTGGCGAGATAACTGCGTGCGCGGTCCTCTATGGCGAAGTTGTTGTTCCGCTCTATGGCACGCGAACACGCATCGATCGCCGACACCGGATTGCCCTTGTCGTCATAGGCTTGTCCCAATCCGCGCCATACCAAGCCATCACCGGGATGAGCCTCAACAGCCGCACGACAAGCGGCAATTCTTTCGTCTGCCGGGCGCGAACGCTGCAAGCAAATCGGTTGGAATCGCCGCCCGGAACTCGGCTTCGGCATAATCGGAAACGTGTTTGGCCCGCCCACAGGATCGGCCGCTGCGGCTGCCGGTAACAAAACGGCCAGCGCTGCGATGATGGCGACCGGGCGGATCATCGTCATCATGGCTTCGGCAGCACGCCGGTGCGTACGAAGAAGTCGATCGCGTTGGAATTGGCGGCCAGCGCGGCGGCCATGTCGGTGTCGCCCTTCGCCGCGTCGCCCGCCTGCTTCTCGCAATAGCCGCGCATGTAGAGCGCCGATTTGCGCCGGTCGTCGACCTTCAGCACGTCGTCGAACCCGGCAATCGCATCCGCACAGCGTCCAAGCCGCATCAGGATGATCGCCCGCGCCTGGAGCGTCTGGGCCGGCCGGCGCAGCTTGTCGATCGCCGCATCGCAATCGGCCAGGCCCGCGTCCAGCTCCTTGCCGGTGATGGCGCGCGCCCAGCAGCGCGCGTGCAGGCCGATCGCATCGCCGCCGCGCATCGCGATCACGGCGTTGGCGTCGGCCAGCGCCTTGTCGTAGTCGCCCATCGCCGCATACAGCTCGCTGCGCTTCGTCTTCGGCGCCGTCCAGTAGCGGAAGTTCTCCAGCTGCGAATAGGCGGCGAGCGCCTTGTCGTTGTCGCCCATCGCCGCATATGTGTCGCCGAGCCCCAGATAGCCATAGGCGAAGTAGGTCCCGTGATCCTTGATTACTTGCTCGCAGCTCGGAAGCCGCATGGCGGGATCGAGGTCGTCGTCGAGGCACTGCTGGTAGCGCCGCGCCGACCCTGAATCCTCCGCCATGGCCGCAACCGGCAACAGCGCAAGCATGGCGGCCAACAGATAGCGTTTCATCGCGTCCTCTCTCAGCTTTGTTTCTTTATGGCACTCTCGTGCCAGCGGTGCAGCAGGGCCCACTCCAGCGCCGTCAGCGCGAACAGGATCGCGATGCCCAGCACCGACAAAAGCGCCAGCGCCGCGAAGGCCTGCGCCGTGTCCAGGCTGCGCGTCGACAGCGTGATCACCCAGCCGAGGCCGAGGTCGTTGCCCGAGCCTGCCACGAACTCCGCCGTCACCGCGCCGATCAGCGCCAGCCCGCCGGAAATCTTCATGCCGGTCAGGATGTAGGGCAGGGCGCTCGGCAGTTGCAGCCGCCACAGGATCTGCCAGCGCGACGCGCCGTACAGTTTCATCAGGTCGGTCAGATTGTGGTCCGCCGACTTGATCCCCGTCACCGTGTTCGACAGCACCGTGAAGAACGAGATGATCCACGCCAGCACGACCAGCACCTCGTTGACGTTGTCGTAGCCGATCCAGATCAGCAGCAGCGGCGCGATGGCCACCACCGGCGTCACCTGCAACACCACTGCGAACGGATACAGCGCCCACTCGACCACCCGGCTGAGCGAGAACAGCACCGCGATGGCGACGCCCGCCACCGTCGCCAGCACGAATGCCTCGCCGGTGATCTTCAGCGTGAACAGCAGCGCCGGCCCCAGCACCTCCCAATGTGCGAACAGCGCGGTCCAGATGTCGGAAGGCGTCGCCAGCACCAGCGGCGAAATCCCCGACGCATGCACGCGCCATTCCCACAGCACGATCGCGGCCGCGAAAACGACGACGGGAATGAGATAGCGAAGAACACCGATGTCGCGCTTCACCGCTCCCTCTCCCCAGTTGTCATGGCCCGCAACAGCGGGCCATCCAGGTGGTGCGCAGCAAGCCCTGCAAGGATCGCGAAGACGTCAACTGGATGGCCCGTTGTTGCGGGCCATGACAATAAGGAAATCATGCCGCCACCATCGCGCTCTTCAGCGCCGCCGACACGCGCCCCGCGTCCGCCGTGAACTGCGGCGTCAGACGATAGGTCTCGTCGCGTCCCGCCGGCGGGCTCAGCACAAGGTCCGCCGCCACGCGTCCCGGCCTGGGCGTCATCACCACCACGCGGCTCGACAGATACGTGCTCTCGTACACGCTGTGCGTGACGAAGATCACCGTCAGCCCGTCCTCGTGCTTCAGCGTCAGCAGGTCGTCGTTCAGCGCCTGCCGCGTCAGCTCGTCCAGCGCCGCGAACGGTTCGTCCATCAACAGCAGCTTCGGCTCCGCCGCCATCGCCCGCGCGATCGACACCCGCATCTTCATCCCGCCCGACAGCTCGCGCGGATAGGATTTCTCGAACCCCTTGAGGCCCACGCGCGCCAGCGCCCGCGCCGCGCGATCGTTCGCTTCGCCCTTGTTGCGCCCATGCAAATCCAGCGGCAGCCGCGCATTGCCCAGCGCCGTCGCCCACGGCATCAGCGTCGGCTCCTGGAACACGAAGCCGGCGGCCGGCTTCGGCTCCGCGAAGCTCACCGTCCCGCCGTCCGGCGTCAGCAGTCCCGCGATGATGCGCAGCGCCGTTGACTTGCCGCACCCGCTCGGCCCCACCAGCGACAGGAATTCCCCATCCGCCACGGCAAGGTCCAGCCGCGCAATCGCCTGCGTGCCGTTGTCGAATGTCTTGGAGATGCCGGAGAGGGTGAGAAGGGACATATCGCTTGCAATAAAACACACTGTCATGGCCCGCAAAAGCGGGCCACCCAGGTGACATCTTCTCCGTCGCCGGCAGGTTCGCGGCGCCCCAACTGGATGGCCCGCTGTTGCGGGCCATGACATTCTGCGGGTGGTGAAACAGGAGCCACGCCATGGACTACGCCGATTTCCAATTCCTCCTTTTCGATCGCAAGCCCAACGGCGTCCTCCTCATCACCCTCAACCGCCCGCAGGCGATGAACGCCACCAACGCCCGCCTGCACTGGGAGTTGACGAAGATCTGGCCGCTCATCAACGACGACCCGGCCGTCCGCGTCGCCGTCGTCACCGGCGCCGGCGACCGCGCCTTCTCCGCAGGCGGCGATCTCGACTGGATCGGCGAGACTGCCGGCAACCCGGCGCAGGTCGCAAACACCATGAAGGAGGCCGGCGACATCGTCTTCAACATGCTCGCCTGCGAGAAGCCGATCATATCGGCGATCAACGGCGTCGCGGTCGGCGCCGGCCTCGCCGTGGCGCTGATGGCCGACATCTCGATCATGGCGGAGGAGGCGCGCCTCACCGACGGCCATGTCCGCCTCGGCGTCAGCGCGGGCGATCACGCCGTCGTCCTGTGGCCGCTGCTCTGCGGCATGGCGAAGGCAAAGTATTACCTGATGACCGCCGATTTCGTGGACGGCAAGGAGGCCGAGCGCATTGGCCTCGTCAGCCTCTGCGTCCCGCGCGCCCAACTGCTCGACAAGGCGCTCGCCACCGCGCAGAAGCTCGCGACCGGCAGCCAGCAGGCGATCCGCTTCACCAAGCGCTCGCTCAACAACTGGATGCGCCACTTCCAGCCCGCCTTCGACGCCAGCCTCGCGATGGAGATGCTCTGCTTCTTAAGCGGCGACGTCCCCGAAGGCATCGCCGCCATCAGGGAAAAGCGCGAACCCAACTTTCCTTCTGCTCAATAGAAAGAAGCTGTCATGGCCCGCAAAAGCGGGCCAATGGGGCGATCTCTACGAGAAAATGACTGCGCCACAACCGCTCCCGCAATGGCTTGTGGAAGCGAATGCGGTGGAAGCTTCGCGCAGTCTCTAACCCCGTTGTCATGGCCCGCAAAAGCGGGCCATCCAGTTGGTGCGCCACGATCCTTGCAAGAGGGGCGAAAATGTCACCTGGATGGCCCGCTTTTGCGGGCCATGACAACATGGGGTAAGCCGAAAGAAAGCGCAGCAATTCTTGCGTTTCGTGCCGCGTGCGCATCGCTATCGTGCCGCCGCATCGCGTCGGGGCCGGTCATGAGCGAGATGGAGCGCCAGTACAAGGACAGCGCCAACCTCATGGCCCGCGCCATGATCCACATCAAGTACGGCCCGAAGGGCAAGGCGTTCTCCGTCGCAGACACAGGCCTCATCACCGCCGGAGCAAAAGTGCTCGACATCGGCTGTGGCCCCGCCCGCTTTTGGGCCGTCAACGCCGCCACGCTGCCGTCCGACATCGACCTCACGCTCTCCGACCAATCCCAGGGCATGGTCGACGAAGCCCTCGCCGCAGTCGCCGCGGTGAAAGACAAATTCCGCGCCGTCACGGGCAGGCAAGCCGACGTCTGCGCGCTTCCCTTCGCCGACAACACCTTCGACATCGTGCTGGCGATGCACATGCTCTACCACGCGTCCGACAAGGACCGCGCCGTGTCGGAGATCGCACGCGTCCTGAAACCCGGCGGTACGCTCATCGCCACCACCAACGGCGCCGACAACTTCCACGAGCTGGAAGCGCTCACCAGGCACATCTTCGGCCGCAACGAGATGGGCGCCGGCTCTTTCACCCTCGAAAGCGGCCGCCCCTATCTGGAAAACCATTTCAAAGAGGTCGCCGTCCACCCCGGCACCGACACCCTGCGCGTGACCGACGGACAGGATGTGATCAACTTCATCCGCTCCTACCCGCCCGGCATCGACGCCACCGAAACCCAGCTGCAACAGCTCGATACCGAACTCGCCGCGCGGATGAACGCGCAGGACAACACATTCCCGATCACCCGCACCGCCGGCTACATGGTCGCCCGCGGCCCGAAGCGCTAGGGCTCGAGCCGCCGCTCGATCCGCGTATCCGGCACCAGCCAGATCAGCGCCACCAGCACGTAGCAGGCGATCCCCGCCCAGGGCTGCCAGAACGTCAGTGCGATCCCGGCAATATAAAGAGACGTCGAGACGATGCCCTTCACGTCCCACCCGACCGCGCGCGCCAGCACGCTGTCCGGATTCGCGCCGATCAAAAGCCGGCTCAACGCGTAATACGCCACGCTCGGCATCACCAGCGACACGCCGTACACCGCGACCGGCCAGGTCGCGACGCCGCTCTCGCCCATCCACCGCGTCGTGAACGGAATCAGCGACAGCCAGAACAGCAGGTTCAGGTTCGCCCACAGCACGCCGCCCGTCACCATCCGGCAGGCATGCAGCATGTGGTGATGGTTGCTCCAGTAGATCCCGACATAGATGAAGCTGAATCCGTACAGCAGCAGCGTCGGCCACACCTCGCGCATCGCCTCCAGCGACACCCCATGCGGCGTCTTCAGGTCCAGCACCATGATGGTGATGATGATGGCAATCACCCCATCGCTGAACGCCTCAAGCCGTCCTTTGCCCATCATCATCCTTTGTCATGGCCCGCAACAGCGGGCCATCCAGTTGGTGCGCCGCCACGTCTGCAGGCACAAGCAAAAACGTCACCTGGATGGCCCGCTGTTGCGGGCCATGACAGAAGCGCGAAGCGCTCTCGCCAATGATTTCAATCAAACCCCTTCGGCATCCCCATCACGAAGCGCAAATCGTACGCCGACCGCCAGTTCAGGTTCTTGTCGTAGATCCCGTCCTTCACCATCGTGTCGAAGAAGGTCTTCCACCCCGCATCGGTCATCGCGCCCACGCCCAGCGGCGCCGCGTCGCCCGACAGCACCAGCCCGTAGGCCTTCAGCTTCGCGATCGCCTGCTTGATCAGCGCGTCGCTCATCTCCGGGTTGTCGTGTCTGATCAGCGCGTTCGCCGGCGCGGGATTGCCGTTCAGGTAGTGCAGCCAGCCGTAATGCGTCGCGTTCACGAACGCCTGCACGGCCTTCGGATTGCCGTCGATCCACTTCTGCGGCGCGAACACCATGTTGGCGTAGCCGGGGAAGCCGTTGTCGGCCAACAGGAACACCTGCGGCTTGATATGCGCCTGCGTCTGGATCGTATAGGGCTCGCTCGACAGATAACCTTCCTGGATCGCGTTCTTGTCGACGATGAACGGCGCCAGGTTGAAGGTGTATTTGCGGATCTGCGAATCGGTGAAGCCGTACTTGGCGCGCAGCCACGGCCACCACGCCACCGTCGCGGCGTCCGAAATCATGATCGGCTTGCCCTTCATGTCGGCCAGCGTCTTGATGTCGGGGCGCGGATGGGTGATCAGCACCTGCGGGTTCTTCTGGAAGATCGCCATCACCGCCTTGATGCCGGCCTTCTGCCGCGCCAGGTTCATCGCGATGAACGCATCCGAGCCGATGCCCAGATCCGCCGCGCCGCCCGCCAGCATCTGCGGCACGTTCACGGTCGGCCCGCCCTCGATGATCTGCACGTCAAGGCCCGCCTTCCTGTACAGCCCCAGCGCCAGCGCCTCATAGAACCCGCCATGCTCCGCCTGTGCCTTCCAGTCGGTGACGAATCTGATCTTCGTCA
>Ga0207680_10001891_pt1 | contig 9820 bp, 11 predicted proteins | sample KBSS23metaG_FD_184321 | JGI IMG/M metagenome (GOLD analysis project Ga0207680, IMG submission 184321) | Switchgrass rhizosphere microbial communities from Kellogg Biological Station, Michigan, USA - KBS S2-3 metaG (SPAdes) (version 2) | ecosystem: Host-associated > Plants > Roots > Rhizosphere >... | reverse complement strand
TCAGTAAGGGCAGGAAAATTTGGACCACTCGACGCGCGCAAACCTGCGATCCGGGTCCAAATATGTGTTCCTCTTCCAACATTTATTGCTCGATAGGTCTCGCCTTCAGGAATGACCCGTGACCCCGGGGTCGGAAAAGTTCAACTGGGACGCTCTGATCCTGCTCTCGGTCCACCCCATGAAGGTGGCGATCATCGAAGCGCTGCAGTGGATCGAGGGGCCATTGTCGCCGCGGGAGCTCGATCGGATCTTCGACGAGGAGTATGGGGTGTCGCTGGTCTCCTACCACATGCGCACGCTTGCGGACGTGGGTGTGGTGGAAAGGGTCCGCCAGGTGTCGGTGCGCGGGGCGGTGCAGAGCTTCTACACGCTGGCGGCGAGAGAACCCGCCAGCCCCTCCCTGCACTGCGAGTGAGCGTGCGGCTGACGGCGGCCGAGCGCGACGCGCTCTACGACCAGATCTTCGCCCGGCTGAGCGGGCTGGACGAGGTCTGGGCGGCGGCCGAGGCGGGGGACTTCGCGCGGGCCGACCAGGTGGGCCGCGAGTTCTCCGACTACCTGCGCCTGGTCCTCGACGACCTCGGCTGGGGCGAGGGCAGCGGCGAGCCGCTCGAGCTGGCTACTCCCCCGGACGTGCTGCGGCGAGTGTGCACGCGGATGCGGAGCAGGGCCGAAGAGGAACGGGAGGTAGAGGAAGCGGAGCGCGTCGAGAGCCAGGCGCGCGAAGAGCGAACGCAGCGCCTGCTCGAGACCTGCCGGCGGGTGCTGGGGGAGCTCGGCTGAAGCGGCCTTCGAGCACGTTGGCGGGCCTGCGGCTCACCACACTGTTGGGTGCGCAAGCGGGTCACGGCCCGATCTTCATCCACTTGCGCAGGGGCACCCCCGCGAGATCGATCCCATCCTGCTCCACCGCCTCAAGGGCGGGTGGACGCTCCTCGAGCAGCCGCGGGAGATTGGCCTCTGAGAGCTCGACCACGCCTGCGTGGTTGCCCGTCCACAGCCAGACATGCTCGGCAAGCTCATCGAGTTGGCGGCGCCAGTCCCCGTTTTCGGGGTCGATCTCCGTTCTCCGCACCACTAGGAGGTCAATGTCGCTGCGCGGATTTCCCTCCCCCCTTGCGGCGCTTCCGAAAAGGGAGGCGTGGAAGGTGGGCGTTTTCCAGCCGCCGATCAGCTCCCTCAACCGCTCGACCAGTCCCCAGCGAGCTCCCGCCATCACCTCCACCGCAGGCGCCAGCAGATGCTCCCGGTTGAGCGAGTAGAGGAAGGATCGGCCGGCCTGTGCTCGGTGAACCAGGCCTTCATCTACCAACCGATCGAGCGCGTGCTGGACCCCAGTGACCGATCGGCCGCTAAGCCGCGCAAGCTCCCGTCCCGTCCTCTGAGCCGTCGACCCCGCGAGCGAGACCAGGACGTCGGCCTCGACCCCGGGCGAGACGGATGCGAAAGGACGAGATAGATCCATGACCTAAGAATAAGTCATTTGATTGAAATTTAGGTCAAAGCAACCTCGGAGGACACACAGCGGCCCTGCCCGACCACGAGTGGAGATAAAGCCAAGGATGCAGACTGCTCCGTTGCCGGCCTATGTCTCGCTCTTCTCGGCTTTGGTCGAGCACGGGATGGTCGAGCAGATACCGCGTCAAATTTCACTTGCGTCCCTGGCGCGGCCGCGGCGCATTCTGACTGCGCTCGGCGTCTATGTAGTCCACCAGCTCACCCCCGAGCTGTTCGGCGGCTTCGAAAGAACCGAGCGCGGTGGCTTCATGGCCACGCCGGAGAAGGCGCTCTTCGATCTCGTCTACGTACGCGCCGCCGCCGGCAGTCGCGCCCATCTCCCCGAGCTCTACCTGCCGACGGACTTCGACCGCGGAGTGCTGGAGCGCTGGTGCGATCGGATCCAAAGCCCGCGGTTGCGCACCATCGTCCGCCGGCACCTGAGCAAACTGCTCGAGACCGCTAGACGCTGAGCTTCGGGATCACGCGCTCCAGCGACTTTGGCAGCCACCAGACGCGGTCGCCGAGGAGGAGCATCAGCGCCGGGAGGAGGACGATGCGGACGACGGTGGCGTCGAGGATGACCGCCACCGTGAGGCCGACGCCGAGCTGGCTGACGGTGGCGATCGGGGCGCCGGCGAAGGCGACGAAGACGACCATCATGATCATCGCCGCGCCGGTGATCACGCCGGCGGTGCGGGAGAGGCCGAACTCGACCGCGGCGGCGTTGTCGCCGTGGGCGTCGTAGTGCTCGCGCATGCGGCTGAGGAGGAAGACGGCGTAGTCGATCGAGAGGCCGAAGACGAGGCCGAAGATCAGCGTCGCCCCGACCGCGTCGACATAGTTGTGGCCGCCGAGCGGCCAGCTGTCCGGGATGTGGAAGAGGAAGGTGAGGACGCCGAAGGCGACGGCGACCGTCAGCAGGTTGAGGATGACGGCGATCGCCGCCAGCAGCAGCGCCCGCAGGACGACCATCAGCATCAGGAAGGTGGCGATAGTGATCGCGATGATCACCCAGGGGATGCGCTCGCGGGTGACGCGGCTGTAGTCGTTCAGCTGCGCGGCGCTGCCGGCGACCCCGGTCTCGAGGCCGGACTTCTCGGCAAGCTCGGCGGCATCCTCGTTGAGCTGCTCGTTGAGCTTGATCGAGCCGGGCGTGTTGAAGCTGTGGTCGGAGATGACGAGCATCGTCGCCGCCTGGCCGCCGCGTTCGAGGTCGATCGTTTCGTTGACCTGCGAGCGGACCGTCGGCGGCGTGCCGTCGAGGGCGGAGAGGACGAAGTAGCCGGAGTTGAACAGCCCCGGCGTCGATTTCGAGACGCGGCCGATCTGGTTGCGGAGCCGCTTCTGGCCGTCGAGGACCTGGACGCTCGCTTCTTCCAGCCCGGTTTCCAGCGGCGCGCTTTCGTCTACCCCCGTGGCCAGCCCCTCTTCGAGAGCGTTGGCGCCGTCGCCGAGTTCGTCGAGGCCCTTGACCAGCGCGATCGTGCCGCCGCTGAGCTGGGAGAGCCCGTCGCCGAGCCGGCCGGCTTCGCGCGCCAGGGTGGCCGAGCCGGCGGCGAGCCGCTTGCTCGCCCCGCGCAGTTTTTCCAGCCCGTCGCTGAGTTTTTCGGCGCCCACCAGCAACTGCTTCAGGTTGCTCTTGGTCGAGCCGATCGCGAAGGTGATCTGCTTCGCTTCCGCGTGGTCGTCCAGCAGCCTTTCGTTCAACGCCACCAGTTCCGTCGGCAGGCCGGTGTAGGGCTCGACCTCGGGCGTTTCCGGCAGCGGGTCATACGGCGCGCCGGTGACGGGGTCGGCCCCGCTCACCGCGGCGACCGCCTTGCGCGCCGCTTCCAGCGCCGCCGCGTATTCGGGGTCGTCCTTGCCGACCGTCATCGCCTGCAGCCGGGCCAGCGCTTCCTTCGCCTGCGCTTCGGTCACCCGCGCCGGCGCGATCAGTTCCGGCAACTTGACGTTGGCGTCTTCGTTCAGCGCCTTCTGCAGGACCCGCGACCGCCTCAGGGCGTTCGCGTCGAGGTTGGGAATGATGCTGTCGCGAAGGCCCAGCTTGATGCTGAGGGCGCCGAAGGAAGCCGTTTCGATCGCTTCGGACAGCCGTTTCGTCCCGGTGGCGAACTTGTCGAGCGCGTCGATCGCTTCGTCGCTGCCGCCGACGGCGCGCGCCAGGCCGCGGCCGATCTGCGTCGCCCCCTCGGCTGCCCGGTCGCTGCCGAGCGCCAGCAGGCCGGCGCCGTTGCTGGCTTCGGAGATGCCTTCGCGCAGCTGGCCGACGCCGCCCGCGGCGACCTCGAGTTCGCGGCCGAGGCGGGCCAGCTGTTTGATCTGGCCGGTGTTGCCTTCGGTCGAGAGGTAGGTGTTCCCCAGCCCCTGCAGCGGCCGGATCCGCTGCACCGCCGGGGCGGGCCCGATCACCGCCTGCACGCCGGGGATCTCGGCCACTTTGCGCTGGAAGTTTTCCAGCGCGCCGAAGCTCTTCGCGCCGGTGATCGGCCCTTCTTTGGAGACGGCGACGACCTGGAACGGCGCTTCGAAGCCCTGGCCGAATTCGCTGGTGACGAGTTCGGCGTCCTGGCGGGCGGGCGAGTCCTGGGAGAGCTGTTCGGGGTCCGGCGGGCCGGTCTTCAGTCCGATCGCCGGCGCCGCCAGGACCAGCAGCAGGGCGCCGATCAGCGCCGCGGCGACGGCGGGCTTCTTCAGCGCCGCGCCGACCAGCGTCATCAGCCGCGAGCGGCCGCCGGCCGGGGCGGTGGCGCCGAGGCGCCAGCGGTCGACGTTGGCGCCGACCAGGGTGAGGATCGCCGGGCCGGCGACCGTCGCCACCAGGACGCTGAGGATGACCACCATGCAGACGGTCCCGGCCAGCGAGGCGAGCAGCGAGCCGGGGAGGATGAAGAGCGAGACGATCATCGAGAGCAGCAGGGTGCTGCCGGCGAAGCAGACCGTGCGCCCGGCGTGGCGACGGGTCAGCCGCGCCGCGTCGATCGGCTCGTGGCCTTCGGCGAGCTCCTCGCGGAAGCGCGAGACCATCAGCAGCGCGTAGTCGACCCCGAGCGCCAGGCCCATCATCGAGCAGACGACCAGCGCGAAGGCGTCGATCTCGAACCAGCCGGTGAAGAAGTAGAGGATGCCGCGCGAGGCGACGACGGTGATCGCGCCGAAGGCGAGCGGGATCGCGGCGGCGATCGGCGAGCGGAAGACGAGCAGGAGGATGATCAGCAGGAACGGCAGGGCGAGGAGCTCACCGCGGTGGGTGGCGTCGATGCTGTCTTCCTGGATCGCGCGGGAGAGGCTGGCGTAACCGGTCTGGGTCGCCTCGACCGGCGCGTGGATCTGTTCGTCGATCGCGTCGTCGAGCTGCGGCACGGTCTCGTTGACCGAGGTGCGGGTGTCGACGTGGAAGTCGGCGATGATCAGCGCCTTGGTCGGCTTCGGCCGCAGGCGCTGGACCGAGCCGGTGTCCCAGGGCGAGAGGGTCGTCACCTTCGGGTCCTCGCGCAGCGCCGTGATCAGCTCCGGGCCCTGTTCGTCGAGCGCCTTGGCGGGGCCGCGGAGGAGGATCACGAACGGGGCCGAGTCGCCGAAGTGCTCGCGGAGGATCTGGTTGCCGTGCGAGGACTCGGTGCCGGGGACGTCGAGCGTGGTCGGGTCGAGGCGGTCCTCGGTGCCGGCGCCGATCACCGCCAGGACGGCCAGCAGGATGCCCGCGATCGCGAGGACGCTGCGGGGGTGCCGGAGCAGGAACGGCTGCTCGCGGCTCACTGCTTTCCGCGAGGAACCTTTCCGTGCCCTACCTATCCTCCTTCCCACGGCTGGTAGTTTGGCGGTAGAGGCCTACGGGAGGGAGATTTCGGTGCGGAAGACTCTGTTAAGAGCGCATGTACTTGGACTGGTGCTGGTGCTGGCCGTCGCGGCTACCGCGGTGGCGCTGAAACTGGAAGCGGCGAACCTGGTGATCACCACCGACGGCGGCTTCACGCCGACGACGCTGCCGAAGAAGGGGTACGCCCCGATCAAGCTGCACGGCTACGGCAAGATCGCGACCAAGGACGGGTCGCCGCCGCCGGTGCTGGAAACGCTGACGATCTGGTTCGACAAACACGGCGAAGTCGAGACCGAAGGGCTGCCCAAGTGCACGCCCGCGAAACTGGCGGCGACGACGACCCCGCAGGCGCGCAAGCTCTGCCCCGGCTCGATCGTCGGCAAGGGCTTCGGCAAGGCCGTCGTGATCTTCCCCGAACAGGGACCGATCCCGGCTTCCTCGCCGATCACCCTGTTCAACGCGGCGCCGAAGAACGGCAACCCGGTGGTTCTCGCCCACGCGCACCTGACGGTGCCGGGGCCGACGACCTTCGTCGTCCCGATCGAAATCCAGAAAGTGAACCAGGGCCGCTACGGCTTCAAGACCGTGGCGAAAATCCCGAAGATCGCCGGCGGCGCCGGGATCCCGCTCTACGGGCAGCTGACGGTCGGCCGCGAATGGACCTACAAAGGCAAGAAGCTGAGCTTCGCCAACGCCGGCTGTCCCGACGGCCGCCTGCAGGCCAAAGTCAAAGTCGAATTCAAAGACGACACCAAACTCAGCGGTTCGTTGTTCAAACCCTGTACGGGGCGCTGATTGAAGGGTCGATTCCGCAAAGCCGCAGCACTCGCCGTCGCGCTGACGCTGGCCATGGGCGCGACGGCGTCCGGGATCGACGCCTGCATCGGCCCGCTCTGCGTCAGCTCGACGATCGACATGCGACCGCGGGAGCTGCCGGCCAAGGGCAACGCGCCAATCACGCTGAGCAGCATCACCCGGATCAAGACCAAGGACGGCTCCACCCCGCCGACGCTCGACGCGATCGACTTCCTGATCGACAAGCACGGGGTCGTCAACAGCAAGCTGTTCCCGGTCTGCCCGCAGAGCAAGCTCGAAGGGGCGACGACGTCGCAGGCGCGCAAGCGCTGCGCCACCTCGCTGGTCGGCAAGGGGACGGGCAAGGCGCTGGTGACGATGCCCGGCAAGGCGCCGTTCCAGATCAGCTCCGCGGTCTCGTTCTTCAACGCCGCGCCGACCGGCGGCAAGCCGACTCTGATCGCCCACGCCTACGAGACGGCGCCGGAGCCGCGGGCGCTGCTGGTGCCGATCGTGATCGAACGGGTCTCGAAGGGCCGCTATGGCTTCCACGTCCGAGTTGAGATGCCCGAAGTGGCCGGCGGCTTCGGAGCGCCGACCCTGGCCGAAGCGAGCGTCGGGGGGACCGTCCTGCGCAAGGGAAAGAAGATCGGGTTCATCGGCGCCCACTGCGCCGGCGGCCGCCTGCAGGTCGAGGGGAACCTGACCTTCACCAACGGGGACCGCTTCCCGACGACCCTCACCTCGCCATGCCACACCCCGCGCTGAAGCGGCTGGCCGTCCTCTTGGCGATAGCGGCGATCGCCGTCGCCGCCGGCAGCGCCAGCGGCGCCCTGGTCGAAGTCGAAAACCTCGTGCTGCGCGCCGACGGCGGTTTCAAGCCGCAGTCGCTGCCCCGCCACCGCTTCGCCCCGATCGACTTCCAGGGCCACGTCGACCTCAGCGCCAAAGGCGGCGGCAAGCCCTCCGCGCTGCGGCAGGCGCTGATCGACTTCGACCGCGACGGTCGCCTCGGCGTCGCCGGGCTGCCGACCTGCACGCCGGAATCGATCGACGAAGCGACCACCGAGGAAGCGCGGCGGATCTGCAAGGGGGCGATTGTCGGCACCGGCCACGTCGAAGCGCTCGTCTCGCTCGACAGCGGCGACGTGGCCGCGAGCTCGGAGCTGACGGTCTTCAACGGGCCGCGCCTCGGCGGGCTGCCGACCGCGGTCCTGCACGCGCGGACCACCGTCCCGGCCACCCAGACCTACGCGATCGTCGTCCCGATCGAACAGCGCCGCGGCGGCTTCCGCTACCGGGCGCGGATCGACCTTCCCCCGCTCGCAGCCGGTCGCGGCGCCCTGACCCACATCGACGTCCAGATCGGCCGCCGCTACCGGGCCGGCGGCAAGCAGCGCAGCTACGTCTCGGCGCGCTGCAGCGACAACATCCTCCAGACCCGCGGCCGCTTCAGCTTCGAAGACGGCACGATCGTCGACGGCCTGGTCGAAAAATTCTGCCACTCCAAATAGCCGCCGCGACCCGCGCCCGAACGGCCGACCTTCCTATACTTGCCCGTCCCCGGGCCGTTAGCTCAGTTGGTAGAGCAGGAGACTCTTAATCTCAAGGTCGTTGGTTCGAGCCCAACACGGCCCATCCATAGCGGGCGGATTCCCCCGCCCGCTATTCGCTCAGGCCGCCGGCGCCGAGGCCTGGACTGAGCGGGTTTTCCAGGTTTTCGGGAGCTTTGCCGCCGGCGGCTTTTTCGGCTTTTTCGGCCTGCTTTTTCGTCGCGACGTATTTGCTGGCGTTTTTTTCGTATTCGTCCAGCGTTTCGTCGATCTGTTCGCGTTCGGTTTTGGTTTTGGCGAGCTTTTTCGCTTCCGCGCGCGCTTTGTCGGCGGCTGCGAAGTCGCCGGTGAAGTAGGTGTAGAAGGCCAGGGTGGTGAGCGAGTTCACCGACGGGCGGCCTTTGGCGACGATTTCCTGCGCTTCCGTCGCCGCACCGATCCGCTGATCGGCCTGCGGGTAGGTGGTGGAGGTTTCCGCCAGCTGCAGCATCATCGGCGCCACCAGGGCGGCCAGGGCGGCATTCGGTTCGTCGGTGGCTTTCAGGTAGTCCGACCAGGACTGGTCGGCCTCCTGGTAGGACTGCACCGAGTCGGCGGTGATGATCACTTCGCCGTTGGGTTCCCTCTGGGCCTCGGCGTTGCCGGCGTTGATCTGGGCTCGGGTCAGGGAGAGCAGCAGCTGGGGGTCTTCAGGCGTTTTTTCGAGCCTGGCTTCGATCCGTTCGGCTTCTTCTTCGTAGGGCTTGGCGAGGTTGGTGTCGCCGCCGCCGCTGTTGAAGATTTCGGAGATGCTGAACGGGCCGACGGTGAGAAAGAGGCTCGCCCCCATCAGAACCGCGAGCACGGCGTAGACGACCTTGACCACGCTGCCGCGCCGCCCGCCGCGCAGGTCGAACAGCATCTTGTGCTCCTTATCGCCTCCGGCCACTTCTTCTCTCCCTTACTCCTGCGGAGAGGGCTGCGCCACGCCTCCGCTCGTTCCCGGACGTCCCAGGACTCGAGCGAGCAGGATACTCAGCTCAAACAGAACAAGCAGCGGAACCATCTCAATGAGCATCGTCACCGGGTCGACGCCGGGCAGCGCGGCGGCCAGAATAGCGATCACCAGGTAGGCATAGCGCCGGTTTTCGGTCAGCTGCTCGATTCGGACGATCCCCAGCCGGGTGACGGCGATGATCGCCAGCGGCAGCTGGAAGATCAGGCCGCAGGCGATCATCGTCATCGAGAAGAAGCTGTAGTAGTCGCGAGCCCGTAGCTGGATGTTGAACTGGCCGTCGTTGAAGTTGAGGAGGAAGTTGACGGCGGCCGGCATGACGACGAAGTAGGCGAAGGCGAGGCCGGCGACGAAGAGGACCGGGAAGAGCAGCAGCAGCGGCAGGATCGTTCGCCGCTCGGACTGGCTGAAGGCCGGCAGCACGTAGGCGTAGAGCTGCCAGAGGACGACCGGCAGCGAGAGGACGATGGCGCCGTAGGCCGAGACGGTCAGGGTGGTCGTGAACGGCTCGGTGACGCCGAAGGTGATCAGCTGGTCGTGGTCATCCGGCAGCGGATACTGGGCGACTTCGAGCAGCAGGTGGTTCTGCCAGAAGCAGAGCGCCAGGGCGACGCCGAGGACGAGGATGCAGACGATCAGCCGGGAGCGCAGCTCGTCGAGGTGCTCAACGAGGGTGAGGCGGTCTTCGTGGGAGACCGCCCTGACGCGGCGGGCCATCCTGACCCCGCCTTAGCTGGTCTTGTTGCGGACTATCTCCGCGTCGGCGGGGTCGCCGTGGACCTTGGCCGACTCCGACTGCGGGAGGCTCGGCGCGTCGTGCTCCTCATTCTCATCGTCGTGGTCGTGGTCGCCGCCGATCGAGCCTTTGAACTCGCGGATGCCGCGGCCGAGACTGCGGCCGAGCTCCGGGAGCCGTTTGGGCCCGAAAACCAGCAGGGCGATGACGAGGACGATTGCGATCTCTGGAAGTCCGATGTTTCCTGGCATCTTGCTCCATGGTAACGGGGTGGATCCCCACCCGGATCAGTTTGAGCAGGGTTTTAGGTTCGGTGGCCGGGTATAGGCCCCGGGTGAGCGATCCCGCCCGCGACCTGGAGCAGACCATCGCCCTGGTGACCGGGGCCTCGAGCGGCATCGGCCAGGCTGCGGCGCGAGCCC
>Ga0207680_10001890_pt1 | contig 9821 bp, 7 predicted proteins | sample KBSS23metaG_FD_184321 | JGI IMG/M metagenome (GOLD analysis project Ga0207680, IMG submission 184321) | Switchgrass rhizosphere microbial communities from Kellogg Biological Station, Michigan, USA - KBS S2-3 metaG (SPAdes) (version 2) | ecosystem: Host-associated > Plants > Roots > Rhizosphere >... | reverse complement strand
AACGGGACTTGTGGGAAGATTCGGTCCATCGGTTTCGATGAAAGGACGCTCAAGGCCATGACCGCATCGACAGCCTCGCTGAAAACCCGCGCGCTGGATGCGCGCGATCGCGTCCTCGCGCTGCGCCATTCGCACCGCGCCCGCAAGCTCGCCTTGATCGCGGCAATCGTGCTGATCATCTATGCCCTGCTCGGCTTCTTCCTCGTGCCCGCGCTGCTGCAGCGCTGGGTCGATGCGAACGCGGGCAAGCTGCTCGGCCGGCCGGTATCGGTGGCTGCGCTGCAGTTCAATCCGTTTACGCTCAAGCTCGGCGCGGACCAGGTGCATGTCGCGGATGGTGACGGCAAGGCGCCGTTCGTCGACATCGACCGCGTCGTGCTCAACGGCGCCTGGACCTCGCTGCTGCGCTGGGCGCCCGTGCTCGACGAGATCAAGGTCGAGCATCCGCGCATCGCGCTAACGCGCATGGCAGATGGGCGCTTCAATTTCTCCGATCTGATCGAGCATTTTTCCGGCCCGCTGGCAAAACAAGAAGGTGGAACGCCTGCGCAGCCCGCGCGTTTCTCGCTGTCGAACATCAGCGTCCACCGCGGCGAGATCCGCTTCGACGACAAGCCGACGAACGCGAGCCATCGCATCGAGGACATTGAGGTCGGCATCCCGTTTCTCGCCAACCTGCCGAGTGACGTCGACGTGTTCGTGCAGCCCCTGCTCGCGGCACGCATCGACGGCCGGCCGCTGCGCATCGAGGGCCAGACCAAGCCGTTCAAGGACAGTCTCGAATCGACGATCGACCTCACCCTCGATCGCCTCGACCTGCCGCAGTACCTCGCCTACGTGGCCGCCGAGTTGCCGGTGGCGATTCCGAAGGGCTTCGTTTCCGGCAGCGTACGCGCGCATTTCGTCCAGGACAAAGCGGCGCAGCTGCGTCTCGACGGCGCGATCGTGCTCGACGATTTCGCGATGACCGACAAGACGAAGACGCCGATCCTGGACGCCACGCGCGTGATCGCCTCGTTCGCCGACGTCGAGCCGCTGATTTCGCGCTACCGTTTCGACAACGTCAATCTCGATCACGCCAAACTGCGCTACGTCGCCCGGCCGGGCGGGCGCAGCAATTTCGACGCGCTCTACGCGAAGCCGAAACCGCCGGGCGACAAGATCCCGGACAGCGAATTCGCCACCGCCCATCTCGGCCTCGTCGCCGGCCGCTTTGACTATGTCGACGAGACACTGGCGGATGCGACCGTGACCATCGACAGCCTCGCCGGTTCGGTGACCGGCATCGATACGACCAAGGGCACGATCGCGGCTGTCGAGGTCAAGGCAAAGCACAACGGCGGCGACCTCGCCACGCGCGGCAAGCTCGACCTCGCCGCGAGCCGCTACGCCGGCACGTTGAACGCATCGAGCGTCGGCCTCGCGCCGCTGCAGCCGTTCGCGCTGCCTGCCGGCAGCGGTGCGACGATCCGCAGCGGTGTCCTCGACACCGAAGGCAGCTTCGTCGCCGACTGGAAAGGTCTGTTCAACCTGCACGTCGAACCGGCGAAATCGACGCTGCGCGATGTCGCGATCGTCGTGCGCGACGCCAAGGAGCCGGCGATTGCGTGGAAGGCGCTCGACGCCGCGCTGGTGAAATTCGACCTCGCCGCCGGCGAACTGCACCAGGGCGATGTCGTCATGCACGGATTGCGCATCAACGCGCGGCGCGAACGCGACGGCAGGATCGATCTCGCCAGCCTGATCGGCAACGAGCCCGCGACGAAAACCGCCGCTGCGGCGAAGTCCGCCAAACCGGTGCAACCGTGGAAATGGAGCGTCGCGCGCCTCGCGTTCGACGACGCCGCGGCGACGATCGAGGACCGCACGACCGCGAAGCCGACGCGGATCGCGGTCGAGGCGATCAAGGGCGATGTCACCGGCTTGAGCGAAGACATGAAACAAGCGCTCAAGCTCGCGTTGAGCGGCGCGATCGGCCAGGGCGGTTTCGAAGTCAACGGCAACGTCAAACCCACTCCGCTCGATGTCGATCTCAAGTTGAAGACGCGTGAACTCGATGTCGCCGGTCTGACCGCGTATGCCGAAGTGCCGCTCAACGTGCGTGTGTCGTCGGCGCTGCTGACCAGCGACGGCGAACTGCGCTATGCCGCGACCAGCCCGGCGAAGACCGCGTACCGCGGCCGCGTGACGCTCGGCCACCTGCGCGTGCTCGACAAGCTGACCGGCGACGACTTCGCCAGTTGCCGCTCACTCAATATCGGCGCGATCGACTACGCGCAGAACGGCGCCGCGCCGATGCAGCTCAAGCTCGGCGACATCGCGTTGTCCGATTTCTACGCGCGCGTCATCATGAACGCGAACGGCAAGCTCAATCTCAGCGACATCGCCGGCGCGAACGCGGCGACGCCGGTGTCGGTCACGCGCGTCGAAGGCCCGTCGAATCCGGCACCCGCGGCGCAAGCCGCAACCCCCGCGCCCAGGCCCGAAGCGGCGAAACCTGCCGCGGCTATCCAGGTCGGACAGATCACGCTGTCGCGCGGCCATCTCAATTACACCGACAATTTCGTCAAGCCGAACTACACCGCCGACATCACCCAGCTGTCCGGCAAGATCGGCGCATTCGGCACAGCGGGCGGCACGCCCGCGCCGGTCACCCTGCGCGGCCTGCTCGACGACAACGCGCAGGTCGATATCGACGGCAAGATCGACCCGCTTGCGCCGGTTGCCTACGTCGAGATCAAAGGCAAGGCCGACGGCGTCGAACTGACCCACCTGTCCGCGTATTCGGTCAAATACACCGGCTATCCGATCATCAAGGGCCGCCTCAATGCCGACGTCAGCTACCTGCTCGACCAGGGCAAGCTCAAGGCTGACAACCATCTCTACATCGACCAGCTCACCTTCGGCGACGAGAACAAGGACCCCGGCGTGAGCCACCTGCCGGTCAAGCTCGCCGTCGCCCTGCTCAAGGATTCGAACGGCGTGATCGACGTCAACGTGCCGGTGTCCGGCTCGCTCGACGATCCGCAGTTCTCGCTCGGCGGCATGGTCTGGCGCGTGTTCGCCGGCATGATCGCTAAGGCTGCGACCGCGCCGTTCCGCCTGCTCGCCTCGGCATTCAAGAGCGGCGACGGTCCCGGCGAAGATCTCGGCTACGTCGAATTCGCGCCCGGGGACGATCGGCTCGATGCTGCCACCGAAGCCAAGCTCGCACAGATCGCGAAGATCCTCGGCGAGAAGCCACACCTCAGTCTCGGCATCATCGGCCGCACCGATCCGGCTTTGGACATCGAGGGATTGCGCCGTGTCACCGTCGACGAGCTGATCCGCAGCGAATACGCACACGACCACGGCGACGAGGCCGCCTCCGCGCCGCTGTCGCCCGCCGACACCGACAAATATCTCGAAGCCGCGTACAAGCACGCGAAGTTCCCGAAGGAAAAGACGCTGGTCTGGCTGACCAAGTCGCAGCCGCCTGAGGAAATGCGCCGCCTGCTCGAAGCGAACGTGACGATCGACGACGGCTCGATGCTGCATCTCGCCGAACGCCGCGCCGGCCATGTCGTCGGCTTCCTCCACGGCAAAGTCGAAGACCGCCGGCTGTGGACGCTCGCGCCGCAACTGACGCCCAAGGGCATCGACGACCAGGGCAAGACGACGCGGGTGGATTTCACACTCCAATAACGTTGCGCGCTTCGCGCGCTTTTGCTTCTCGCCCGTCATTCCGGCATAAGCCCGGAAACCAATTTTGCTGTGGTTTTTGATCCTGACCGGCCGCGTCCACGCGGTTTTCCGCTCACTTCCCGCGAGCGGGTCACTTTCTCTTGCTTGTGCAAGAGAAAGTAACCAAAGAGAACACACCCCGGATGCCGCGCCGCCTGCGGCGGTGCGCGAGGGTCAGGCCGGGGTTCGTTGAACGCACCTCCCTGTGCGTGCAACGAACTCGCGCGCATCGTGCGCGCGACCTTTCAGGCATTTCCGTCCTGCCCTCGCCGCGGCAAACGGGGACCCGAAGATCACCAGCCAGATCAAAAGCAAGGCGCGCGACGCCTTTGCTTTTCGCTTGCCTTGCTTCTGCGCGCAGGAGCGCGCTGCTTCGGCTCTTCCGGGTCCCCATTGCATTGCGGCGGCAGCGGTCGGAAACGCCCGCAGGGGCGGCGCGATGGATCGCGCCGATTCCGTTGTCTGGACAGGGATGTGCAGTCAACGGAACCCGACCGCCGACGCGGACCCGAAGCGCAGGATGCGCGCAGGGCGCAATGCTCTGGGGCGTGTCTCTTTGCTTACTTTCTCTGCACGAGCAGAGAAAGTAAGACGCTCGCCCGCAGGGCGAGTGGAAGCCCTTGCTCTATAAGCACAAGATCAAAAGAAAGAGCTGGATTCCAGCTCTCGCTGGAATGATGAGCAAAAGCGAAGACGGGTGCTGTCACGCCTCCGGCGGCAACAGTTCCATCGCCATCACAATCGCATCCTCGCGCCCATTCTTCGCCGGATAATAATTCGGCCGCATCGCGATCTCGTTGAAACCGAGCGTCGGATACAGCGCGACCGCGGCGCGGTTCGACGGGCGCACCTCGAGGAAAATGCGCTGCACGCGATGCCAGCGCGCAAGCTCGATCATGCGCTTGACCAGGTGCCGCCCGTGGCCATGTCCCTGGTGCATCGGAGCGACGCAGGCGTTGAGCAGATGCGCCTCGCCCGCGGCAACCGAAAGGATACCGTAGCCGATGATCTCGCCGCTCTGCTCCAGCACCCAGCATTCGTAGCCAGCGCGCAGGCAGTCACGGAAGATGCCGGGTGTCCACGGAAATTCGTAGGCGACGGTCTCGATCGCGGCGATGGCCTCGACGTCGTCGATACGCATGACGCGCATCTGCGATCGCGGTTCGGCGAGGATCGCGACCATCGGTTAACCTGCCGTTTCGCGCAACCGACGCGCTAGGGGTTTCAGCGCCTGCCACAGCGCGCGCTTGTCTGCGGCGATGCCGGGAAGCCGGGTGGGATCGGCAGTTACCGCAATGGTCGCTGTATTTTGTTGCATTGTGGACAATTGTGCACCGAGCGCGCGCGCCATCGCCGCGCCGAGAACGAGATAGACCTGCGCATCGGCAAAGTCAACCAGTTCGTCGTTCGCATCGGCCTCGATCCAGTCGATCGCCGCAGAGGAAATGCCGAATACTTGCGGCAGATGCTTGAACAATCGCGCCAGACGCGCATCGGCACGGACGCCGTGCGCACAAACGATGGTCAACCGCAATGAGTTACGCGCCGGCACGATGTTCGCCTCGCCCGTGGCGACAGCCGCGGGCGAAGGCGCGCGAGTGCGCAGCGCGTAGACGTCGACGCCCATCGCCTCGAGCAAGCGCAAGCGCGTCGCGTCGATCACGACTTGCCACCCGCCAGCGCGACGAGATCGGACTGGAACTTCGCGAATGCCGCGTCGACCGCGGCACCGAAGGCGTTCATGGTCGCGGACATCGACTCGTTCGCCGCGGTCTCCTGGACCTCGTAGTTCTGCTCGAGCAGCGGCTCGCCGGAATCCTGCTCGACGCGCATCTCGAACGCGACCTGTACGACGATACCTTGCGCCTGCTGCACGCGCTCGTAATGCAGGATGCGGCCTTTGATGCGCAGCGCCTGCACGCTCGCGGGCAGACGGTCGGTGACGAGCGTCGAAACACCGGCTTCGCGCAGGCGGTTGGTCAGGCGCTCCTGCAGGCCGCGCGCAGGCGGATCGGTCCAGAGCTGATAGTGGTAGGCGCGCAGCGCGCCCGCATCAGGCGTGGCCGCGTAGAGCACGGACTGCTCGGCGTAGACGCCTTCGGATCGGAACGTACCGACTTCGATCGGCAGTATCGACAGCGGCTGTTGCAGGCGTTGCGGCGGTGCCGCAGGCGGCAAGCGATAGTAGGTCACGTCCGGTACGGTCGGTGTCGAGCACGCGACCAGCAGCAGCGCAGCCATGGTCACCGTGGCGAATCGCAGGCGAGTCATTTCGGCTCCTCCTCGATCTTGTCGCGCTTCGGCGCGATCAACAGGCGGTTCGGGCTCATGCGCACCTCGCGCGAGAACTCGTTGAAGTTGCGCGCGGCGACCGCAAGGTTTTGGGTGATCGAGTCGATGCGCTCGGACAGCGAGGCGAGGATGCCGCGCAGGTCGTCGACCGAATCGCGCACGCCGGGGCGGTTCTCGCGGATCACCTCGTCGATCTGGCCGATCGCGCCGTCGAGCTTGGCCTGGGTCGCGCGCAGATCGTGCGACAACGTCTGCACGTTGCCGAGGATCGCGCCGATCGCCGCGCGGTTCTGCGGCTTGAGCAGGTCGTCGACCGACGCCGACGCCGAATTGAGCCGCTGCAGCAGCTGGCGCGACTGCTCGACGATTTCTGGCGTGCTCTCATCGAGTTTGCTGGCGATCGAATCGACATGCGTGGTCAGCGTCTTCACCAGCGGCGACACCTGGTTGCGCGTGAGGTCGCTAAGCTGCACGGCCAGTGCATTCATCGACGAGAACAGGTCGGCGTTCTCGAGCCCGGCCAGTTCGCCGCCCGGCTTGGCCATGTCCGCGCTCGCGCCCTCGCTGATGCCAATCGCGACGTCGGCGAGCAGGCCGGTCGAGGTCAGACGCGCGACCGAATCCTTCGGGATCGGCCAATCGCGGCGCACGGCGAACGTGACCTTGTAGCGCGTCTCGATCTTGCCCTCGTGCGGCGCGCGTTCGGGGTCTATCGACTCCACCTGACCGATGCGGAAGCCTTCGTAGAACACCGGCGCACCGTCGCGCAGGCCGGTGACGTTGCGGTAGCGTGCGACGTAGTCCGAACTGGCGCCGCCGCGTCCGGTGATCGCGGCGAGCGCGACGAGCAGCAGCGCGACGGCTGCCGCGACAACGGCGCCGACCAGCACGTAGTTGATGTTGTCGCGTTTCACCCGCGCGCTCCGAAGCCGTCGCGGCACCGGCGCCGCGTGCCGAAATGATACACGGCTGCCGGCCGCGGAAGTGCGTTCAGAACCGGTCCTCAGAACTTCGCTTCATGCTCCAGCGCTGCGAACCCGAGTGTCACCGCACCGACGCCGACGTTGACCATGCCGGTCACGCTCATCGGGCTCTCGAGCACTTCGACACCGTGCTCGGCGCAGGTTTCCTTGAGCGCCGGATAGCCCGGCAGCGCGGCGAGTTCGGCGAGATCGCCGCCATAACTGACGCACAACACGGGTACGAGCAGGCCGGCGCGCACGCGCTCCTGCGCGTAGGCGAACAACGTCTTCGCGCCCGCGTCGAAACCGCGCACCTTGCCGACCGGGCCGGTCTCACCGCGCCAACCACGCAGGATGGGCTTGATGTCGAGGGCACTGCCGAGCGCGACGCTGAACAGACCGACGCTTCGGTCGCCCTTCTTCTGCGCCCTCGCCCTGAGGTAGTACAGGTCGCGCGGCAGCATGTAGCCATAGCTGTTCTGAGCGATGAATTCGAGGCGTTCGCGCATCGCGCCGATGCTTGAGTTCGCGGCGATCTGGCGCGTCGCCTCATAGACGCCGACGCCCTGGCCGGCGAACAGCGTCTGGCTGTCGATCACACGCATCAGGAACGGCCCGTCGACGCCAGCTGCCCTGCGCACCGCCTGGTAGCTGTTGAGGATGGCGAAGCTGGCCTTGCGCGCGTGCTCGAAGATCGGGCTGCGCGTGGAGGTGATCGTCAGGCAGAACACGCAGTCGTAGTCGAGCACGAGGCGTTCAAGGAACACGTCGCGGATCTGCTCGACCGTATACGGCTCGGTTTCCGCGGCGGCCCCGCGTGCGCCGAGGTTCTCGGCGAGATAACGCGCGGTCAGGGCGGGATCGCGATCGTCGACGAGCGATTCGTTGCCGATGCGGATGCTGATGGGAAGAATGCCGATGTCGTGCTCGGCGAAAAACTCCGCCGGCAGATCGCAGGCGGAATCTACGACGATACCGAAGCGCACGCGGCTCTTCTCCCCGGGCCTATCGCCCTGTTGTTGTTAATCTGTGAAGCATCACACAATACACAAGCGTATTTCGTCGAATACGTCACAAAACAACCCTAAACGGGCGCGGCGTGCTCTTCGGTAAGGCGGCGCAGATAGGCGTCGGCATCGACCGGGGTCTCGCGCGGACGTCGGTTGAGCAGGTCCTGGATACGCTCGTTGTTCGCGTGACGCACCTTGTCCACCGTGTCGGTCATCAGGATTTCGCCCTGGTCGAGCACGGTGATCGTATCGGCGATCTTGAATGCGCTTTCCAGTTCGTGGGTAACGACGACGATGGTCATGCGCAGCGCATCGCGCAGGCGCAGGATCAACTCGTCAAGCTCGGCCGAGACAACCGGATCGAGACCGGCCGAAGGCTCGTCGAAGAACAGCAGTTTCGGATCCATCACGATCGCTCGCGCAAGCGCGGCACGCTTGATCATGCCGCCGGAAAGCTGCGCCGGCATCAGTTCCTGAAAGCCGCCGAGATTGACCACTTCGAGCTTGAGTCGACTCATGATGCGGATCGTGTTCTCGTCGAGCCGCGTCATCTCGCGCAACGGCAATGCGACGTTGTCGCCGACGCTGAGTGAGGTCAGCAAGGCACCACCCTGGAACGACACGCCGATCTGCCGGCGCACGCCGAGCATCTGCGCCTCGTCCGCATGGCCGATATCGACACCGAGCAATTTGATCGTGCCGCTGCGCGGCCGATGCAGGCCGAGCAAGTGGCGCAAAAGTGTACTTTTACCCGAGCCCGACCCACCCATGATCACGCGGATTTCGCCCGCATGCACATTGAAGTCGACGTTTTTGAGGATGCGCCGACGCCCGTACCAGGCTTCGAGTTTTTCCACTTCGATCAGAGGCAGCGACGAAACCACGCGATTGCTCCGTTGCCTGCTGCTCAGCGATTCAGGAAGAACGAAAAGATCATGTCGGCGACGATGATGTAGCAGATCGACAGCACGACCGAGCGCGTGGTCGCGCGGCCGACGCCCTCCGCGCCGCCGCTCACGGAAAACCCGGTGCTGATGCCGATCAATGAGATCAGGATCGCGAAGACCACCGATTTGGCCAGACCCTGGCCGATGTCGCCCGGCGTCAGCAGCGCGAGCGTCTGCGAAATATATGCACCCGGTGTGACGTTGAGCGCGGGCGCCGAATAGACCGCGGCGCCGAAGATCGCGATCGCGTCGGCAAAGATGGTCAGCGCGGGCAGCATAAGCAGCATCGCGAACAATGCCGGCGCGGCGAGATAGCGAACCGGGTCGATGCCGATCACCGCGAGCGCGTCGACTTCCTGCGAGACATTCATCGAGCCGATGCGCGCGGCCAGCGCCGAGCCCGAGCGGCCGGCAACAAGGATGGCGGTGATCAGCGCGCCGAACTCGCGCGTCACCGACTTGGCCACGGCGATGACGACCTGCGACTGCGCGCCGAACTCGCTCAACGCGGCAACGAATTGGATACCGAGCATGATGCCGATGACCAGCGCGAGCAGCGCGGTGATCGGCAGCGCATCGACGCCGATCTGGCGCATCTGCTCGAACACCGAAGGCACGCGCACCGGCTGACCGCGGCGCCAGCCGGTCAGCGCGAAGCCGATGCTTTCGACCAGCAGCATCGCCGCATGGCCGGTACCGGCGAGCGATTTCAGCGTCGCGCGGCCAAGCGATTCGAGCGGGCGCGTGATCGCATCCATGCTAGGCCGACCGTGCCGCGTCGAGGTCGGCGAAGATCGGGAACACGCGGTCGAGGCGCGCGAGCTGGAGCACGGCCATGACCGCGCCGCTCACGCCGACAAGGCCGAATTTCTGGTTGCGGCTGCGCG
>Ga0207680_10001886_pt1 | contig 9827 bp, 10 predicted proteins | sample KBSS23metaG_FD_184321 | JGI IMG/M metagenome (GOLD analysis project Ga0207680, IMG submission 184321) | Switchgrass rhizosphere microbial communities from Kellogg Biological Station, Michigan, USA - KBS S2-3 metaG (SPAdes) (version 2) | ecosystem: Host-associated > Plants > Roots > Rhizosphere >... | reverse complement strand
ATCACGGTTGCGGTGTTGGGGCATGCATTAGCTTCCGCCGGACAAACCGATGCCGCTCTTGAACTGCTGCACAAATTGGAAGAGCGAGCGAAGACGCAGTATGTTCCTTCCTATTGGATCGCCTTGATCTACGTTGGATTGAGCGATGCGGAGGGCGCCGTGGACTGGTTGGAGAAAGCATTTGATGAACATTCAGCCTGGCTTGCATGGGTGAACGTAGAGCCGAGGTTCGATTTCCTTCGAGGGAATGATCGATTCAAGAGCCTGCTTAACAAGATAGGATTCTAGAGATCTTCGTCGCCAAAGTTTTCGTCACACGAGAGGAGACTGAGAGATGAACAAGAGTTGGGTCGGCATAACGCTTGTTGCTTGCTTTCTTCAAGGTTGCGGTTCTGGCTCTGCGGCTGAACCGGATGTGGCGACGAACATGGTAGTGAGTTCTTCAAGTCTTGCGAGCAGGCAGGCGATTCCCGAAAAGTACAGTGCGTACGGTGAGAACGTTTCGCCTGCACTTTCATGGTCGGGCGCGCCGTCGGGGACAAAGTCTTTCGTGCTGTTGCTTGAGGATCCCGATGCCCCGAGCAAGACTCCATTCGTACACTGGGTGGTTTACAACATTCCTGGAGGGACGACATCGATTGGGGAAGGGCAGTCGCCAGCGGGAGGTGTGGTAGGGAAGAATAGCGCGAATATGGTGGCGTACTACGGCCCAAAACCTCCAAGCGGCATGCACCACTATCACTTCATCGTTTATGCGCTGGACGCCGATTTAACTTTGGACGCCGGTGCGGAGAAGGATGCGGTAGTGAAGGCGATGGCCGGGCATGCGTTGGGACGTGGCGAATTGATTGGAACGTTTTCGCATTAGGCAACAATTACAGTTTCCTAACCGTTGTTCGAATCGCTATTTTTGTGTCCGACAAAGCGGCCACAAATGTTCCTCCAGAAATTCTTAACGGTGTAGAGAAGGCCCAGCGCAGACGCTATCGCGATCTGCAGTGCGAAGCTTCCGGTTCCGGGATCGATATATGCGAGGTGATGTGAAATGAGATCAGGGGCAAATACATTCAACACGAAAGTTAAAACGGTCGCAATGCGATAAAGATCACCCGCGATCAGGATTTTTATTAATTTTCATTGGACCCGCATCGCCGGGCTCGAATATCTTTGTCGTTGGGTCTGCTTCGTGGGCAAGTTTTGTAACGTCGGTGAACTCCGTAGGGGCGTCCCATGTAGCGTAATAAGACTTGTCGGGAAGGTTAGGCATGTCGGCACCGAACAATTCTCGGAGCACAAGTCGGAAGCTGTTGACGGGGGTAATTCCCGGATATAGCTGGCTCTTTAGCGGCTCGGGTACGTAGTACGCGTTGAGAATGGCCATGCATTCCTTAAAATCGGTGTCGGTCATCGAATCGAAGTCGTGATTCATTCGCGAGCCGTGATCGCCTTGGATGATGATAATTGGTTTAGTCTGCTCTTGCTTTAGAATTGCATCTATGACCGGCAAGAGCATTCGGTCGGCATATTCAAGCTGGTTCGAATAGCCTTCAATATAAGCTGCCTTGGTCCCGCCGTCATGCATGTACATGCTGCCATCGAACAGCGTGGTCGTATCTGGCGTTCGCGGTCGGCCATCGGCCCAAAAAACAAAAGGAGGATGCGGCAATAAAATGTGGGCAAAGACGAATTTGGGTCTCGGAGCCGGCTGCCCAAGTTCTTTAAGAGTCTCAAATGCGGAGGCAACGTACTGACGCTTTTGATCGACAGGCGACAGTGCAGTCACGTGCAACATTCCGAGGGGCGTCAAGTCGATGAGTGATGACTCGAATATGCTGACTCCGGGTAGTTCATTAACAGACCTGACGTCGGCGCTTGCTCCAATGAAAAATGGAAATCCCGTCGAGACGAAAGTATAGGAATAGCCTTCCTGCTGGAATTTCTGGGCGACGGTGCTGTAGTCGGCAAGGGCATCTAACGCTCGACGATTGCGTGGAAGATTGGGAATTCCGGCGAGGACGTTCTGGATGTAGTCGGCATTAAGTGTCGAAGTCACGGAGAGTTCCGTTTGTGAATAGTTGGAATGGGCGAGATCTGCGACGTAAAAGCCGCGGCCCCGCAACTCATTCAAGAAAGCCGAGTTATCGACGTTCATATACTTCTTCAATGTGTCGTTGCGACCATAGCCGTCCATCAACAAGTAGAACACATCCGGCTTATGCCCTCCCGTCATCGCATCTGGCGACGATGTGATCTGACGGGTGGCGACTTCCTCGACGCTCTCACGCGTTCCAACATAGGAAGCGTATGCAGTAGCGGTCGACGTGAGGGCCAAGGCGATCCCGACGACGTTTAGAACTCCCGTCCCAGGGCCCTCGGTCCGTCGCATGCGTCCCAGTAGAAGGCTGACGCCGAGAACGATCCCACACCAAATGGCGAAGAAGGCAGTTAGGGCTCCAGATTTTCCGGCTGCAAGCGCGGGCCATAGGTGCATCGCGAAGTTCTCGAGATAAAGAAAGCTAAAGAAGAACAGAACAAAGACGGACGTGATGAGAGCAGCTCGCCGCGCACTCTTAAGGAACTTGGCAAGGATGAGCCACAAGGCCCCGACGGCTGCGATGATGATGGCGCCGGGACGCCAGAGATGCCAAGGCGGCGTTGAGCCGACGTTGGCTCCGTAAAAGCTGAGGAGAGGGAAGAGCCCGATGAGAATCGGATGAAAGGGATGGTCGGTAAGCCAACTAGCCCGTTGCCACCCCGTCGATTCGTGTTGCAAAGACGAGGAGGAATTGCGGGCACCCGTCGACATAAAAGGGAGAACGCAGGTGGAGCCAAAATGATCACCCGAAGTAACGAAAAAGGGACTCGGGAGTCTTGATGTATGCTACGTGCGTACAAGGTTCCTAGCATGAATTTCAAGCGGTCAACCCTTTCCAAACTTGCCCTTACTTTGCCGACCGTTGCCCTCATCCTTTCGGGATGCGGCGGCGCTTGGCATTTCAGTCCGATTCCTGGCCCTGCGGACTCCGCGTGGCCGAGCTTTCGCGGGAATCTGAGAAACAACGCACGAAGTCCGGGACGATTGGGCAGTGGTACGCAGAAGTGGGCGTTTTTGGCGGCGGACACGGTTCAGGGCGCGGCAACGATTGGCCACGACGGCACTCTCTATGTAGCGTCGCATGACGGCAAGTTGCATGCGATAAAGCCGACGGACGGAACGGAAGTTTGGTCATTCACGATGGGTGGAACGGTGAATGGTTCGGCGCCAGCAGAAGCGCTAGACGGCACGATCTATATCGGTTGCAACGACGGAAAGGTTTATGCGGTCGACAACAAGGGCGTCGTGGCGTGGACCTTTACGACGGGCGGGGCAGTGACCTCATCACCGAATATCGGTTTGGACGGAACGGTTTACGTGGGATCGAATGACGACAACGTTTATGCGTTGGACGGAAAGACGGGCACGGAGAAGTGGCACTTTGCGACGGGCGGCGACGTGACCGGTTCTCCGGCGATTTCGATCGACAACAAAGTCTTTATTGGCTCTGCTGATGGAAAGCTTTATGAACTTGACGGGCTGACGGGCGTGAAGGATTGGGAGTTCGTGGCCGGTGGCGCGATCACAGGATCGGCGGCGATCGACTTGAACGGAGATGTGTTCTTCGGAGCGTCGGACAGCACGGCTTACGCACTTAATGGATCGAGCGGAACGAAGAAGTGGTCGACCGTTTTGGGTGGAGCGATTGGATCTTCGCCAGCGATCGATTCCGGCGGTGCGATCTTCATCGCGTCGAATGATGGAAATCTCTACGCGCTAGACGGTTCAGGCGGTGTGAAGCTTTGGCAGTTCGTACTTGGTGGAAACATGGTCGGCGGCGGTCCTGTCGTCGCGGCTGACGGTCGGATTGTGGCGTCTTCGACAAGCGGAACGGTGTTCGCGATCAATCCCTCCGATGGCTCTGAGTCTTGGCACCTTGGTAGCTTGGGCGACGTGAGCACGGGCGCTTCGATCGGCGGCGGTGGCGTCATGTACATCGGCAGCGCGGACGATCACCTTTACGCGATTAAATAAGCCATTTGATCGTTTGGTCGAACCTTTTGCATCATTGATGCGGTTCTAGGATATAGGGCGCGGTTTCGCGCCCTTACTTCGATGTTGCTTAAGCAAACCGATCAGGCTACGGGAATTACCGAAGAGAAGGTTGAAGACCTAAGCGCATTGGTGCGGAGACTTAATCGACCGGAGAAGGATCGACACATTGAGGTCGAGCAAACTCAACCCACGAGCAACCGTTTTGTTGGTCCTCTTATAGGTTTCATTTGCGTTGTCCTGCTCGCTGCTGGTTCCGCGATTCTTTATCATAAGCAGCAAGTTGCAGGCCGGGCTCAATACGATGCGAACCAGAAGAGGTTGCTCGCGGAATATAGGCTAAACGATTCGTGGCGCGGAGCCGCGCTTGCGCTGAACAATCAAATATCGGCGGACTTAGAGAAGATTAGTTTCATGCCGATCCACAATGTTGCCGACTTCCAGGAGTTGAAGTCGCATGCCAACCGAATCAAAACGATTCTTTCCCGCGTGCCTCCTCTAAAAGTACGACCAATTGGGGTGGGCGCCTCGTTTACTTACAAGATATCCGGCCTTCGCACTCAACTCGACTATGTGGTTCGTCAACGAGGATGTGCATTCCTTCTGCAATCAGATTCCGACGCAAGGAGTAATGCGGAGTGGGTAGTTGCTGAATCAAGGCTACAAGCATTTGCCAGCGAGCAAAGAAGTCAACACAAGAATTGGGGAGACGTTAAGAGCAAGAAACGGAAAGAGTTTCAAGATCAAACGCATCGGATGAGCAACAAGGAATTGAAGGACGCCATGTTGTCTGCCGACGCACAACTAACAGCCTATTATCTGGGCAATCCGATCGAGCAGATGCTCAAGGTACCGCCTTACGTGCCAGAGGGCCTTAACGTTGCCTATGCGAGGACCCTTCCTTGATGCCCGATCTAGTTAGCTGCTTTCGGCGAGGGATTTGATGCCGCTTAAACATAAGGAAGAATTGTCGAAAGTGGTTGGGACGCACGGTGCTGAAGAGCAGCTAGTCCTAGCCAGAAGGTTTACCCGGCCAGTTTCAGAAGAACGCGAGTTTCAGCGTGTGCCACCTTCGAGTAGCAAATTTCTACTTCCAGTGTTGGCCTTCATCTTCGTAGTGTTATTCACAGCAGGTTCGGTGATCTTTTATCACAAGCAACAACTTGCGGCCCGTGTTGTCTTCGATGCAACGCAGAAGCGACTTCTGGCGCAGTACCGACTTTATGATCAATGGCGCGCGCCTGCTAACAAGGCTTATGCGCACTTCCTTCCAGACTTGAATGAGATGACCAATGGCCGTGTGCGTCTCGCCCAAGATGTACCGAAATTAAGGGCATTGAAAGATCGCCTCGATGTGGAGTTCGACGCGGCAGCCAAGATTCCTGGGACGATTGGAGTTATCGGGCCCGGCGCGGCTTGGATGTCGGTATTGGCATCGACTAGGTCTTCATACGAATGGGTTTACCGATACAAGACGGCGCCGTATACATTGGCGAATAGCCCAGGCGAGCGAGAGCTTGCGGAGACCGTTTACTTTAGCGAGGCGAACGAGTATGGATATGGCTCGATCAAGGCGTTGGCATTTCGAAAGCACATTCATCGAATGAGCAATGAAGAGTTGAAGAAAGCTCTGTTGTCGCAGAACATCCGAACTGACCCTGCAAGGAGTTGGAACCATGTGTACGACTCTTGTCAGGGGGTGTTGAAGTCGCCGCCATTCGTTCCGGATGGATTGCGATTGGAATACGCTAGTAAGCTCAAGTAAGATTGCGTCTGATGGACGGTGAGCGTGAAAATGGATTTCTTCTTCGATTGCGTGTTGTAAGGCTCGCCGTAGTAGTGAAGGCTTTTGTCGCGTCGACTAAGAATCTCCCGCATTGCAGGCTGCAGATTAAAGATCGACGCCTGTGATCTGCGATATCCAGGGCAACAGAACGTCTGCACGCACGTAGATTGTGTGATCACCGCAAACATTTGAGCTATTTAAGCTACGCCGGGATGTCACGCCAAGAAGGGCAAAACCGCCACTAGCCAGAGATGCATAAATGGGACCTCCGCTATCACCCTTGCATGTGTCTCGGGCAACGCTCCCATGCCCAGACACAAGCTCGTCTCCAGGTTTGCAGCCAAATTGGCCCGATTCGCCGGGTCCTGTGCATTGGGACGAAATGACATCAACCTCGGCTTTGCGCTTTATCCCCATACCAGTTGTGCCTCTGGTGTCCGTTGCTCCAAATCCAACGATGGTTCCTCTCGGAACCTGCGTCTCATGTCCCGTTGCGATTTGCCGGGGAGGAACCGAACTTCGGTCTTCGAGTATCAGAAGTTGCGCGTCAAGGTTAGCATGAGCTTTTTTGGAAGCGACCACGTGTAGATCACCACCCACCGACACGTTTGAAGTGTTAAGAAGCACCCTAGTAGCGCCGGTGCAATGTTTTGCGGTTAGCACTAGGTTTGGTGCAATGAGCGTGCCCGAGCAATCGAAACCTCGTGTAGTTCCGACAGCGCAACAATCGGGGAAGTCGTCTGTGGTTACACCCCCGACAATTGCGGCGATTGCAGAAGATCGAGATGGAGCGATTTCTTCATCTTGATTGTGGAAATGGCCGAGTGCGTCGGCAACCTCTCCGCATGTTTTGTGACCCGAGAATTCGGCATATCTCAGAAATAGATATTCGAGATCTTCACAACGTTGTTGAAGGAGTTCAATCTGCCGGATGTGGTATTCATTTTTGGTCATCTCGTTGTCACCTGCTAGCGAACAATTGTGGAAACACCACGTATGTATTGGCATGAGCGAAGTCTTGATGCTTTGTGTTGTATTCATTTCCCACAATGCGTTGCCCGACCTTCAGAACTCGGAAACTCGCGGATCACTTCTGCGAAATGTCCGATTCGAACGTTCTTTGGGCCATGAGAGGGGAGTGACCTTCGCTCGCCCTAAGACGAGCCGGAGGAAAGGGCACTCGCCCCCTCGTAGCCGATCACTTAAAGTCAAGCAGAAAAGTGAGGTCGACCGTCCAGACGCTGTTCCGAGCATAAGAAATCCGAAACTTTAGAGGCGTTGCCCTTCCCGGGTTCAGCATTGTGGAAGCTCTGACAAAGTAGTCGTATTCGTCGCCCAGCTTGTCGGGAAACGAATAGTCAGCCTCAAGTTTCTTTTTGAATTTGTCGCCGTTTACAGCGTATGAGGCCAATACGTCTGCCCCAGTACCCGTTTGAGATCCGCCGGACCCGTCAGGCGTTTGGATCCAGTTTCCAGATAGATCAACCTCGAACTCTCCGTGAGTACCGAATGGCTTCGCGAGCGATAGGCCCGCTGTATAGGTTGTGCCTGAGCGACCGGTGCCGGAGGCGGAAACATTGGGCACGATCGACAAAGTCGCATTGCCATTTGCATCTTTTGTCATGTCAAGTGTCCGTTCAACATAAAAAAGACCTGATGTAACGTCGGCCCCGCTTCTTGGCTTCCTGTCGGCACCCTTAAGAAGGATGGTCCAGGGGCCCCCGTTCGGTACGACGATAAAGGAAAGTGAGGTGGAGCTAAATTTGTTGCTCAACCATGTGTAGCCGGGCCGAAGGAGAAAAGTCGACGCGCCTGCAGCATTGTTAGGTGAACTCAATTCCACTATTTGTGTCGAGTTGATATGCCTCTCCCGGACGTCGTTGAGGTCCAGTGAGGACTGAGCCATTGCCAGCACGCTCAGGGAAGAGAGAGCGAAAACGAGATAATATTTCATAGTTACTCCTTGAGTTACGATAATATACCATAATAAGTACTGTCTTATTGCAAGACAAAGGAGAATACATGAAAGATTATGGTCCTGCCTTAACTGCCGAGATCGAAGCAGCCTTTAAACCCTCGGGTGCTCGGAACATTACTGGAACTCAGTTCTGCGACCAATGGAAGAAGTTCCGCAGCGTCGCGGTATCAGCACAGCAGATTCTGACGTTTATCTTTCCGGCTGGTGCGAAAATCCTTGGAGTCCTGATTGGAATCGCCGATGCAGAGTGCGGCACCGGCGGCTCGGTCTCAACCGCGCGGGCGGCCACGGCGAAACGTCGGCGCAAGTGACGTTTGGGCTCCCGTTCTACCATCGGGGTCGAGCGGGAGGCCAAAAAATGTAAAGTGCGGCCTTGAATCAGCGTGCCTTCGTCAGTTCTTTCTCAAACTCCCGTGCGCGGTCGATGCCGGGGCCGGATTCGAATTCATCCAGTTCGAAGATCTGGCGGATTTCGATTTCGCCTTCGACGCCAGGTTTCTTCGGATCATTGGGGACTTTCTTGGCCCAGTCGATCGCCTCCTGCAATGAGTTCGCCTTGATCACCCAATAGCCAGCGACGACATCTTCTTTGAAGGGACCGTTCGTCACGGTTGGCGTACCGTTTCCAAACTTTACTCGTGTGCCGTCTTTGGTGGGACGGAGACCATTGAGGTCGACAAGGACGCCTGCTTTCTGTAGCTGCTCGTTAAACTCCGTCATCGCGGCAAACGCTTCTTGGCTCGGCATTACGCCCGCTTCTGAATCGGCGTTGCCTTTGATCATCATGAGAAACTTCATTTGCTATCTCCTTATGGGTCTTGGTCTTTGACCTTCAATGGAAGATAGTCGTTCTTTGCCGGTCGCTTTCGACGGCTTCGCGCTTAAGGCTTTCACCCAAATCGATACGGTGAGTTGAGAAAAAATGACGAATCCCTCGTTCTCCCATTAAAGCAAGAACGAGGGAGGTCGATTAGAACGATTTTATCGAACTGTGATTTTTGATTTGACGGTTTGCTTCGCCGTCGGCATCATTGCGCGCTGCATGATGCTTGCGACCATCTGCGTTGCCTTGCCCAAGGTCACTTCCGTTTGATCCAAGAGCACACCGTTGATCGTGATCTTGGCGAAGTTAAGCGACACATTGGAAGTCATAACATTATTGCTAGTGCCGCCGGTGCTTAGCGATGTGACCAAAACTTCTTCCATATAGATGTCTAGGAATGGCGTCGTGCTGGAGCCTTTATAGCCGCGCAGTCGGACGCTGTTCAGGTGAAGACCCTGGAAGCAGGCATTCATAATTGCGGGATCGTTCGCATCGAAATTTTTGGTGAACGAAAGATCTTGCAGGTTGGCTTTTCCAACACCGGTACCACCGCCGAGCACGGTGCCGGAATTGGAAAGGCCCCAACTCCAGGCGAGGATCGGCGCCGGGGAAACGGTAATACCTTCGATAGCGATGGTGTATTTGACGGGTGGGACATCGGCGGCGAGAGCCGAGCCAGCGATAGCGAAAAGGGTGATGATGGGCATCACAAAACGGGCCAGTTTCATATTGAATAACTCCTTTAAGGGCAAGGCGCTACAGTCACGAAGCAGCAGCCAACGCGAGCATACTGCCAGTGATTCCGTGATGGATACGTTTCCGACGGTGGGTTTACAAACGAGCAAAACTGCGTGGCCGACGTGAAATGTTATTGCGCTAACGTGCCGGATCTGTGTGCCATGAGGCGTCTCTGGGCCGATCTTCCTTTTCATCCCGCTCGCGCTCGAAAGGATGAAGATCGCCCCCATTTTATTTGTGGAGGTGGCTGTACAGAAGGTGTCGTGACGTCGTCGTTCGACCCTACGTCGTGCTTGCGGTCTGCTGCCCTGCGCTTGCACTCCGAAACTTGCAGGATTTCCTAAGCGGCCTTATACTGCTTGCGGGTGAGTTTGCCCGATTTCTTTTTAGCTCGCTTTTGAGGAGATTTATGAGT
>Ga0207680_10001872_pt1 | contig 9869 bp, 7 predicted proteins | sample KBSS23metaG_FD_184321 | JGI IMG/M metagenome (GOLD analysis project Ga0207680, IMG submission 184321) | Switchgrass rhizosphere microbial communities from Kellogg Biological Station, Michigan, USA - KBS S2-3 metaG (SPAdes) (version 2) | ecosystem: Host-associated > Plants > Roots > Rhizosphere >... | reverse complement strand
GACGCTAAGTGCATCGTGCTGATCTGCGCAGGACGGACCTTCATCGCGGGCGCTGACCTGAAGTCGCTGGGCAAGGTCGTGCCGAAGATCGATTTCTTCGAATTGCAGGATACCGTGGAAAATTCGTCGAAGCCGACCATCGCTGCAATGCACGGAACGCCGCTGGGCGGGGGGCTTGAAACGGCGCTGACGCTTAATTACCGGATCGCCACGCCCGGCACCCGCATGGGTCTGCCCGAAGTCAAGCTTGGCCTGCTGCCCGGCGGTGGCGGAACCCAGCGGCTGCCGCGCATCGTAGGGGCGGCGCATGCGCTGGACCTCTTGCTGACGGGACGGCAGGTGTCGGCGCAGGAAGCGCTGAAAATCGGCCTGGTCGACCGTCTGTCGGCCAGCGAGGAGTCGCTTCGCGCGGACGCCATTGCCTTCGCGCGCGAATTGGCGGCGCAGGGCAAGACCCCGCAGCGTATTCGCGACCGGGAAGACAAGATCGAAGCCGATCGCGCTGACCCGGGTCTTATGGAGCGGCTGGGCGGACAATGGGCCGGCTCGCTCAAGCTGGAAGCCTCGCGGGCGATTTATCGCTGCGTGGAGGCAGCGGTAAAAGGCCCCTTCGAAGCCGGCATTGCGGTGGAGCGCGAGGAATTCCTGCCGTTGCTGTCGAGCACGCAGTCGCTTGCGCTTCGCCACATGTTCACGGCCGAGCGCGAGGCTGCCAAGATCCCTGGACTGCCCAAGGATCTGGCGCTCAAGCCGGTCGCCAAGGTCGCCGTCATCGGCGGTGGCACTATGGGGAGCGGTATCGCCACCGCCTTTCTCGACGCGGGTTTTCCGGTGACCATGGCCGAAACGAGCCAGGCGGCACTGGACCGCGGGGCCGCGACCACCACAGGCATTTTCACCTCGCGCGCGGCGCGGGGCAAGCTGACGCAGGAGAAGGCGGATGCGCGCATCGCCGCCCTGTCCACCACGCTCGATCTGGCCGCGCTCGCCGATGCCGATCTGGTCGTCGAAGCGGTGTTTGAGGATATGGATGTCAAGAAGGATCTGTTCGCCCGGCTGAGCCAGGTCGTCCGGCCCGACGCCATCCTCGCTTCCAACACCAGCACGCTCGACATAGACGAGATCGCCACGGCCGCGACGCATCCCGAGCGCGTGGTGGGCCTGCACTTTTTCTCGCCGGCGCATGTCATGCGCCTGCTCGAAGTCGTGCGTGGGGCGAAGACCGACGGTGCCACGCTGGCAAGCGCGATGAGTCTGGCGAAGAAGCTGGGCAAGATCGCGGTGGTGTCCGGCGTATGCTATGGCTTCATCGGCAACCGCATGCTCGCGATCCGGCGCGACCAGACCAATGCCCTGCTGGCCGAAGGCGTCACGCCCTGGGACATCGATGAGGCGCTGGTCGATTATGGTTTCCCCATGGGCCAGTTCCAGATGCTGGACATGGCCGGGCTGGACGTCGTGAAGACCGACAGCGATGTCGTGCGGACGGCGCTCGTCGCGGCCGACCGGAGAGGGCAGAAGAACGGCAAGGGATATTATGACTATTCCGAAGGGCGTCATGGCAAGCCTGACCCAGCGACGCTTGAAATTATCACGCAAGCGACCGGCGTGACGTCGGGCAGCAAGACGCTGAGCACGCCGGAGATCATCGAGCGGCTGCTGTTCCCGATGATCAACGAAGGCGCGAATATCCTGGAGGAAGGCATTGCCTGCCGCGCATCCGACATCGATGTCGTCTGGGTCTATGGCTATGGCTGGCCCGCCTATAAGGGCGGGCCCATGTTCTACGCCGATCAGGTCGGGCTGTCGACGGTGGTCGAATCGCTGCGTGCGATGCCCGGCGTGACCGTGTCGCCGCTACTTGAAAAGCTCGCGGCCGAAGGCAGCCGGTTTAACGCCTGACGGCATGGAAGGCGGCCACCAGCCGCCTTCCACGGCTTGTAGGCAAGGAGTAGCTTGCTCCCGGCCCAAGGGGGCGGTGGCGAAGCCCTCAGTCAGCCTTTCCTAAAATAGCCGATCCCCTGAGAACCTGCCGTCCGTCGCCTGACGAAACCGTGCAGTCAAGGTCGGCGCGCGCGTTGCCGGCTTCGCTCATGTAGCTGTGCGTTACCACCGCGCGGAAGACGAGTTCGTCACCCAGCCATACAGGTTCGGCGAAGCGAACCCCAAGCTTGCGGATCAGATCCTGCCCCGCCCACGCCGCAAGGGTCTGGCCGAGAATGCCGGCGGTCAACAGGCCCTGCGCGAAAACCCCCTTGAAGCCGCGTGAGCGAACCATCTCCGCGTCATAATGAAAGGGGTTGAAGTCACCCGACGCCCCGGCGTAGCGGATGAGATGCTCTTGCGTGATCGGACCCGCACGTCGTTCCGGCATCGCCGAACCGGCATGGAGGTCCGCGACGTTCAGTTTGGGCATGCTCAAGCTTGTTTCAGCCATCTTCGCCCGGCCTCCGTTCTATGTTGGTGGTGGTGACGGTGCAGACCAATTCGCCTTCGGGCGTGTGGAAGGCCGCTTCCAGCTCGAAGAAGCGCAGCACGCCCTTCGATGTCGTCTTATCGTAGGTCCGGGCGAGCCTCTCGGTAGCAGTCAGGGTTTCGCCAGACCGGATGGGCCGGTGAAATTCGAATTCAAGCCCGCCCTGCAACAACCGGCTGCGATCAACCAACCCCTTGTTGGCCATCGTCACGATAGGTGGGGCGTTTTGCGGCCCATAGCGAAAACTGCACACCGGCAGGATGACGGGAGCCGGCAGCACGGGAGCGACGACGCCCGGAACGGCGGAGAAAGCCGTGGCAGGGTCAGGATCGAGCAAGGCCAAGGCCAGTTCGCGACATTTGCCCCACTCCACAGGAAAGGCGAAAGTCACAGTTTCCAATGTAGGCGGATCGTCACTCACCAATTCTCTCCCTTGAGGCGCGCGACCTTATCAATGGCGTCCATCGTGTCAAATATCTCAGTTGACATTATCGTCAGAAACCGGATGGGAAGGCGCATGCGGCGGTCTGCAGATTGGAGGATGGGTTGGCGGCAGGCTCCACAAGGTGCAGCAGCCGCGACGGTGGTAAAATCCCTTTGCTCGGTGGCCCCCCAATCGCATCGTCATCATTATTTGCTTACCATTTTCCCCATTTCAGTGTGAAATCCTAATCCTTGTTTTTTTTGGAGCATGCCATGTCGTCCGCACTGATCAATTCGCTTCGTGCGCTGGTTTATGAAGGCGGTATTACCCGTTCCGGACTCGCCCGCGCGGCCGGTCTCCACGCCAATAGCCTAGCTCGCCTGGGGGAGAGCGATTGGAATCCGACCGCCGAAACCCTGGGCAAGCTGGAGGCCTATCTGCTCAAGCGGGAAGGCGGTACGGCGCTCGCTTCACCCGAAGAGGTCATCAACGAGGCCCGCAACGGCCGCATGTTCATCCTGGTCGATGACGAGGACCGGGAGAATGAGGGCGACCTGGTCATCCCCGCGCAGATGGCGACGCCGGACGCGATCAATTTCATGGCCACTCATGGCCGCGGCCTGATCTGCCTGGCGCTGACCCGCGGTCGTGTCGAAGCGCTCGGCCTTGACCTTATGAGCCGTCAGAACAGCACGCGTCACGAAACCGCGTTTACAGTGTCGATCGAAGCACGCGAAGGCGTCACGACCGGCATTTCCGCCGCCGACCGCGCCAGGACCATTTCGGTGGCGATCGACGGGTCTAAGGGAAAGCAGGATATCGTAACGCCCGGCCACGTCTTCCCCCTTGTAGCGCGAGACGGCGGCGTGCTGGTGCGCACTGGCCATACCGAGGCGGCTGTTGACGTCGCCCGCCTGGCCGGTCTCAGTCCCGCCGGCGTCATCTGCGAGATCATGAACGACGACGGCACGATGGCGCGGCTGGACCATCTGATCCCCTTCGCCCGCCGCCATGGCTTGAAGATCGGTACGATCCGCGACCTCATCGCTTACCGCCGCCGGCACGACCATCTGGTTGAACGTCGCACCGAAACCACATTCACAAGTCAGTGGGGCGGCGACTGGCGCGCGATCAGCTTTTACAATCGCGCGACCGGCTCCGAACAGATCGTGCTGCAGAAGGGGCGTGTCGATCCGGAAAAGCCGACGCTGGTGCGCATGCATCAGATTGCGCCCTTGACGGACATGTTCGGTCGGGAGGGGCCGCGCGGGAGCACTCTGGCCAAGTGCATGGAGATCATCGCGCAGGAAGGGAGCGGCATCATCGTCGCGTTGCGCAAGGACGGACCCGATGTGCTCAGCCGCATGCTGGACATGGTCCAAAGAAACAGCGGGGCCGGCATGGACGATCTGCGCGATTATGGCGTTGGCGCGCAGATTCTCTCGGAACTGGGTGTGCATGACATGGTCCTGCTCAGCAACAGCAGCAACAGCCTGATCGCCCTTGACGGCTATGATCTGGCCGTGGTGGGCCGGCGCCCGATCGACTGCGACGGCTGAAAACCAGCGCGCAGTTCGCCGATGGCTTGCTTGGCGGCGATGGCATAGGCCACGGGCTAGCGGCCGATCGAGCCGGCATCGGCGGACGCTTATCGGTCACTTGTCTCCAGGACCGGATAGTCGAGATATCCTTCCGTTCCCCGCGAGTAATAATGGGCCACTAGCGGTTCGTTGAGGGGCGCGTCCGTGCGCAGGCGCTCGACCAGGTCCGGGTTGGCGAGGAAAGCCCGACCGAAGCTGATGGCATCGGCCAGGCCATCCTCGATATCCTGCCGAGCCAGCGCCGCGTCATAGTCATTGTTGAGGACAAGCGGTCCCCGGAACAGCGGGCGCAACTTTGGCGACAGGCGCGGCACATCGGTTTGGCCGAAGGTTCCGTAGGGCTTTTGCTCTCGCAACTCCAGGAAGGCGAGGCCGATCGCGTCGAGCGCCTGCACCGCCTGTCCAAACAGCGACGCCGGATCGCTGTCGTCGACGCCCTGTGTTTCTCCGTTGGGTGACAGCCGCACGGAAGTTCGGCCAGCGCCGATATTGCCTGCTACGGCCTCAGTCACCTCTCGCAACAGCCGCACCCGATTTTCAGGGCGGCCGCCATAGTCATCACCGCGATGGTTGCTGCTGTCGCGCAAGAACTGGTCGATCAGGTAGCCGTTGGCGGCATGGATCTGTACGCCATCGAAGCCAGCGGACAAGGCATGCTGGGCCGCCATGACATAATCGTCCTTGATCTGGTGAATTTCCTCGCGGGTCAGCGCGCGCGCTTCCTGATATTCCTGTTTGCCGTCATACGTGTGGGCCAGCCCCGGCGCGCGGGTGGCGCTGGCGGAGACAGGCTGCTGACCGGTTACGCTCGGGTGAGCCACCCGCCCCTGATGCCAGAGTTGCGCGACAATATGTCCGCCCGCCTGATGCACCGCATCCGTGACGCGCCGCCAACCCTCGACCTGTTCGCTGGTCCAGATGCCCGGGGCATATGGCCAGCTCATCCCCTGTCGCGATATGCCAATCGCCTCGCTGATGATGAGGCCCGCGCTGGCACGCTGGCGATAATAGTCAGCCATGATCGGGACCGGCACATGGTCGCGAGTCGCACGCCCCCGCGTCAGCGGAGACATGATGATACGGTTGGCGGCCCTGATGTCGCCAAGTTGGATGGGATCGAACAAGGTCGGCATGATGCTCTCCGGCTACTTGGAAAATTGCGGAAATGGCGGCCAGGCGTGTGATCGCCCGTGATCAAAGGCGCCCGATCGGGGCGGTAGACGCTGCGTCGGCGTGCAAGGGTTGCGCAAATGCCGGCCTCATGCAATTCCTTTTCTGATAAACAGCCAATTTCAGGAGAGACGAAGATGAGCAGCAAGGCAGAGACTTAGGCATCGTCCACCAGCGCGGCGGCGCCCAGACACTCGAATGCCCTCGCGCCGCCGGATCGATGGCTCTCCCCCTAGGAGCTTTGCAAGATGACGGTCCCCCGGTCGCTTCCCGCGCTCGATTTCGACAACCGGCCTTACTGGACGGGCGGCGAGCATGGTCAACTGCTAATCCAACGATGCCAGCGGTGCAGTCAGTATATTCACCCGCCCACGAGCTTCTGTCCTGCGTGCGAGAGTCGCGACACAGCCTATGAGGCGGTCTCCGGCCGCGGCCGTGTCGTCACCTTCAGCGTCAATTACCGGCAGTGGGTGCCCGGGCTTCCGGACCGCTATGTCATCGCGCTCGTCGCGATCGACGAGCAGGATGACGTCAGGCTGGCCACGAATATTGTCGATTGCGATCCCGATGACGTGGATTTCGACATGCCCGTCCAGGTCAAGTTCGAACAGAATGAAGATATGTGGGTGCCGTTGTTTGCACCGGTAAGGGCCAAGTCATGACCGATTACTGGGAACAGAAAACCGCCATAACCGGCATCGGTCAGTCGAAGATCAGCCGGGGGTCGGACAAGTCGGCGCTCGCGCTCACCATCGACGCCGCACTTGAGGCGATCGCTGACGCCGGGCTGACCCGCGCCGACATCGACGGTCTGGCAACCTGGCCCGGAGACGCCGCGAACGGAGCGGGAATCGCCGATGTTGGCGCTCCGGCCGTGCAGGATGCCTTGCGCCTGCAGGTCGGCTGGTATTCCAACTGTTCTGAAACCGCCGGGCAGTTCGGCGCCATCTTCAACGCGATCGGCGCGATCGCCGCAGGCTATTGCCGCCATGTGCTGGTATTCAGGACGGTGTATGAAGCGACCGCGCGCAAGACGTCATTTGCGAACGCGCTCTTCAAGCCCGGCCAGCGTGTCTATGGCCCGTTCAACTGGTACGCGCCCTATCACGTCTATTCGGCGAGCTTGCAGCAATCGCTCTACTTCAACCTGTACAAGCACAAGTCGGGCATCAGCGACGAGAGCGTAGGGAGGATCGCGCTGAACGGGCGCCGGAACGCCTCGCTCAACCCGGCTGCCGTCTATCGAACGCCGATGACGATGGACGATTATCTCGCATCGCCCCGGCTCACGAGCCCGCTGCGCCTGTTCGACTGCGACGTGCCGGTGGACGGGTCGGCCGCAATCATCGTCAGCCATGTCGATGCAGCCCGCGACATGCCCAACCCATTGATCCGCATAGAAGCGGTGGGGACCAGCATGCGCTACCGCAACAGTTGGACGCAACTGGAGGCGCTCGACACGCAAGCGCAGCCCAAGGTCGCCGAAATGATGTGGAACAGGACGGACCTGCGTCCCAAAGATGTGGATGTCGCGGAACTCTATGACGGGTTCACCTATCATACGATCAACTGGATCGAGAATTTGGGCTTTTGCAACCGCTATGAAGCGAAGGATTTCATCGGCGATGGCAGTCGTATCGCGCTTGAGGGAGATTTGCCGATCAACACCAATGGTGGTGCGTTGTCGGCCGGTCGCATGCATGCCTATGGCCAGGTCCACGAAGCCTGCGTCCAGCTATGGGGCCGCGGCGATGCGCGTCAGGTGAAAGGCAATCCCAGGGTCGCGGCGCTGACCACCGCCGGCGGCCCGCTCGCGGGGTGCTTCCTGCTCGTCCGAGAATAATGCTTCCAGATGGAGTGAACAGATGCCGCGTTGCTACATATCCGAGCTCAACGCCGCAGGAAGGAGCACCATCGTTCAAGACGACAAGATCGGCGATGCCCACTCGACGGCCGAATCATGGGGGCCGCTCGCATGGACCACGGCGGAGGCGCCCGCCGACAATGAGGCAGTGCCGGACGCGGAACTGACCCTCGACATGGACCTTATTCATTCGCGGGCCAGTTGCTTCTTCCTTGTGTGCACCCCGCCCGGCAGCCGGTCGGAGATGCACGCGACCGACACGATCGACTATATCACCATGATCTCGGGCGAGCTCATATTCGGCGTTGAGACCGGCGAAGTCACCTTGTCGCCGGGCGACCTGCTCGTCGATCGCGGGATCCTGCATTATTGGTATAATGGCGGCACTGAAGAATGCCTGCACAGTGTCGTCACCCTGCCAGCCAGGCCGGTGGGCGGCCGCGTCGAAGACAGGCGCGATCGCGACTAAAGACTTGACGGAACTGTCAGGTCGCGCGATGGCCATACCGATTTTTCAATGCGGGAGCCTGGCGTGAAGCTGAATCTGACCGACGAACAGGAACTGCTGGTTTCCTCCTTCAGCCGCCTATTCACCGAAATGGGAGGAAGCACGCGCGCACGTGAACGCTTCGCTCCGGGCCTCGACAGGGAATTGCTGAAGGCGCTGGCCGAGATGGGCGTGCTCGCGATGCGGTCGGCGCGATCGGAGATGGGACCGCTTAGCGTTCTCGATGCGATGCTGCTGAACGAACAGGCCGGCCGTGCGGTAGTGAGCCTGCCGCTGACTGAGACGCTGATCGCAACACGCCTGATTGGCATGTCGGACGCGGCGGAGGCGGCTGCCAGCTTCGAGAGGATTGCCTCGGGCGCCGCAGTCGCCACGTTCGCCCTGTTCGATGCCAGCCGTAGGCCCGACCAGTTTGTTCATTTTGGCGCCGATGCCGACATGGTGGTGGCGCTCGACGGCGACCGACTCGCCTTGTTCGAAGGTGGCCTGACCCCGCTTGAGCATGACCATGGCGGCTATCGCTTCGCCCGGTTCAACGCGACCAAGGCGAAGCTGGTGACGCTGCTCGCCACTGGCGAGGAAGCGCGCGCCGCGCACGCGGCCGCGATCGAGGAGTGGAAGCTGCTCGTCGCAGCCGAACTCACTGGCATGGCAGCCGCCAGCCTCGATCTGGCGGCAGACTATGCCAAGGAGCGTCATGCGTTCGGCCGGCCGATCGGAAGTTTCCAGGCCATCGCACTGCCGCTCGCCGATCGCGCCGTCGATGTGGAAGGCTCGCGGTTGCTTGCCTGGTGGGCCGCATGGTCGGCCTCGCAAGCCGACGTCGAAGCACCCGCCGCCGTCAGCATGGCTTTTTCCTGGGCTGCGACGACGGCCGATCAAACGACACGGACGGCCCTGCACACCTTTGGCGGTTATGGTCTGTCGCTTGAACATGACGCGCAGCTTTTTTTCCGTCGGACCAAGGCGCGGGCGTTGATGCTTGGCGACCCGGGCGACGAACTGGCCCGCGTATCCGAGAGACTGTGGCTCGGTGGTTCCGCGCCGCTGGTGGACGCGGGCGATGTCGGCCTCGACTTCAGTCTGGGCGAGGAAGCCGAGACGGTTGCCCGGGATACCGAAGCGCTCCTGCAGGATCTCATGACGCCCGAGCGCCAGGCCAAAATGCACGATTCCTATGACGGGCATGATCTGGAGATCGCCACGGCGCTGGCCAGGGAAGGGCTGCTATTCCCCGACTGGCCGAAGGAATGGGGCGGCCGGGGCGTCGGTCCGGTCGCGGCCCTCGCCGCGCTGCGCACCTGGGAGAAGCTGGGCGTCGCGCCGCATGCGCAGATCGTGATCTCGATGGTCGGGCAGATGGTGATGCACTTTGGCACCGACGAATTGAGGTCGGAGGCGTTGACCAGGATCGCAGCTGGCGAGGCAGCGTGTTGCATGGGCTATTCGGAGCCCAGCGGTGGCTCCGACATCTTCGCCGCGCAAACCAAGGCCGTGTGGGACGAGGAACGTCAGGTCTGGATCATCAACGGCCAGAAGATGTTCACGACCGGCGCAAATATGGCAGATTATGCGCTGATGCTGACGCGCACCGAGCCGGGGAGCAGCAAGCATAAGGGCCTGACGCTGTTCCTGTTGCCGATGAACGATCCGGGCGTCGAGGTCTATCCCATCCACACAGTGATGGACGAGCGCACGAACACAACTTTCTATACCGACGTCGCCGTGCCGGATAGTTGGCGGATCGGCCCCGTCAACGAAGGCGCAAAGGTGATGGGCGCGGCGCTCAAATTGGAGCAGGCGGGCGTATACGGTCCCGGCGATCG
>Ga0207680_10001870_pt1 | contig 9870 bp, 8 predicted proteins | sample KBSS23metaG_FD_184321 | JGI IMG/M metagenome (GOLD analysis project Ga0207680, IMG submission 184321) | Switchgrass rhizosphere microbial communities from Kellogg Biological Station, Michigan, USA - KBS S2-3 metaG (SPAdes) (version 2) | ecosystem: Host-associated > Plants > Roots > Rhizosphere >... | reverse complement strand
TGTTCTTCGGCTCATCGTTATTCGGGCTGTCTCTGCCGTCCAAATTGATCGTGACCCCGCCCCATTTGTTTCTCCACGTCTCGGTTTTTTCTGATTGTGGTTCGGTTCCCCACCCCTCTATCGGCTCGGACATTTTATCAGCCGGATCACCCATGCCGATAGGGTTATTGCAGCCCACCATCTTGAAATCGCCCTTGTCCAAATGCTCCACGGAAGTCAAATAGGGAGCCTTCATAAACTGCAACTCATCGGCCAAGAGGCGTCGCCGTTCCTGCTTAATGCCGCAGAACTTCTCAATACCAACCCACTCACCGGAACCGCCAACACAGGGAACGCACAAAATTCCTTTGCGAATATCTCGCACGTCGCAGTTTTCACCCAAGTCATCAGTGAACAGCCCGTGCATATGGTCCACGACCTTTCCGGGAAGCCATGGCCATCGTTCCTTGGCTTGGCTGAACATCATTTTTAGTTCGCCCCAGATGCGCGTTTCCAGACCTCTTAATTCCGTGGAAGAAACCAGAATCAGGGTGTTGTTTGGGTATGCGAAGTAATCCGTCAGGCCAAACCGAGCCAAGGCTACGTGCGTCTTGCCGGTATCTTTTGGCCCTGTGACTATCGTAACTCGTTCTTCAAGGATGGTTTTCAGGATCAAATTGGACCATCGGTGATGCTGAAGATTAGGCCACAGTAGCGCCTGAGCATTGACATAATGCTGGAAAAGATTCAATCCCCATGCGACGTGATTTCGTATGCAGTAGAACTCAATGGCTAATGGGCTAACGCCAACCTTCCATTTGATTCCATATTTTAAGAAGGTCGGTTGAGCTTTAGCTTTTGCCATATTGCAGTTGCGTCAAACGCTGGTCTGAGTTATGGGGTGTGTCAATGGCAAACGGTGAGAGACTCGTGACAGGACAGTTGGACTGGGCATCCGGCATAGACTCAAGCCGCCCCACGACTATCGCCGGTCCCGGAAACCCTCATGGACTAAAACCAAACCAACTCGCCTTCTTAGTCAACGGAACCTGTCGCGGCGGCGGTATAAACGTCCGAACCGGCTGGACTCCACGCTTCCAAGGCGCACCATGGAGCGGATTATTTCAAGGCGGATACATCTACACGCCAACCAATGATAGCGATCCGTATCTGGTGATCGCCATCGGTGGACACATCTGGAAAGTCGATCTCAATACCTACATTGCCACAGACCTTTCGGTTGCATCGGCGTTGTTCATGCCGGTGGATCAGCCGCTATTCCATTTCGTCCAGGCCGAACAATACCTCGTGATTCAGGCAGGGGATTACGCCACAGCCACGCCCACAAACCCGTTGTTCTGGAACGGCAGCATCTTGGTTCGTTCGCGGGGTTTCATTGGCGTTGGCAATCTGAACAACCAAATCCCGCCTGCTGGTCCGATGGACTATTACATGAACCGGATTTGGTACGCACGAGGACGCACTTACATTGCCGGGGACATAAAAGGCGGCACTTACGACATTCTTTCCACAACCGAGAATCCATTCGCTCTGAACGGCGACGGGCTTACGGTGCCAAGCAACGCAGGCAACATTCGGATGCTGGCCCACACTGCCGAACTTGACACGCAACTTGGACAGGCCCGGATGCTGATCGGAACCACCAAGTCAATTTATCGCCTGAACGTGCCGGTGACTCGTGACGATTGGAGCGATCCGAATTTCAATGACCAACAGCCCTTGCAGACGATTGCCCAGATTCGATACGGGCCAGTTGGGGATCGTAGTGACGTGGTGGTGAACGGCGATTTGTTTTACCAGACACTTGAGCCGGGGATTCGCAGCTTCACTTATTCGCAGCGATATTTCCAGCAGTGGGGAAATACCCCTATTTCGCGGAATGAGAATCGAGTGTTGCGGTTCAATGATCGTGCGTTACTTCGTTACTCCAGTGGAATCGAATTCAATAACCGCCTCTTACAGACAGCGTTGCCATATCAATCCACTGTCGGCGTTGCTCATCGCGGTATTCTTCCACTGGACTTCGACCTTATCAGCACCTTGGAAGAAAAGCTTCCGCCAGCTTGGGAGGGAATGTATGAAGGGCTGAACTTCCTGCAACTTTACGAAGGCGACTTCGGCGGATTGCAGCGTGCCTTTGCTGCTGTCGTTTCCAAGACAGGCGAGATCGAGATTTGGGAACTTACTCAAGACCAGAGGTTCGATGCCGGGGATAGGCGTATTTCGATGGTGATTGAGACGCCAAGCTTTACTTGGGGTGATCCGTTTCGATTGAAGGAACTCGATACGCTAGAACTTTGGGTGGACAAGATTTTAGGCAAGGTGGAGTTTGAGGCTTACTACCGTCCCGACCAGTATCCCTGCTATTTCCCGTGGCATAAATGGCAGGAATGCACGGCCAAAGATTGCACTGAGGACATAGACAATCCGTGCGGGCTGGATCAATACCCGAAGCAGCCTTACTGTGAGTCGTTCAAGCCCACGATGATGTTGCCGAAACCCGTGTCGGGATGCGTGAAGCAGAGTGGTCGGCCAAGTACTTTGGGGTATCAGTTTCAGATCAAGCTCGTGGTAAAAGGTTGGGCCAGGGTGCGCGGATTATTGGTTTACGCCAATGACAAGGGCAAGGCTCCTTATGAGGGGATCGTGTGTTAAGGTGATTTATGTCGCTAATGCCATGCCCCAATCGAATTAATGAGTGCGAGTGTCAAGACGATCCAATCTCTAATTTTTCCAGCGAAGACCTTGATCCGAATGTATTCTGCGCTAATGTGACATTTTCTTCGCCGCCGCTACTCGGAATATGTGATGGCGGCGCAGGGTTCACTTCTAGTGCGTGGTGTTGCTCGGAGATTTCATTTGAGGATGCCTACTTATGCGCACTACGCAAGGCGCAGGAGAAGCTTTGGAGTGATTGGCTGACTGGTTCTTGTCCGCCGCCTGGATGCCCGCCCAACTGTCCAATCGGTTGTCCGCCGATCTGTCCCCCGACGTGCCCTCCAAATTGCTCGCACTTTGGCAATTCCGAACAGACCTGCACAAAAGAATGCCTTGATGGATCAACGAAAAGTTTTACTATTCCAGCGAACACTTTCTTTGCTCTTAGCCAATTCGAGGCCGATAAATTTGCTTACGATATTGCCTGTGCAAATGTTTCCATTTTATGCAGTGGTGGGGATTTATTTTTTAACACCTCTCAAACCTGCACCAAGACGTGCGCTGACGGCAGCGTGGCCTCTGTAACAATTACAGCAGGAACAGTCGTATCCAACGTCAATCAAGCCGATGCCGATGCGTTGGCTTATAGTTTTGCTTGTTCGGCGGTAGTTTTGATTTGTGTAGAACACGTCACGCTTTACTACAACACAGACCAAAGCTGCGCGGTAAAATGCCAAAATGGAAGTGAATTTAATTATACTGTAGCGGCTGGCAAAATAGTGGCCCTGAGCCAACTGGAGGCCGACAACATAGCACATTCGCTCGCCTGTCGATTGGCAAAGACGAACAGGATTTGCATCACAACTTCGGCACTCGCCGGAACCTGTATCAATGAAGCGTATAGCGCCACGCTCCACGCTTCAGGCGGAACGCCGTGGTTCATAGATGCGGTCACAGTGACCCAGATTCCTATCCTTGAATGTCCCGGAGTTAATTTCGGAAGTACGTTCCCGTATGTCTGGACTATCGTTTCAGGATCACTGCCTCCGGGACTTGTTCTGAATCCATGCTCTGGTGTGATCAACGGCACCCCAACATCTCACGGCGTTTACACGTTCACCGTTAAGGCGACGGATCAGAACGGTGGACACCAACAGAAGTCATTGAGTATTTGTGTAGTGGAAATTACCGATGACGCCACGCTTCCACCGGCCACGATTGGAACGTCCTATCTATTGCATTTGAATCAAGAGCCTGGGTCTGCCCCAACCGAAGTGTGGACTTTAGTTAGCGGGACCATGCCAGCCGGATTAACATTGGCCGCAGATGGAACAATCGGCGGTACTCCTACAGGGCCAGCGCAGAGCGTAAACTTGGTTATTCAAGTGGAAGTGGAGTGTGCGTGAGTGTGATTTGCCAGAAATCCTTTACTTTAGAAGTCAACGCCCCGGCTGTGCATCTGATTTCCTACTGGAAATTTGATGAAGAAAGTGCTTCGCCGACATTGGCTGATTCGGTTGATTCAAATGATTTGACCAAGCAAACTCCAATGAACGCATCAACAGGAGTTATCGGCAACTCCTTGATCGTGAGCACTGGCACGCTTGTTGGAGCCAAAAAAACAAACGCAACCAACATATTTTATAATGGCACAAATTCATGGACAGTGTTCGGTTGGGTAAAACCATTGGCTGGATTCCTTTCGTCGGGCAGGATATTTTATCTACCTCAAAAAACAGCCGGGGGATCGTTCGTGCAGGAATTCATACTTTACCTTGATTCCAGTGCCGGAAATCCGCGCCTTCAGTTTCGTGGATCGGATATTCCAAACCCGGACATTGATGTTTACTCGGAAACCATGTCAATCGGGGACTTCCACAGCTTTTGTTTCTGGTTGGATGTAACCGACAAGCTGCTTCGCGTGCAGTTGGACAATGGGGCAGTCCACGTTTCAGGTGTAGCATTTGGCGGTGGAGTAGCGGCTAAATCAGACCCGTCCATATTTGGACGTGACGGTTCGGCTGGCTTCGAGATTGATGAAACCGGCTATTACAACAAGGCATTGAGCCAAGCGGAACGGGATCAGTTGTTTGCCAATCCAAGAGCCTTCCTGCCATGACAACGCTTGACAATCCACGTCAAAGCCCCGATTGATTGCCTTGAAGTATGTTGAACTTGGCCGCAGCCCAATTTGTTTGGAATCCGATTGCAGGGCCGTTGCTGGATCGGTTTACTGAAATAGGCGTTCCAAGTGACGTGGTTAATATGATTTGTTTCGGCGTGAATCCGGCAACCAAGATGGCGGCTAAAGCTTTTATGAAAGGCCAGCATGTGCTGATGACCAAAGGTGCAAAGTGCGTGTTGCTGCCGCCCAATGCGTCGTTGAAAGCGGCACTTTATCACATGGAGGAAAAACTCTGATGCCAGCCAAAAGTTCCAAGCAACAAAAGTTCATGGCCATCTGCGCCCATCAACCCGGAAAGGCACGCGGTAAATGTCCGCCTCATAAAGTGGCCGAAGAATTTTCACACGCACCGCCGAAACGCGGACGTAAGCGGGATTACTACAAGGTTTAAAGATGCCGCGTAAGAACAGACTTTTGGATTTCCGCACTTCTCGCGGCCCTACCGCCGTTGGCTTGTGTCAATCTGACATTTCCGGTTGCGCGGCCATCGTTAATTCGGCGCAGCAAAAATTACTTTTCGGAAGCGAGCAGGGCGATACGGGGTGGTACGGCACTTGGATTGGAATGGTGTTCAATATCACTGCTCCGGGCAATCCTTTCATCACAACCCCTCGCGGAGTAGCGAGATTGGAAAACATCTCCGTCTGCAAACGTCCGGTCCCAATCCAGAATCAATTTTTCGAGTACTTGGATTATGGAATCGGCCCCCAACCACGCAACATCGCCTGCAACTGGCTTCAGGCTTACGAGCGTAACACGGTTCCAATATTCTCCGACTTGGCTCCCGGAAACATCCTCCGCGCTTACCTGACCAACGCCGTCGATGCCGGAAAGCGTGTCTTGGTTCAAGGTTTGGATGCGAACAATGAAGTGATCTATTCCCAAGATGCTCTCGTGCAAGTGCAAGGCGATTTTCTCGATCTGACTGCGCCATTTGTGGACAGCCAAATTCTGAATAGCTTAACCGCGTTGCAGAAGGATATTACTTACGGATCAGTAAAGTTTTACGAAGTCAATCCTACCACTGGTGATGAGCGATTGATTCTCACGATGGAACCCGGAGAGACCACGGCAGCGTATCGGCGTTATCAGATTGTAGGCGTTCCGAACTGTTGTTGCCTGCCCGGAGCATCTCCGTTGCAAGTCGAAGCCATGGCCAAGCTCGAATACATTCCGGTGGCAGTTGACACAGATTATCTCACCCCGATCAACAACCTTGAGGCATTGATCGAGGAATGTATTTCGATTCGTTATAGCACGCAGGATTCACCTACAGCGGCGCAGCTTTCGATCAAGCATCATAAGGATGCGATCCGGTTGTTGAATGGAGAATTGATCCATTACGAAGGCAAGAGTCGCCCCGCCATCAGCTTCAAACCGTTTGGCAGTGCGTCACTCGAACGTGTGAACATTGGAATGTTATGAAATTTGTACCATACGGTCCTTTACAACGACCCCCTTTGGTTCGCAATGGTGCGCAAAACTTTGCTGGCGGCGGCGGGGATTGGAACGCGCTTTATGGTCCAAAGACTGCAACGCCAACGGGAGTAATGCCGTCTATTCCGACTTTGCCGAGCACCGTCCTGAATAATCAGGTTGCATTTAATCCTGCGGGCGCTGGAAGTGGTTATTTAAGGCCGCCGCAAAACGATGATGATTATGGATCATCCTCCGCAACCGCGACGAATCTAGGTGTGCCAAACCTGAGCAATCTAGGCAATATAGGGGATGCCCTAAACACGGCTGGACAGGTGAATCAGTTCAATCAGGACTATTATCAGGGAGCCGAGGCAACCGATCCGCTATCGAGTTCAGTGCGGCAATTACTTGATCCAAATTTTGGAGCCTACGACTCCAGGATGCACGGGGCTGAATTGGCGACGGCGCGAGGGGTTCCCGGCAGTGGATTGGCTGACCAAACCATGGGGCGAGTCCGGGCCAATGACGTGCGCACAAATCTGGCTTTGGCCAATTCTATTCAATCCGGGGTTCATTCTAGAGTACCGCAACCCTTTGATGTGTCATCGCAACTGATCACCCCTTATCAGCAGGGACAACTGACATTGCAGCAAGGGGATTTGACTTTGCGACAAGCGCAACTGGCTTTGCAGGATCGGATTCAAAGTGGGCAACTAAAATTGTCACAAGATGAACTGATGCTGAAAGACAAGATTCAAAACGGTGAATTATCACTCGCGCAGGCGAAGCTTGTTTTGGAAACCAAAGTGGCCGATCATCAAATTTCGATTCAGGATGCCCAATTATTGTTAGGATGGTATCAGGCAACCAGTCAGATTCGCGGCGGGGGAGGCGGGGGCGGAGGCAATCGTGGCGGCGGCGGATTTGCGCCATTGCCGGGAGCAGGCGGCGGCGCACCAAGCGAATATAATCCGCGCAATGGGCCAGCGTTTCAATCTTACAATCCATTGCAGTTGCCGGGGTCTGGTCCCCGTGGTGCGTCCAGCGCAACTGCGCCAGCACCTATAGTGGCCCCCGATAATTGGGACATGCTGACGCCGCAACAACAGCAGGATTACGCCTTGCAATATCGCGGCAATCCGGCCAACTACGGGCAAGACCCATGGGCGGCAGAGGAAGGCGATTACACGGTGTCGGATTACGGTCCTATGGATGAATGGGCTGATTGGTATGAGTGATACCGAGACAGAAGATCAGATCGATTTAGGGCCGGAAGTGCCTGATTATGGCGTTGCGCCTATTGAGCCAAGGTCAGTTGGACCTGTTGCGCCGTGGGGCAACGGCTTGCGTCCGCCTCCCGTTGTGGCCATTACCGCCGACAACACCAGCCCCAATCAGGACGCCCAAGTGTTGCAAGCGGCTCAAGGTGCAAGAGTGCCGGGGGCGACTTACACGCTTGGCATTCCTGCCGAAACGCCCTTGTCGCCATCCTATCAGGCGAGACGAGCCAAGCAGGAAAAAGACTTTCTTCGCAGCACTTACGAACACGCGACTTCGGTAGCGCAGGCGGTCAAGGATGTGGCGGAAGCTCGAAGGCTGATGGGGATAATGCGAATGAAGGATGCGCAAGATGCAGGCATGGACCCGCGTGAGGCTGCGTATAAGAATTTCGGGTATTTTAGTTCACCTGGGGATAGGAATTTTGCGGGTGATATGCGGGCGATTGCGCCACCGCCTAAATTTGCTGAACCGTCCTTGAAGAACTTTCCGATCCCCGGCACAACCAACATGGTGCCAGCGTTTGTCACGCAAGGGCCAACTGGAAGCAGAGTTCAACCAGTGCCGCGCAATGCGTTGCCAGAACCTGAAGATGCTGGCGGCGCGATGCCAGCAAGGCCGATCCTGACCGAGAAAGGCGAATTGCTTGGCTACACGGTGAAGACTGGTCCGCAGACTTTCTCTCATAAATGGTTGGCGGACATGGATAGCGGTTTGAAGCAGCAGATCAAGAACAACGATTTGGAGATTCGTGAACTGATTCGGGACAAGCACACTATTGAAAAAGAATCTGCTAGCGTTGGCGGAAGTCCTGAAGCGCAATCTAAGATTGATGCCAAGACAGCGCAGATTCGGGAATTGCAGCAGAAGAACATCGCCTTGGCTACTGGAGCGCGGCAACCGCAGGCGTCCAAGACTGGCGAACAATCAGCCGATATTCCAGATGCCCCGATGGGCGTTCATCTTCGTCGTGTTGGCCAAACCTACAAAACTCCGAAAGGCGTTTTCAAATGGACAGGGAGCGGTTGGGAGACTAAGTAGGAGTCATGCCGGTATTGACTGATGAAGACGTTGGGTTGGGTGCCAAAGAACTTTCCGATGCAGACGTAGGGCTTGCGCCGGAACCGGCTGCCGCAAATCCTTATCCCGCGATCACCCCGATTGAGGAAACGCTTCGCCAACGCCACGAGTTCAGGGCCAGCCAACGCGATGAGGCAGCGAAAGATGTTGATCGTGCAACGAGTCTCTACGGATTGGCCAACGCCGCTGAAACTGGCGTTGATATTCTCGCTCGGACACGTCCTGATTTAGTCGCACGGCAAACTCTTGGATTAGCGAGCAAAGGCGTTGGGAAACTGGTGGACTTGATTCCTGGTATGCCCAAGACGCCAGAGAATGCCCCGGACCTGACGCAGCAACCGATTCTTTCCCCGGAACAAATCACAGGCGCATTGCGCAAGGTGTTGGTGCCTCAGACTGATATTGCAGAAGGCATATTGAAAGCAGGCGGGGAACTCGGAAGTGCTTTGACTGATCCGGCAACTGCGATGCTAATGGGGCCAGTGACAAAAGCGCCCGCTCTGGCTCGACCGCTGTTTGGCTTGCCGATGGTGGCGAGTATTCCTGAAGCAGTGGAGCGGGTGAAGCAAGCCAAGGATACGCCGGAACTGGTTGCGGCATCTTTGGGTTTGGCTGCGCAAGTTGGTTTGCCTGCTGGCATTGAGCGGGGATTGAATGGAAAGAGAACAGTAATTCCGCCTGACGCACCCATTTACGGAGATGTGTTGCCAATGGAAAGGGCAACCCCAAAACAGAAGGCAAAGCCAGAAACCGTGCCAACTGCTGAACCTTCTCTACCTATAGGTAGAGAACCCGCCCCCGTAACTTCGGCCACGCTGAACCGATTGGCGCAGGAGGCGCAGCAGCCGGAAGTTCAAAAGCCCGCAATGAAGTTTGAGGAGTTCAAAAAGGCGTACGAAGAAGCTTTTGCCAATCTGAACAAATACACACCCGATCAAGTTGGAAGCAATCACTTCGCCGATCAGATGGCCGCGCTTGCCGATGCTCACCCTGAATGGGTTTCGCTCGTCGAAGAACCTAAAACACCGCCGCCATTGTCGGAGGGGCTTTACAAAGCTAAGAACGAGGAAGGGAGAGCACACACGATTGCTCAAGGATTTGTTTGGGATGGTGAGAAATGGATTCACCCAGATTATCCCGGCAAGACAACCTTTTCAGAAGATGTTCCGCCCCCGAAAGCTGTTGATGTGCAAATGGAATTGGAAAAGCTTCGCGCCAAAGAACCCACCCCGCCAGCGGAATCCAAAGCG
>Ga0207680_10001862_pt1 | contig 9896 bp, 9 predicted proteins | sample KBSS23metaG_FD_184321 | JGI IMG/M metagenome (GOLD analysis project Ga0207680, IMG submission 184321) | Switchgrass rhizosphere microbial communities from Kellogg Biological Station, Michigan, USA - KBS S2-3 metaG (SPAdes) (version 2) | ecosystem: Host-associated > Plants > Roots > Rhizosphere >... | reverse complement strand
AACCGTGCCAGCGGATCCCGGCGCCTGACCTGGATGCTCGGCCTGCTCGCCAGCAGCGTCCCGGCGAGCTATCACGACGCGGGCGGCTGGCAACTGGCCGCCGAAGACCACCGGCAGATCCTCGATCGCCTCGCCGCCCGCGACCGCAAAGGGGCGGGAGAGGCGATGCGGAAGCACGTCAAGCGGACCGGCGAGGTCGCGCTCGAAGCCCTCGAGCGCGCCGGGCTCTGGAAAGGCGAGCAGGCTCAGCCCAAAGCGACCGGCGTGTAGAGGTCGACGACGACGCCGAGCGCCGCGAGGGCGGCGAGCGCGTCGCGGTTCGCCGGGGTGTCCGCGGCAGCGCACCGGGCCGGCTGCGGCTCGACCAGCTCGAGCAGGCGGCCGATGGCCACGGGGTCGAGCAGCTCGATGTGCCGGAGCATCGCCGCGGCGCTCTCGTAATGCTCGCGGACGATGATCGCGTCGCGCGCGTCATTGGCCCAGTAGGAGTACTCGAGGACGCCGGCGTGGTCGCCGGCGTCCTCGACCAGCGAGGTGCAGATCGCGGCGACCTCGTCGAAGTCCTTCGGGTCGAAGGTCATCCGGCCGCCCGTCCTGATCGCCTCCATCGCGGTCAGCTCCACGCGTGGGCGCTCTGCTCGGCCCCTACCTGCAGGTGGGCGGTGTCGTTGAACCGGCGCACCCGCCAGCGGCGCGCGTCGATCACGAACTCGGTGATCGAGGCGTTGTCGGAGGCGTTGAAGGCGAAGGACTGGGAGCCGGCGGTCTCCGCCATCGCCTGGCCGATCACGCCGCCGTGGGCGAACACCGCAACCTGGCTGCCGCGATGACGTGCGGCGATCTCCTCGAGGCCGGCGCGCACGCGGTTGGCGAAGTCGTGGACCGGCTCGCTGCCGGGGACGATGTCCCATCGTTGCTCGTCGATCATCTGCAACGCGATCGGATGGCCTTCGGTGATCCGGACGCGCCAGACGCCGCCGTCCCAGTCGCCGTAACGGGCCTCGCGGAGCCGCGGCTCGAGCCCGATCTCGAGCCCGAGGCGCCGCGCCAGCGGTGCGGCGGTCTCCAGCGTGCGGCGCAGCCCGGACGCGTAGATGGCGTCGATGCCGACGCCGGCGAGGCGGTCGGCGAGGAGCTCGGCTTCGCGGTGGCCGGCCTCGTCAAGGCCGGGATCTCCCCAACCGTCGAGCGTCTCGGCCGGTTCGTCGGGGTCGACCGAGGCCGACGCCCCGTGTCTACACAGAAGCACCCGGGTCGCGTCCTCGGGGGCCGCGTAGCGGTACTCCACCACCTTGCCGTCGTCTTGCGCGTTCAGTGCCATCTCTCTCCTCCGTGATCGCTGTTTCCCAGGCTGAACCATAACCAGTTAGCAAAGCTGAAGTCAGTAGAGATCAATCCCCTTTTTTCTCATTTTATCTGACTTGTGACCTGTTATCCTGAACTCACTTCAGGCACGGGAAGGCCTGAAAATAGGGAACGAACGAGAGGGGAAGCACGGTGAGCGAGATGGCCCAGACGGCGGATCAACGTCCCGAGGAGGGTCGGCGAGGCGGGTGCCCGGTCGTCCATCTCGACTTCTCGACGGCCAAGGAGGCGGGTTGCTACTGGGCCCAGGCCGAGGAGCTCCGCGAGGAGGCGCCGGCCTACTACAACGACTTCGGATCCGGGTACTGGATCTTCACCCGCCATGACGCCGTCCGCGACATCTACAAGACGCCCGAGCTGTTCTCGAGCGAGTCGATCACGCCTTGGGAACCCGAGCCTGCCTACCGCTTCATCCCGACGCAGGTCGACCCGCCCGACCACGTCAAATACCGCAAGATCCTCAACCCGTGGTTCTCGCCGAAAGCGGTCGAGGAGGCGGAGCCGCGCATGCGCGAGCTCTGCCGCGGCCTGGTCGCCGAGATCGCCCCGCGCGGCGAGTGTGAGTTCATCGGCGACCTGGCGCTGCTCTACCCGACCGCGGTCTTCCTCAGCTTCGTCGGCGTCCCGGTCTCCGAGGCCGACCGCTTCGTCGCCTTCGTCGACGACTTCTTCGCCGGCTTCAGCGGCGACCCGGAGAAGTTGCCCGGGATGGCGGCGGCGCTGCAGGGCATCCGCGACTACTGGGAGGTCGCGCTGGCCGAACGGCGCGAGGACCCGTCGCCGCGCGAGGGCGACCTGGCCGGCTACCTGATGCAGGCGACCTTCGAAGACCGCCCGCTCACCGACACCGAGATCCTCGACATGCTCCAGGTCCTGGTGCTCGCCGGGCTCGACACGACCCGCGGTCAGCTCGGCTACATGTTCCGCCACCTCGCCGACCATCCCGAGCACCGGCAGCGTCTGATCGCCGAACCCGAGCTGATCCCCAACGCGGTCGAGGAGGCGCTGCGCTACTACACGATCATCTTCGGCGACGGCCGCAAGGTCACCCGCGACACCGAGTTCCACGGCGTGCCGCTGAAGCAGGGGGAGATGGTCTACGGGCTCGTCGCCGGCGCCAACCGCGATCCGCGCCACTACGAGCGGGCCGGCGAGTACCTGATCGACCGCGAGCGGATTCACCACATGGGCTTCGCCAACGGCCCGCACCGCTGCCTCGGTGCGCACCTAGCCCGCAAGGAGATGCAGGTCGTGGTAAGCGAGTGGCTCGCCCAGATCCCCGACTTCGAGGCAGCCCCGAGCGATCCGTTGGTCGAGCGTGGCGGCGGCGCGATGTTGTCGCTGGCCGAGCTGCCGCTGCGCTGGGAGGCGGGCGCGTGAGGCTCCGCGTCGACGGCGACGTCTGCACCGGCCACGGCCGCTGCTACACGGTCGCCCCCGATCTCCTCACCTATGACGACGAAGGCTTCGTCTCGATCCGCGACGAGTCGATCGCGGTCGCCGCGGACCAGATCAAGGCGGCCGAAGACGCCGCCGCCAGCTGTCCCGAGGAAGCGATAACGCTGATCGAGGAGGAGGAATGACTTTGAGCGATTACGACGTCATCGTGTTGGGAACCGGCGGCGCGGGACTGACCGCGGCGGCCGTGGCGGCGGAGGAGGGGGCGCGGGTCGGCCTCTTCGAGAAGGGCGACACCGTCGGCGGCACCACGGTCTACTCCGGCGGGATGATCTGGATCCCGCTGAACCAGCACGAGCCGGCCGAGAAGGGCGACTCGCGGGAGAAGGCGGTCGAGTACCTGCACGCGCTATCCAACGGCCTCATCTCCGACGAGATGATCGAGACCTACGTGGACAGGGGACCGGAGATGGTCGCCTACATGGAGGAGCGCACCCCGGTCAAGTTCCGCGCCGTCGCCGACTTCCCCGACTACCACCCCGAGCAGGCCGGCGGCCTGCCGGAGGGCGGGCGGTCGCTCGAGTGCCCGCTCTTCCCCTACGCCGAGCTTGGTGTGTGGAAGGACCGGGTCGAGGTCTCGCCCTACTTCCCGACCCCGCACCTCGCGATCGGCGAGACGACCCTCGGTAAGCCTGTCCCCGATGAGATCACCGAAGAGGAGATGCAGCGGCGGATCGAGAAAGACGAGCGCGGGATGGGCCTGGCGCTCGGCGGCCGCCTGCTGAAGGCATGCCTGGACCGCGGCGTCGCGCCTCGGACCGGCCATCGGGGCGTCGAACTGATCATCGAGGACGGTGCCGTCGCGGGTGTCGTCTTCGAGACCCCGGAGGGCGGCGCCGAGGTGCGCGCCCCCAACGTGGTCATCGCGACCGGCGGCTTCGAGCGAAACGAGGAGCTGCGGCGCGCCTTCCTGCGGGGGCCCTGCACCCATGCGGTGTCGCCGGTGACGAACACCGGCGACGGATTGTTGATGGCGATGCGGGCGGGGGCGATGCTCGGCAACATGAGCGAGGCGTGGTGGCTGCCGATGATCGAGCTGCCGGAGAGCATCGTGAGCACCGGCAAGCAGCTGCTGACCTACGAGCGGTCGTTGCCTGGCGGCATCATGGTCAACAGCTCGGGCAGGCGCTTCACCAACGAGGCCGCCAACTACAACGCTTTCGGCGCCGCCTTCCACGAGCAGGACACGAAGCTGGGCGTCTACAAGAACCTGCCGTGCTGGCTCGTCTTCGACCAGGAGTGGCTCGACAAATACGGCTTCGCCGGCGGCCTCGACGGCAACGCCGAGGTGGACCTCAGCTGGATGACCTCCGCGGACACGCTGGCCGGCCTCGCGGGGGAGCTGGGCGTCCCCGCCGATGCGCTCGAGGAGACCGTCGCGCGTTTCAACGCCAACGCCGGCGAGGGGCAGGATCCCGACTTCGGCCGGGGTTCGAGCGCCCACGACCGCTGGTGGGGAGACGGGTCACGGCGAGATGGCGGCGCGTTGGCGACGCTCGCACCGCTGGAGACGGGGCCCTACTACGCGATCCAGGTCTTCAGCGGTGCGCTCGGCACCAAGGGCGGGCCGAAGACCGACACCGACGCCCGCGTGCTCGACCTCGACGGCGACGTGATCCCGGGCCTCTACGCGGCCGGCAACGCGATGGCCTCGCCGATGGGCATGACCTACGGCGGCGCCGGCGGCACGCTCGGCCCGGCGATGCTGTTCGGTTATCTGGCCGGACGGGATGTCGGCCGGCGGGTCGCGGCTACTCGAATTCCGGCAGCAGCTCCAGCAGGCTGAGGTCGAGAATCGCGGTGGCCGAGCGCCGCACCATCTCGCGCATCCATGCCTTGCCGCGCTCGTTGCTCGGGTCGAGAGCGCCGGCGATCACCGTGACGTAGCTCCAAAGCCCGAGCACGCAGCGACGGTAGTCCTCCCAGGCGCGCTCGGCGTCGTAGCCCTCGACGCCGCCGGCCAGGAGCCCGGCATGCCAGCGCGCCACCAGGTCGCGCTCCTCGGCGCGGCGGACCTCGACCGGCAGGCTCTGGCTGAGGAAGTAGGCGACGTCATGGGCCCCTTTGCCGCGCAGCACGCCCTGGAAGTCGGAGATGGCGATCGGGTGCTGGCCGGGTCGCCTGCCGAAGTACATGTTGTCCATGCGGAAGTCGCCGTGGACGATCGTCCGCGGCGCCGCCGTCATCCACTCCTGCAGGCGCGGGATCGCGGCGAGATAGCGCTCCTTCACGGCGGCGATCTCCGCCGGCAGCGCATCGCCGGCCAACTCCACCATGTTGTCCCAGGTCGCGAGTGAGGCCTGGTGCATGTTCTCGGAGAAGTAGGAGGGATAGTGGTCGGGGATGAAGTCGTAGCCGAGGTCGTCGATCACACCCCAGTAGGCGGTGTGGAACTCGGCCATCGCCCCGATCACCAGGCGCGCCTGCGCGACGGTCGCGCCGACGACCTGGTCGCCGATGTCATAGCCGCGCATGTCCTCCATCACCAGGACGAAGTCGGAGTCCCCCTCGAGGTCGCAGAAGTGGATCTTCGGGGTGCGGGCGCTGGTCCGCGCGGCGGACTCGGTGTAGTAGCGCACCTCCCGCTCGTAGCAATGGAAGGCGACCGCCGTGCCGCGGTTGGCGTCGTTCGGCGAGGGCATCTTCACCACGACCGATTCCGGCCCGACCCCGCGGCGGTAGCGCAGCTCGGCGCGGACGAGGCCGCTCATCATCCCGACCCCCTCGCCGAACGACTCGATCTCCACCGTGCAGAGCTCGACGTCGAGGCCACCGGCGTTGAGTGCCCCGGTGAGCCATGTGGGGGTCAGCTCGTCGGGTGTTCTGGGGATCGGCCGCAACGACGCGTCCGCCCTTTGCTGAACCGAATTCGTGCTCATCTAAGCTCCCGTGTTCTCTCGCGGGCGGCATGTACCGCGGTGCCGCTGCTCGCCTTTATCCAGTTCCCGTTCCAGGTGGTCCCAACCGACCTGAAGTCAGTTCATGTTACCATCGCGTTCGGGATGGTCGAGTGGGAAATTGTCGGATGAGCGTCGCCGACCTGGCGCCGCTCGAAGGACGCCGGGCGATCGTGACCGGTGCCGCGGGGGGCCTCGGCAAGGCCTTCGCGGTCGCCTGCGCCGACGCGGGCGCGATCGTCTCCGGCCTCGACAAAGACCCTGGGATCGAGGCGCTCGGGGACGAGCTGGGAGATCGCGCCGGCCTGAATGAGGTTGCCGACCTGGCCGACGCGCAAGCCGTCCGCTCCTTCGTCGACGCCGCGGCGGAGCGGATGGGTGGTCTCGACATCCTCGTCAACAACGCGGGCGTGGTGGTCAAAACGGCGCCGCTCTCCGATCCCTGGGAGAAGGCCGTCGAGGACTTCGACGCGGTGGTCGACGTCAACTTCCGCGGGAGCTACCTGGTCGGGCGCGCCGCGATCCCGCATCTGGTCCGGGCCGGCGGCGGCGACATCGTCAACATCACCACCGACCACATCCACACCTGTGGCTACCCGGTCGCCGTCGATCACTCCGATGCCCCCGACTGCCGTTGGGCGGGCACCAGACGGCCGCCGCTCGGCAACGCCTCCTTCGATCTCTACGACTCTTCCAAGTGGGCGCTCAAGGGCTTGACCAACGTCTGGGCGCGCGGCCTCGCCGAGCACGGCGTCCGCGTCAACAGCTTCGGCATGGGCACGACCGACACGCCGATGATCCGCGCCCACCTCGAGGCCAAAGGCGTTGCCCCGCCGCCCGGGATGCTGGCGGCGGGGACGGTCGCTGCCCTGCTCGTGGAGCTGCTGGCCGAGGGCGCCGAGGGTCGCACCGGCGACAGTGTGCAGATCTGGCCCGGCCATCCCGCCGAGCTGCCGCCGGTGAGCCTCGACGGGGAACTCGCCATGCGCTCGCTCGCCGAGCTGCACTGACTCCCGGGCCGAGCTGACGCATGCCGATCGAGACCGCCGAGATGATCCGTGACGGCGGCGGCCTCCTCCTGACCTGGTCGGGCGTCGACCGCGTCGAGATCGCCGTCGCCCCGACTCCAGATGCCGCGACGGTCGGTTTTCGCGAGGCGCGCGGCGGCCGCCTGCGCCTGGACGGCGTCGGCCGCGGCGAGCGTCGCTATGCCCGGCTTCGCAGCGTCGACGGCGACACGGTGGTTGCCGCCGAGCGCCGGCTGCCGCTCGACGGCCCGGTCAACTTCCGTGACCTCGGCGGCTACCGCACGGCCGACGGCAGGCGAGTCAGGTGGGGTCGCCTCTTTCGCGCCGACAGCCTCGAGTCCCTGACCGGCGCCGACCTCGAGCTCCTTCGCCTGCTTGGCGTGCGCACGGTGTGTGATCTTCGCCGCGACGAAGAGCGGGTCGAGGGCCCGAGCCGTCTGATCGGGGAGGAGGGGATCGAGATCGTGCCGTTGCCGATCGGTGGGCTGAGCGCCGAGACGAGGACGATCGCCACGCGCATGGTGCGCGGCGAAGTCGCCGAACTGAGCGCCGCCAGGATGGGGGAGATCTACCTGGAGATCCTCGAGGAGTACCCGGCGGTCTGGCGGGTGGTGGTGGATCGGGCGGCAGCCGAAGAGTGCCTGCCTCTGGTGGTCCACTGCACGGCAGGCAAGGACCGGACCGGCGTGGCCTCCGCCCTGATCCTCGGGGTCCTCGGCGTCGAGGAGTCCGAGATCCTCGACGACTACGAGCTCTCGCATCGGTTCCACTCGGCGGCCGTGATCGCGCGGGTGAAGCCCAGGCTCGAATCGAAGGGAGTCGAGTTCGCGAAGGTGGAGAGTTACCTCGCCGCGTCCGCCGCGGTGATGGCCGCGACCCTGGACGGCCTTCGCCGGCGCTACGGCGGCGTCGAGGCGTACCTGACCGAGCGCGCCGGCGTCGCGCCGGTCCGGCTCGCCTTGCTCCGCGAGCGGCTGCTCGAATCGCCTAACTGATCTGCAATCCGGCCTGAAGTCAGGTCAGATACTGGATGCTCTCGACTAGACAGGACATTGGCGAAACCCCACTAGACCAGGCAAAATCAGGTATTCAGATGGGGGTTGCACCCCGTTCGCCGAGCGGCTATGCTCATCTGAACTGAACTCAAGTAAGGGCCTCGTTATTGGGATAACGAGGGGTCAGGTCAGTCCGACCAAAGGAGAGAGAGATAGATGCGTCGATTGGCGAAATGGCGTGCTGCGCTCGGTTTGGCGCTGCTCGTGAGTTGTGCGGCCATGGTGCTGGCAGCGTGCGGCGGCGGTGGCTCGAGCAGCAGCTCGAGCACGTCGGGCGGCGGTGGCGAAGAAAGCTCCACTGTCAGCAGCAATGAAGGCGGCAATGAAGAAAGCGGTGGCGGCGGCTCGGTGGCCGGGATCGCGGCACCGGTGACCGTACCTCCGACCGAAATTCCGATCACGAAACCGTTGAAGGAAAAGCCGAAGCCGCAGAACGTCACCTGGCTCGCGTGCTCCCTCCCCGTCTGCCAATCGGCGTTGAGCGAAGGCTACCACCAGGCCGCCGGTGCTCTCGGTTGGCCGATCAAACAGATCAACTACGAAACCGTGAAAGCCGCCGAAGGGATGCAGCAGGCGCTGAACGAAAACCCTGACTTCATCCAGATCACCGGCGTTCCGGTCGTCGTCTACGAAACGCAGGCGAAAGAAGCGATCGCGAAAGAAATCCCGATCATCAGCGGCTACGACACGACGCCGGCCGAACCGCAGAAAAACGGCCTCTGGTACCAGTACTCCAACGGCCCCAACGGCTCGGGCGCCCAGGGTGAAGAAGTGGCCCGCTGGATCGCCGCCGACTCCGAAGGCAAAGGCAGCGTCGTGACCGTCACGATCAGCGAATACCCGATCCTCACGGCCGAGATCGAAGGCATCGAAAAAGTCGCCGCCGAAGCGCCGGAAATGAGCGTCGACACGATCGCCGTCACCTCCGAAGAAGTGGGCGAAGGAAAAGTGCCGAGCAAGGTCGTGGCCTACCTGCAGTCCCATCCGGAAACCGAATACATCGAGTACACGTTCTCTGACCTGGCCACGGGTATGAAGGCGGCGCTCCAGGGTGCCGGCCTGACCGAAGTCACCCAGACGGGGGTCAACGCCAACCCGGCGATCGTCAAGGAAATCGCGGACGGTGACCAGGCCGCGTGGACGATGCAGCCGAGCCTCTACGGCGACTGGCTGGCGATGGACGCGGCAGCCCGGATCGCTCAGGGGATGCCGCTCGAAAAGTACCAAGAAGAAGGCGCCCTTCCGACCTACGTCGTCGCCTCCCCGGAAGCGGCTGAAGAACTCCTCGACAACGGCACCGGCGAATGGGCCGGCCCCGAAGGCTTCGAAGAAAAATTCGAAGAACTCTGGGGCGTCAAATAGCCCGACCCCGACCCGACGTGGGTGCGACCCTGGCGGCGCACCTGTCCGGCTCGATCGAAAGGGAGCGGCCCGACGGCCGCTCCCTTTCTTATGTCCGTAGGTGACCGAAGAACAGGAGGACGAGGATGAAGGAGTTGGAAGGCAAGGTCGCATTGGTGACGGGAGGAGCGCGGGGGCAGGGGCGCTCGCACGCCGTGGCACTGGCACGGGAGGGCGCCCGGATCGTCGTCCTGGACGCCGTGGAGGACATCGAGGTCGTCCCCTACGGCCTTGCCACGCGTGCCGACCTCGACGAGACCGTGCGGCTGGTCGAGCAGGAGGGCGTCGGCTGCGTGGCGGTCGAGGCCGATGTGCGCAGCTCCGAGCAGATGGACGCCGCGGTCGAGCGCGCCGTCGCCGAGTGGGGATCCCTCGACGTCCTCTGCGCGAACGCCGGGATCTGGTCCTACGCCGAGTTGACCGAGATGACCGACGAGCAGTGGCGGGCGGTCATCGACGTGGACCTGACCGGCGTCTTCAACGGAATCCGCGCGGCCGCGCGGCCGATGCGCGACCAGGGCTACGGGCGGATCGTCGCGACGTCCTCGGTGGGTGGGCGGAAGGGCATGCCCGGCATGGCCAACTACGCCGCGGCCAAGTGGGGCGTGATCGGCCTGATCAAGACCGCGGCGCTCGAGCTGGCCCCGTATCGGGTGACCGCGAACGCCCTCTGCCCGGCGATGGTGCGAACC
>Ga0207680_10001851_pt1 | contig 9937 bp, 8 predicted proteins | sample KBSS23metaG_FD_184321 | JGI IMG/M metagenome (GOLD analysis project Ga0207680, IMG submission 184321) | Switchgrass rhizosphere microbial communities from Kellogg Biological Station, Michigan, USA - KBS S2-3 metaG (SPAdes) (version 2) | ecosystem: Host-associated > Plants > Roots > Rhizosphere >... | reverse complement strand
CAAGTTGACTTGTTTGCTGTAATAGCGATCCGATTGATAAGGCGTGGGCTTGTCGCCTTTGTTGAGCATCGACATCGGCCAATTTCCGACTACTTTGCCCGCCGCTGGCTCAGATCGGTGCGTGTCATCGAGAAACCACGCGATTGGATCAGAAACCTTTTGCGCGCTGATCTGGAGAGATGAAATGTTTCTCGTGTTGATGTTGAGGCGAATCTTCTGTGAAGGTGCAATGTCTTTTGCTACCCAGAGGCCAATGTTCTTGATTTCAAATGGCTTCGGGGAAGATTGTCGCGACTGCTGAGTGTAAGTGAGCAACGTCGCGTGCGCTTGTGGGCCGGGGCGAGGGGTGTAGGTGAGTAGGGTGGCGGCAGCGAGCGTAACGATCATGGGATTCTTATCCTCGTTCTCTTTCAGCGATCAAACGAAACAGGGAGACACTTGAGCCTTTCGAAACGCCGGCTTTCTTGTAGGCCCAATCCAAACGAATGTGGGGATCTTTTCCTTCCCACGGGAGCACGACTCCGGTCTTTTCGCCGCACTTGAGCACGAGGCCCTCGGAGGGAAGGAGGCCGTCCACGTTGGTGATCGGATCCGTCGCTTGCACGACCGTAACGGTCACGAGAAATCCAGTCAGCGATTTGAAATCGATTGGCTGATAGCGGGGGTCGTGGGCGGCGGCGCCTCTCGCGGCGCGAATCACCTCTGCCTCCAGGGTCTGTTCCAGGGGCACGAGGGAGCCTCGGCATCCGAGGATCTTGCCGTTTTTCTCGATGGTGACGAAAACCCCGTGCGAGGGAGAACTGGTGGACGACTTGGGCGCCGTAGCGCCGTTTGCCTCCGCAATAACCGCTTGGCGCGCGAGGGGTATCAGGCGTTTTGCCTCTTGGGCGGGTGACGATGCGGCGAGGGCGAAGACGAGAGATACGAAATAAGCTGACGGCCGCAATGCTCCTCCTGGTTCCTTGGAGTCGTTCAACCTTGCAGGTCCGAGGATCGTTCCACATTTCTGTCGGAAGTCGAATTTGTATAGTGTGGCCAACTTCGGGAATGAAAAGCGCTCACTTTGGCGTTACAAGAATTGATGGCGCATCGATCAAAGACAACGGGTGGGGTGGCGTATTTGGCCGTTCTTGCGGCGGTTGCGGCTGTGGGTGGAGCGCTTTTCATCGCGGTCCGCACGCACAAGGGGCAGGAACCACGCGCGATCGAGATTCCGCAACTGAGCACCTTTTATCCTGAGCCGGATTTCCTACTTAAGCATGCGGCCGAATTGAAATTATCTGTGTCTCAAAAGAGACACATCGAGATCGCTCAACGCGAGTGGAGCATGAAGAAGGCTGGCTACAACCAGCGATTGCGAAGTTATGGATCGGATACGGAGGGTGCCCTTGCTACTCTGAAGTCGCATCGTATTCCGCCGGGCGATGAAGGGAAGGCGGTCTTGGATTTCGATGCGGGGCGGTCTAGGGCGTGGAGCAATGCAACGAAGCCACTCGATCCAAAGCAAGTGGAGAAGTTAGATAAGTTGCGTGAGGCAGCGGAACACCCGAAGACATCGTTTGCCGAGAAAGAAAACGGTTATGTCGCAAGGGAATCAATACGGCCAAACTCTGAGGACATGTTGGCAGAGATTGAGCGTGATTACGAAGCGAAAGGGAAGCCTTGGATTGAATATAAACGATCACCGAAAGGGTTCGCTACGCCACCGACTTCGTCGCAACTTCTCCCGATCCCAACAACACCCATCTCGATTCACCCGCAGGTGATTCCGCTCTGGAAGGGTGAGCCTCCAGCCCATCTCATCGCTCCGAAACTAGCTTCAAAAGCAAGAATCGATAAACGCTGAGAATTGACGGGTTGTAAGATAGAAGGGTGAAGGCGGAAGCGCGGCGGATATCTTTGCCCCAACACGAATCTCGTGTGTTGGTGTACCGTGCCCGCGACTTGATCGCGGAGAGCTTTTGCGAGCCGATCACGTTGCACACGGCTGCCCGAGAAGCTTGCTTGTCGCCGTTTCACTTTCATCGACTTTTTGCGCAAACGTTTGGCCAGACTCCGCACGATTTCTTGACCGCGCGTCGGATCGATGCGGCGAAGAAGCTGTTGACGCAGAGCAACATGTCGATCACGGAAATTTGTTTCGAGGTTGGCTACTCCAGCTTGGGATCGTTCTCCTCGTTGTTCCAAAGAGAGGTGGGTTGTTCGCCTCGCGACTACCGAATCGGGGTAGCGAAGTTCCACGCGCTCCATCGCATTTGGAGTCATCGCTTTGTTCCGACTTGCTTGACTCGCGGATGGTCCTAGATTCGGGCCACGCGAAATCCAACAAAGCAAGATCGGAGAAGAGTAGCAGCCAGCAACCCGCTATATTGATCTCAATGATCACAAAGCTGTCACACATTTCGATCTACGTCCTTGACCAAGAATCGGCTTACGACTTCTATGTCAACAAGCTCGGCTTCGAAGTAAAGACCGACGCCAAGATGGACAACGGATTCCGGTGGCTCACGGTCTGCCCGAAGGGCCAAGGCGACGAGCATTTTGAGATTGTCCTCATGCCGACGAATAGCCCGATGGCCGATCCGGCCGACATGGAAACTTTACGCGGGCTCATCAAGAAAGGCGTGATGGGATCGGGCGTTTTCTTCACCGAGGACTGTCGCAAGACTTACGAAGAACTCAAGGCGAAGGGCGTCAAGTTCAAGGGCGAGCCCGAGGAGCAGTTCTACGGCGTGGAATGCATCATGGAGGACGATTCGGGCAACTGGTTTAGCGTTACCCAGCCCAAGCATCACTAAATCCAGGAGATTGCTCTTAAAATCTCCTTGCTATTTAAGCGGCAATACCGTTTAATACATGTATCCGGCGTTCGGGGAGACGCGCCGCTTATTTTTTTTCGAGGAGCTATTTATATGTTTAAGGTCTCTTCCCGGCGTTTTGCCGGCTGGGCGGTTCGTGCCGCCTTGTTCGCTTCAACCATCCTAACTTCGGCCGTAGCCTTGTCGCAGCCGACTCAGGTGTGGGCGACCATCAATCACGTGCCGAACCCGGCATACAACCAATACACGACGCGTTCCTACACGGACGCGACGGGCAACACCTTCCAAGTGGGCGCCATCGATAGTGGCGGCACCGGTCAGAACATGATGTTGACCCGCTACAGTCCGACGGGGCAAGTGGTGTACTCGGTCAAGTTCGGTCCTGCCCTCACTAATATGGCGGAGGGTGCCTCATTCGTGAGGTCGGACGCATCGGAAAACGCTTATGTGAGCGAGTATGAGGGCGGAAACTCATTTGGTAGAACCCAAAAATACGATCCCAATGGAAACCTTCTTTGGGATGTCCCATTTTCGAACTACGCTCAGCCGGGCACTTTCCAAGTCGATGCATCCGGAAACAGTTACACAGCGGTTTATCAGTACGATGTCAACTTCGAGAATCCCACGATCCACGTTCTGAAGCTTGATAGCTCTGGGAACACTGTGTACGACGTGAACTTCCCCTTCATTTCGCAATACGATTTGATGTCGCCGAGGTCAGCCCTAGCTGCGGATGGTTCTCTTTTTATCTGCGGTTACTATAGCGCGGTAAGCGGTGGAATAAACGGATGGCTCCTCAAGGTGAATCCGGATGGTTCCCTCGGTTTTGAGAAGACCTATGTCACAGGCGGCGCACAGGATAGCGACTACAACGCGGGCGTGTATCTTGATCCGTCCGGCAGCATCACGATGTTCGGAACGTATGGAGATTCGGCCACGAATGACGTTCAGGCTGGTGTCATCCACTACGATAGCGCTGGCAATTTCGTGTGGCTAAAGCGATTCGGTTTAAATATCGGATTCAACGATATGGCGATCGACGCTTCGAACAACATTTTTGTTGGTGGTTCCTTAACTGGTAACGCGGTTACCAAGAAACTCGACTCATCAGGAAACACGCTTTGGACGCAGACATTCAATAACATCGGCTCGCCACCCAGTGCGCGAGTGGACTTCGTAATGCCGGATGGTTCCGGCGGTGTTTACTCGCAGATCACATGCAACGCGATCGGAATGGGTGTCGTTGCGTATGACTCTGCAGGAGCCTTGGTCTGGCCCACGACGGGCATCTACAATCAGGGCGGCCTCTTCTATTCGGCGGGCGGTCCTTACACCTACTGCAACGGATTCTTCCGGGATGCCGCGGGTGATTTTTACCTTGGTGGCCAAGCTGTTCCTGCGACCGGGCCGCGACTCGGTACGGTGGCCAAATTCAGCTCTACACCCCAAGTAGCAAGCCTAACGTTCAGCCCAACGACCCTCACCAATAATGCGGCGACGACGGGAACTATAACACTCAATCGACCGGCGCTTGTTGGCGGTGCAAACGTATCGTTGACGATGGGGAGCAACACCACTGGTGTGCCCCTCACGATCAACATTCCTCAGGGGCAAACGGTTGGAACGTTCACGGCAACGGGCCACAACACGTTCTACAATCCGGTCCAGGGTTCGGTCAAGGCCATTGTTGGCACGGGCACAACCGTCAATACAACCTTCACTGTCAATCCTCCCAATAGTGCATCGTTCATCAGTCAGAACACACCAACGGCGATGACATCGGGGCAGCATTACTTGGTGACTGTGCAGTACAAGAATCTCGGACTTCTCACGTGGGATGCCGCGCACCTGTACAAACTCCAAAGCCGTAATCTGCAGAACAACACAACGTGGGGTTCGAACAGAATGACGTTGACGAACGCACCGGTTGCGCCTAATGGCACGGGAATATTCACAATCAACGCGTTGGCGCCAGCGACGGCCGGCACCTATAACTTCCAGTGGATTCCGATTGAGGATTCCGTGGGAATCGCGTTCGGTAGTGCTTCACCGAACGTCGCAGTGGTCGTCACAAAGGCCACAGATGCGGCGCAGTTCGTGAGCAACACGGGTGCGACGACAGTGTTCGCGGGAGCGGATTTCTTCTCGACAAACACGATGAAGAATGTCGGCACGAGCACCTGGACGACGGCGACCCTCTACTCGATGATGTCGCAGAGCCCTGCGAACAACACGACGTGGAACGGAAATCGAATCCCAATTCCTGGTGCAGTGCCGAGCGTGGCACCTGGCGCATCAGTTACGTTCACCAAGCAATGCACCGCTCCGATCACGCCAGGCACCTATACGATGCAATGGCAGTGCAATAAGAATGGTGTCGCATTCGGCGATACGACTCCTCTGCTGACGATGACGGTCGTTCAGGGACCGGATAACTCGCAGTGGCTGAGCACGACGGGAGTTCCAACAAGCATCGGACCGGGCAAAACCTTCACGGGAGTTATCTCGATGAAGAATCTAGGGACGGCGACTTGGACCGCAGGACCTTACACGTTGGTGCCGATCGGCAGCAACAACTTCGGTATCGCAAGTGTGGCGGCGGTTTCGACCGCGCAAAATGCGACGGATGCGTTCTCCGCCTTGTTCACGGCGCCTGCAACTCCCGGAACGTATACGTTCCAATGGAGAGTGGCGCACAGCGGAACGAAGTTCGGTCAATCATCTCCTAGCATCACGATTGTGGTGAGCGCAGATGCCGCGCAATTCGTATCGCGTTCGGGCGCAACGACGGTTAACGCGGGCGCGGACTTCTTCTCGACCTACTCGATGAAGAACACGGGTACGACGACGTGGACATCGGCGGCAGGTTATTACTTGTCGATCTTCCCGGCTGCTTCAACGACGTGGACGGCGAATCGCATCAACCTTCCTGCATCGGTAGCTCCGGGGGCGAGTTTCACGAACGCGGCCCTTTGTACGGCACCTATCGTTCCCGGCACCTACACACAGCAGTGGCAGATGTCGAAGGGCGGTGTACTTTTCGGAGCTACGACGCCAATTCAGAGCATCATCGTGGTGAATGGCGCGGACAACGCGCAGTTCATCAGTCAAGTGAATGTGCCAACGACGATCGTCCACGGCACAACGTTCACGGCGACGATCACGATGAAGAACATCGGCACCGGAAGTTGGTCTGCGGGAACCCACAGCCTGACTTCGGTGGGAACGAATAACTTCGGAGTGGTGAGCATTCCGGCGGGAACGGTCGCACCCGGTGCGAACGGTACGTTCTCGACGTTGTTCACTGCCCCGGCGGCGCCAGGGACCTATACGTTCAAGTGGCGTATGCAACACACGGCGACGAAGTTCGGGCAACCGACAGCGTCGATCACAATCACCGTCACCTAAACGCACGGTCGACGAAATTAGAGCCCAGGTCCTATCGGATCTGGGCTCTTTTTCTTTCTGCAAAGGCTGATTTGTGTTTCGCATTTGTTGAAACTTCAGGCGCAAATGAAAGCTCAACAAACTCTTATGAAATTCGGCACTAATCCATTGATGGAGCGGTTTTCTCCCGTAAGGAGACGCACTTCGTTTCAATCATGGAAACCGACAAACGTCACAATCTCGCACTTCGAGTTCTTCTTATCTCAGCAGGTCTTGGATTAGTCGGAGACCTCTTGCTGCAGACGCGCCCATGGGGTGTCGGGGTGCCGATATTCGCCGCTGTTTTGGTGGGAGCTTGCTTCATCGTGAGAGGGCCGCGCGTTGCGCCAATTCCCAAATCGACTTTCTGGCTCGGCATCGCAGTTCTGCCGATGGCCGCGCTATTCGCATGGCGTGACGCCGATGGTTTGCGCGTTCTCAACGGTTTGCTCTTGTTCCTCACCGTGGGGTTAGTTGCGCTACGCGCGTCAGTGGGCGCGGTGTATGCGACGAGTCTCAGCGATCTCCTTCTGAAGGGTCCGATGCAGTGGTTCACGATGCTCAGTGAGGGCTCAGCTGTGCCGATCGCAGATGTGAAGTGGTCGGCGTTCAAAGAGAAGAGTCATGCGCGACGTTACGCAGCCGTTGGTCGCGGACTGGCCCTCGCGTTTGCTCCCGTCGTTCTCTTCATCGTGCTGCTTGCGAACGCCGATGCAGTGTTCGAGAAAGTCGTTAGTCCGAGCTTTTCGCTCGACCCGGAAATCGCGATGGACAACTTGTTTGTGGGGCTTCTTATCATGGTGCTGAGCGCAGGGCTTCTTCGCAAACTCTTTCTCTACATCAAGAAACCTCCGGTGACTCACCGGCCGCTCCGGGCTCCGAGTGCGGCTCTTAAATTAGGGATTACGGAGATCGAGACGGTCTTGATTGCATTGAACGCGGTGGTTGGGCTGTTCGTCGCGATTCAGTTCCGCTACTTGTTTGGTGGTGCTAACTTGGTCCAAGGCACCACGGGCTTGACGTATGCCGAATACGCTCGACGCGGGTTCTTCGAATTGCTAACAGTTGTTGCGATCTCGGTTCCCATTCTCGTCGCCATGAATGGGCTCTTACATCGCGAACGACGGATGGACCAGCGAATCTTCCGGTGTACCGCGGGGCTATTCATAGTTCAGCTCTTCATCGTCGCGGCGTCGGCGATCGAGCGAATGCGGCTGTACGTGGATTTCTTCTCTCTGTCGCCGCTTCGCCTTTATGCCCTTGCGGGCATGGCGTTCCTGGTGGGCGTGCTCGCTCTATTTCTGGGCACTACTTTGCGAGGGCGACCTGATCGGTTCGCGTTCTGTTCTTTAACGTGGCTCGCAACGGTCGTGATCGGTCTTAACGTTCTCAACCCCGATGCGGTCATTGCAAAGTACAACTTGCAAGATCGGCCGGGCCAAAGAGTGGATGTAGCGCTGCTCGCCTCGCTGAGCAGTGATGCGACGCCAGTGCTCATCGAGGGAATGGATCATCTGTCAGATGAAGACGAGCTGAGGCTGCGGCACTCCTTGAACAACGATCATCAAAGAAATCGCTCCTGGACGTCGATGACGTTGTCCTACGCTGATGCGATGAGCAAGTGGAACGAGAGGGTAGCACTCAAGAATTGAGCAGGCCTACTTGGTGCCCTGCGAGAACACACGTGTGCCGTTCTTTCCGGATGCCTGATCATCTTCGCTCGTCGTCCTGTCTTTCGTAGGATCGTATTTCTCGCGATTCGATACGCTTTCCGCGCCGTGGATCATGCCTTTCACGCGGTCGCCAAAAAGGGCGTAGCCTGCATAACCTAATCCGCCGACGACGGCGACGATCACGACACGCTTGCCCCAGATGGTGAGGTCTTCCATCAAGAGAGCTTGTTGTTTCTTCTTCTTCGCTTCGCCGCTGAATCGGCTGCCCTTCCAACCGTCGTCCTTCTTATCCTTTCGCTGATCTGGGGTGTCTCCGGATGCACATCGCGCACAGAAGAATCCGGACTTGATGGGAACTCCACAGGTCATGCAGGTCGGGGTTTCAGTAGCTGGTTTTGCGTTGGCCATACAGTAGGTTCCTCGTTCAGAGTTGCTCGCCCTCTCTTAACGTTATCTCCCTTAACTAATATTAGTGGCGTTTAGGGCGACCTTCCAAGGCATTTTTGCTGCATGTCGCACAGCGACGACAGACTCTGGCCCGGTCTGGGGAACGGAGATTGGCTTGGCGAAGGTGACCACGGCAAGCATGACGGCCACCGCCACGAAGCCGGCAAACCCTCTTTGCAGGTCCTCGGCTCGGCGGATTCGACGCTTGCGCATCTCGGCTACAGGACCGCTAAACCACCGGTGATTCACCCAGGCGGTTGGACCTTCTTTGAGGCTGAGGGGTACGCAACTCAGGCAAAATTCCCCACCCGCGATGGGCGTTCCGCACGTCAAACACTGGTCAGCGGGCTTTTCATCGAAAGGTCTTTTGGCACGCAACATGTTCGCTTCAACCCAGGCAGCTGGCGGGAAACTCCGGGAGCGGGCTAAAGTCCTAAGCGTTATTAGAGAAAGATGCTGATCGCCGCTATCACCGCCCTATTGCTTCACAGCCCACCTGACTACCGGGCCAAATTTCCGTTGCCGGACCTCACGGTTCCATCGGGCTGGGGCGTCAACGTCAATCTCAAAGACATGGATGACGCGAGCATCCAGAAGATCGCGGACCTTGGCGCGAAGTGGATTCGCCTGGATCTGGCATGGAGCCGGGTCGAACAATCGAAGGGCAATTACGACTTCTCTCGATACGATCCCGTGATGGATGGACTGAGTCGCCGCGGACTGCGAGCGATCCTAATCCTCGATTACGGCAACAAGGTTTACGATGTCGATGCTCCCCGCACGCGAGAGGGAAGAGCAGCGTTTGCTGCATACGCTTCCGAAGCGGTGAAACATTATCGCCATCGCGGCGTGATTTGGGAAGTTTGGAACGAGCCGAATCTATCTCACTTTTGGCGCGGCGAGCCAAGTTCCGCCGAATACTCCGCGCTCGTCCGCGTCGTCGTTCCTGCGATGCGAACGGTGAGCAGCGATGAATGGATCATCGGTCCTGGCGCAAGTCGCTTTGACACGCGGTTTCTGGAAGGATGTTTTCAAAAGGGTGTCCTGGGTGATTTCGATGCGATCTCGATCCATCCGTATCGCGATTTGAAACCGCCGGAAGGCGTGGACGACGATTGGGCTTCTCTTCGATCGCTGGTCGCGCAATATGCACCGACGGGGAAGAAGATTCCGTTGCTCTGTAGTGAATGGGGTTACTCGACTTTCACGCGCGGTGTGAGCGAGAAGAAGCAAGGGAATTTCGCGATCCGAGCCTACTTGAACAATTTGGCGGCCGGCGTTCCTCTCACGATTTTGTATTCTTGGCGCGATCGCCCAGATGCGTCGAACGAGAAGGAACAGCATTTCGGGATCGTGGATAGCGACGTTCGACCGAAGGGCGGCTTTGACACTGTGCAAAACCTGCTCGGATCGCTGGACGGCTTCACTTTTGACAGCCGGGTGCCCCTTGGCGACGATGGCAATATGGCGCTGCTGTTCCGCAAGGGAACCTCACAGAGGCTGGTTACGTGGACCAATAACGTGATGGGGCAGGACGTGCGCTTCCCAGCGAACATCGCCTGGTTCGCTACC
>Ga0207680_10001845_pt1 | contig 9954 bp, 10 predicted proteins | sample KBSS23metaG_FD_184321 | JGI IMG/M metagenome (GOLD analysis project Ga0207680, IMG submission 184321) | Switchgrass rhizosphere microbial communities from Kellogg Biological Station, Michigan, USA - KBS S2-3 metaG (SPAdes) (version 2) | ecosystem: Host-associated > Plants > Roots > Rhizosphere >... | reverse complement strand
AGAGCGGCGGCCTCGACTCCGTCCTCGTCTGGACGATCAGCGGGCGGCCCGAGCTCGAGGAGATGGTCCGCCTGGGAGTCGACGCGATCGTTACCGACGACGTCCGGGGGCTGCGCTCCGTTCTCACGAGCTTCTCCGCAAACAGCTGATATCACATGGGTTCTACTGCTTGACACCTTCCCCCAATCCGATAAGATCATAAATCGGACTGAATCAGTCCTATATTGGAGCGGCCATGATTCGAATGACCAAGTTGACCGATTACGCGAGCGTCCTGATGACGTTCTTCGCACGCGAGGCGGACCGGGGGCACAACGCCCGGGACCTCGCGGCGGAGGCCCACCTGCCGCTCCCGACTGTCAGCAAGGTCCTGAAGTCGCTCGCGCGCGGCGGCCTGCTCGAATCGCAGAGGGGGCTGAAGGGGGGCTATGCCCTCTCGCGCCCGGCGGAGGAGATCTCGCTCGCCGACATCCTCGCGGCGATGGAGGGCCCCGTTTCCCTCACCCAGTGCAACGAGCCGAAGGGGGACGCCTGCCCTCACGAATCGCTCTGCCCCGTGCGTGACAACTGGCGGCGGATCAATGTCGTCGTCCGCCAGGCTCTGGCCAACGTGACCCTCGCCGAGATGGCGACGCCGCTCCCCCGTTTCTTCGGCGCGCCGCGCTTGCCGCAGGCGCCGTCGGTCCGCGGAGCTTGAGGAGAACCATGTCGTCCCAGGCGAAAACACTCGAAGAATTCACGACCGGCGAATACAAGCACGGATTCGTCACCGAGATCGACGCCGAGTCGATCCCCAAAGGGCTCTCCGAAGACGTCGTCCGGCTCATTTCCTCCAAGAAGAACGAGCCGGAGTTCCTGCTCGCATGGCGCTTGAAGGCGTACCGGCACTGGCTGACGATGACCGAGCCGACCTGGGCGAACGTGCACTACCCCAGGATCGACTACCAGGAAATCGTGTATTACTCGGCGCCGGTGCAGGCGAAGAAGGACGGCCCGAAGAGCCTCGACGAGGTCGATCCGAAGCTCCTCGAAACGTACGAAAAGCTCGGCATCCCGCTCCGGGAGCGGGCGATCCTCGCCGGTGTCGCGGTCGACGCCGTGTTCGACAGCGTCTCGGTCGCGACGACCTTCAAGGAGAAGCTCGGGGAGCTCGGGATCGTCTTCTGCTCTTTCTCGGAGGCGGTCCACACGCATCCGGATCTCGTGCGGAAGTACCTCGGCTCGGTCGTCCCGGCGGGGGACAACTACTTCGCCGCCCTGAACTCGGCCGTGTTCTCCGACGGCTCGTTCGTGTACATCCCGAAGGGCGTCAAATGCCCGATGGAGCTCTCGACCTATTTCCGCATCAACGCGAAGAACACCGGGCAGTTCGAGCGGACGCTGATCGTCGCGGACGAGGGCGCGTCCGTCTCGTATCTCGAGGGCTGCACGGCCCCGATGCGCGACGAGAACCAGCTGCACGCGGCCGTGGTCGAGCTCGTGGCGCTCGACGACGCGCGCATCAAGTATTCGACGGTCCAGAACTGGTACCCGGGCGACAAGGACGGCAAGGGCGGCATCTACAACTTCGTCACGAAACGCGGCAAGTGCGCCGGGAAGAACTCGAAGATCTCCTGGACGCAGGTCGAGACGGGCTCCGCGATCACCTGGAAGTACCCCAGCTGCATCCTGCTCGGGGACGGCTCGGTCGGCGAGTTCTACTCGGTCGCCGTCGCCAACAACTACCAGCAGGCCGACACGGGCACCAAGATGATCCACATCGGGAAGAACACGAAATCGACGATCGTCTCGAAGGGGATTTCCGCCGGGCACGGGCAGAACAGTTACCGCGGGATGGTCAAGATCCTCCGCGGGGCCGAGAACGCCCGGAACTACTCGCAGTGCGACTCGCTCCTCATGGGAGACCAGTGCGGGGCGCACACTTTTCCCTACATCGACGTCGCCAATTCGACGGCGCAGATGGAGCACGAAGCCACGACGTCCAAGATCGGCGACGACCAGATCTTCTACTTCCAGCAGCGCGGAATCTCCGCCGAGGACGCGATCTCGATGATCGTCAACGGCTTCTGCAAGGAAGTGTTCCGCGAGCTGCCGATGGAGTTCGCCGTCGAGGCGCAGAAGCTGCTCGGCGTTTCGCTGGAAGGGAGCGTCGGGTGATGGGGAACATCACCCGACGAAACCTCACCCCCCGACCCCCTCTCCACGTGGAGAGGGGGAGGAAGAGCTTGTCGCGAAATTCCCTCTTTTCTGTCATGGCGAGGAGCGACTCGTCCGCCGAAGCCCTGGCGAAGGCGGAAGCGACGAAGCAATCTCGCTTCGCCTCGCTCGCGATGACGGACAGTCAAACCGAAGGAAACGCATGACCGAAACCCCCCTCCTCGAAATCCGGGATCTCCACGTCTCCGTCGGCGGCAACGAGATCCTGCGCGGCCTCGATCTGACGGTCAAAGCCGGCGAGGTCCACGCGATCATGGGACCCAACGGCTCCGGCAAGAGCACGCTCGCCCACGTGCTGGCCGGCCGGCCCGGGTATGACGTCACACGCGGGCGCGTGCTCTACCGGGGCGAAGATCTCCTCGCGAAGGCGCCGGAAGTCCGGGCACGCGAGGGCGTCTTTCTCGCCTTCCAGTATCCCGTCGAAGTGCCGGGCGTTTCGAACGCCTACTTCCTGAAGGCCGCCGTCAACGCGATCCGGAAGCACCGCGGCATGGAGGAGCTCGACGCGATCGACTTCCTCGCGACGATGAAGAAGAAGATGAAGCTGGTCGAGATCGAGACCGATCTCGTCAACCGTCCCGTCAACGAAGGATTCTCGGGGGGCGAAAAGAAGCGCAACGAGATCTTCCAGATGGCGATGCTCGACCCGACGCTCGCGATCCTGGACGAGACCGATTCGGGCCTCGACATCGACGCGCTGCGCGTCGTCGCGGGAGGCGTCAACGCCCTCCGGAGCCCGGAGCGCGCGATGATCATGGTCACCCACTACCAGCGCCTCCTGACGTACATCGTGCCCGACTTCGTCCACGTGCTGGTCGAGGGACGGATCGTCCGCTCGGGCGGAAAGGACCTCGCCCTCGAGCTCGAGGAGCGGGGCTACGCCTGGCTCGAAGAGGCGCCGGCGCCCGCGGGAGGCATTTCCGAGGGGTCGCCGGCCCGATGACGGCGGAAACCCTTCCGGGGCTCCGCGACGCCGCGGCCGAGGAATTCGCGTCGCGCAAACGCCTCCTCTCGCCCGCGATCGAAGCGCTCCGCGAAGAGGCCTACGGAAAGTTCGTCGCCCTCGGCTGGCCGGGACCGCGGGACGAGAACTGGCGGCACACGCCGGTCTCCGCGATCGCCTCGACGCCCTTCCGCCCGCTCGACGGCGGCGCCCCGCCGGCCCTTGCGGCCGACGCGCACGACCTCGCCATCATCGACCGGCTCCCCGGCGCCCGCATCGTCATCGCCAACGGCCGCTTCTCCGCCGAGCTCTCGCGCCTCGCGGCCGAGCCGCGGATCACGGTGGAGAGCCTGCGCCAGGCGATCGCGCGGTCGCCCGAGGAGATCGGCGCGCATCTGGCCCGGTCGCTTCCGGAAGAGAGCGCCTTCACCCACTTGAATGCCGCCTTCCTGACCGACGGCGCCGTGATCACGGTTCCCGACGGCGTCGTGATCCGGGAACCGCTGCACGTCGTCTTTCTCGCCGCCTCGAAGGGGGCGGCGCCCGCGTTCTTTCCCCGCAACATTCTCCGGGTCGGACGAAATGCCGAGGTCACGATCGTCAACACCTACGCCGGGAACGGCGCTTCCCTGACGGACGCGGTCACGCTGGCCGACGTCGGCGAGAACGGGAAGCTCACGCTCGTGACGATCCAGCGCCAGGGGAAAGAGGCGTCGCACGTCGGCTTCACCGCTGCCGAGATCGCCCGCGCGGGGAGCTTCACGCGGCATCTGTTTTCGATCGGCTCGGCCGTCTCCCGCGACGTCGTGCACGCGCGGCTCTCGGGCGAGGGCGCCGAGTGCTCGCTCGACGGGCTCTTCATGACCGAGGACGACCAGCGCGTCGACCTCGTGACGATCGTCGACCATGCCGTACCGCACGGGACCAGCCGCCAGACCTACAAGGGGATTCTCGACGGCCGCTCCCGCGGCGCCTTCACGGGACGCGTGATCGTCCGGCCGGACGCCCAGAAGACCGACGCCCAGCAGTCCAACAAGAACCTGCTCCTCTCCCGCGAAGCGATCGTCAACAGCACGCCGGCGCTCGAGATCCGTGCCAACGACGTCAAGTGCAAGCACGGCTCGACGACCGGCCAGATCGACGAGAACGCGCTCTTCTACCTGCGCTCCCGCGGGTTGTCGGAGACGGAGGCCCGCACCCTTCTCACCTACGCCTTCGCGAGCGAGCTCGTCCGGCGCGTCCCGGCAGGCGCCGTTCGCGCCGACATCGACGGGGCCCTGCACGAGCGCCTGCCGCAGGCGCCCGGCATCTCGGAGCTCTCCCGGTGAGCGAATCCGTGATCGCGCCGGCGGCGTCCGTCTCCCGCTTCGACGTCGAAAAGGTCCGGCTCGATTTCCCGATCCTGCACCAGAAGGTGCACGGGAAGCCTCTCGTCTATCTCGACAACGCCGCGACCACGCAGAAACCCCGGGCCGTGATCGACGCGACGACGCGCTACTACGAGCAGGACAACGCGAACATCCACCGGGGCGTCCATCTCCTCTCCGAGCGGGCGACGCGCGCCTACGAGGAGGCGCGGGAGAAGCTCGCCCGGTTCCTGAACGCCCCCGATCCGCGGAATATCGTGTTCACGCGCAACTCGACCGAGGGGATCAATCTCGTCGCGCAGTCGTTCGGGCGCAAGACCGTCGGGCCGGGGGACGAGATCGTCCTGTCGGAGATCGAGCACCACTCGAACATCGTCCCGTGGCAGATGCTCGCGGAAGAGAAGGGCGCGCGTCTCCGGGTCATCCCCATCGACGACCGGGGCGACCTGATTCTCGAGGCCTACGAGAGTCTCCTGAGCGACCGCACGAAGCTCGTCGCTGTCACCCACATGTCGAACGCGCTCGGGACGATTCCTCCCGTCGAGAAGATCATCTCGATCGCCCACGCACGCGGGATCCCAGTGCTCGTGGACGGCTCGCAGGCCGCCTACCACCGCGCGGTGGATCTGAAGGCGCTCGACTGCGACTTCTACGTCGTGACGGGCCACAAACTCTACGGTCCGACGGGGATCGGCGCGCTCTACGGAAAGCGCGAGCACCTCGAGGCGATGCCGCCGTGGCAGGGCGGCGGCGACATGATCCGCTCCGTCTCTTTCGAGAAGACCACGTGGAACGACGTGCCGTTCAAGTTCGAGGCGGGCACCCCGAACATCGCCGGCGGCATCGGCCTCGCCGCCGCGCTCGACTACCTGCGTTCGCTCGGCATGGACGCCATCGCGACCCACGAGCGCGAAATCCTCGACTACGCCACCCGGCGCCTGTCGGAGATCGACGGCCTCGCGATCGTCGGCACGGCGCGGGAGAAGGCGAGCGTCCTCTCCTTCGTTCTCGACGGCATCCATCCCCACGACACCGGCACGATCCTCGACCGGGAGGGGATCGCCGTCCGCACGGGACACCACTGCGCCCAGCCGGTGATGGATCGGTTCGGAATTCCCGCGACCGTCCGGGCGTCGTTTGCCCTCTACAACACGAAGGAAGAAGTGGACGCGCTGGCGGACGGAATCCGCAAAGCGCAGGAGCTCCTGGGATGAGGGACGACCTTCGCGATCTCTACCAGGAGGTCATCCTCGACCACAACAAACGGCCGCGGAACTTCGGCAAGCTCGACGGCGCCAACCGCCACGCGGAAGGCTACAACCCTCTCTGCGGCGACCGGCTGACCGTGTACCTCGATCTCCAGGGCGACACGATCCGCGACATTCGCTTCGAAGGATCGGGCTGCGCGATCTCGAAGGCCTCCGCGTCGATGATGACCTCGGCGCTGAAGGGGAAGACCGTCGGCGAGGCGGAGGACACGTTCCACCGGTTTCACCGCATGGTCACGGAAGAAGGCTCGTCGGATGCCGAATCTCTCGGCAAGCTCGCGGCGTTCTCCGGCGTGCGGGAGTTCCCCGTGCGCGTCAAATGCGCGAGCCTCCCCTGGCACACCCTCGACGCGGCGTTGAAATCCGAAGCGCCGGCGTCGATCAGCACGGAGTGACCCAAAGCGGAAATGCGGTCGCTCGCACTCGGTGTTCGAGTCCCGCCGCTCCGGTGTCGCCTCTCCCCGCGGGCCTTCGCCGCGCCGAAGTGGCTTCGGCCACGCAGGCGGGAGAGGCCGGCGCGGAGCGCCGGGTGAGGGAATCCCGCCGTGCCTCCGAATCTTCCACCGAGATCCCGCGCCATGGCTGATTTGCCCGGCATCACGGTCTCGACCGACCCGTCCCGCCTCGACCTCGACGTCATCCACGGGTATCTGACCCGCTCCTACTGGGCCGAAGGAATCTCCCGCGAGCGCGTGGCGCGGGCAATCGCGGGAGCGCTCTGCTTCGGCGCGTTCGAGGACGGCCGCCAGATCGGGTTCGCGCGCGTCATCACGGACCGGGCGACGTTTGCCTACCTGGCCGACGTTTTCGTTATCGAAGCATTCCGCGGTCGCGGGGTCGCGACACGATTGATGGAATCGATCGTCGCCCATCCGGAGCTCCAGGACCTTCGTCGTTGGCTCCTCGTCACCCGCGACGCGCACCCGCTCTACGCGAAGTTCGGATTCCGGCCGCTTGAGAAGCCGGAGCGGCACATGGAGAGGGTCACCCCAAATCCCTCCGCGTAGACGAACCCTCTCCGCCCGTCGGTGACTTCGTGAGCCCCCGCGATTTCCGGCGGGAGGACGCTACTTCGACAGAGTGATCGCTTCGCCGGTCTCCGGCACGAAGCAGTCACCGCAATCAATGTGCTCGCCGGGCCGTCGATGGTCGACGATCACCCGGCGGGCGTCGATCACCATGCCGGATTTTCGGCAGGCCTCGAGCAGCCACGGCGTGATGAAAACGGCGTCGAGACCCCGCTGCGACCCCAGCGCCGCGAGGCTATCCGTATCGCCCGTGAAATAGAGCCGCGCGCCGCTCCATTCGACGAGGTAGGAACGATGGTCGGGAGAATGCTCCGTCGCAACGGCGGTGATCATGATGGGCGGAAGGGCGAGCCGGTCCTGGATGATGCGGGATCGTCCGAGAGGACCGGCCCGACGGATGAACGGAGGGCCGATCGAAACGCACCCGCACCTGGCGACGAGATCGGGGGCGAAATGATCCGCGTGCGCGTGCGTGAACAGGCAATACGTCTTCCCCGCCCGCCGAAGAGCGGAGGGGGGATACGTCTGGTAGCCGAACGCGCCCGACTGATAGGGGAAGTCGACCCACAGCGTTTCTCGACCGTCGGAGATCTTCCATCCGGCGTTCCCGACGAAGGTTCCGCGAAGCGGCGCCCCGGCGCAAACACCGGCCGACAGCAGGCTCGACAGCACGATCGCCATTCCTCTCCGCCTCACGAGAGGAGGATCCCGTGTATCCCGGAATGGGTCAAGAGTCTCGGGTCTTCGATTCGCCGGGAGCTCGAATCTGCGCATCCGCCGTCCGGGGACTTCTCCACGGGGCGTCTTCCGCCCAATTCTTTCCGCTGCTAGGCTGGGCACCCTGGAGGTCCGCCGCATGAAGCTCCTCCCCTTCGTCTTGCTGTTCGTCGTCGCCGCCGCGTCCGCCGCTCCCTGGGCGTATCCGAAGCCCGTGCTCTCCGACCAGGTGGACGACTACCACGGGACGAAGATTCCGGACCCGTATCGGAAGCTCGAGGACCCGGACTCGCCGGAGACCCGGAAGTGGATCGACGCGGAGAACCGGATCACCCACGGCTATCTCGATGCCGTCCCCGGGCGCGCGGCCATCCGGAAGAACCTGACCGATCTCTGGAACTACGAGCGGTACTCGCCCCCGTCGAAGAACGGCTCCCGCTATTTCTTCACGAAGAACGACGGCCTCCAGAACCAGGCGCCGCTCTACGTCCTGGACGCGCTGGACGGAACGCCCCGCGTGCTGATCGACCCGAACACGCTTTCGGAAAACGGAACGGTTTCGCTCCAGGGGTACGCCGTGTCCCATGACGGGAACCTCATCGCCTACGGCACGGCCTCCGGCGGCTCCGATTGGGAAGAATGGAGGGTGAGGGACGTCGCGACCGGAAAGGACCGGCCGGACGTCCTGAAGTGGGTCAAGTTCTCCGGCGCTTCCTGGGCGCCCGACAACGGCGGCGTGTACTACTCCCGCTACGACGAGCCCGCGAAGGGGCGCGAGCTCCAGGCGGTCGTCAAGAACCAGAAGCTGTGGTTCCACAGGATCGGGACATCGCAGTCGGAAGACGTCGTGGTGTACGCGCGTCCCGACCAGCCCGACTGGCTCTTCGGCGGCAACGTCTCGGACGACGGCCGCTGGCTGATTCTCTCGGTCATCGAGGGAACGAGCCGGAAGAATCGCCTGTATTACAAAGACCTGTCGAAACCGGGCGCCGACTTCGTGAAGCTTTTCGATCGCCACGACGCCAAATACCAGTTCATCGACTCGGTCGGGACGACGTTCTACTTTCTGACGAACAAGGACGCGCCGCGCGGACGGGTCGTCTCGGTCGAGGCGGACGGAAAGACCGACCCGGCGCTCTCCGACGTCGTTCCAGAGGGCAATGGCGCGATCGAAGGCGTGTCGCTCGTCGGCGACCGCTTCGTCGTCGACTATCTGCAGGACGCCGCGAGCCACGTGAAGCTCTATTCCCGCGACGGGAAGCTCGAGAAGGAGCTGACGCTCCCGACCCTCGGGACGGTCGAGGGATTTGCCGGTAAGCGCACGGACAGGGAGACGTTCTTTTCGTTCGTCTCCTTCGCCTACCCCGTGCGGATCTACCGCTACGACTTCGAGACCGGAACGCATTCGGTCTGGAAAGAACCGAAGCTTCCGTTCCACCCGGAAGATTTCGAGACGAAAGAGGTCTTCTACCCTTCGAAAGACGGCACGAAGGTCCCGATGTTCCTCGTCGGGAAGAAGGGGTTCAAGGCCGACGGCGAGAACCGGACGCTCCTTTACGGCTACGGCGGCTTCGACCTCGCGCAGACGCCTTCGTATTCCGCGCGCGTGATGAGCTGGATCGAGCGGGGCGGTCTCTACGCTCTCGCCTGCATCCGGGGCGGATCCGAATACGGCGAGGAGTGGCACCAGGCCGGCATGCTCGGGAAGAAGCAGAACGTCTTCGACGACTTCGCCGCGGCCGGCCAATGGCTCGTCTCTCAACACTACACGACTTCCGCGCGCCTCGCCGCTCACGGGCGGAGCAACGGCGGCTTGTTGATCGGCGCCGTGGTCAACCAGCATCCCGAGCTCTTCGCCGCCGCCGTCGCACAGGCGGGCGTCATGGACATGCTCCGCTACGAGAAGTTCACGATCGGTTGGGCGTGGGCGTCGGACTACGGCTCGGCGGCCAAACCCGAGGAGTTCCGCTGGCTGCGCGCCTATTCGCCGCTCCACAACATCCGGAAGGGGGCGCGCTACCCGGCGATGCTCGTCCTGACGGCCGACCACGACGACCGCGTCGTGCCCGCCCACTCCTTCAAGTACGCGGCGGCGCTCCAGGCCGCGCAGGGGGGCCCGGCGCCCGTTCTCATCCGGATCGAGACCCAGGCCGGGCATGGCGGCGGCGGGGACCTCGGGAGCAACACGTCGGTCACGAAGCAGATCGACGAAGCCGCGGACATCCTGGCGTTCCTGGAGAAGAACACGCGCTGACGTCGCGCCGGAAGGCCCGTGGGGGCTCGCTCGAGGCTGTGCGCGCCGACTTGTGCGCCAGAGCCTGGGTGGAGGCGGAAGCCTTGGCGAAGGCGGGATCCCCGGGGTTCGGACGTGAGGTCCGGGGATTGCGAAAGGCGGAGTCGGGCGGCCGCGTGGG
>Ga0207680_10001841_pt1 | contig 9972 bp, 10 predicted proteins | sample KBSS23metaG_FD_184321 | JGI IMG/M metagenome (GOLD analysis project Ga0207680, IMG submission 184321) | Switchgrass rhizosphere microbial communities from Kellogg Biological Station, Michigan, USA - KBS S2-3 metaG (SPAdes) (version 2) | ecosystem: Host-associated > Plants > Roots > Rhizosphere >... | reverse complement strand
ACACGGTGGCTGACAATGCGTATTCTGCTGGTTGAAGACGACAAGGACCTCCAACGCCTTCTCAAGAAGGCGCTGAACGATGCCGGCTATGTGGTCGACACAGCGAGCGACGGCGAGGAAGGTCATTTCCTGGGCGACACCGAGCCGTACGATGCGGTGATCCTGGACCTTGGCCTGCCGAAAATGGATGGCGTTCGTGTTCTGGAGAAGTGGCGCCGGGACAAGAAGACGATGCCGGTCCTGATCCTGACCGCGCGCGACCGCTGGAGCGATAAAGTCGCGGGCTTCGATGCCGGCGCCGACGACTATCTGGCGAAACCCTTCGTCACCGAAGAACTATTGGCGCGCGTGCGCGCGCTGTTGCGCCGCGCCGCCGGGCTGGCGACCAGCGAGATCGAGATCGGGCCCCTGCGCATCGACACCCGCGCCAGCCGGGTTACGGTCAACGGCAACCCCGTGAAGCTGACGAGTCTCGAATACCGCCTGCTCTCCTATCTTGCACACCACAAGGGCAAGGTCGTGAGCCGCACTGAACTGGTCGAGCACCTCTATGACCAGGATTTCGATCGCGACTCGAACACGATCGAGGTGTTCGTGGGACGCCTGCGCAAAAAACTCGACACCGACCTGATTCAAACCGTCCGCGGATTGGGCTACTGCCTCGACGATGCAGAAGCCGATCGCGCCTGACAAAACCCAAACGGCAGGGAGCGGCTTCAACCGCTTCGGACCGCGCCTGAATTCGCTGGCGGGACGCCTGATCGCTGCCGCGGCGGTGTGGACCGTGCTGGCGCTGCTCGGCGGCGGGCTGATCCTGTCGAATGCCTTCCGCACCTCGGTGCAGGACGATTTCGATACCGAGCTGCAGGCCGACATGGACTCTTTGGTCGCGGCCGCCGGTCACGACAAGAGCGGCGCGGTCGTGCTGGAGCAGCGCTATCTGGGCGACGAATTCCAGCGCGCCTATTCGGGCGCCTATTGGCAGATTGCGCCGGCGGGCGGCGGGGACCCGATCATCTCCCATTCATTGCTGGATCAAACGATCAAGTTCTCGGACCAGAGCGCTCCCGTAAAAGGACTGACCTGGGGCCACGCGAACGGGCCCGACAACCAGCATCTGCGTGTGCTGTCACGGCGGATCGAATTCCCCGTGACCGCCACCGCCAAGCCGGACGACAGCCGCGCCTATGTCCTGTACGTTGCGGGCGATACCCGCGCGCTCGACGAACGCATCGCGGCGTTCAACGGGACCATCATCTGGTCGTTCGTCGTACTGGGGCTTGGGCTCATCGTCGCGATTTTCATCCAGGTTCGCGTCGGCTTGCAGCCGCTGCGCAAAGTCACGCAAGCATTGCATCGCATCCGCGACGGTAGTGCACGCCGGCTCGAGGGCCAGTTTCCCGCGGAGATCGAGCCGCTGGCCGCAGAGCTCAACAGCCTGATCGAACATTCGGCAGAAGTGGTCGGGCGCGCGCGGTCCTATGTCTCCAATCTGGCGCACTTCCTCAAGACGCCGCTGACCGTGCTTACGAGCGAGGCATCGGCGCAGCCTGGCCCGTTGGCAAATGCCGTGACCAAGCAGGTCGGAATCATGCGGCGGCAGGTCGATCACTATCTCGCCCGCGCGCGCGCCGCCGGTGCGCTCGACGTGCTGGGCAGCCGCACGCCGGTCTTCAACGTGCTCGATGATCTGACCCGCACACTTCGCCGCATCCATCAGGATAAAAACATATCGATCGAGTTGCACTGCGCGCCCGGTCTCGCCTTTCGCGGCGAACGCCAGGATCTGGAGGAGATGTCGGGCAACCTGATCGACAATGCCTGTAAATGGGCAGGCCGCCGGGTCCGCGTCACGGCCTTATCAAAAGGCAATGTGTTTCAGCTTCTGGTTGAGGATGACGGTCCCGGTCTGACCGAAGAAGAGCGTTCATTGGTCGGTGAACGCGGCGAAAGACTTGATGAATCGGTGCCCGGAACGGGTCTTGGCCTTGCGATCGTGCGCGACATTGCCAAGTTGTATGGCGGAGCGTTGGAGCTCGGGAACTCTGACCTCAAGGGCTTGCGTGCCCAATTGACCCTGCCCTCATTGGCTTGAGCGTAGAAACACCCGATTAACCGTCCACGGACTAATGTTGACAGATGTGCGATCGCTGAAAACGCGGTTCTGGGGACACGATGCTGACGCCGGAAAGAACCGGACTATTGAAGTCTTTTCTGAGCGGTCTGCCCGAGCAGATCGCGCAACGTCTTGCGCAGGCGGTTGAAGTCGATCGCCTGGTCGACGGCAAGTCGTTGCCGCACGAGATGATCCTCGAATCGCTTCGCCCTGCGCTGCGCCGCACCCATGGCGCGGATCGCACACCGACTCCTCTGCGCGCGTTCTGCGTTCCGTTCGAAGATCTGTTCACGCTGCTGCCGCGCAAGGCCAAGCAAAAGGGCCGCATTGCACGCGGCAGCGTCGCGCCGATATGGAGCTGGATCAGCCAGACTCTTCTGCCGGACGAGACCAAGGCCTACTCGGCGAAATTCCGCGCACTGATCCTTGCCAACAAGCACGCGGAGGCGCATGCGCATTCCGCCACGTTCTGGCCTGTCGCGGCCGCCGCGATCCAGCACGCGCTCGGCAACGAGCAGGGCGTGAAGATGGCGCGCGTCGCACTCGGCGGCCAGCTTGTCGTGGAAGATGCAGCTGAAATGGCTGTGCTTCTTCATGTCGGGGAAGACACCGGCGAAATCCAACGCATCTTGCCCAAACCTGTCGCGACGCTGACCGACGAGCTGCTGTGGCCGTTGCGCGCCGTGTATGACCGCCTGGTCCAGAAGGCCCCGGATGCGGTGCCTTATGTCGCCGTCATCGCGATGCATCGCCTCGCGAAGCCTTGGGAAGCGATGAAGCTTCCGCTGATGGTCTCGCGCCAGACCCAAGATACGCTCATCAGCTCCACCGATATGGGCCTGGTCGGCGAGATCATTTTCGGCGACATCGAAACGTACGGAAAGTTCGTTCGCGAGGCCCGCCAACCGGTCTTCGACCCTGTCGCGCTGATTGAAAATCTCTCCGCGTTCACCAACCTGTCCAGCGGCATCGTGAAGGGCATCGACATGCGGCGCGACGGCAAGTGGGGCCAGCGGCTGCTCAAGGACCGTGCCCAGCTCGCCGACGTTATGGATGGATTCATGGAGCGCGCGCCGAAGGAATTCGCCGCGGCCCTGCCGATGCAAAAAAGCGGCTCCTTTACCGGGGGCCCCAAAACGCCCGACTTCTCCAAGCCGATCGATGCGGAAAAGATCGAACGTGCGCTGCGCTACACGCAGCTGGTTGCCGGTTGCCGAGGCCTTGCGACTGGCGCGTCTTTCGGCGCCTCGCAGAAGAAGGCCGAGGAAGAGATCTGCCAGACGCTGCGCAGCTACAACGAGGACGTCGTCAAGGAGTTGCGCACCGCCGAAGGCCCGCGGCGCGCGGTCGTCGAGAGCCAATTCGAGTTCGTGTGCCGACTGACGGCAATTCTGTTCAGCGAGGAAGAAACTGAATTCCTCCGCCGCCGTGGCCGCGCCGCGCAGCAGGCCGCTACCGCCGCGTAGATTGATTCAAATTACCCAGTCTGGGCGAAGGCCGTGCTCACCTTGGGTCGGCTTTGCGCTGACTGGTAGCCGGCGACCGGCTAGCGTCTGCGCACGAGTCGACCGTGGTCCGATGATGATTGCTTCGCAAGTTGCTTATCGAAACGGGATTGAGCGCATCGATCCGCGCACGCGGACGATGCGCATTGTGCCGCCGCGAAGCCGCCGCCTCTGGTATGTGCCGCACCTGGCGCTTGGTGTATTCATCGTCACGCTGTGGGCGGCCGATCTTGTCGCCCACCTCTATTTCCAGCTCTGACGCACGTCAGACCGCGCCCTCTTTCTTCAGCGCCGCGATCTCCATCGGGCTGTAGCCAAGCTCGCGCAGGACTTCGTCGGTATGCTCCCCGAGAACCGGTGGCCGCCTGCGGACGGTGCCCGGCGTTCCGTGCAGCTTGACCGGCGTTGCGGCGACCTTCGCCTTGCCGACACCGGGAAAATCCACTTCTGCGAAGAAGTCGCCGGACTTCACATGAACGTCTTCGAGCGTCTGGCGCGGCCGGTACACCGGCCCCGCCGGCACACGAGCACCTTCGAAAGCGGCGATGGCCTCGGCGCTACTGCGTTGCGCAACCCATTCACCGACGCGCTTCGAGATGACTTCGCCGTTGTCACCGCGCCCCTTGTCGGACGCGAAACGCGAATCGTCCAGCCACTCGGGCGCGCCGATCAGTTTGCAAACGCGGCGGAACAGCGGGTCGCCGTTCACTGCGACCGTGATCCAGCCATCCCTGGCTTTGAAGATGTCGGACGGTCCAGCCGTCTGGCTGCGGTTCAGCGATGGGACGCGGTTGATTGCGAGCGCGTCTTCTTCAATCAAGGTGGGTGAGAAGAAGGTGAGCGCCGTGCGCAGCAGAGCGCCCTCGACCATCTGCCCCCGGCCGGTCTGCTCGCGAACCCGAAGCGCTGCGGAGACGCCAAGCGCCAGCAGCGATGCGGTGCCGAAGTCGACCCAGGGTGCGGCGGCACGCACCGGCTGTTCCTCGGTGCCCGAGAAATACGCCATGCCCGACATGGCCTGTGCCACCCCATCGAAACCGACGCGGTTGGAATAGGGTCCTTCAAGGCCGAAGGCGGTGCCGACCGCAAGGATAACCCGCGGATTGATCTTGCTGACGCTCTCCCAGTCGAGGCCCATCGCCTTGAGGGTTTCGCCCGGCAGGTTCGCCACAACCACGTCGGCGTCGGCGACCAGACGGCGCACCACCTCGCGTCCCGCCTGGTTCATCGGATCGCAGGTCATCGAGCGCTTGTTGCGGTTCATCTGGAGGAACATGGCGCCCTCGCGCGGGGTGCCGTCCTCGTTCTCGGCCAAGGGGACAAGCGTGCGGTCTTCCCGCCCTTCTTTCTTCTCCACCCGGATCACGTCGGCGCCGAGGTCGCCCAGCAACGCGGCACAATAGGGGCCGGCGATATAACGCCCGAAATCTATGACGCGAATGCCTTCGAATGGTCCCGCCATGGCGGCGCTCCGGTTGGGTCAAGAACGACTATAACGGAAATTGCATGGCGCGCGCCGCCGTGCCAAACGTGAGGGCAAACCCGAGGTCCGCCATGCCGCCGAAGCGCAATCCGTTGAATCTCAACCCGTTGCAGCTGCGCACGCTGACGCTGCTGCAAGTTCTGGCGCGCCTTCCAGGCGTCGGGCAGCAGCGGCCGGACGGCAGCGTGGCGATCACGCAGTTTCCCAACGCGCATGGCGACCACTTTCATCTCGGCGATGCCGTGGTGGCAGGCAAGGACGCGACCGGGCTGTACAATGAATCGGTGTGGAACGCCTTGAGCCGCAAGGGCGTCGCGAAGGCCGATTATCCGCGCGAGATCGCGCTGACGCCCGAAGGACTCGACTACGATACCGGCGAAGCGCAGAGCATCCTGCAACGCGGCGGCGGTCACTGACGCCAATCAGCGCGCTGCCGGAAGCACCGGTTCTTTCACGCGATACATTTTGAACAGCGGCGTAAACAGACCAACGGCACCCGATGAAGCCAGCCACTTGTCGATGTGCGCTGCGTCAGCCGTGATCGCGACGCTGTCGCCAAAGCGGCCCTGCGTGATCGTTCCGGCGATGTGCTTCGCCCTCACCTCGGCAGCCACCTTCTTCTCGTCGAACGTGTAGATCGTGAGGACGTCACCATCGAGGCGATAGAGTCCGGAATACCAAGTGTCCGGGTTTTCCGGATCGGACTTTGGTTTGCCGTCCTCGAATACCTCCCGCGCATTGATGTAGTGGTTGTCGCCGAGAACGGCCGTCGTGACCGTCAGCACGCCCCAACCACCCTTGTCGTCGTTGCTTGCCCCGACTCCGACAATCGTCGTTGTGTTATCCGCGTTCGGCAGTACGTGATAGTAGGCGGCGTCGCCGTCCTTGTCGGTCTTGCCGTACCAGAGGCCCCGCAGCGCCGGATCGTTCTTGAAGCCGGCGCTGCCCCCGATCGGACCGGGCAACGAAACACAAGCCGACAGCGTCAGGGCCAGGGCCGCCATGACTGCAAAGCGCCACGCTGCCATCGCTCAGTCCGCCTTGCGCAGAACGAATAGAGGTTTGCTTGAGAATGCCGCGAGCGCGGCCGGCGATTGCATGAACGCGTCGAGTGGCTTGGGATCCGCCGTGATCATGGCGTCGCCGTTTTCGCCCTGCCCCGGATCACCCTTGATCTTGCCCGCCTTTATGAGCGCCTTGGTCGCCTTCTCGTCCATCAGCCGCATGGTCAGGCCTTTGGCGTCGATCGTATACAGCAGCGGCATCGTTCCCGCCGGTTCACCGGTCTCCGGCTTCCCGTTGCTGGATACGAGGCGCGCGTTGAAGAAATGATGGCCGCCGAGCGTCGCGGTCGTGCCCGTGACCAGATTCCAATCCTCTGCTTTATCGCCGGTCGCCGCGAGCAGGACGGTCAACGAGCCATCGTCGTTCTTCAGAAAGTGTGCGTAAACCGCCTTGCCGTCGTCGCCGGCGCCTTTCCAGGTCCCGATCAAAGCCGGGTCCGCTTTCAGTCCGGCGGTGACGCCAACCGGGTGACTCGTCGAAGGTGGGAAGCAGCCCGCGAGTATGACCGCAATCAGAGCGGCCAAGGCCGCGTGAGCGAGTTTCATGGCGTATCCCCTCGGTTGGAAATCATGATCTGCGTCAATTTGGGCGGAAGCTTGGCCCCTATGCATTTGGACCGTGACAATGCGCTCAATATAGTCCCGGCGCTTGCGTTAAAGAACCGCCGTGAACGCCAAAAAACGACGACGCCTGGCCTTTGCCATCGCCATTCTCTTGGCGGGCGCGGGTGCGGCTGCGCTGGTGCTGGCCGCGTTGAAGGACAACGTCCTCTACTTCTACAGCCCGAGCGACGTACACGATAAGCGTGTGAGCGCGGGCGTCAATTTCCGCATCGGCGGCTTGGTCGGGATGAAGTCCATCCGTCACGGCAAGGGCGCCGATGTGTCGTTTGCCGTAACCGACGGCAGGACCGAAGTGCCGGTGTTTTTCCATGGCGTGCTGCCGGCGCTATTCCATGAGGGTCGAGGCGTCGTGGCCTTGGGTGCGTTGAACGACGCGGGCGTATTTCAGGCCAGCGAGGTGCTGGCCAAGCATGACGAACGCTACATGCCGCCCGAAGTCGTGGATGCGCTGAAGCGATCCGGCCGCTGGAAGGAAAACGAATGACCGGCGAGATCGGCCAGCTCGCGCTTTGCCTGGCGCTCGCGCTGGCGTTGCTCACTTCCGGCGCTGGGTTTTCGGGTGCGCGCGCCTCGGCGGCGATGGCGCGCGGTGTCGCGTCGGCCAGCGCACTCGGCATGCTGGTGTTCATCGTGACGGCGTTCAGTGCGCTGACCTATGCGTCGATCGTGTCGGATTTTTCGATCCTGAACGTGGCGCAGAACTCGAGCACGCTGAAGCCGCTGATCTACAAGATCACCGGCGTGTGGGGAAACCACGAAGGCTCCATGCTGCTGTGGGTTCTGGTGCTCAGCATCTACACGGCGGCCATCGTGTTCGCGCGGCGCACGCATGAGCGGATGACGAGCGCGGCGCTCGGCGTGCAGGGCCTGCTGGCGGCGGCGTTTCTTGTTTTCATCCTTCTCACCTCCAATCCATTTGTCCGGCTCGATCCGATGCCGTTCGAGGGCGCGGGGCTCAACCCGCTGTTGCAGGATTTCGGATTGGCGGTGCATCCGCCGATTCTTTATTCCGGCTATGTCGGGCTGTCGGCGTCGTTCGCGTTCGCGGCGGCGGCGCTGATCACCAAGGAGCGCGACTGGGTGCGCGCGGCGCGGCCGTTCATGCTGGCGGCATGGATCGCGCTGACGCTGGGCATCGCGCTGGGAAGCTGGTGGGCCTATTACGAGCTCGGCTGGGGCGGGTTCTGGTTCTGGGATCCGGTCGAGAATGCCTCGCTGATGCCCTGGCTGATCGCAACGGCACTGTTGCATTCGACACTGGCGACCGAACGAACGGGGGCGTTCCGGTCGTGGTCGCTGCTGCTCGCCATAGCAGGCTTCTCGTTGAGCCTGATCGGCACCTTCCTGGTGCGCTCCGGTGTGCTGTCGTCGGTGCATTCCTTCGCGAGCGATCCGACGCGGGGTCTTTATATCCTGGGCCTGATTTTTGGGGCCATCGGCGGGGCATTGGCGCTGTTCGCCTGGCGCGCGCCGTCGCTGGAAGACGGCGCCGCATTCGCACCCGTCAGCCGTGAAACGACGTTGCTGTTGAACAATGTCTTCCTGGCAGCAGCCACGGCAACGGTGTTCATCGGCACATTGTATCCGCTCGCCCTGGACGCGATGACCGGCACGAAGATTTCGGTCGGGCCGCCGTACTTTGCCCTGACCTTCGCGCCGATCACGGTCGCCCTGCTCGTGCTCGTGCCATTCGGGCCGCGTTTGGCCTGGAAGCGGGGCGACGCCCGCTCGACCGCAAGGCTTCTGCTACCCGCGGTGGGGATCGCCGTCGTTGCCGGCGTCGCGATTCTGGCGATGACGGCGCCGCGTTCCCTGGCCGGCGCCGGCGCCTTTGCCGTCGCTGCGTGGCTGCTGGCCGCGAGCGGCATCGATGCCTCGAAGCGCAAGTTGCGCACCGCGAGCGCGTTTGCATCGGCTCTGGCCCATGCCGGGCTGGCCGTTACGCTGATCGGCGTCGCCGGCATCTCCCTCTGGCGCAGCGAGGCGCTCGAAGTGCTGGCGCCAGGCGAGACCATGTATGTCGGCAGCTATGCGCTACGGCTCGACGGTGTCGAGGGCAAGACGGGACCGAATTACCAGGCGGCCCGCGCGAACATTACGGTGCTACGCGACGGCACCACGATTGCCACGATGCATCCGGAGAAGCGCTTCTTCCCGGCAGAGGGACAAGAGACGGTTGAGACCGCGATCCGCACGACGATCTTCACCGATCTCTATGTCGCGCTCGGCGATCGCCGCGATCAGACGCGTTGGGTCGTGCGCGCCTACGAGAATCCGCTGGCGCCTTTCATATGGCTGGGCGCGCTGGTGATGGCGGCGGGTGGCTTCGCCGCGCTTTGGGCCCGCCTGACGCGACCGCGCGCCGTACCCGATGCGATCACAGCACCCGCAGAATGAAGCATGCTCTCGCCGCGCTGCTTCTTCTGTTCGCGACCGCCGTCGTTGCTGCGCCGGCGCCTGGGACGCTCTCCGACCCGGCATTCGAAGCGCGTGCCCGTGCGCTGCAAAAAGAGTTGCGCTGCATGGTGTGCCAGGGCGAGTCGATCGACGAGTCGAACGCGCAGCTAGCCGCCGATCTGCGCGCCTTGATCCGCGAGCGCATCAAGGCCGGCGACAGCGACGAGCAGATCAAGCAGTTTCTCGTCTCGCGCTACGGTGACTTTATCTTGATGAAGCCGCCATTCGATGCGTCGACCTACGCCTTATGGCTGACACCTTTTGCGGTGTTGATATTGGCAGCGGGCATCGCCATCTGGGTGGTTGTCCGGGCCTCTCGAGCGCCGCAAGGCGAGGCCTGACAGGTTCCTTCCACCATGTCCGCGCGAGATTTCCGCCCGGCGGAGGAATGTTACACACTGTTCATGATCCAGTAATAATTGAGCAAGCTAGAAGGCGTACGGACAGCTTGTCCGACGTGCCCCGTCAGGTCCAAGGAGAGTTTCATGCCCGAGCAAAATCCCAATCCGATCAAGCGTCACAGCCGCACGATCGCCATGGGGACCGCCGCCGCCGTCGTTCTGGTCGGCCTGAGCGCCTTTGCGCTGGTGCCGGGCGTGCGGCCCGCCGAAGTGAGCACCAGCGAACCAACGCAGCACGCCGCCGCGCCGGCCAACCTACAGATGGCCGCGGCCACCCCGCCCCGCATGCTGGAAAACGGAGCGCCCTTCAGCTTTGCCGACC
>Ga0207680_10001840_pt1 | contig 9973 bp, 9 predicted proteins | sample KBSS23metaG_FD_184321 | JGI IMG/M metagenome (GOLD analysis project Ga0207680, IMG submission 184321) | Switchgrass rhizosphere microbial communities from Kellogg Biological Station, Michigan, USA - KBS S2-3 metaG (SPAdes) (version 2) | ecosystem: Host-associated > Plants > Roots > Rhizosphere >... | reverse complement strand
GCAAAGCGAGTTCGGCGTGCAGTACGACTCGTTGTCCGACCTCGTCAGTTTCGGTGTGGCGCCCGCGCTCGTGCTGTTCGTCTGGTCGCTGAAATCGCTCAGCGCGTTTGGGCCGGCGTGGGGCAAGTTCGGCTGGACGGCTGCGTTCATCTTTGCGGTCAGCGGCGCGCTGCGCCTGGCGCGTTTCAACACCCAGGTCGGCACGGCCGACAAGCGCTGGTTCACGGGCCTGGCGATTCCGGCGGGCGCCGGAGTGGCCATGTCGTTCGTATGGATGGTGATCGATTCTGGCCGCAGTGGCCGCGACGTCCAGTTCATCACCCCGGTGATCGCGATCGTCACCGGACTGCTGATGATCAGCCGTTTCCGCTACTTCAGCTTCAAGGCCTGGCCGCGTGGCGAAAAGGTGCCGTTCTTCGCGATCCCGGTCATTCTGCTCATCCTGATCGCTCTGGTCGTCAATCCGCCGGTGGTGCTGTGCGCGGTTGCATTCACTTATGCATTGTCCGGCCCGGCGCTGGCGTTGTGGTCGCGCTTGCGCGGCCGCCGCGATGCGCAGGAGACGCTGCCGCCGTGAGCGCATCGCCGCTGGCCGCGGCGCTGCCTGCGGAACGGCGCGCGCTGGGCTTCCTCGCCGAATTGAGCGAATCGCTCGCCATATCGCTGGATCTGCGCGAAACGCTGGACATGGCCGTGACGCGCATCGCGGCGTTCATGGGCGTGGAAGCGGCGTCGCTGTTCCTGCTCGATGCGGCCACGGGCGTACTCGAATGCCGCATCTGCGTGGGCCCGGTCGACATCAACGGGCTGAAAGTCGCGGTCGGCCAAGGTGTCGTCGGGCGCTGCGTGGCCGAAAATGCGACGCAGATCGTGCGCGACGCGAGCAGCGATCCGCGCGTCAACGCGAACGTGGATGCGGAAACCGGTTTCGCCACCCGTTCGATCCTGTGTGCGCCGCTCGCCACCGCGCGCGGTGTGATCGGCGCGCTGGAAGTGATCAATCGCCACGACGGCGGCTTGTTCGACGCGGATGACGCGGAAATCCTGCGCTTGGTCGCCGCCCCGGCAGCGTTGGCGATCAGCAATGCGCAGCTCGCCTACGGGCTCGTCGAACAGCAGCGCATCAAGCGCGAACTGGAACTGGCGCGCAAGATCCAGCGCTCGATGCTGCCCAAGCGCCGCCGCGGCGCGTTTCCGCTGCTCGGCGTGAATCTGCCGGCCAACGAGATCTCCGGCGACTTCTACGATTTCTTCGATCTGCCGGACGGCCGCCTCGGCTTCGTCATCGGCGACATTTCCGGCAAGGGCCTGGATGCCGCTTTCCTCATGGTGCGGGTGGCCGGTCTGCTGCGCTGGGTCGGCAAGCGCGCGCCGGCGCCCGCGGCGTGGCTCGCCGAAGTCAATGCGGAACTGTGCAAGACCCTGCAGGACGGCCGTTTCGTCTGCGCGGCAGTTGGCATCTATGATCACGCGACGCGCGTGGTGACGTTGGCCAGCGCGGGGTTTCCGCCGGCGCTGCTGTTCGACGCCGGCCAGTTCGAGGAGCTGCTCGCCGACGGGCCGCCGCTCGGCATACTTGCCGAGGCGAGTTACGGCGAACGCCGCATCGAGCTCGGCGATCGCGCGTTGTACCTGTTTTCCGACGGCGCGACCGACGTGCGCGATGCGCAGCGGAAAACGCTGGGCAGCGACGGTTTGCGCGCGGTGATTCTGCGTCATGCCGCGCTCGCGCCGGAGCCGCGCCTGCGCGCCCTGCTCGGCGATCTGAAGCGTCTGCATGTCGTCGATGACACGACGTTGCTGCTGTTGCAGGAGCCGGCCGGAAAAACCGCGCAGCCGCTGCTGGACCGGCAATTCCCCGCGCGTGCCGGCGAAATGCGCGGCGTACGCGCGGCGCTGCGCACGGCGCTCGACGCGCAGGAACTCGATCCGGAGTTGCGCGACCGGCTCGTGCTGGCGGTGGACGAGGCTTGTACGAACGTCATCCGTCACGCCTATCGCGGCGAGTGCGACCAGCGCATCTCGCTGCAACTGTTTCGCGAGCACGATATGCTCACGATCGAATTGCGCGACAGCGCGCCACGCGTGGACCCGGCGCGGCTGATCGCGCGCGACTTGTCCGAGTGCAAGCCCGGCGGCCTCGGTATTCCGTTTATCAACGCATTGATGGACGAATGGAAGCTCGAACCGGCACAGGATGGTCGCGGCAATGTGTTGCGAATGCGCAAGCGGATTGGAATTGGGGAGCGTGAATGAACACCATCGCAAATGAATGCATGAGCGAAAAGCTTGACGATTACATGCTCGTGCGGGTGAGCGGCGAAGTCGATCTGTCGTGGTCCCAGCAGGTGCGCCGCGCGATTCTCGACGCGCTCGGCGTAAGCAGCAAGGTGGGTGTGGAGCTGTCCCAGGTCAGCTACATCGACTCGTCCGGCATCGCCGCGCTGGTCGAAGGTTTCCAGAACGCGCGCGGCAACGGCCAGCAGTTCGGCCTGATCGGTGCGAGCAAGCCGGTAATGGCGGTGCTGCAGCTGGCGCGGCTGGACAAGGTGTTTCCGCTGTTTCCTGATCTGGAGGCCGCGCGCGCCGGATGATGAACGCTGTCACGCGCCCGCTGGCCCATCTTGGCCGCCTCACCGCAGAGGCGGTGGCCGGCTTCGGCTATGCGGGCATGTTGTTGTTCGAAAGTCTGTATTTCGCCGCCGTCGGTTGGCGCGTCGGCCAGCCGCTGCGCCTGCGCGCGGTGTTCGAGCAGATGCGCCAGATCGGCGTCGATGCGCTCGCCATCGTCACCCTGCTCGCGCTGACGATCGGGGTCATGCTCGGCATCCAGTTCATCGCCGCGCTCTCCGAATTCGGCGCGCAATCGCAGGTCGTCGTTGCCGTGGCCAAATCGGTGACGCGCGAATTCGGCGCGCTGATCACGGCGATCCTCGTCGCCGGCCGCTCCGGTTCGGCGCTCGCTGCGCGCATCGGTTCGATGACGGTCTCACAGGAAGTCGATGCGCTGGCGACGATGGGCGTCGAACCGGTGCGTTATCTCGCTGCGCCCGCGTTGCTGGCGATGCTGGTCATGCTGCCGGTGCTGACGATCTTCGCCGACACGGTCGCGATCTGCGGCGCCGCGCTGTACGCCTCGCCGTCGCTCAACGTCACGCCGACCGCCTACCTGATGCAAACGCTGTCGCTGCTGGCGCCCGGCGATATCTGGCAAGGCATTGCCAAAGCGGAGGTGTTCGCCGTGCTGATCACGCTGATCGGCGTCAGCACCGGTTTTGCCGTGAGCGGCGGTGCTGAAGGCGTCGGCCGCGCGACGACGCGCTCCGTTGTGTTGTCGATCTGCTACATCATCGTCGCCGACATGATCTTTTCGTTCTTCCTCAATCGATGAATGCCAGCGCGCCGCTGATCGAGGTCGAGAAACTCGAAGCCTGGTACGGCCGGCGGCGCATCCTGCACGGCGTCGATTTTTCCGTGAACGCCGGCGAGATCCGCGTGATCATGGGCGGCTCGGGTTCGGGCAAAAGCACCTTGCTGCGGCATCTGCTCGGCCTGCACAAGCCGCGCAGCGGCAAGGTGCGCCTGCTCGGCGTCGATATCGGCAACGCCAGCGAGCGTGAGATGCTCGAGATACGCAAGCAGATCGGCGTATCGTTCCAGGGCGGGGCGCTGCTCACCTCGATGAATGTCGGCGACAACGTCGCGTTGCCCCTGCGCGAACACACCAAGCTTGACGAAAACACGATCCGCATCATGAGCCGGCTCAAGCTCGAAGTCGTCAACCTCGGCGGCTTCCAGGATCTGATGCCAAGTCAACTGTCCGGCGGCATGATCAAGCGCGCCGCGCTTGCCCGCGCCGTGGTCATGGACCCGAAGCTGCTGTTCTTCGACGAGCCGTCGGCCGGCCTCGACCCGGTGGTCTCGGCGGAACTCGATCAACTGATCTTGCGCCTGCGCGATGCACTGCGCATGACGATCGTCGTGGTCACGCACGAACTGGAGAGCGCGTTCAAGATTGCCGATACCATTACCGTGCTCGATCAGGGCAATATCCTGATGACCGGTACCGTGGAAGCGGTGCGTCTTAGCGATAATGAGCGCATCCAGGATCTGCTCAACCGGCGGCCGCGCGAAATCCATGTCGATGCGGATGCGTATTTGAAGCGACTTACGGAAGAAGAGGCGGCGTGACGTGAAACGCGACAACATCAACTATGTGGCCGTCGGCGGCGTGGTGCTTGCGGCATTCGTGTTGCTGCTGGGCGCGCTGGCGATGATCACCGGGCGCAGCGGCGCGAGCACCGCGTACTTCACGCATTACCACAATGTCAGCGGCCTGCGTTACGGCGCGCCGGTGTTCTACGAAGGTTTCCGCATCGGCCAGGTCGGCACCATCGCGCCGGATCGCGACGCGAAAGGCATTCGCTACAAGGTCGAGCTCGACGTGCGCCGCGACTGGCCGATTCCGAAAGACAGCATCGCGCACATGACCGCGACCGGCCTGCTTGCCGATGTCGCCGTCGGCATCAGTGAAGGCAAGGCCAAGGAAACCGCGCTGCCTGGCAGCGAGCTTGCCGGTGCCGAGAACGCGGACATCTTCAGTGCCGTCAATGAGCTCGCGGCGCAGATGACCGACCTCACACGCAACCAGATTGCACCGCTGCTGAAGAATCTGTCCGAGCACGTTGATTCGATCGCCGGCACGATCGACAAGAACACGCCGGAACTGGTCGAGCAATCGCGCGCACTGCTGGGCCGGCTCAATCGCGCGTCCGACAGCATGAACGACGTGCTGAAATCGGACAATCGCGCGGCGATCGCCGGCATTCTCGCCAATACCAACAAGCTGACCGAACAGTTGCACACCACGCAGGAAAAACTCGACGATGCGCTGAAGCAGCTCGACGGCATCGCGCGCGAGAACCGCGCCGGGGTGCACGATTCCGTCGACGATCTGCGCTCGATCCTCGCTGCGCTGTCCGGGCGCATCGATTCGATCAGTCAGCACATGGAATCGGCCAGTCGCAATTTCGATGAATTCTCGCGCGAGGTGCGCAAGAGCCCGAATCGGCTGCTGCTGTCGCCGAAAGCGGACAAGGAGACAGAACAGTGAGACGGATTTTGCTGATGCTGCTGGCGGTGGTCCTGTCGGCGTGTTCCTCGCCGAGCGTGCCCGACGTGACGTATTTCCGGCTGCCGCCAGCAAAGGCGTTGCCACATGCCGACAAGCCGCTTTCGCTGTTGCCGATCGAAGTGGAAGTTTTCACCGGCGAAGGCATTTACGCCGAGCAGGCGCTGCTTTATGCGACGACGCCGGACGCCAGTTCGCTGCGCGCTTACCACTATCAGGTGTGGAGCGAGCCGCCGTCGCAAGGCTTGCAGGGGCGGCTCGTCGAGTTGCTGCGAGATTCCGGCGTTTCGCTGCTGGTCACCGATCGCCTGCCGGCGAGCACGCAGGCGTTGCGCATCCACGGCAGCATCGTGCGCTACGAGCGCATCAAGCGCGATAGCGGATTCGTCGTCAACGTGGCGCTGCAAATGCGCGTGGACCAGGATCAGGGTGAACCGCTGCTCGAGCGCACGTATCGCGCGGAGGTGCCGGCTGCCGACGTGAACATGGCGGCGACAGTCACCGCATTTGGCACGGCGCTCGACCAGGCATTCGCCGCGTTCTATGCCGATCTCGCCGCGCTCGAGGGCGGTCATGCTGGCTGAAGCGCAACGCCTGTCGATGCTGCGGACCATGGGCATCGAGGTCTATCGCCTGCGCGCGGTCGGCGCGGAGGAAGCGGCGGCGGTTACAGCAGGGGCAGGCGCGAATATCGCCGTCATTTGCGCTGCTGCTGCGCTGGCCATGCCTTTGCGCGCACAGCTGCCACGTGTACTCGGCATCGCTGCGCAGCGTGTGCGATGGTGCGATTTCTCCGGCTCCGGGCTGCCGGAAGACGCCGCAGCTTATGTTGCGATTGGCACAGAAGCCGCGCGCGCCCTCGGCGCACAATTGTCCACAATGCAACAAAACCGCTCTATCATCGCCACGACTGCCGAGCCGTCCGACCTGTTGCGCGATGGCGCCGCCAAGCGCGCGTTGTGGCAGGTTCTCAAACCCGTCGCGCGGCGCTTGCGGAGCGTGGGCTGATGTCGGGCATGCACCGCTTCAGCTCGTTTCGGCCATTTCACTACTGAAGACACTACCGATGGTTGCGATCCTGAAGGAGCCATACCCGCAGGTCCGCCTCATGCGCGAGGAGGATCTGGAGCAGGTCGCAGCGATCGAGTTGCAGGGCTACGAATATCCATGGACGCTCGCGATCTTCCGCGACTGCCTGCGTGCAGGCTACCAGTGCTGGGTGCTCGCGCACGCGGTGGAAATCGTCGGCTATGGCATCCTCACCGTCGCCGCCGGCGAAGCGCATGTGTTGAATGTGTGCGTAGCGACTGCCGAACAGGGGACCGGCCACGGTACGCGCCTGATGCAGCGCCTGATCGACCTCGCGCGCTGGCATCGAGCGCAGCGCATCTTCCTCGAAGTGCGGCCATCGAACACGCGCGCCGTGAAACTGTATCACCACCTCGGCTTCAACGAGATCGGCAAGCGTCCCAACTATTATCCGGCGAAGCGCGGCCGCGAAGACGCAATCGTAATGGCGATGGAGTTGCTGCCAGCGGAGTGAGCGTCCGCCGTGATTTCCGTGTTTGCGGGAATCGCGGGCTATAAATCCTTCAAGCGCTCCGCCTGCGCACGCAGCGCATCCAATTGCGCCGTGAAGTCGGCGATGCGCTGTTTTTCCTTGTCGATGACCGCAGTCGGCGTGTTTGGTCCGAAGTTCGTGAGCTTGGCTTCGGATTTGACCAGCTCGCCATCGAAGCGCTTGATCTCTTTGTCGAGTCGCGCCCGCTCCGCGCCAAGGTCGATCAAGCCCGCCAGGGGAATCAGCACTTTCATCTCGCCGACGAGCGCCGCGGCGGACGCGGGTTCCGCTGCATTTGCTTCGAGCCAGCGTTGTGATTCCGTGCGCGCCAAAAATGCAATCGCTTGCGCGAATTGGCTCGTGCGGGTGCGGTCACTCGCTTTGCCAGCGGCGAACAGCAGTGGGATCGCCTTGCTCGGCGCAATGTTCATCTCGCTGCGGATGCGGCGCACGGACGAAACCACGGCTTTGAGCCATTCAGTTTCCGCTTCGGCAGTCGCGTCGACCGGGTAATCGGTCGCGCGCGGATAAGCCTGTGTCGAAATCGAATCACCGGCGACACCGAGCTTGGGTGCGACTTCATGCCAGATCTCCTCGGTGATGAACGGAATGATCGGATGCAGCGCGCGCAGCAACGCTTCGAGCACGGTCAATAGCGTATGACGCATCGAATCCGCTGCCGTCGCATCGCTTCCGTTCAATGCGGGCTTCGCCAGTTCCACGAACCAGTCGCAGAAATCGTTCCAGGTGAACTCGTAGAGGGCTTGCGCGACGAGGTCGAAGCGATACAGCGGCAACTGCGTTTCGACTTCGGCGAGCGTTCTGGCAAAACGCGCGAGTATCCATATTTCCGCTTCGCTTTTGCTTTGCTCGTGCATCGTCGCGACCAGCGCCTTGCCGAACGTTTCGCAATTCATCAGCACGAAGCGCGCCGCATTCCACAGCTTGTTGCAGAAATTCTTGTAGCCGTCGGCGCGTTTGAGATCGAAGTTGATCGTGCGGCCGTACGTGGCCAGCGCGGCGAACGTGAAGCGCAGCGCGTCGGCGCCGACCGGCGCGATGCCCTGCGGGTATTCCTTGCGGATGCGCTTCTCGACTTTCTCGCGCACCTGCGGGATCAAAAGTGAACTTGTGGATTTGTTCACCAGTGCATCGAGCTCGATGCCGTCGATCAGATCCAGCGGGTCGATCGTGTTGCCTTTCGACTTCGACATCTTCTGGCCGTCGGCGTCGCGCACGATCGCATTGATGTAGACCTCGCGAAACGGCACCTTGCCGGTGAAGTACTGCGTCGCCATGACCATGCGCGCGACCCAGAAGAAGATGATGTCGAAACCGGTGACAAGCACGGCGCTGGGCAGGAACTGCTGGTCCTCGTTCCAGTTCGCGACGACTTTGCCATCCTCCGTCACCGCTCCGTGTGCCGGCCAGCCGAGTGTCGAGAACGGCCACAGCGCCGACGAGAACCAGGTGTCGAGCACATCGTCGTCCTGGCGCAGCGCGCCCGCCGGCGCGGCGCTCGCATGCGCGCGCGCATCGGCTTCGTCTTCGCCGACGAAAATGTTGCCGGCCTCGTCGTACCACGCCGGAATGCGATGACCCCACCACAACTGGCGGCTCACGCACCAGTCCTGGATGTTGTCCAGCCACTGCGTGTACGTCGTGCTCCAGTTTTCCGGCACGAATTTGATTTCTCCGGAGCGCACGGCGTCGAGCGCCGGTTCGGTTATCGCTTTTCTGCCGCCGGGGCCCGGCTTGCCATCGACGCGCACATCGGAAGTCAGATCGAGGAACCACTGGTCCGTCAGCATCGGCTCGATCACTGCGCCGGAGCGGTCGCCGACCGGCACCTGATGCTTGTGCGAGACGATTTTTTCGAGATAACCCTGTGTTTCGAGATCGGCGACGACCGCCTTGCGCGCGGCGTAGCGGTCGAGCCCGCGGTACTTCTCCGGCGCGTTCTCGTTCATCTTCGCATCGAGCGTCATGATCACGATCATCTCGATGCCGTGACGCTTGGCGCAGGCGTAATCGTTGAAGTCGTGCGCGCCGGTGATCTTCACGCAGCCGGAGCCGAACGCGGGGTCGACGAAGTCATCGGCGATGATCGGAATTTTTCGATCGCACAACGGCAGGTCGACATACTTGCCAACGAGGTGCTTGTAGCGCTCGTCGTCGGGATGCACGGCGAGCGCGCCGTCGGCGAGCATCGTCTCCGGACGCGTCGTCGCGATGTGCATGCCGCGCATGTGGCCGCCTTCGTGATTGACGCCGGGGCCGTCGCTGAACGGGTACAGGATGTGCCACATGTGGCCGTCGCGTTCCTCGTTGTTCACTTCGAGGTCGGAAACCGCCGTCATCAGCACCGGATCCCAGTTCACCAGGCGCCGGCCTCGGTATAAAAGTCCATCTCTATACCATTGCACGAACACGCGGCGTACCGCGGCGGACAGACCTTCGTCCATCGTGAAGCGTTCGCGCGACCAGTCGATCGACGCGCCGAGGCGGCGCATCTGGTGCGTGATCGTCGAGCCGGATTCGGCCTTCCATTCCCAGACGCGCTCGACAAACTTGCCGCGACCCAGATCGTGGCGGGTCTTGTTCTCAGCGGCGAGTTGGTTCTCGACGATCTTCTGCGTGGCAATGCCGGCGTGATCGGTGCCGCCCTGCCACAGCGTCTTGAATCCACGCATGCGGTGATAACGAATCAGCGCGTCCATGATCGTCTGCTGGAACGCGTGGCCCATGTGCAGCGTACCGGTCACATTCGGCGGCGGCAGCAGAATGCAGTAGGGCTCGCCATCGCCGTGAGGTGCGAACGAGCCACCGGCTTCCCAGCGGGCGTACCACTTCGACTCGATGGCTTTGGGATCGAAACTCTTGTCCATGACGTGACGTACCTCGCGCCCGCGCGGGCACGCAGGATCGACCAAATGGGGAGGCGCAATTGTAGCCGCGCGCCGCTGGCAGCGCCTACATGTCGTGCTTGGCGACGTCGAATCCGGCGGCCTTGTAGGTTGCCCAGCGCTTGCGTGAACCCAGGCGCTGATCTTCGTCCGCCGGAACGACCTCGAGGACGCGCTCGAACAAGCCGGGCGCACACTCGTCGCGCAGATTGATCACGAGCGTGCGATCCGCGGTGGATGTGTCCGGCGGTACGATCAGCACCGGCGTGATCGCATCGTCGTCGTCGCCCGCTATCTGGTGCGGAATGAACGCGCTCTCGTCGAATTCCCAAAGTTTCTCGTCGAGGCGCTCGGCTTCATCGAGCGAGCGCGCAA
>Ga0207680_10001828_pt1 | contig 10024 bp, 9 predicted proteins | sample KBSS23metaG_FD_184321 | JGI IMG/M metagenome (GOLD analysis project Ga0207680, IMG submission 184321) | Switchgrass rhizosphere microbial communities from Kellogg Biological Station, Michigan, USA - KBS S2-3 metaG (SPAdes) (version 2) | ecosystem: Host-associated > Plants > Roots > Rhizosphere >... | reverse complement strand
ATTTTCAATTAGTTTTGGGGGGAGATTTTGTTCTTGGCTAATAGTTATTCCCCGGTCTCAAAAAAAAGTGATAATTTGTTTAATTGGAACGTGTAAGGCTTCACTCAAATCAATTAATTTTAAATTAATAAACTTACATGCAAATTGTCTCATATGTAAAACATTGAAGATGGGTAGAGTAGACAAAGAAGTAGTAAGAGAAATATTAGAAAAAAATAAAGATTCAATCAATGAAATATGTAAAAATAAAATGTTATCTTACTCTTCTATTTCATGAAGTAGGTCATCAATCTCAATATTAAATAAACTACAAAAAAAATGACATCCCTGGATAAAGTCTAACTCATTAAAGAAAACTTTAGTTCCAAACTGAGGATCGCGACCAATAACAGCTCGGTAATTGTAATTATCGACTTGTTCAACTACTGACTCTCTCAAGTCTAACTCAATGAATTCATCTTCATCATGATCTATCAAATAAACCTTAAAGTCATCAACATATTCATTAATGCAAATTCTTAATGCTTCAAACTGATTCTTAGTTAATATTATATCTTTCTCTTTTACCTCATTAGAATCGAATGAGTGGTATAAAATTCTGTAAGAATCCATTTTAACTAATCAAAAATGATTTAATGACAAAATATTTAGATGAACAATAAAAATGTCATCGAATAATACTTTAACTTATCGTGACCCTAAAGGAAGAAGACAGAAACCTCAAAAAATAATAAACCATATATTTTATGAAATGTATGAGCTTGAGCATGACCCTTATTGGAAGTCTGAGTTTTTCAAAGCATGTCATGGACGCTTCCCTCAAAAGGTAACTTTCAAGAATGGAATTGTCTACTTCACTAAATCAAACAAACGTGAAAAGTTACATCTACCAGAAGATATAGCAGATGCTATTGAGAATTATAAAGGATTCATTCATAAGAATACATGGTGTAGATCGAGATCTGAATTTGAGGAAGACAATAAGATGAATGATGATAGGATTTCTAAAAATAAATCAATACAAGACTATCAGTGGAAAGAATTGAAAAAGAAGAAAACTAAAGAAATACTCATAATGAATTATATAAATTATATTGCAGAGGATTATGAAATGACCTTACAACAAAAGTATGAATTGAGTATGGAAATTAATATTGGAATAATCACAGGGACAATTAATTCAGCTTCCATTGATTATGAGGATGGAATAATTAAGCAAATAAGGGGTCTAGAGCATAACCCTGAGACTGGAAAGATTATTTTAAATGAAACACACAGAGTTAAAATAAAGAAACCTAAGACACAGAAAAGTGTCGACCTCATGGATAAATGGAGTACAAATAATATTATAACTTATGATAAAATGTGGAAAAGTTATTTTGATAAATATGGAACATCTAACCAGAGTGAATATGAAGTAACTGAAAGTAAGAGCTCTATCTCAAGTGAAGATTTTTAAATTGATTTTATTCTAAATAAATAATACCATCAAAAAATGAATAATCAGTTGATAGATTCATATATCGAAAATCTTAAATTCAACAAAGATTTAATAACTTTTACTTTTACCACTCATATAACTTATATTGAAGATCCTGGAAATCTTGGGTATGAATTTAATAAACGGAAGCGTCCTAAACCACTAACTGAAGACGTTCAAGATTATGTCAAACAACAAATTTTAACTCCGGTCAACGTGGCTAATGAGTTAAGGATAGCTTTACTTAATTATGTCCCTTCATTGGGAATTCACAAAGTTAATATTATTAAAAACACATCATTTCTAACTGATGATCTTCTTGAAACAAGGATTATTTTAGCTTCGATTAAACTTGAAGATCCTAAATTGATATGGGAAATGTACGAGACTAAATCTTGTAAATGTGAGGAGGGTGATAAATGTTATTTTTGTGATGTCACAGGGACTATCGATGTAACTGCTTATGAGGATAATCTAGACCTCCTCACAGATTTTATTAATTTTTCAGACGATAGAGTCCAAGCAATCCCAAGGATAGGAATAATGAAATTGGCTAAGGGTCATACTATTGTGGCGAATATAGGAGTTAATAAAGGTTTCGGTGAAGATTCAACAATTTACAGGCCGGTAAATATTATTGGTTTTAAAATTAGAATACCTAATAAAGGGTCAGAAGCAGAGTCAGTAGATTTTAAAGTAGAACTAAATCAAAAGTTACCCCCTTTGTTCGTTTTATATTTTGCACTTAGTTATATTAAAAAGAAATTTAAAACCTTCACTTATCAAATAGAAGGAGGGTATCTAGGAAAGGATGAAGATGAGAATATTGTTTTTACAAAAGAATAAATTTAAATGATTATTTCATTTAAATTTTAACAATCTAAGAAATTCATATATTGGTCTAGGATATCTGATGCGTTGAGACTAGCATATTTTTTATTTGTTTCATTAAAAAGTTCTAAAATGTCAACAATATTTTTACTTCTAAATATGTGTCTAAACAATGATAGCTTACTATGTGGATTAATGTTTATTGTGATAGTATTGATCGAATAATCATCAAAATATCTTACCTTTGGTTCACCACAATGCTTTTTAATCACTTCTCCAAAATTATCCCATGTCCACTCTTGAGCCTTCTCAAAATCTCTCCTTCTAACATCCTCATAATCATCATAATTATCTAATACTTCATCTATATTATCTATCATTACTCCTTCAAAGAAAGAATCAAGGTTATCATCTCTTAGAAGTAAACAATTATTTCCACATATCATCATTTCAGAATCATTAACATAACAGCTAACATCTTTAATTATATGTGTCGTGATTCCTACCTTTGAACTTGCATAAACATCGTATACTTCTTCATAACTTATTTCTCTTTGATAGCTCTTAAACTTACTCAATGTTTTTGGTCCATATAATTTAAAAGTAAATCTTGAATTCTCAAGACTTTCAATGATTTCCTCTCTTCCAGAATGAAGAGATAATATACACATTGAGATATCACTTTTAAAATGTTCACTTTTTACTCCTTGATAAAAGCCTGGAGGTAAAAAGATTCCATTCTTATATTTATCAACATATCCCTTGCAACAAGTAAACACAATATCAAAATGTTTAACTTTTTCCTCAATATTTAACCCTGTGACACTCCAGCAGTGTGGATCATAACAATTATAGAACATAAATATTGTGTTTTGATTACACCTTTTAATTGTTTCGAGCTCACATCCTTCAATGTCCAAACACCAAAATAGGACAGAATCATAATCTCCCTCTATTAAACGTTTATTGAGTAAATAGGAGTAGTCATTACACTTTGTTGTTGCATCTTTTGAGAACATAAATAGTGGGAAATAATCCACTTTAAATCCATTGTTAATTAGACCCTTGTTAACTTGTTCTATTATTCCGGTAAGCGCATAATAAATTACAAATAATATCTTGTGCATTTACCTTATATTATTTTGTTTTTGAATATATAAATGGCCGGAACTGAAGAATTAATTAAAATTCTCGAGACTTTAGCACCTGAGATATTTCAGGACATTAAATTAATAGTTTCAAATCCTATACTTCAAAAAATAATATTGGCCCTTATTGAGCGAATAACTCATGCATCTTTGTCAAAGAATTTAATTGAAGCACCCCCTCTAAAAAGGTCAAAACCATTAAAGAAGAAAGAAGATTTTAGAGATGTAGTTGGAAGAAAATTCAATATTCCCCAGGATGGTAAAATCTTAGAAAAATATAAAGATTATAGAGATATTATTGGAAGGCAATTTGTTGCTCATAGTTTGAATAATGAATCCTACAGGGATAAACTAGGAAGAAAATTTGTTGTTCCTAAGAAATTAGTTGAAAGAGTAGTTGAGGATAAGAAAAAAGTTTATAGAGATGTTGTTGGAAGAGCAATTGTTGTTCAAGGTGGTCTCAATAGGTTAGCATATAGAGATGTTATTGGAAGAAAGATTATTCTTAATGACAAACATAATAAGACCTATAGAGATAAACTAGGAAGAAAGATTGTTATTCATAAAACAAAGGACCTTGAAGAGCACTCTAATAACTTTCAAGAGAATTGTCATAAAGATCGGATTAGTGAACTTGAGAAAAAAGTACATAAGTTAACTGAGAAGTTTGAAGAGGAGGAAAAAGAAACACATAAACTTAAACATCATATTAAACATTTAGAATCAAAACTTGATAGACTCTCTGAAGTTGTTGCAGAACAATCACAAGAAATTTGTAAAATTAATGAAAATATTTCTCTCATAGTTGAAAATGTTGATGAGATTACAGTGAAAATGGATGAGGAAATAAAGAAGAAGATTAAAAAATTACTTAAAGAGATCAAAAAATATATTGATGAACAATTAGGATTATATGGTAGCACAAGAGCAGTAAATAATGAGCCTCCTGGTTCCCTCAATGATATACTAGATGAACTCAATGAACTACAATATAATCAGGTTATTGATGTTAATGAGTTAATTTCTAAATTGAACAACTATGCAATCTAAATCGTGAGTTATAATATAACTTATGATTAATTATTATCTTTGAAGGAAATATATTAGTAGCTACAGCAAGGTCTATAATCACTACTCTTGTACATGTTATAAGCTTCTTCATAAGGAATGATTCTTTTTCCTGTTCTAGCATTAACATCATTATGTAGTTTCCAAGTCCAAACAAACATCCCATTATGTTCTCCCATATCACTATACATATTATAATGATCTTTAATCCTTTCACGCTTCATAAACTTTTTCATATGTCCTTTACATTCAGGACATTCAATCTTGCTATAGAGTTTCTTAATGTATTTATTAAATTGTTTTTTAGAAGAATCATTTTTACATTCCATCGCCTTCTTGTGAATCTTCTGCCACAATTTAGCATCAAGCTTCAATCTTCCCATTTGAGATATATTAATAAAAATTGTAGGCAATGAAAAAATGCTCAGAGTGTTAACTTATAATATAGCTTTTGAAGTTTCAGAAGGAGTTATTTCAAAAGGTGTAAAAGTGAGATGTAAGATGAATGAATGTATCAATAACATTATTGATTTTATAAATGATAATAATTTCGACATTATATGTTTTCAAGAAACTTCTAAATGGGGAGAAATAATGAATTCGACATGGCTCAAAGATTATAACTATTTTAATACAATTTCAGAAAAAGATAATTTAACAATTTTTTGGAATCAAAAACTTTCAAATCCACGTTTCATGAGAGGGTCACAATTCTCTATTGGTAGGCCTTTTCAATTCATTTATTTTTTATCAAAACGTATATGCTTGATCAATTTACATACGGGTCATGAAATTGGAGAATACAAACGCTTAAATTCTCTATTGACTGAGTCAGAGATTGAGTTATTTAATAATCATGATAATATTGTGATCATAGCTGGTGACTTTAATGAAAGCCTTCCAAAGGATTTAAAAATATTGAATAGAAGTTTCAATGGTGTCCATTCATTAATGACATGCTGTGATAGTTCTTTAGGGATTAATAAAAATTACAGTGAACCTTTTGACTATGTCTTGAGTACTAATCCAATAAATAAAATTAAAGTTTTTGATGAAGCATCATTTCTCCATTCTGACCATTTGCCTGTTAGTGCAGAAATATTGATTTAAAACTCAAGAAAATGGAGAAAGTTAAAATGAACGATTTGAGGAAAATGTTAGAGCTTCAAAAGCCAAAGATTAAAACAAGAAAGAGAAAATTCTTATTGTGTTTTAATATTTTATTAGAACACTTAATTGAAAAGTGTTTGACCTACTCAAAGAGTGGTATTCATGAGAAAATCATTAGATTAAATATTGTGAATGCTATTGATGAGTTTAATGATTCGTTAAGATTGCTTTGTGAGAAATTTAAACATCATCATATTTATATGACAGATGATTTCGAACTCAAAATCCAAAATAAATTCGGGTTCTAATAAAAATGCAACAATATTTTGAGCAAAACAGTGCTGGATGGAAGAAGATCCATGAAAAAGCAAGAGATAGTGTAACACTAGCTCAAAAAGAAGAATTTATCAAATATATGAGTGATGATGTTGCTATCAAATTACCTTGTGGTGGTTGTCGAATACACGCTCAAGATTTCATTCAAAAGAATGATATTAGACAACATTTCAATACTCAAGAAATCATAAATGGAAGAATTTATGATACTGGTCTCTTTAAATGGACTTGGCTTCTTCATAATTCTGTAAATAAAAAACTATGTAAGCCTGAGATGAACTTTTTTGATGCTTTCAAACTCTACTATCCATCCTCTTCTTGATCGTAAATGATTTTATCATTTATGATTTAAAATTTAATAATTGTAAAGTTTCCATCAGGAGTAGTAGTTCCAGGTGAAGAAGCTCCTGCAACATTAACAGACATTGGAGCTGTCCCATCTTGATAAAATTCAATATGACAATCAACTAATATTTGACCAATTTTACAAAACACTTCAAATGGTATTCTGTATCCTGGAGCACTAGCTGCAGGATGAATTTCTTGAGATAATAATTGTCTTATGTCTCCTCCAACTCCTCCTCCAGTACCATTATTCATAATTCTTACCATGATGAATGTTGCTCCAACAGCAGGATCACTATCATAATTAACCCTACACTTGACAAAGTTTCTTCCTGTTAATGAATCAACACCAAAAGCACCATTGTAAGTATAATCTGAAGTTATAGAAGTTACAACACTATATTCTACTCTAGTCCAAGTATTTGGAGGGACTATAGTGGCTCCTGCATTATCTATAGTGGCATTTTGCGTTTCAATCGTTTGAGGAGTAACAGTTAATTGTACTTGATCTCCCACCGTTGCAACAACAACACTTCCATCAGGAGAAGCTAAAGTTCTAAAGTTGAGAACTGTGCCAGTATTATTTCTATAGACTTGCCCTGGTCCACCTCCAACATTACTTCCTGTAGCTGTAGTAGTTTCAAGATTTACACTATTAGCATTGCTTGTAATTGTCACAGTTCCTCCAGTTGAAGTCAATGATTTAAAGTTTCGAGTATTTCCACCTGGACCTGTGAGAGCTCCAAGGATAGAAGCACCAGCTCCTAAACTCACATTAGTTAAGTTGTAATTTGTAGCAGTAATATTATTAACTATAATTCCATTACCTCCAAATGTTACATTATCACCTGCTGCACAAGTGTTTATTGAATCTGTGATTAGTGAGAATCCACAAACATTGATATTTCCACCAAATGTGACTGCAGTATTTCCAGGACAAGGATTAATAGTTCCAACACTTAGTGGTTGAGAACATATTGATACAGTGTTAGTGAAAGTTGTTATTGCATTAATGGTGAGTCCTGCACCACAACCATTAATTGTGGTAACACTGAGGATTCCAGTACAAATATTAACATTTCCAGTAAATACAGTATTAGGAGCAATAGTTAGACCTGCTCCACAACCAATTATACTTGCAACAGCTAGAGTTCCTGAACATATATTAAGTTCTGTATTTACAATAATACTTGTATTTCCAGGACAAGCAGTTAATGTGGCTACTTGAAGAGGTGAAGTACAGAATGAAATTGTTGGTGGAATGTTGAAAGTAACTGTTCCATTAAATGTAACATTAGGGTTGATGGTTATTGGACCTCCAGCGCAACCATTTAGAGTCGAAATTGTTAAAGCACCTGAACAAATGTTTACATTGCCTCCAAAAGTTGTGTTAGGACTAATAGTTAGACCTGCCCCACAATCAGTAATTAATGGAGTTGAAACATGTCCAGAACAAACATTAATATTACCACCAAAGGTGACTGCAGTATTTCCAGGACAAGGATTAATTGTAAGAACACTTAAAGCACCAGCACAAATACTTACAGTACCTCCAAAAGTTGTATTAGGATTTATCGTAAGACCTGCCCCACAACCATTAATTGTTCCAACCGATAGAGGGCCACCACAAATGCTAACTGTACCACTAAATGTTACTGGTGAAGCATTAATATTGATACCTGAACCACAACCAGAAATTGTTGCAACCGATAAAGTACCTGTACAAATACTAACATCACCACTGAAAGTAGCAGGTGAAGCATTGATATTGATGCCTGAACCACAACCAGTGACTGTTCCCACCCTTAGAGATCCAGCACATAGATCTAACGTGGTAGTGACTAAAATACTTGGATTTCCAGGACAAGCAGCTAGAGTAGCCACTTGAAGTGGTGAAGTACAGAATGAAAACGTTGGAGGGATATTGAGAGTTACAGTACCATTAAATATTGTGTTAGGGTTGATAGTTAGAGGGTTTCCACCACATCCATCTATGGTAAGGACATTTAAAGCACCAGTACAAATACTTACATCACCTGAGAAATCTGTATCAGAACTAACAGTTATAGGGTTACCAGAACAACCACTAATTGTTGCAACTGAAAGAGTTCCAGCACAAATATTCACATTAGCTGCAAAAGTTGTAGTAGGATTGATAGTTAGACCTCCTCCACACCCATTAATTGTTGCAACACTCAAAGGTCCTCCACAGATGCTAACATTTCCACTAAACGTGACAGGTGTAGCAGTGATATTGATACCAGCACCACAACCCGTGATTGTTCCAACCCTCAATGAACCAGCACACAAGTCTAACATAGTGTTAACCAAAATACTTGTGTTTCCTACACACGCACTTAGAGTTCCAACCCTTAAAGGTGCAGTACAGAATGAGATTGGACTTGTAAAAGTAACTGTACCATTAAATATTGTGTTAGGATTGATAGTTAGAGGGTTACCAGCACAACCATTAATAGTCAAAACACTTAAAGCACCAGCACAAATACTTACAGTACCTCCAAAAGTTGTATTAGGATTTATCGTAAGACCTGCCCCACAACCATTAATTGTTGCAACACTCAAGGGTCCACCGCAAATGCTTACTGAACCACTGAAAGTAGCAGGTGAAGCATTAATATTGATACCTGCTCCACAACCTGTAACTGTTGCAACCCTTAGAGAACCAGCACATAGATCTAACATAGTGTTTACCAAAATACTTGTATTTCCAGGACAAGCACTTAGAGTTCCTACCTGTAAGGGGGCGGCACAGAAAGATACAGGATTAGTAAATGTTACATTATTATTAAATATTACATCAGGGTTGATGGTTATAGGATTTCCGGCACAACCATTAATTGTAAGAACATTCAAGGCTCCAGTACAAATGCTTACATCATTATTGAAAGTTGTAGGAGGATTAATAGTTAGACCGAAACCACAACCATTAATTACCCCCACGCTTAAAGCACCAGCACAAATACTTACAGTACCTCCAAATGTTGTGTTAGGATTGATAACTAAACCACTCCCACATCCATTAATTGTTGCTACCTCTAGAGGACCACCACAAATACTAACTATACCACTAAATGTTACTGGTGAAGCGTTGATATTGATGCCAGCACCACAACCAGTGATTGTTCCAACCCTCAATGAACCAGCACACAAGTCTAACATAGTGTTTACCAAAATACTTGTGTTTCCAGGACAAGCAGTTAGAGTTGCTACTTGTAATGGTGTAGTACAAAATGAAATAGTAGGAGGAATATTGAAAGTCACAGTACCATTAAATATTGTGTTAGGGTTGATAGTTAGAGGGTTTCCAGCACAGCCATTAATAGTCAAAACACTTAAAGCACCAGTACAAATATTTACATTACCTCCAAAAGTTGTGTTAGGGTTTATCGTGAGACTTCCTGCACCACAACCATTAATTACAGATACGCTCAAAGGACCAGGACAAATACTTACAGTTCCAGTAAAAGTCGTGTTAGCATTGACAGTGATACCAGCACCACAACCAGTGATAGTAGCAACCCTTAGAGAACCAGCACACAAGTCCAACATAGTGTTAACAATAATACTTGTGTTTCCTGGACAAGCAGTTAGAGTAGCTACTTGAAGAGGTGCAGCACAGAATGAAATAGGATTATTGAAAGTCACAGTGCCATTAAATATTGTGTTAGGGTTGATAGTTAGAGGG
>Ga0207680_10001824_pt1 | contig 10036 bp, 9 predicted proteins | sample KBSS23metaG_FD_184321 | JGI IMG/M metagenome (GOLD analysis project Ga0207680, IMG submission 184321) | Switchgrass rhizosphere microbial communities from Kellogg Biological Station, Michigan, USA - KBS S2-3 metaG (SPAdes) (version 2) | ecosystem: Host-associated > Plants > Roots > Rhizosphere >... | reverse complement strand
AATCAAGACGGACACACTGCGGGTGCTCATCGAGCGGGCTGACAGGTTCCGGCGCGAGCAAGAAACGAAGGCCGAGAAGATTGCGGAGATGCGCGAGGCCATTCGGACGGCGAAAGCTGAGGTGACGCGGCGGCAGGGCGAGCTGGAAAAGGCTCGGACGGAGCAGGAAAGTTGGCAGGCGGAATGGGGCGAGGCTCTTACGGCGCTGGGTCTTGAGGAGGACAGCAAGCCGGAGGTAGTGACTGCGCAGGTCAATGTCATCGAGGAGATGCGGGAGCACGCGGGGATAGCCAGGGATCTGCGGGATAAACGCATTGGTGCCATTGAACGGGATGTCACTGCCTTCGAGAAGGCTGTGGGGCAGATCGTTGCCGAGCTGGCGCCAGACTTGGCGGACAGCGACGCTGACGCTGCCATGGTGGCGCTGGATCGTCGGCGCGAAGACGCATTGAAGCTGCATCAGCGTCACCGGCAGCTGACGGACGCGGTGGCCGAGAAGCAGAAAGAAATCGAGGAACTGGAGGAAAGCCGCAAGGCTCGCTGGGCTGCGGTGCAGCCCCTCTTTGCAGCTGCTGGTGTCAAGGATGTCGAGGCGCTGCGTTTGTCGATCGAGCGGTCGGATCGGTTGAGGGCGTTGAACGAAAAAATAGCGGGCGTCATGGAGACATTGACGCAGCAGGGTGACGGGCTGGCTATCGAAGCTCTGGAGGAGGAATGTCGAGACGTCGACATCGACGCTGTGCGAGCCAAGGAAGAAGCGGCCGAAGGTGAATTGAAGGTGCTCAGCGAGCAGCTGCAGGAAAGTAGTGTGGCGCGGGCCGAGGCAGGGAAGGCCTTTGCAGCGATCGGGGGAGACGATGCGGCGGCCAGGGCGGCGGCAGATAGGCAGGAGGCTTTGGCCGCGATGCAGGAGGCAGCTGTGCAGTATGTGAAAGTGCGGGCATCGGGAATGTTGCTGCGTTGGGCGATCGACCGCTATCGCAAAGAAAAGCAGGGGCCACTATTGAAGCGTGCCGGTGAATTGTTTCGAGTGTTGACGCTGGGCTCCTTCGAACGGCTGGAAGTGCGCTTCGATGAGCGCGAGAACATGCACCTGACTGGGGTACGGGCGAACGGTCAGGTGGTGGCTGTGCCCGGTATGAGTGCCGGGACGGAGGATCAGCTATTCCTGGCGCTGCGGGTTGCGGCAGTGGAAGACTATCTTCTGCGGGCTGTGGCGTTGCCGTTCGTAGCGGATGATCTGTTCATCAACTTCGACGCGAAGCGGTCGGCGGCAGGGTTCGAGGTGTTGGGGCAGCTAGCCGAGCGAACACAGGTACTGTTCTATACTCATCATCAGCATCTGGTGGATGTGGCGCGGGAGACGCTGGGCAAATCTCTTTCGGTGATATCCTTGGCTTGACGATTAGTCGGCCCGATGATCCTCGTACCCCGCCCCAAGGCACTCGAAAGCCCGATCATGCCCCAGCACGATACCCTTCATGCATTCTGCAATGCCCGCCTGCCAAGCATCGTTTTCGCCCATGCGCCGCGCGGCATGGCTTTGCCTCGAGGCGGCGCCTTTGATGAGTTCGAGGATTCCCCCGCGCAGTAGCCTGAGCGTTGTAGTTAAGTCAAAAGTGACGATCCTTCACGCATCGATTCATATTTTTTCGTTTGTCCCTCATCCTCGGCGCATCTACCGTTACACCCGCTTATCGCAGACGAGGTGTCAAGATGTCGCCGCACCGGCGATTCATGGGCAGGGCAAAGTACGCAATCGCACTGGTTGCGGTCGTGCTGATCGGTTATGTGCACGGCGCTGAAGGCCCGAAGGCTCCCGCCATTCGGGGACGTGTCCGGCGCACGCCGACCCTGTTGCGATGGCCAGTGCCCACCGCGGATTGATGAGGGTTCTTGCCCGTCGCTTTCCGGCGCGGCGTCCTGCCAGTTCATGGTTTTGCGTCGCGATGGAACCTACGCATCCGCGCGCCGCCGCCGCAGCTCGATCGCGACCGCGATCAACACGATGCCCACCGCCACCCCCGCCCAGGTCGCTGGGTTTAAGAAAAATCCGGCCGCGTCGATGAGATCCCAGGCCGTGCGGGCGGCGGCGATGGCTGGAGTGTCTTCCTTGTCGATGACCGTGGCGAGCGAGAATGCCTCATCGGCGTTGTTGTGAAAGGCGTGAGAGACGAAACCCGAGAGGCGGCCTACGATCAGCTGGCCGATGGCGTGGGTGCGCAGTAGCCAGCGTTCGATCAGATACGGCACCAGGAGCGGCATCACCGCCCATAACAGCACCGAGCGGCGCGCCCAGGCTGAGATGGCGAGCAGCCAGCCCGCGATCGGCAAGTACCAGATAGCCATGGTTGCCATCAGATAGACCCACAGCACCTGAAGCTGCAGCCAGTTCTGCGATTGCCACAGTACATCGGAGGCGCCTTTGCCTCGCAGCGTAATGGCCAGCGCCATGCCCAGCGTGGTCACATCGGCGGCGGCAAAGGAGACCAGGGGAATGACGATGAGCGCGGTGGCAAGCTTGGACAGCACGGCCTGGGTATCGGACACCGGCAACGCCCGCCAGAACAGCACGCTCCTGTCCTTGCGATCGATGTACAGGCAATCGAGCAGGTACCAGATGGAATACAGCGTCATGACGAAGAACAGCGCCACATCGAATCCAAACAACACCAGCGCGCCGCACACGCGCGGCTGGTCGGGGGGCATCAGCGACGCCGCCGGACCCAAGTCGATATCGCCGAATGTGGCGGCCAGGAGCAACAGCGCGCCGACGATCAGCGGCATCGCCCAGATCGCCTTGTTCTCCCAGAGCTCGCGGCGGATGAGCCAAGAGAGGGTTTTCATGACCGCTGCTCCGATAACTTGGCGACCAGCAGGTCCGCGATGCCGGGTGTGTGCACTTCGCCCAGGCCGGCGAGCGCCTCGGCCGGAATGTTCTCAAAATAAAGCACCGTCTTGCCGAGCGTTTGTCGCTCGTAAAACGGCCGCATGGCCCGGGCACCGTCAAGGCGTTCGGTGGGCACCTCGACAGAGGCGTAACGCTCGCCAATGGATTCCAGCGTCGATTCGAGGATCACCCGTCCCTTTTGAATGAAAATGACGTCGGTGAGCAGGTTCTCCACTTCCTCGACCTGATTGGTGGTCACGATAATGGTGCGTTGCTCGTCCATGTAGTCGTTGAGCAGCGCATCGTAGAAGCCGCGGCGCGCGATGGGGTCGAGTCCCAGGGTAGGCTCATCGAGCACCAGCAGCCGCGCATCGATGGCCATGGCGAGCGCCAGGTGGACCTGGGTTTTGACGCCTTTGGAGAGATCGCCCAGGCGCTGTCCGGAGGTAACCTGTGCCGCGGCCAGCAGGGTTTGCGCGCGCTCGCGGCGGAACCGGCCGTGCACGCCCGCCACGAAATCGACCGCTTGCCCCACCTTCAGCCAGGACGGCATGACCGCGACATCGGCGATGAAGCAGGCCTCGCGCATGACCTGCGCGCGCTCGCGGAAGGGATCCCGCCCGAAGACGCTGATTTGGCCGCGGCAATGCGTCAGTCCCAGGATGGCTCGCACCGCCGTGGTTTTTCCGGCACCGTTCGGGCCCACCAGGCCTACGATGCGGCCGGCGCCGATGGTGAAGCTGACGCGGTCCAGGGCGAGCTGTGAGCCGTAGGTTTTGGTCAAGTGGTTGGCGGTCACGAGTGCGGTCATCGCGGGTCATTTCTTGTGATTTTGCGCGCCGCGAGGCCAGGGCGGGGAGTGCGGCGGCGCGGTTTTGCGCGCCAGGAGCTCATCGATTCGGAACCCCAGGCGTTGGATGGTGGCGAGGATTTTCGGCCATTCTTCCTTGATGAAGCGCGAGCGTTCGTCGGCGAGCAAGGTGCGCCGCGCGCCCGTGCTGACGTACATGCCGAGGCCGCGGCGGCTTTCCACCAGACCTTCCTCGGCCAGCTGCTGATAAGCCTTGAGCACTGTCAGGGGGTTCAGCCGATATTCGGCCGCGATGGTGCGCACCGAGGGCAGCACCTCGCCTTCCTTCAGCGTTCCCTCCAGAATCAACGCGATCACGCGGTCGCGCAGCTGGCGGTAGATCGGCTGGTCGTCGTTCCAATGCCGGCTCATGAGGGATTCGTCAGCAAGTAAGGGCGGGTCAAGTCCTCCGACACGCTCCACAATCGGGCCGCCAGGGCATCGTCCTGCATATGCCCGCCGGGCACGACGATGTGGCAATCCTCGAAGTAGGCGCCGCTGACCTGCCGCAGCGCGGGGCTGCTCGCCACGTAGCAGGTCGTGGCGGCGCCTTCGGGGATGGTTTTCATGCGGTAGGTCAGGCCCAGAAACCTGCCGTACAGCCGCCAGTACAGCGGCATGTTCGCATTCCAGTTGCGGTTCATCTTGGTGTCGACGACGCCCGGATGCACGACATTCGCGGTGGCCGCGGTACCGGACAGCCGGCGCGCCAGCTCGCGCGCGAACAGGCCGTTGGCGAGCTTCGATTGGCCGTAGAGCTCGGTGGGCGCATAGGGGCGCTTCTCGCCCGACAGATTGTCGAATTCGATGCCGACGGCCGGCGCATAGCGGTAGGCAATCGAGCCGACCACCACCACACGGCCCTGGGCCGCTTCCTTCACCCGGCCGAGCAGGCGATTCACCAGGATGAAATGACTCAAATGGTTGATCACGAAGTTCTTTTCAACCCCGTTGACCCGCTGCAGCTCCTGCAGGTTGACGCCAGCATTGCAGATCAGCATATCGAGGGGCTGGTTGAGCGCGCGCACCGCATCGCTGCAGGCCACGACGGAGTCGAAGTCGGTCTGTTCGCAGCGAAAAGGGGTGGCATGTCCGCGAATGCCCGGACCGAGCACGCCGGCGCAGGCCTGCGCGGCTTTCTCCCGGGTGCGCGCGAGGGCCAACACATGGGCGCCGCGCAGGACCAGCACTCTCAAGGTCTCATAGCCGATGCCGGAATTGCAGCCGGTGACGAGCGCGGTCCTGCCGGTGAGATCGAGGCCCAAGGTGACCTGCTCGGCGGTGGAGTGTTTATCGAAGGCGTTTTGGGTCGACGCTGGCAGGGCGGAAGGGCGCGATCCACAGGCCGCCGTCTCAGAAAGCAGCGCGGCGAGCAGCAGATTGGAGCTTCCGCGGAGGAAGGCGCGGCGATCGAGGCCTGGGTCCATGAGGCTGTCATAGTAGGCTATAACAGCCAGGCGGACAACCGGCGCGGATCTGCGTTGACAGTCGGTCGTGATATGGTGTTATATATAACTAATACACATGTTCCACCGCTTGCTCAACAAAGCCGCAGTCATCGAGCCGCGCGAGGTGCGCCCGGTGGTGCTCGGCATGCTGTGTTTTTTCCTGCTCTTCGGCAGCTACTCCATCGTCAAGCCCGTGCGCGATGCCATGGGCACCGTCTATGGCATGGAGCATATCCAGGAGCTGTTCACCGGGACCTTCATCGCGAGCTTCATTTTCGCGCCGCTTTACTCGGGGCTGGCCGCGCGCATCCGGCTCTCGCTCTTCCTGCCCTGGGTGTATGGTTTCGTCGCGCTGTCGATCCTAGCGTTTTACGGACTCTTCACGGTGCTCGGGCAGCACCAGGATCGCGCCATCGCCGCGGCCTTCTATATCTGGGTCAGCACGTTCAACATTCTCATCATTTCGGTGTTCTGGAGCTTCATGGCCGACATCTTCTCGCGCACTCAGGCGAAGCGGCTGTTCGGCTTCGTGGCGGCGGGCGCGACTCTGGGGGGCATCGCCGGACCCGCGCTCGCCACGGTCCTGGCCAAAGCGGCGGGCAACACCGGCCTCATGCTGCTTTCGGCCGCGGGCTTCCTGCTCACAGCCTACCTGGTCACACGGCTCGCCCGGGAAAAGCAGCAGCTGCTCGCGGCGGGCACCGAGGTGCAGCGCACGACGCTCGACCACACACTCTCGGGCAATCCCTTCGATGGTTTCAAGCTCCTGCTGCGATCGCCTTATCTCTTGCTGCTGGCCGTCTTTTTGCTCCTGATGACCTGGATCTCCACCATCGTCTACATCCAGCTCGGGGATCTGATCACGCATGCGTTCGCGAGCCGCGAGGCGCGCACTCAGGCCTACGCCACCATCGACCTCACGGTCAACGGCCTGGCGCTTTTCCTGCAGCTCTTCGGCACCGGGCGGATCATCCAGCGCTTTGGCGTCACGACGGGCCTGCTGGTCAATCCGGTCATCATGGTGATCGCCTTTTTGGCTGTAGTGTTCTCCCCCGTACTGTTCGTCCTCGCCGGCCTCCAGGTCGTGCGGCGCGTCGCCGAATACGCGGTGGCGAAGCCGACGCGCGAGATGCTGTTCACGGTGGTCGATCAGGAGAGCAAGTACAAGGCGAAGAATGTCATCGATACGGTGGTGTATCGCTTCGGCGACGTCAGCTCCGCCTGGGTGAGCTCTTTCATCCTGCCTTTTGGCGTCGCGGGCCTGGCGATTTTCGGGGCCATCACGGCGGCGATCTGGTTTCCGGTGGCCTACGCCTTGGGAAAACGCTATGAGGGAGCGCGGGGTGGGGACATTCGCGCATGATGGGGCTGCTCGGTAGGCTGCTGAGCCAAACCGCGGAGATTCGGCCGTATGAAATCCGGGCGGTCGTCCTGGCCTTTGTCTGCAACTTCGTCCTGCTCGGCAGCTACTATCTCCTGCGGCCCGTGCGCGACGCCATGGCGACGGTGTTCGGCGTCGGTCAGCTGCAGAATCTCTTCACCGGCACGCTCCTGCTGACGCTCCTGTGCTCGCCCGTATTCGCTTGGGCGTCCGACACCTTCAAGCTCTCGCGGGTGCTGCCGGGCGTCTTCTGGTTTCTCATCGTCGATTTGCTCGGGTTCTATCTCTGGTTCCACGCCGCGCCCGCCAGTCGTCCGCTCGCCGCCGGGTTCTACTGGTGGTTCAGTGTCGTCAATCTGTTCATGATTTCGGTGTTCTGGAGCTTGATGGTAGACCTGTTCACACCCTCGCAGGCGGCACGCCTGCTGCCGGCCATCACGGCCGGCGGCAGCTTGGGCGCGATCGCAGGTCCCCTCCTGGCGTCGCTGTTCGTGAAGAGCGTGGGAGTGAGCGGCGTTCTGCTCATGGCCGCCGGCGGTTTCGCGATCGTGATCGTCATCGTGCACGGGCTGATGCGCGAGAAGCGCCGCCTGCAGGCCGCACATGTGGAGACACAGGTCTCCACCTTGGATCGCCACCTGCGCGGCACGTTGCTCGACGGCTTCAAGGCGCTGTTCACCTCACGTTACCTGATGAACCAGGCGCTGTTCATGCTGCTGATGACGTGGATCGCCACGATCGGTTACTTCATCCAGACCGACATGATCGGCAAGGCCTTCCATGATGTCGCCTCGCGCACTCAGGCGCTCGCGGATATCGACCTGGTGGTGAATATCGCCTCGGCCCTGGTGGCGATTTTCGGTTTGAGCCGCTTCATTGCCCGTTTCGGCGTCACCGCGAGCCTGGTACTCAATCCCTTGGTTGTGGCGATTTCCTTTGTGCTCATGGCGTTCTCGCCGACGCTGCTCATGCTACAGGCCATGCAGGCCCTGCGCCGCGTGACCCAATATGCCATTGCGCGGCCCAGCCGGGAGATTTGTTTCACGGTGGTGGAGCAGGAGAACCGCTATAAGGCCAAGAACCTGATCGATGTCGTGGTGTACCGCCTCGGCGACCTGTCCTCCGCCTGGGTGCAGGCAGGCCTGCGGTGGCTGGGTTTTGGCGTTGGCGGTGCGCTCGGCATGGGCGTGCTCGCTTCGGGTGTCTGGGCCGTCAGCGCCTTGGCCCTGGGCCGGCAATACGAGCGCAGGCGCGCGGCGCATTGCGAATCGTTCGCGGCGAGCACTGAAGTCTGATGCCCGCCCTGTTTCGCGCCGTAGCCCTGCTTGGAAAGTCCACGGACGATCGGGTGGCGAGCTGCATGTTGAATCTCGCCTCCCATCTATCGGCTCGAGGCCTGAGTGTCTGGGTGAATACCGATGTGCGCCTGGCGTTTCCGACCTCCACGGTGACGGCATGCGAGGAAGGAGAATTCACCCACCGTGCCGACCTGCTCATCGCCATCGGAGGAGACGGCACCTTGTTGCGTGCCGCGCACTTGCTCGCTGGCCGCCCGATCCCGCTGCTCGGCGTCAATCACGGGCGCCTGGGGTTTCTGACCGACATCAGTCCCTCCTCGATGCTCGAGGACATCGATCGGATCTTGGAGGGCCACTACATCGAGGATCCGCGCGCCCTGCTCGAGGCCAGGGTGTTGCGCGGCGAAGTGCAGATCGCGCGACAGCTGGCGCTCAACGACGTGGTCGTTCAGAAGGCGGGGACCGGGCGCATACTGGACCTTCAAACCTCGATCGACGGACGTTTCGTGAACGCGCACCGGGGAGACGGGCTCGTGATCGCCACCGCCACGGGCTCGACCGCCTACGCGTTATCCTGCGGCGGCCCAATCGTCGTTCCCAATCTCGATGTTTGGGTATTGGCGCCCATCTGTCCGCACACCTTGAGCGATCGACCGCTGGTGGTAGGGGCCGACAGCGCCATCCAGGTGGTTCTGGACGCCCAATCGGGCGAGGCGCAGGTCAGCTGCGATGGGCAAATGCTGGGCGGGGTGACTCATGAGGACCGGCTCCGGGTGCGCAAGTCTGACACGTGGGTGACGCTGCTGCATTCTCCCGACTATGACTACTACCGCCTGCTGCGCTCCAAGCTTCACTGGGGGCGTGGAAGCTCGTCGAATCCGCATCAGAAACCTTAGAATCTCCGGCGAGGTATATTACAGAGATGGGCGATCGCGAAGCCTATATTCTGGGGACCGATACCGAGGAGCTGGAACGGCTCAGGTTCCAGCATCGGGTATGGTCCAAGGAAGCTTTCGCGCTTTGGGAGCGCTCGGGTCTGGGGCCCGGCCAGCGTATCCTCGACCTGGGATGCGGCCCGGGCTTTGCCACCTTCGACCTCGCTACTGTCGCCGGGCCACGGGGCAGGGTACTTGGTATCGACAAGTCGGCCGCCTATATCGGCTATGCGCGCTCGCATGCCAAAGCCCTGGGCCTCGGCAATATCGAATTCATGCAAGCCTCGTTCGATGACATGCAGCTCGACCCCGGCAGCTTCGATGCCATTTACAGCCGCTGGGCGTTTGCCTGGATAAATAATGTCGAGGAGGTGGTCCGGCTGGCTTGTGGGGCGCTCAAGCCCGGCGGGGTTTTCCTGTCCCAGGAGTACCTCAACTGGGGAAACTTTCGCATTGTCCCGGATCGGCCGGCCGTGTCCGCCATCATCGCGGCCTGCCGCGAAAGCTGGCGCAGGATGGGTAGCGAGATCGATATCGCAGCGGCGTTACCGGCTATTCTCAGGAAGAATGGATTGACGACCCTGCACATGGCGCCTCTTTGCAAATTGGCCAAACCCGGCCAAATGGCGTGGGAGTGGCCGGCGTCCTTCCTGAAAATCTATTCGCTGAAGCTGATTGAGATGGGGCTGCTGACGGCAGCCGAGCGCGCGGCGTTCCTGGCCGTCTGGCCCGAAGTGGAGGCAGACCCCGACAGCCTTCTGATCGGTCCTTTGATGATGGAGATTGCGGCCGGGAAAACCAGGTAATTGCGATTGTGGTAAATCGCTTACCACAAATTACCACAAAGCTATTCCACTATTTCGGCGGACACAGAAAACATTCCCGCGAATGGTCGTTGACCACTCCCACTGCCTGCAGGAACGCATAGATAATGGTGGTACCGACGAAGCGAAAGCCGCGCCGTTTGAGATCCTTTGATATTGTGTCGCTGAGCGCGGTGCTGGCGGGGATGGCTTGCAGCGCCTTCGGCCGATTGATCACCGGGCGGCCTTCCACGAACGCCCACAGGTAGCGGTCGAAGGAGCCGAATTCGCGCTGCACTTCGAGAAAGGCGCGCGCGTTGCTGACCGTGGACTCTATTTTCAGCCGGTTGCGCACGATGCCGGCATCGCCCATCAGCGCTTTCCTTTTTCGGGCATCGAAGCGGGCCACTTTCCCGGGATCGAAGTCGGCA
>Ga0207680_10001821_pt1 | contig 10037 bp, 8 predicted proteins | sample KBSS23metaG_FD_184321 | JGI IMG/M metagenome (GOLD analysis project Ga0207680, IMG submission 184321) | Switchgrass rhizosphere microbial communities from Kellogg Biological Station, Michigan, USA - KBS S2-3 metaG (SPAdes) (version 2) | ecosystem: Host-associated > Plants > Roots > Rhizosphere >... | reverse complement strand
CAACATGGGCGAAGGAGTTCCGTCCGGCGCCTCGTCTGGCGTTGCCGGTCTCCAAGACAACCAGGCACCCCGCCTCAGCTACGGCGTCAATGAACAGCTGATGCCGCGCCCTCGTGGTGGAGTTGGTGGCACGATCATTGGTCAGACGCAGAACATCGTCACCTCAACTCAGGTGGACGATCCAGCGAACACGATCACGATCGGTGAGTTCACGGATTATCTGAACGCCCTTTCTGGCGGCGGCCCTGGTGGCATTCGCTTCAAGTCGCACCGACCGATCGATGCTCTTGCCCTCGATGCACTGGGAACGATCCCTTACGACGTGAGCAATACGAACAACTCGCCGATTTACACGGTGAGCCCGAAGGCGGCTAAGACGTTGTTCGACGCTCAGCCAACGATTCCATTCGGCGCGAGCAGCTTCCCCCACCTCGTCTATCTAAACGCGGGTCGACACGGCGGAAAGCTTGGCAACAACTTCGTGTTCCAAGACGGCCACGTCAAGTTCATGCAGGTCAAGCAGACGCTTGATTGCACGCACTGGGCCTGGGGCAAGAAGGCGTACAACCAGGGCAATGCAGACATCCTCTGCGCAGACACCGGTCAGCCTCTGCAGAACAACTAAGACAATCACGACCCTTTGAGCGATGCGAGATACAGGACACGAGAGACGAGCAGCAAAGTCGAATTGCCGAGCGGCAAAGCGATTGACTCCGATCGAAGGTCCCGTATCTCGCCTCCTCCAATCCCCGACACCTGGGCTATTTGTTTTGATCACCTCTCGCCGGATGCAACGATGCATCCGGCAATTTTTTCCAATGGTCGACACCCTCGACCTTCAACTGAAGAGATACCAAACACCATGAAAAAACGATTTGCATTCATTCTTCTCGCTGGCGTGGTGCTTTGCTCCTGCGCGCAACCAGGCAACGACTACAGCAAAGTTCAAGCGCAAACGGGTGGACCCGAGCAAGGTGAGTGGCGCGACAAGCAGGGAACTCTCCTCTCGCTGAACAACGGACAATTCAGCTATCAGAAAGGCGCCACCAAAATGAGCGGCACTTACTCTGTGGAAGGCGGAAAGATCGCGTTGAGTGGAGATGTGGGCGGCGGCAACATGACGGCTCAGTGGCCCGATCAAAACGGCCCGCTCACTTTGAACGGTGAGCAACTCACCAAAACGGATTGAACTGTAAAGCCCCTAAGTAGGTTTGGGTGTTGGCATCAGCTAACGCCCAACACCGAAAGACGGCAACGCCGAAGTACGGACCTCTAACTCCGAGCCCAGAGCCCCTACCTCTTCGCTTGCATATACGAAAGGTCATTTCCCTGGACCGTGCGACTATTCATAAGAACGGTCGCAACCGTGTCCTTATCGATCTTCTTTTCTAGGGCGAGGATCGAGATGTATTCGTCTCTTCGCGTCGTGACCTTCTGCGTGACACCTGTGTAGAACGCGACATAAGTGTCGTGTTCAGAGACCGGAACCTGACCGGTGTTCTTCGACATCTCTGCTATCACGGCAGGTGCCTTTGCGATCGCGTCGGCGAATACCTGATGGTTCTTCGTCACGAGGTCCTTGACGTCTGTATCGCCCGCATTCAGCTTCTCGACAATTTGTTTTTCGATCGGATCGCATTTCTCGGCCAATGGCTTCATTTGCTTATCGTAAATGGCATCGAGTTGTGCGTAGAGTTCGTGCGTGGGCGCTGCCTCTAGGTGTAGCGGATTAGTCGACACTGTCCGTGCCGCGGCCGCATCGGTTGAGCAACCCATCATCGCAAAGACCGTTGAACAGGCAAGAGCTCCGATGGACGCAACGAAGGCATGTCGACATGTGAACATGCCTTGATTGTAATTTCAGATAACGTCCCCTTAACTTTTCGCTTTGTCGAGCGCAAGGTTGATCTCAAGAACGTTGACGCGCGCCTCGCCGTAGATTCCGAGCCATCGCCCCTGCGTATGCTGGGAAACGAGCTGCTCAATTTGGTCGGCCGTCATTCCTCGCGCTGTTGCTACTCGCTGAGCTTGCAGCCTTGCATTCTCGGGCGAGATATCCGGATCCAACCCACTTGCAGAGCGGGTCACCGCGTCAGTTGGCAGCACAGTCTCGGCCGTCAAGTTGTTTTCCTTGCGATACGCCTCCGCCAATTGCTTGACCCCCGCGTACGACTCGTCGACATCCTTTGTCTTCGGATCGTCCGGTACGCCATTGATCAACTTGTCGCTGTTAGGTCCTAAGTTAGTGCCGCTCGAGTTCGCCGCATCGTATCCGCCGCCCGCAGCAGAGGGGCGCGGGTGGAAATATTTCGGCGCCGTGAAATTTTGGCCAAGCAGTTCGGATCCAATAATCTGCCCCGTCGAATCCTTGATCAAACTGCCATTCGCCTGGTGAGGAAAGATCGTCTGCGCGATTCCATAGATCAGGGCAGGGAATAGCAGACCGAAGCCTACAACGAAGAAAACGGTGAGCATAATTGCCGGTCGTAATAGTTTCATGTTATGCGAGCCTCAGAGCGACGAGGATCTTGTCGATCATCCAGATGAAGGGGAACGGAACGAGAATTCCAAACACACCATAGATAAGAAGATTTCTGCGTAGGATCGCCGACGCATTCATCGGCTTATAGCCAACGCCACGCAGAGCTAATGGGATCAAAGCAACGATGATCAGGGCGTTGAAGATCACCGCAGCCAGAACCGCTGAGTGCGGATTCGTCAAGAAGTTCAGCTTCATCAACTCCGGATATGTCAGCACGAACATCGCTGGAATGATCGCAAAATATTTCGCGACATCATTCGCGATTGAGAACGTGGTGAGCGCCCCGCGCGTGATGAGAAGCTGCTTGCCAATCTCAACAACTTCGATCAACTTCGTCGGGTTGCTGTCGAGGTCGACCATGTTGCCCGCCTCCTTTGCAGCCTGCGTGCCCGTGTTCATCGCCACACCCACATCCGCCTGCGCAAGTGCAGGCGCATCGTTTGTGCCGTCACCCGTCATCGCAACTAGCCGACCACCGGCTTGCTCAGTTCGGATGTAAGCAAGCTTCTGCTCAGGGGTCGCTTCCGCAAGAAAGTCATCGACTCCTGCCTCAGCCGCAATCGCCGCCGCCGTGAGCGGGTTGTCACCCGTGATCATCACCGTCTTGATCCCCATCTCACGAAGCTGAGCGAAGCGTTGCTTCATTCCGCCCTTCACGATGTCCTTCAGTTGCACCACGCCAAGGACTTTGTCATTTTGCGCAACGACCAGCGGCGTGCCGCCCTCTCGCGCAATGCGATCGACAATCGCTTGAACGTCCGAGTGCATTTCGCCGCCTTGCTCTTGCACGAACCTTTTCACCGAATCAGCGGCGCCCTTTCGGATTTGCTTGCCTTCGGTGTTGATACCGCTCATCCGCGTTTGCGCCGTGAATGCGACGAATTCCGCGTGAAGGTTGGTCATGTCCCGCTCGCGGATGTCATATTCCTCTTTTGCAAGAACCACGATGCTTCGTCCTTCCGGAGTTTCGTCGGCCAGCGACGAGAGTTGAGCAGCGTCGGCCAACGCCTGCGGAGATACCCCCGGTGCGGGATGAAACGCCGTTGCCTGTCGATTGCCAAGAGTGATCGTCCCTGTCTTGTCGAGTAGCAACGTGCTCACATCGCCAGCTGCTTCCACAGCACGTCCTGACATCGCAAGCACGTTGTGCTGCATCACACGATCCATTCCCGCAATACCGATCGCGCTTAGGAGTCCACCAATCGTGGTGGGAATCAAGCAAACAAGGAGTGCAATCAGAACCGGAATGGTCGGGACGTCTCCATGCCCCGCCGTCTGCACGCTGTAATGCGCGAAGGGAAGAAGCGTAACCGTCGCAAACAAAAACACGATGGTCAAGCCGGCAAGCAGAATAGAGAGCGCGATTTCATTCGGCGTCTTCTGTCTCTCCGCCCCTTCCACCAACGCAATCATTCGGTCGAGGAATGAGTGACCCGGTTCCTGGGTCACCTTAACGACAATTCGATCTGAAAGAACGCGCGTGCCGCCTGTGACAGCAGATCGATCACCACCCGATTCACGAATGACCGGTGCAGACTCTCCTGTAATCGCAGACTCGTCCACGCTCGCAATTCCTTCAACGACCTCGCCATCAGCCGCGATGGGATCGCCAGCCTCGCAGACGAAAAGGTCGCCTTTCTTCAACGCAGGAGCTGGCACTCGCTCCTCCTTGCCATTAGGAAGAAGCTTGCGCGCTTCCGTCGTCGTCTTCGCTCGTCTCAAAGCGTCCGCCTGCGCCTTGCCCCGACCTTCGGCCATCGCCTCTGCGAAGTTGGCGAACAACACCGTAAACCATAACCAGAGAGCGAGCTGGCCGGAGAACAGCACATCGCCGTGCTGGATCACATCTCGAAAGAAGAAGTATGTTGTGACCACGCTTCCGATCTCGACCACGAACATAACCGGATTCTTCGCCACTTGCCGCGGATCGAGCTTTCGCAGCGCGTCCACAAGTGCGCGCTTGACGATCGTCGGATCGAAGAGCTTGCTCGGCTGATTCCGCGGCTTGTGCATCTTCGGAGCGCCGGTCACAGGATTTTGAGAAGGAGTTAGGATAGCCATTTTAGTGAAGCGTTAGTCCTTGAGTAAGGGGTGTTGAGGTCGTTGTCGCGCGATCCGAAATCCGAGATCACTGGGTCAGTCCTTTCAGCATTTGGAAATGCTCGACAATCGGCCCGAGCGCCAATGCGGGGATGAATGTCAGGGCACCGACGATGATCACAACTCCGATCAATAGCATCACAAACGTGCCGTTGTCTGTCTGGAATGTTCCCGCCGTAATCGGCACGAATTTTTTCCTGGCCAAACTGCCCGCAATCGCTAACATCGGCAGCAGCATCAGGAAGCGACCAATGAGCACGTCCAATCCAATCGTGAAGTTGTAATAAGGGGTGTTCGCGGTGATGCCGGCAAACGCCGAACCATTGTTCGCCGCGCCCTCTGTATAGGCATAGAGGATTTCGCTAAACCCGTGCGCGCCAGAGTTGTTCAAGTTCCCGGTCGTCGGACCATAAGTCGTATCGGACCCACCGTATGCGCTCCCCGCGTACGTATTGACCGCAGCGAGAGATCCATCTTTTGGTAGGTTCAAGTTCGCGCCTAGAGCGGTGAAAATCAAGATGATTCCCGCGAAGATGATCATCGCGAGCATCGCCATTTGCACCTCGAAGCGCTCGATCTTTTTGCCCAGATATTCGGGCGTGCGTCCGACCATCAACCCAGCGATGAAGACGGCGAGAATCGCGTACAACAGGATGCCGTACAACCCCGCGCCAACCCCGCCAAAGATGACTTCGCTCGTCATCATATTGAAGAGTGGCACCATGCCGCCGATGGGTGTATAGCTGTCGTGCATCGAGTTCACCGCGCCGCAAGAGGCACCGGTTGTAACCGTCGCAAACAACGTCGAAGATGGAATGCCGAAGCGAACTTCTTTACCCTCCATGTTCGCCGCTTGAACGCCAAGTTGTGCAAAGTGCGGGTTGCCATTCTGCTCAGCGGTGTTGCAAATGAACGCGCCACCCAAGAACATCACCGACATTGCGCCGAATATCGCCCATCCCTGTCGCGTGTTTCCGACCATCTTCCCGAACATGTAGGTCATTGCAGCGGGTATCGACCAAATCAATACAAGGGTGAAGAAACTGGAAAACGGAGTCGGGTTCTCAAATGGATGCGCAGAGTTCGCGTTGAAAAACCCGCCGCCATTCGTTCCGAATTGCTTAATGATCTCTTGGCTCGCAACCGGTCCCATCGCGATAGTCTGCTTCGCGCCCTCCACCGTCGTCGCGGCTTGATAGGGAAGGAAATTCTGAGGAACGCCTTGCCAAACATAAATCAGGGCGCCGACCAAACAAATAGGTAGCAACACATAGAGAGTGCATCGCACTACGTCAACCCAAAAGCTTCCAATTCCTTGCGCACTTCGTCGCGCAAATCCGCGCACAAGCGCAACCGCCACCGCGATACCAACTGCAGCCGAAGCCCAGTTGTGAATCGCAAGCGCCACCATGTTCGACAGGTAGCTCATCGTCACTTCAGGGATATAGCTTTGCCAGTTCGTGTTGGTCGTAAAGGATGCAGCTGTGTTGAACGCCAAGTGAGGCGTCATCTGGGCTACACCGAAATGCTGCGGATTAAGAGGCAGCATTCCTTGCAACCGCAGCACCGCATAGGTGAAAAGCATTGACACGCAGCTGAACAGCAACAATGAAAGCGCATATTGCGTCCACGGTTGATCGTCATCTTCCTTGACCCCTAACAATCGGTAAGTCAGGTTCTCCAACCAACCAAGCGCCGGCTTTAAGAAGGTGCGCTCGCCTTGAAACACTTTGGACAAGTAGGTGCCTAGGGGCTTCGTAAGCAATATGAGCACACCGAAGAACACAAGAATTTGGAAAGTTCCGTTCAGTGTCATGTCAGAACTTCTCCGGCTCGAGCATCGCGACCATCAAATACACGAAGATCAAAAGACTCAGGAGCGCCGCGATGAGATATTCACTCATCTTGTGCGCCCCTGCGAAGTTTCTCGAGCCAGTTTGTGTAGAGGATCGAAAGCGCGAAGAATGCGATTGCGATCGAAATGTAGAAGAGATCTTGCATGGATTCTAGAACTTGGCGATTACCGCCAAGGTGAGGGTTGTACGGTGCTTCTCAAACCCGCTATGGGTCGCGAAGAACGCGTGGTCAGACAGGTCGTGTCGCGCTTCAAACCGAAGCGTGAAATTAGGCGAGAAAATATGATCGTATGCACCCGTGATCGAATAAAGCTTTACAGGGGTGCCCGTGCGTAGCCCGTCTTTGTCCTCAAAGCGATCGAAGCGTAGAGACCCAACTTGGGTTTGAGACAGTTGTTGACGGATGTAGAGCACTTCGCCGTTCCACTTTCCGTTGTTAGGGACTTTGGACGAACTGCCGAAGTCGGCGCTAAAACCAAGCTTTGTGTTTGCGCCGAGTTGATGATTTACAACGATGTTGTAGAGATCGACTCTGGATGTGCCGGGCGCAACAAAACCAAATCCACCGAAATATCCTTGGTCGTTGCTTTCGTTCGAACCCTCCGTACCGGAGTGGTTTTGAACAATGACAGAAGTGTTAGCGTTGGGCGCGTAGTTGAGCGCAACACCCCAGCTCTTACTCTTGTTGGAGTCCTTGACTTCGTTCCAACCCTGCACGAGATAAACCGTTCCCGTTAGCTTTTCCGAAAGTGGGGAAGACACGCGGAGGCCGGTGTCGTAGCTGGGCTCGGCGTAAGTCGTGTTGAAAGATCGACTGTATTGATCTTGGGTGCGATTGTCGAGCGGCTCAAAACCAACCCAAGTGTCGAATTTGCCGAGGTCGACTGTGACAGGGTTCTTAGAAGACGTTTGGTACGTGACATAACCTTGTCGAATCAATTTGTATTTGTTCTTTCCAGCGGGTTCCGTGAGGTGAATGATGTCCGGGCCCAAACCGGCATAGAACATCGCGGTGAAGCCGAACCGCCCCGGCGCTACCGGCATGTAGAAATCGAGCTCCGCAAACGCTAGAGAGAGCATGTCGTTTCGCGTATCGAGTGCTCGTCCGTTCAAAGTCTCGCCATGGGGTGTTCGGGCGAAATTGTGTTGATAGTAAACGTCAAGGTAGCCGCTGACCTGGACAGGATTATTTGGGTGCGACTGGGCCGTGGCAAAAACGGAAACTGCGGAAAGGGCAAGCGAAGAGATCGTCTTCATGGAGCCATTCTGCAAAAGCAGTGCTCCTTGATGCGTGCGTTTTGGTGAGGGGGTTGCCAAACGTGCCATCAGAAGTGTCGACTTAGCATCCTTTCCGCCGCAGCGAAGTCTTGAGCAGTCTCCTCTTGGGTCGGGCCGGAATGCCACCTGTGGCAGTGTTCGTGTGATTGAACATCGCGGTAGTAGCAACGGTTTGCCCAGCTCTTTCCCAGGACAAGGGCCAACGCTCCAATAAGCAGCACGATTAAATTCGGTGAGATATACATTGCGCCGTTCCTATCTCCGTCATCGGTTCAAGTTACGGCGCGGGGGCGTCAAGACGGGGTCAAGACGGGATGAGGCTGCATAAGGAAGATGTCAAGAAAGCCTGAAGTCACGTTCTAGATCCGAGAGCTGAGTTCCCTATTCCGTGCGTAGGCGATAGCCGATGCCGCTTTCCGTGGTGAGAAGCTTGGGTTGCGCCGGATTCGACTCAAGTTTATGACGAAGCTGGCCCATATAAACGCGCAAATAATGATTCTCGTCCTTATACGCAGGACCCCAAACGTCGTTTAGCAATTGTTGGTGGGTGACAACCTTGCCCGCATTTCGGGTGAGCATCGCTAAGAGGCCGTATTCATTCGGAGTGAGATGAACCTCTTCGCCGTCGCGAAAAACTTGTCGGTTTGGAAGATCGATCTTCACACCGAATGCTTCGACGATAGGCTCGGGCCCAGAATCCTTTCCCACATGACGGAGTGCGACGCGAATGCGCGCCATCAATTCTCCGCTTCCGAAGGGCTTCGTCAAATAGTCGTCGGCGCCTGCGTCCAGGGCAGCGATCTTGTCCGCTTCTTGACCTCTTGCCGAGAGAACGATGATCGGAACCTGAGTCCATTCGCGCAGCCTTCGCGCGACATCGACTCCGTCGATATCGGGCAATCCCAAATCGAGAAGGACGACAGCGGGATTTTCCGTTGCCGTAAGACGAATGCCTTCTTCGCCCGTCTGCGCTTCGACAAGGTCGTAGTCCTTCGGGTCGAGAATGGCGCGCAAGAATCGACGGATCGGTGCCTCGTCATCGACCACGAGAATCTTAACCACGCGGCACCTCTGGCTGTGCGCGTCTTGGAATCTCTAAGTGAAATACTGCTCCGATTCCATCGCGGCGATTCTCCGCCCAAATCTGACCGTCGTGCAATCGCATGATTGCACGGCAGATCGCGAGCCCTAATCCGAATCCCCCGCCGCCTGCATCTTTCGGCTGGAAGAACCGCTCGAATATTTTCGACTCCTCGCCTTTCGGAATTCCGGGACCGCGGTCGGCCACGTCCAGCACGATGTAAGTAATTCCAACGCGTGCGGTGATATCGACAGGCGAATCAGCCGCTGTATGCGCGACCACGTTCTCCAGCAAGTTCGTTACGACTTTCTCCATGAGCGGCCCATCTACAAAGACGAGGGGAATGTCTGCAGGGATGGCGACGTTAACCTCACGATGGCTGAGAAGATCGCGAGTGCGCTCCAGCGCAGTCCCTACCAACTCTTCCAATGATTGCCAATCCGGTTTGAGTTGTACATTTCCAGATTGGAGCCGCGTCATGTCAAGCAAGTTCTGCACCTGCAAATTCAGTCGGATTGATTCCTCGTAAATGGTTTCCGCAAGTTGTTTCTCGTCTCCGTTTCCATCACGCAGAGAGCTTGCCGCCCCGGCAATCGATGTAAGTGGAGTGCGCAAATCATGTGAGATTGAGCTTAACAACGCGTTCCGCATCTTTTCCGACTCCGCTTGAATGCGCGCCTCATGGGATTCCTTCGCAAGCATTGTTCGCTCAATCGCCAGTCCGAGTCCATTTGCGAACGTCTCAAGTAGATTGAGTTGTGCAGACGGCATCGGCCACGCATTCGCGCTGGGCAAAATGCCGAGAACGCCGACCGCACCTGCACCCCCGCGCAAGGGCACGTAGTAGCCACGTGATCCTGGAAGAGTGTTCGTTCCTTTTCCCGCGGGTTCGTTATGTTCGAAGCACCAACGCGCAACCGCGTCTTCACCCGCGTCCCGCTCAAAACCGGTTGTCGAACTCGCGATTGCCTCCCATGATTTATCCGCCAAGAAGATCGCGGTGTCCACATCGAAAACTTCTTGGATCTCCCTTGCCGCAACAACGGTGATCTCTCGCTTGCTTCTACTCTTTGAAAGTTCTTTGCTTAAGGTGTAGAGCGCTGTGGTTCTCCTTTCGCGCTCACTCGACGCGACCGCTTGTGCTCTAAGGCGAATCGAAAGGGAACTGATCAGCACCGCC
>Ga0207680_10001800_pt1 | contig 10119 bp, 6 predicted proteins | sample KBSS23metaG_FD_184321 | JGI IMG/M metagenome (GOLD analysis project Ga0207680, IMG submission 184321) | Switchgrass rhizosphere microbial communities from Kellogg Biological Station, Michigan, USA - KBS S2-3 metaG (SPAdes) (version 2) | ecosystem: Host-associated > Plants > Roots > Rhizosphere >... | reverse complement strand
GCACCGTAGGTGGCCGCTCCTTGGACCTTCGGAAGCCCCTGCAATTCGTCGTTGAGCTCGCTCCTGACCCGGTCCGGGTCAATTCCCACCTTCTCCAGGAGAGGGCGGCTGGTGCCCCCATTCTGCTCAAGAAGGGCTATTAGGAGGTGCTCGACGTCCAAGGTCGAGTGTTGGAAGCGGGTCGCCACGTTCTGGGCGTCCTGAATAGCTTCCTGAGCCTTAATCGTTAACTTATCAAATCTCATTTGTGCAGTATTGAGTCCATCACGCTCAAGTGACTTGTCTCACCCATTATTACATCGCTCGAAGCCGAAACGTTCCACCCTGGGACCAGTTTCCCAGCCCCGGTGGGTTTGACTGATATCTGTGAGCTATTTGCCGATGCAGAAGTCAGCAAATATTCGCTCGATCATGTCGGCGGATGCAGTTTCGCCGGTGATCTCGCCGAGGTGATTCGCGGCGCCCCGCAGCAACGTGGACAGAAGATCAAATGGTCGATCATCGACTAAGACCGCCTTCGAATCTCGGATGCACTCCAATGAAACCTGCAAACGACCCACGTGTCGCTCGTTAGGCGGCGGTACCTGTAGGGCGGCGGCCTCTTCGGCTACGGCCGACATGGCATGCAGGACCTTGCTTATTCCTTCACCCGTCTTGGCGGAGACGAGATACTGCCGGTCGAAATTGTTCGGCGGCCAGTCCTGTTTATTGAGGAGGTCGCTCTTGTTAGCGATGATGTACGTGGCGTTCGATCCCGGGAACTTGGTTGTGGCGTCGTACACGTACCACGTCATGTCCGCTTGCTCTGCCTGAACTTTCGATCGTTCCACTCCGATCGATTCGACCTCTTCCTCCGTTTCGCGCAGACCTGCAGTGTCGATGAAAACGACAGGAATTCCGTGCACGTCGATCGCCTCTTCCAAGTAGTCGCGAGTCGTGCCCGCGACTGGCGTGACGATGGCGCGCTCGTGGCCGACGATTGCATTGAAGAGGGAAGACTTGCCCGCATTCGGTGGGCCGATAATTGCCACCCGCAATCCATTTCTGATGATTCTTCCGAGCGCTGCCGACTTGATCAGCGGCTCGAGGCGCTCGGCGATCGCATCCATTTCACGGATGGTCGCCGCAACATCAAGCGGCCCGATCTCTTCTTCGAAGTCGACGGTCGCTTCAATCGTTCCCAGCACTTTGAGAACACGGTCTCGGAGTGCTGAGACTTCCTTGAAAAGCGCCCCGTCGCGCAATCTATTCGCGACGCGGAGTTGTGCTTCCGTCTGGGCGTTCACGGTCTCTGCAACGGCCTCTGCTTTCGTCAGATCGATCCGCCCATGAAGAAACGCGCGCTCTGTGAATTCACCCGGCCGGGCGTTCCTGGCCCCTGCGTCAAGGCACTCTTCGATAATCGCGCGCACGGACGCGGGCGACCCGTGACAAGAGAACTCTACGCTCTGCTCACCCGTGTAGCTATGGTGCTCCGCGAAGGGAAGGACGAGCCCGTCGTCGCCTGTTCGGTAATGGCCGTAAATTGCCTTGTGCGACTCGGGCTCCTTCGGGAAGTTTGGAAAGACGGCGGCCGCGATCATCCAAGCATCTGGCCCTGAAATACGAACTATCGCCACGGCCGCCGGTTGCGAGCCGGTGATGGGCGCGACGATAGTGTCGAAGATCATTCGCCGATGCTACACTCTTTCCGTGAAAATCTTTGTTGATACCGGTGACGTGGCGGAGGTCAAGCAGGCTGCCGAGTGGGGAATTCTTGACGGCGTAACGACGAATCCAACCCTCATCGCTAAATCAGGCAAAGGTTTCAAAGAAACCGTCCTCAAGATTTGCGAACTCGTTCCCGGCGGGGACATCAGCGCAGAGGTGGTCGCAACCGATTACGACCAGATGCTTAAGGAAGCGCTGGAGATCCATAGCTGGCACCCGCAAATCGTCGTCAAAGTGCCGCTGATCGAGAACGGAGTCAAGCTCGTCAACACCCTGAGCGAAAAGGGGATTCGCACCAATGTAACGCTCGTGTTCAGCGTTAGCCAGGCGCTTCTCGCCGCGAAAGCAGGCGCAACCTTTATTTCTAATTTCGTTGGTCGCGTGGATGACATTTCTGCGGAAGGAATGGAAGCGGTTGCCGAGACGGTGGCGATGGTCGAGACCTACGGATTTGACAGCGAAGTGCTTGTTGCAAGCGTGAGGCACCCGCTCCACGTGGTGCAGGCGATCCAATCGGGCGCGCACATCGCGACGATGCCTTTGAAGATCATTGAGATGATGTTCAAGCACCCGCTCACAGACAGCGGCCTCACCCGATTCTTAGATGATTGGAACAAGGCAGGATTAAGCATTTTCCCGAAAGCTTAAAGAACTTCTTTCCGGAAACCGTTTTTACGTTGCAGCGGCTCTGTACAATCTTGCGCAGTCTATGAGATACCAGGACGAGATCGTCCGAATGACCCAACGAGCGTTGGACGACGTGTGTCGTGCGGCGCTCGCGATTCCAAGTGAGAAACGCGAATGGGTCCCAATGGGGGCGGCGCGGTCCGTCCTCAATCAGATGCAAGAGTTGGCGGTGGCCGCTCTCTGGTTTTACGACATCATCCAGGATCTCCGAATCACCCGCGAGCCGGAACGCGACATCGATGAGATGATGGTGAAGGCGCGAGAAATCACCACGGTCGAAGAGTGCGTGGAGCGCGCGAGGACGTCAACTTCTGACCTTTGTCGAGCGATTGCCGCGTTTCCTGACGAAGCTCTAGATGTTGAAGTTACGCTCCCCTTTGGGGCCGGGCAAACCGCGTCCATGGCCGACATGCTCTACATGCACGCGTGGAATCTAACCTACCATTTAGGACAGATCAATCAGATGCAGCTCATGCTCGGCGACCCCGAGATGCACTGAATTCTTTCACCCAAGGAGCCGTCGGCTTTTTGGAATCACGCCTTCGCTCAGATAGAAAGTGTGCTCGTCCATCACGTTGACGGTTTTCGTGCTCGGGAGCGTGAAGTAGAACGTTGCGCCTTTATCTAGTTCGCCTTCTGCCCAAACTTTTCCGCCGTGTCTTTCGATAATTCTTCTCACGGTGGCGAGCCCAATTCCAGTGCCCGGATATTCGGTTCCTGTGTGCAATCTCTCGAACGGGCGAAACAGTTTGTTGATGTAGGAAGGATCGAAGCCGGCGCCGTTGTCGCGGATGAAATAGACCGTTTCTCCGCCACGATTTTCTGCACCAAAGTGAATCACCGGCTGGCTCTCGCGTCGCGAGAATTTCCACGCGTTGTCCAATAGATTCTGTAGAGCGGCGCGGATCAATCGAATGTCGGCATCTGCGCGCAGAGCAGGTTGAATGCGTATCGTCGGAAGCGGCGCGGGATAGCGCTTTTCCATGTTTCGCCACAGTTCTTCCACTACCTTTGAAAGGTCGACTTCATCGATATCCAAAGTGGCGCGAGAGATGCGGGCAAGGTCGAGCAAACCATCGATGAGCTCGCCCATTCGCACGCTATTTTCGCCGATGCGATTGAGAAATCCCTGTGCTTCTTCGTCGAGCCCTTCGCTGTGATCCTCCATAAGAATCCGCGCGAAGCTACCCATTGCGCGAAGGGGCGCACGCAGATCATGCGCAACCGAATACGAGAACGCTTCCATCTCGTCGACCGCTCGTCGCAACTCTTCAGTGCGTTCTTCGACGCGCTGCTCCAGATAGGCGTTCATCTCGACAATCTCTTCCTCTGCCTTCTTCGCATCGGTTAGATCCTGATGCATCACGACGACTTCTCGGACGCGGCCCTGCTGATCTTTCAGAGGGTACGCAGAGCCCATGATCCATCGAGTCCGACCTTCGCCTGCGAGCCGAGCGATATCGACCTCGGTAGCGGGAAAAGTGGTCGGTTTGCCGGAGAGCGCGCGAAGGACGTAGGGAAGCAGCCCGCATTCCTTCATGTACGGATGCTCGAGCAAGTTGACGTCCTTGAAATTCTTGAGACTCGCTTGCCAAAGCTTTTCGAAACCGCCGTTGACTTCGATGCAATGCCCATCCGGCGAAACAACTTGGATGCTGACCGGGGCTTGTTCGATCAGGTTGCGCAACCGTCTTTCCGACATGCCCAATTCGCGCTGTGCGAATTGACGATCGAAGGCTTCTTGCTGCGCCTTCTTGCGCGCGATCGATTCAAGAAATGTGAAGAAGAAAAGAAGGCCGCTGAATAGAACTCCAGCCATTGCGGTGAAGGGAATCAGCGCGCGTTCAGATCTCGCATCAAAGCTGGGTGTCGACCGAAATTCAAGCGTGAGCCCAACTTCGTCGCTCCCATTGACCGTCTTAGTGAAAGTTGATTTATCCGGGTGAGGAAGAATCATCGAAGAGCCCGAATCGTAGAGCAGCGTGTCCTTAGAAGGCTTGCCTAAATAGACCTTGACAGTTTCTTCGTTGGGGGCCAACTGGCTAAACATAGCCTCTGGAAAGATTGGGCTGTAGACAAAACCGATAATTCGCGTCGAAGCATCTTCACCGTCTTCAGGTTCTGCGCCGAAAAAGACGGGGACAAGAATCAACAAACCATCTTCGTGTTCGTGTCGAGGTTCTTCCGTGAGCTTTACGGGACCAACAAGGAGTGTCTTTCGCAATCGCACTGCTTCGTTCATGGCGACGAGTCGTTGCGGATCACTCGCCATATTGAAACCTTGCGCGTGCTTGTTTTCTGATCCCTCTTCTTCCAGATAGAGGACGTCGAAGGGAACAGACTGAGACGATGGCCAAGGTTTGAAGCCGGTGATGTTGTCTCTGTCCAACCTTTGTTGAAGGGTGGCCTGATCGATATCCGTTAGATTTGCGACATAGCCAATGCCAGCCATTCCGGGGAAGTTGGATCCTAGCCTTAGACCGTTTACATAGTTTTGGAAGTCAGCGCGTTTCGGCTCATTGTTCTGGGTGAACATGCCCTTCGCGCCTTGGAGTAAAGCGGAATAACTCTTGACGCGATTTTCGATTGCCTGGCTCGCGCGGTCGACGTCGTTCTCGAAGCGTCTCTGCTCATGCCGCTCGATGGAGTTGGATACGACGAGGGTAGCCGTTGCCGTAAAGGCGAGCGACACCGCCAGCACGAGCCAGGGGAATAGTGTTAAAGATCGAGGCCCTATCGCCGACTTGCCCTTCCGCATACAGGATTCCCTCCCTCCTATAGTGTAGAAACAGATTCCACAGCGCGCCGTTCGGTAGACGGGTCCAAGGGCTTGTTTCTTCTCGAAAGCTGTGTTAAATCACGGGTTGGGCCGTGATTTAGAGTGGGGATAAGTGAGACAGCGTGGAGACCTAGAAATGGGTCTTTGCTTGGCCGCCAAAAGATAAAAGACGATGTGGCGAACTCAAAAGTCGTAAATCGCGAAAGATTTATCGCCATGGGGTTGACACTGAGCGGTCTCGCTGGTATCATTTCCTCTTGCCGCCAGCCCTAAAGGTTGGATGGACGGCGACCGAGCACTTTGACAGTTGTATAGCGTTTTTTCAAAATACTAGCGAAGCATGCATCGAGCACTCGATAAAGCTGAAGAGTCGAAGCTAAAGAGGGTGTATGACGAATGCCTAGGGACAGATTGCCGACGAAGGACGCGTAAGCGGCGATACGCCCAGGGGAGCTGCACAGAAGCGTTGATCCTGGGATTTCCGAATGGGGCAACCCCGTCAGAGTAATGTCTGGCGACCCACTCCCGAACACATACGGAGTGAGGAGGGAACCTGGTGAACTGAAACATCTTAGTAACCAGAGGAAGAGAAATCGAAGAGATTCCGCAAGTAGCGGCGAGCGAAAGCGGAAGAGCCTAAACCAATTAGCTTGCTAATTGGGGTCGTGGGGCCACTACTACCACCTTCAAACTGAGGTCTAGAACTTCAGTTTGAGGTTGGTAGAAAAGAAATTTAATTGAGTTAACAGAACAAGACTGGAACGTCTGGCCATAGAGGGTGACAGCCCCGTAAGTAAAAATTCCAATTCGAATTCAAGTGGTACCCGAGTAACACGGAGCACGAGGAACCCCGTGTGAATCCGCGCAGACCACTGCGTAAGGCTAAACACAATCTGTCACCGATAGTGCATCCAGTACCGTGAGGGAAAGGTGAAAAGAACCCCGGTGAGGGGAGTGAAATAGAACCTGAAATCATACAACCCACAAACAGTCAGAGCACAATGTTCGGAGCAATCCGATCAGGTGTTATGGCGTGCCTTTTGCAGAATGAGCCTGCGAGTTATTAGTATTGGCAAGGTTAAGCGTCTCAGACGCGCAGCCGGAGGGAAACCGAGTCCGAATAGGGCGTCAAGTCAGTATTAGTAGACCCGAAACTGCGTGATCTAGCCATGGCCAGGTTGAAGTGGTGGTAACACACCATGGAGGACCGAACTCATTGATGTTGAAAAATCTCGGGATGAGCTGTGGTTAGTCCGGTGAAATGCCAATCGAACGCAGAGATAGCTGGTTCTCCCCGAAATGCATTTGGGTGCAGCGTTTTGCGTTGTGATTAGGGGGTAGAGCACTGAATGGTCTAGGGGGCTTACCCGCTTACCGAAACCAACCAAACTCCGAATACCTAATCATAAGCAAGGCAGTGAGACGGCGAGTGATAAGATCCGTCGTCAAAAGGAGAACAATCCAGATCGACAGCTAAGGGCCCTAAACATAGACTAAGTGTAAAACGATGTGAGAACGCGTAAACAGCCAGGAGGTTGGCTTGGAAGCAGCCACCCTTTAAAAAGTGCGTAACAGCTTACTGGCCGAATGTGTTCTTGCGCGGACAATGTAAGGGGGCTAAAGTCTATTCCCGAAGCTTCGGGATCACGTTTAATCGTGATCGGTAGGGGAGCGTCGCGTTCAGCAGTGAAGCTTGAGCGGAAGCACAGGTGGAGCGTACGCGAGTGAGAATGCAGGCATGAGTAGCGATAAGACAGGTGAGAATCCTGTCCGCCGAAAATCTAAGGTTTCTCCGGCTATGTTCGTCAGACGGAGGTTAGGCGGTCCCTAAGGTGAGGCCAGAAGGCGTAGCCGATGGACATCCGGTCGAAATTCCGGACCCAGCTCTGTAGCACTGGGAGGACGCTTCTTGATATCCGATCCCGCACCGTTGGTAGTGGCGGGTTAGCCGTAGGCTGGGCCTCTTGGAAGAGTGGCACAAAGGCCGAGGGCGGGCAAGGGATCCCTTCGGGGTGAACGAACTCGGATTGAGGGGGGCCTAGAAAATCCCCAAAGGCATATACAGAAGTTGACCGTACTGCAAACCGACACAGGTAGATGAGTCGAGGAGACTAAGGCGTTCGAGAGAACTCTCGTTAAGGAACTAGGCAAATGGGCCCCGTAAGTTCGCGATAAGGGGCGCCCAGCAATGGGCCGCAGCGAAGCATCCCAGGCGACTGTTTACCAAAAACACAGGTCTCTGCTAAGGTGAAAACCGAAGTATAGGGGCTGACGCCTGCCCAATGCCCGTAGGTTAACAGGAGATGTTAGGAGCAATCCGAAGCATTGAATCGAAGCCCGGGTGAATGGCGGCCGTAACTCTAACGGTCCTAAGGTAGCGAAATTCCTTGTCGGCTAAATACCGACCCGCATGAAAGGCGTAACGACTTGGGAACTGTCTCAACGAGAGACTCGGTGAAAATGTAGCACCCGTGAAGATGCGGGTTTCGCGCAGTAGGACGGAAAGACCCCGTGGAGCTTTACTACACCTTAAGATTGCGAATTGGGTGTGGATGTAGAGCGTAGGTGGGAGCTTCGGCAACAATGGAACACCACCCTTCTACATCTGGTTCGCTAACCCTTGCCATTATCTGGCAAGGAAACAGTCTTAGGCGGGTAGTTTGACTGGGGCGGTCGCCTCCCAAAAAGTAACGGAGGCGCCTAAAGGTGCACTCAGGCTGGTTGGAAATCAGCCGATGAGCGTATAGGTATAGAGTGCGCTTGACTGCGAGACAAACAAGTCGAGCAGGGACGAAAGTCGAGCTAAGTGACCCTCTGGTGGTGCGTGGGCACGCCAGGGTTCATCGGATATAAGCTACCCCGGGGATAACAGGCTGATCTTGCCCGAGCGCTCACAGCGACGGCATGGTTTGGCACCTCGATGTCGGCTCGTCACATCCTGGGGCTGTACAAGGTCCCAAGGGTTCCGGAGTTCACGGATTAAAGTGGCACGCGAGCTGGGTTCAGAACGGCGTGAGCCAGTTCGGTCCCTATCCACTGCGCGCGGAGGAAATTTGAGAGGAGTCGTTCCTAGTACGAGAGGACCGGAACGAACCGACCTCTGGTGTACCAGTTGTTCCGCCAGGAGCATACGCTGGGTAGCCACGTCGGGCCGTGATAAGCGCTGAAAGCATCTAAGCGCCAAGCACACCTCAAGATGAGATTTCCCATCGAAAGAGTAAGACCCCCGGAAGACTACCGGACGATAGGTCGCAGGTGTAAGCGTAGTAATACGTTGAGCTAAGCGATACTAAATGGTCGAGGGCTTCAACTCTAGGCTTTATCGAGTGTTCGATGGATGCTTTGAGAGTAATTTGAACAATAAGAAAAAAACGCTGTACAACTTTCTAAGCGCTTAGGCGCTAGACAATTTCTATTCGGGTGATCATGGCGAAGAGGAAACACCTGTTCCCATCCCGAACACAGCAGTTAAGCTCTTCAGCGGCGGATGTAGTTGATCCGAAGGGTTCCGCGAGATAAGCACGTTGCCCGGATAGATAATAATTAGAACGGCTCACCAAATTGGTGGGCCGTTTTCATTTGTGACCCTCCCTCCCTTGAGGGAGGTGTAGCCAGTGGGTGTCACGAGGGCAGCCGGGCTACGGTTCCACGTGGGACTTAGTCCCAACGAAATACTGTGGTGGAACGAAAGGAATCCGTCTCGCGGTAGCTCCCAAGAGAGGAATATCAAAGACTATGCTCGTCGCCACCATCGCTCTCGCCCTTCTCGGTCTTAATGGCCAAAAGCCACCCTTCGATGTCCGCGCCAGCGACACAGGGCTGCTCCAAAACAAAGCCGTCCAGCAGGAGCTTAAGCTCTCGACTGACCAGATCACGCGCATCAATGCGGCGGAGGACGCGTACCGCGCCGAAGCCAAGCGCACCCATTCTTGGGATTCCGACCGTGAGCATGTGGCGGTGACCAAATGCCTGAACGCTTCACAACTCAAGCGACTCCGCGAGATATCGATGCAGAACAGCGGACCGATCGTCCTGATCGTCGATTTTGTCGCCGAGCGAATCGGCGCCGGCCCCGCACGCCAAAAGCAAATCATGGGCGTCTTCAACTCCTCGATCAACGAACAGTTGAAACCGATGGAGAAGCAGATCGACAAGATGGTCGATGAAGAAATGAAATCGGCTGGAGGTGATCCGAAGGAGATCGAGCGTCACTCGGATGCGATCGAGCAAAAGGCGAGCAAGATTTCGGAATCCGTCGATCACGACGACTTCGTCAAGAAAGCGGCGCAAAAGATTCTTGGCACGTTGACTCCGTCCGAGAAGAAGGCTTGGCAGGACTTGCAGGGCACCCCATTTCCTCTCGAGCAATTGAAAGATAGAGGCGCTGCTAACTAAGGACTGCATCGGTAAGGGTTAAGCGAAAACCTTAGCCCTTACGCCGCACCAACTGATTACTAACCACTTCGCATACGACGTCACTCTTCTGATTCGTCGTCCGCGTCATTAACCGAATCACACCCCAATCGGGCTTTGACTTCGACACCCGCATCTCAAGCACCTCGGTCGTCGCCGTCAAAACATCGCCCGGTCGGACCGGCTTCGGCCAAACAATCTTATCGATTCCGAGACCGATCCAGCCCCCTTGCAACTGCAATTCGCCTTCGACTCGCAGCTTCATCGTGAGAGCTGCCGTCATCCAACCGCTCGCCACAAGCTCCCCAAACACACTCTTGCGGGCTGCCTCTTCGTCCATATGAAACGGTTGTGGGTCATAGCGCCGCGCGAAGAACTTGATCTCGTCGACCTCGATCTTGACCTCGCCGCACGGATATTGCTTCCCGAGCTCAAGGTCCTCGAAGTAGAGTGGAGCGCGACTCGCAGTCATATTGAACAACTTTACTTTGTGAGCCTGAACTGTTGCATGTCCTGCATGCTGCCTCGAT
>Ga0207680_10001794_pt1 | contig 10135 bp, 9 predicted proteins | sample KBSS23metaG_FD_184321 | JGI IMG/M metagenome (GOLD analysis project Ga0207680, IMG submission 184321) | Switchgrass rhizosphere microbial communities from Kellogg Biological Station, Michigan, USA - KBS S2-3 metaG (SPAdes) (version 2) | ecosystem: Host-associated > Plants > Roots > Rhizosphere >... | reverse complement strand
GGTACTGGGGCGGTCGCTGCAGATTAGCTCGAGTTTTATGTTCGCCCTGATTGTTCTTGAGCGGGCTGTCGATGGCCTCATTTTGGGGGTGCTCAGTGTGGGTCTCGTGCTTGCTCCGGGCGCGCTGCTCTCTGAGCTACGCGGCCCGCTGCTTACGCTCGGTCTGGCACTTATTTTGGTGGCTCTATTGCTCCTCGGTGCACTGGTCTTGCTTTACCTGCAAAATCCCCGGATGTTGCACTGGTGGCACTGGCTGACAAGTCTGTTTAATTCTCGGCTCAAAAATAGTCTGCGTTTTAAGCTCTGGTCTGTCATTTATGGCCTGCAAAAACTCCTGCATCCACGAGCTGTCTGGGCTTATGTGTGGCGCTCGCTCGTAATGTGGGGATTCTACCTGGTAGCCTTGACGGTTATGGCGGCTTACTTCTTCCCGTATCAGACGGGTGAAAATGTTATTCGCTCGCTCATTTCGTTCTTGGGGGTGTCGGCGCCGTCAGGTCCGGCCTATCTTGGTTCATACCAGGCCGTGACTGATCCATTGTTTCAGGCCATGGCGCCAGGCACCAATTCACTCAATTGGCTGGTTGCTTCATGGATGATGCTGGCAATTCCGTCCTCACTTCTAGGCGTGGGCTTGTTGTTGCGCCACCGTACCAACTATGGCAAGCTGATGCGCGCTCAGGGCAAGGATAGCTTGCATGACAAACTGGCTCGCATCGAAGACACCAGCCAGGAGTTTGAGGCTTTTCTCGATGCCTACTTTAGCCGTAGTACGCTCTCGCACATTTTGCACCGGCTCGAAATTCACGAGGATATTCGGTTGATCCGCTACTTCAAAGGCGGCTCAAACGCCAGCACATTGCTCATGCACCAGGACGGTGATTATACGGTCAAGAAAATTACGCCAATTCAGTATGCGCACCGCCTGAAGGCGCAGTATGACTGGCTCAAGAATCACGAACACTTGCCCAAGATCGTCAACGTGACAGGGGAGCGGACCGGCAAGGACTTCTACTACATCGACATTGAGTATCATGCCGATTTGATTCCGTATTTCGATTATATTCACGCCAATAACATTGAGCGCAGCAAAGATACGCTGTCGGGCATTTTCCACTATCTGTTTGATTATGTGTACAAGCTTGAGCCCAAGAAGCGCCATGTCAGCGATGTAGAGGCCTACATTAAAGCTAAAATTCACCAGAAGCTTGATCAGGCTAGTCGGCTAAACCTAGAGCTGGCCCGCCTCCGAGACCATGACAAACTTGTTATTAACGGTGAAGAGTACGACAACATTCACATCGTGTTGGAGAAGGTTTTAAATACCCCGGCAATCTGGAGAGACATCACGACCTACCGTCAAACGCCGATTATTCATGGTGATTCGCAGGTTGATAATATGTTGGTGTCAACGAAGGACCACTCCTTTAAGATGATCGACCCGGTTGATCAGAATGAGGTTATGAGTCCGGTTATCGACTTCGCTCGCATGGCCCAGTCACTGGGGTATGGTTATGAGTTCTTATGCCGTGATGATGCAGCGGTGCGGCCGGAAGAGAATGTGATTAGCTATGAGGATAGTACCTCGGCTGCCTACCGTGAGCTTTATGAGCATTTCAGGGGCTTAGCACAGGAGTTGCTAGAGCCTGAAGAGTTTCGCTCTGTGCTGTTCCATACGGCGGTACACTATGCTCGCATGTCTACGCACCGCGTAGAGATTAATCCACACAATGTGGCCAAGTTCTACGCTACATCAGTCCGTGCCTTCAACGACTTTATAAGGCAGTATGACGAGTAGGGTCTACTCAGGCAGTTCGGGCGCGTAAAACACGTACTTCTTACGAAACCAGAAGTTCCAGAAGAATGTTACACAAATAGCCATGAATTTGCCCATGAGCGGTATGGCATGGAGGATCTCGACCACAAAGGCGGTAACGGCTAGCTGTAGCGCGAGGCCAATGGCGCTGGCTATGACCACAAGAATAAACTCCTTGTGGACGGCGTGGGGCCGGTGCTTGAACACGTAGACGCGGCTCAGGAACCAATTTAAAATGATGGCAATTATCATGCTTACCGGTGTGGCGATGAGGTACGAGATACCCGCCATGACCATGCCTTGGAAGATGACAATCTCGGAGCCCACCAGAAGTACGGCTATGGAAAGATAGCGCCAGAGCTCAGGTGAGAGGTGCTTGTTGGCGTGATGTTTGATGATTTTTAGCATGCTCATAGCGTACCGTATCCTGGCCGTACTCAGAAATATTGACATTATTCTTATGTTAATATATAATATATTGGTCAGAATGTACCTAGACTCGACAAGAGAGGATGCGTCATGGACGCAACCGGAGAGGTCTTCCGGCGCATGTTTCACTACATGGCGCTGGAGACTCCGCCCAAGCAGTTGGCCCGCGCTAGTGCCCTGTTCGTCTTCGGACGCCAGGACAGGCTGCTGGCCGAGACTGCGGCGACCCTGTTCAAGCGCCGTCTGGCACCGCGCGTCCTGGTGACGGGAGGCGCGGGCAAGGACAGCGGCAGCCTGACCGCGCAAGGTCTCACGGAGTCCGACTGGCTGGCTGGCGAGATGGTGGCGTGCGGTATCCCCCACGAACGCATCATCATTGAGAACCAGGCTTCCAACGGCCGCGAGAACAGCGAGTTCGGCTTGGATGCTCTGGTCGACTGCGGCGTCGAGCTCGAGATGCTCACCGCGGTGGTGCATGCCACCTCCGCACGCCGCCTGGCCACTATGCTCAGCGACGCGCTGAAGCGACGGGGCCTCGATGTCGCACTCCAGGTCGTACCGACCTGCTACGATTTCGATCCCAACAGCGAGAGCGACCGCGAGGAAGTGACCGCTGAGATCCGGCGTCTGGTCGAATGGCCCGAGAAGTTCGACCTGTCGAGGCAGCCGGCCGACGACCCGGTGCCCGCAGAATTCCGCGAATTTCTTGAGCTCGTGTAGTACTGCCACCCACAAGGGCCCGCGGAGCAACGCTCCGCGGGCCCTCCCTATGTCTACACTAAACAGAAACGTGCCCTGGTTCTCGGGTGAGAACCAGGGCACTTGTTGTTGCGAGCGCGGCTAGCCGATGCAGCCGCGGAGCACGTCCGCCAACAGCACCACGGTCTTGGAGCTGTGGGCGGTGACCACCAGGTCGCAGCGGAGCGCGTCGAGGAAGTCGACCTTGGTCAGCCGCTGGTGGCCCTCGTGGGCGGTCTCCAGGCGGAAGCCGGCGGCAGCTCCGCCGGCATTCACTGCCAGCAGGATGCCAGGCAGGTCCCATGGACCGCCAACGGCGGTGGTGATGCAGGCGCCGGCGTACTCGGCTCCGGAAGCCACCAGCCGCTGGTGATCGGCGTTGGAGCCGTACATTTGCATCCGGCCGTGCCGCCGGAGGCCCTCCATGAGCCGCCCCACCTGGGCCTCATCGAGCACCGGCCGTTGTTTGCCGGTGAGGTAGTCCTGTCGGGTGAAGCTGTGGCTGACGTCGAGCCAGATACCCATGCGCGAACTGGGCTCGCCCTGCCAGGTGCGGCAGAGCTGCTGGGTTTTCAGCTCCCAGTCAGCGGTGTCGTAGCGGCGCACGAAGGTTTTGCCCTCGTTGCTGAAGTACAGCCGCCCCGTTGCGGGGCAGCCGATGGCCGCGGCCACCACCTCCTGCTTGAACCGGCTGTAGACGCTGACGGCCACCGTGGTGGTGGATCCGCCCAGCGCCAGCGGAAAGGTGCCATCGGCCGGGTCGACGAGGAAGACCAGGTCGCCCGTGTAATCTGCCAGACTGGTGTCGATACCAACTCCGGAAGTGTTCACGAGCTTCACCTCTCTGGTGAATCGGAATGGACAAGTCGACCGGAATATTATGGCATAATTTTAATAATTACGCAATTACGCGCTAAACAGGATCGACTGGGTGTCCCAGGTATGCCTCAAGCTCTTCGGGCGTGCCAAATGAGCCAAATGTATCCACGGGAGCGGTTAAGACTTTGCCGCCTTCCTTAAGGATAAGGTTGTACAGCGGTGAGATATAATATTCTTTCATTTGCTCGGTGAGTGGCTGAGCTAGGAGCTCTTTGGCTGCCTTGGTGAAGATCGATGCACGTGCAAAATAATAGGCACCCCAGATAGCTTTATTTGAAATTGCCTGCTTCTCGGCAGTACGAATAACGTAACCTTGGTCATCAGTCTCCGCAAAACTGTAACGAGGATCGGTGGATGTAAAAGTTAGGAGTCCGGCTGCGATATCAAGCTTGTTGGCCAGTGAGTCCTGCACCATTTGATCATAAGCTTGGCTCTTGAACATGAAATCACAGTCCATAAAGATCACGCCATCGTCTGGTTCCAAGTAGGGCTCAGCCCGCAGAGCATCCCGGGTAGCGCCAATAGGATCTTCATCGGTCATAACGATGTTGGCTTCAGGTAAGTGCTCCTTGAGCTGTTGCTGGAGATTATATTTTTCGTCGTGCTCTTTGCGGATAATAATGGTGTAGGCCTTGGGCGCCTCAATGTTATCGAAGCTGCTGAGCGCCTTAAGAAACATGGCCTGGCCCTCCACCTCGATAAGGGGCTTGGGCGTTGTGAAGCCGGCATTGGCAAACCGCGAGCCGCGACCCGCCATGGGTAGTACAATGTGGAGCCGCCGCATTATTTGGCAGCGCTTTCGTACGGTGAGGAGGTATAGTTTTCGGCGGGCTGAGGTGGGAATTTAAGTACACCAAAGCGCCACTTGAGCAGTTGGCCGAGGGCGCGCTTGGCCACGGCGAAGTTGCGGGCATTGGTAACCTGGTCTGACTCGGACCAGCTAATGGGTACAAACTTGAGTTTGGTGTGCTTGGTGTAGTAGTCGAGAAGCAAATCAAAATTAAAGGTCATGCGGTCGTCGAAGCCGAGATAGCGATGGTCTGTAAGATCCTTAAGGCGGAAGAGGTTAAGGCCTGAGCCCAGGTCGACGGTGTGGCGCAAGGTGAGGATAGTGTAGGCCCAGTTAATAACCCGGTTGCCCCAAATACGTTCAGGAGCATAGCCCGAGAGCTTGGAGCCACGCATAAAGCGGGAACCGAGCACTGCGCCCAGCTCAGGGTCTTGCTCGGCGGCATCGAGGAGCAGGTTGAGCTCCTGGGCTTTGGCTTGGTCGTCGCCATGAAGAATGGCCACATAGTCGGCGCCCATACGCTCGCCATAAAGAAAAGCCATCTTATGCGAGCCGCCCAGTCCCAGGTTTTTGTCGTTGAGGACAACCTCAATCTTGGGGGCATTCACGTCCTTGAGGGCGGCTAGGGCCGCGGCGCCCGTATCGTCCTTGCCTCGGTCATCAATAACAATAACTTTCTCGAGCCGGTCTAGGAGGGCCTCATCGAATCCAGCCAAAACCCGGCCAATCTGCTTGGCACAGTTATAAGCTGGAATAGCTACCAATACTTTCATAAACAGAATAACTCCTTCGTTGCCCCTAGCTTATTACAAACTAGCAGGGGAGAGAAGGCCCTGGTTCCTCGAAAAGAACCAGGGCCCGGATGCACTTCATCTATGCTTGCTTGTAGCTGGGTGCGCGGTCGTCTATGGCCCGCTGTAGTACTGCCACAAATCCATCTAATGTAGCTTGCTTGTTGGCGGTGATAACTATATCGCACCTCAGGGCGTCGAGCTCGTCGACTTGTGCAACATATTGATGCCCGTCGGAGTCGGTCTCTAAGACAAGCCCCACCGCTACGCCGCCAGCCTCCAGGACCAGTAGCGTGCCCACTAAGTCCCAGGGGCCGTTAACCTCCGTGGTGAATGAGGCGGCGGCGTACTCATGACCGGTGGCTATCAGGCGCTGGTGCTCGGCATTGGAGCCATACATGAGTAATTGGGATACCCTGCCGAGCTCTTTTATGAGTCGACCCATTTGGGCATAGCCTAGTACCTGACGCTGATCACTTCCCAAGTAGTCGATACGCGTAAATCCTTGGGCGCTATCAAGAAAAACAGCGCATTGGGAGCTGAAGTCCCCCTGCCAGGTGTGGCAAGCGCTACTGCGCCCGTCATCTATCCGCTTCCAAGTAAAGGGATCATAGGGTTCTACGAATGTCCCTGAGCTAGTCTCTGCCAAATAAAGCAACCCGGTGGCGGGGCAGCCTACGGCTCCGGCAACGAGACGGCGGAGCTGCAGGCTATAGATGCCGATAGCCACGTTGAAGTTGGGGCTGCCCATAATCATGGGCAGAGCGCCGGCCGCGGGGTCGATCACGATGAAGTAGGCGTCGGTACAGGCCATAAGGGTAGCCTTGGTGGTCGTCGTATCGGAGCACTTAGAGAGCACTGTCACGCCGGGGAGGCGTTTTTTGAGAACGCTCAGAATGGCCTGCTGACTATCAAGGTGAGCCATGGTCATCATGGGGGCGCGGGTTTTGCGCCTGACATTACTAAGACCAACTCTGCCGGTTTGGCTCGCGCGCAGTACGCGCATGCCGGCCAATACGGCGTCGGCACAAATCCGCGAGAGCCTATGCTCTGCTGGAGCGGTCACGGGTTCCACCTTCCCAGAAGCTAGAGCGATGTCAAACTGGATCGAACTATCCTACCGTAGCACAAACCTAGTATTGTGGATTGTATCCGCCGCCGTAGGTGCGTGAATTACCGCGATAGAAATCGGCAACTTTTTGAGGCTGGCCGCCGTCAATCGAAACGATGTAGAGTGCGTTTTCGTCGGACTTAGTGGAGCTAAAGAGTACATATTTATTGTTGATCCACTGCACAAACTGGTTGACTGAGCCAAGGCTGGTGAGCTTGTGCTCGTTATTGCCGGCATTGTCAGTAAGGTAGAGCTCGGTTTTGCCATCACGCTCATCGGTAAATACAGCGTGGTTTTCGTCGGCTGATTCGTTGTAGGCACGATAGCTGGTGTCGCTGGGTCCGTTGTCGAGCTTGGTAGCGGCGAGAGTGCCTAGGTTGAGGCTTTGCCACACTTGGGGTTTTGGCAAATTATTGTTGTAGTACAACAGCTGGATGGTTTCTTTGACGTGGCGGGAGACTTGTTGGCCCGGGGTGTCACTTAGCCGCCGCTTGGAGCCGCCATCAGCCTTGATGGCATAGAGGCCGTTTGCGTTGCTATCTGGCGTGCCTGCAATTGAGTAGAGCACGATGTTGTCGTAAATTGTATTGATAGTAGGACAGCTCGGCTGAGCACCGGCCACGAGGGTGGCGCCACGTAAGCCTGAGGCGTAGTAGGCCTTAACACTGCTGCAGCCGCTACCGTCGTACATCTGATATACCAGGTAGTCATCAAGCCAACCGCGGTAGTTGGTAAAACCAACGCCATTTTCGATTTTGGTGAGTTTCTTGCTATTGGCATCAAACAAGAATAAATCGTGAACGTTGTTGCCGTAGGTGTCGCGCCGGCCTTCACGACTTGATACAAGAGCCAGGAGATTGGGGTGCTTAATGTTGGGCAGCACTCCTGTCTCGGAGTCCTCTCTGCCAGTGCCAGGGAGGATGACCTGTGTGTCGGAGCCATCGAGATTGCTAGAGTAAAGGTCAATCCGACCACTGCGGTTGGACAAAAAGTAGGCTTTGCCACTGGGAACAAGTGCTACAGGGTAGGGGGTAGGCATGGGTTTGAGATTGACGGCTAGACTTGCGTCCAGGAACCCGTCTCTGGTGACCGTAGCGGTTGCTGAGGTCTCCTTGCTTGGCAAAAGCACCAGTCGCAGTTGACCGTCTTTACTGACGGCTTGGGCGTCGCCGATCTTAACTGTCACATCATCAAGTGGCTTGCCACTGACCTTGTCGGTGACGGCGAAGTTGATCACAATACCCGAGCTCTCAAGGGAGATAGAGCCAAACTTAGGCGTGCCAATAGGGACGAGCACTGGTTTCGAGATGGTTTTGTAGGCTTTCTTGGTAACGGTTAGTGTGCTCCGACCAAGCTTAAGACTTTCAAGATGCGCCACTCCGTGGTTGTCGGTGGTGGTGCTTTGCCCACCAAGCGAGACGACGGCGTTGGTGATCGGCTGTTTTGACACCGAGTCGACTACTTTGATATCGCCGTGGTTTTTATAAACCAGCCCAACGACGCTGTAGCGGATATCGGTAGCGGCAATAACGCCTACTGCTACTACAAGTAGACCAACTCCCGCCATGGTGGCGCGGCCTTTTTTGGTGCCAAGCCAGCTCTTAAAGCGCCACCATTTGCCGGCTCGGCCACCACTCACAACTGGTGCGTCCTCTGGCTTGGTTGCCGTCTGATCGGATGCGGCATTGGCTACGGTTGATTGATCGCTAGCCTCGGCGGCCGGTCCCGTCCGCTCTTCCTCATGATTTTCGGACGGCTGAAGTTCTTCTGATGATTTCATATCATCAGAATATCAGTGTAGGTTGAGTCCAACAAGCTTATGCTTAAGGTTTCAGTAGCAGTCGTTCCAGGTAATGGCCGTAGCCACTCTTTTTGAGCGGCTCAGCGAGAGTTGAAAGCTGCTCATCGGTAATGTAGCCTTCGCGCCAGGCGATTTCCTCGATACAGCCAATCTTGAGACCTTGGCGCTCCTCAATTACCTGAATAAACTGCGAGGCCTTGAGGGTGTCATCGAAGTTGCCGGGATCAATCCAGGCGGTTCCCCGGTCCATCACATGGACTTTGAGCTTATTGCGCTTGAGATAGCCACTGTTAATGTCGGATATTTCCAGCTCGCCACGCGCACTGGGTTTGATCTCCTTGACGATTTGGAGCACCTCATTGTCGTAGAAGTAGAGACCAGGAACGCCGTAACTACTTTTAGGCTTTTCCGGCTTTTCCTCGATTGAAATGGCTTTCATGTTCTCGTCAAACTCAACCACGCCAAGTCGCTCAGGCGTGGAAGTGTGATAGGCAAAGACGAGGCCGCCCTCCACATCGGTGTTGCGCTTGAGCTGGTTGCCAAAGCCGACACCATAGAAGATATTGTCGCCCAGAACGAGCGCCACTTTATCATCGCCGATAAAGTCAGCGCCAACGTTAAAGGCATCGGCTAGGCCACGAGGCTTATCCTGGATGGCATAGCTAAAACGGCAGCCAATGCGCGAACCGTCGCCGAGCAACCGAATGAACTGATCCTGGTCGTGGGGCGTCGTAATAATGAGGATATCTCGGATGCCAGCTAGCAATAGCGTGGATAACGGGTAGTAAATCATTGGCTTGTCATAGATAGGCATGAGCTGCTTGCAAATGCCGTGAGTAATGGGGTAGAGACGTGTGCCGGAGCCGCCAGCGAGAATAATACCCTTCATAAGAGAAACCTACCTATTTGTTACCGGTTCATGATAACAGATAGGTAGGCTGGTGGACAAAAAGGGGTAAACCTAGCTCAGATCGTCGAAGTAGAGAAGCTGAAGCAGGGCGCCGCGCGTCTTGCTGTCGGGGATCTGGTTGGTCTGGATCATGTGCTTGAGCTCTTCCGGGCTGAACCAGCGTCGCTCAAGGATGCCGTCATCTGGTCGGAGTAGCTCCGGTGCGTCGGTCAGATCCTCGGCCAGAAGCACGATGCCGCACTGATGGTTGGTGCTCGTGGACTCGTAGGTATCACCCAGAATGCTCCAGGTATCGGCGCGGACGCCGCCCTCTTCGCCGAGCTCACGAGCGGCAGCGGCTTCGGGGCTCTCGCCGCCGTCAAGATAGCCGGCCGGCAGCTCCCAGAGCTTCTGTCCTAGTGGGTATCGCCATTGTAGGACCAATAGGATGCGGCCGGCGCTGTCGCGCGGGACGATGAGCACGAATTCGCCGGCTCGAACATACGTGTAGACGCCGGGAGTGCCAGTGGGGGTCGTGACGTGATCTTCAATGAGCTCAAACCACGGCGTCTTGTGGACGACGCGAGTCGAACGTTGCTCCCAGCTGCTATCCGATGACTGAGACATGATCTTCCTCTCGGGTCGGAACTAGTTGGACAGGTAGCGCTTGAGGTCGTCGCGCCAGTTGTGGAGCTGAAAACCGGTGGCTTGGATTTTGCTCAGGTCCATGATGCTCCAGGCCGGGCGCGGGGCCGCCTCGGGTTTGTCTTTGAAGTAGTCGGCCGTAGTCTGGTCGGTAACAGTGAGGTCATCGCGGCCAAGATCACGGAAGATTTCGCGCGTGATGTCGGCCCAAGAAGCCGGCTCGCCATCGCCCGTGAGGTTGTAGGT
>Ga0207680_10001793_pt1 | contig 10140 bp, 8 predicted proteins | sample KBSS23metaG_FD_184321 | JGI IMG/M metagenome (GOLD analysis project Ga0207680, IMG submission 184321) | Switchgrass rhizosphere microbial communities from Kellogg Biological Station, Michigan, USA - KBS S2-3 metaG (SPAdes) (version 2) | ecosystem: Host-associated > Plants > Roots > Rhizosphere >... | reverse complement strand
CAGCAAGCACGGGCAAATTGATAAGTCTGGCATTCCCAGCCCACCAAGCAAAGCCGGTGGTTTCTTGGTCACGACCAGCTAAAACGAAAGTTCCATTAAAGAGCGTTTCCACGTGGTAGAACCTCCTCAGGGAATATAAGATTTTCATGAGGCTGATCCTGAGCTGCCATCCACGCACGAATACCCTCGTTTAAAAGAATATTTTTGGTGTAGAAAGTCTCAAATTCAGGATCTTCCGCTGCACGGATTTCCTGGGAAACGAAGTCATAGGCACGTAGGTTCAGAGCCAGGCCAACTACGCCAATAGCACTCATCCATAAACCGGTGACGGGTACAAATAGCATAAAGAAATGTAACCAACGTTTATTGGAAAAAGCAACACCAAAGATTTGGGACCAAAAGCGGTTAGCAGTGACCATTGAATACGTTTCTTCAGCTTGAGTTGGGTTAAAAGCGCGGAAGGTATTTGCACCATCACCATCTTCGAATAGAGTGTTTTCTACGGTAGCCCCATGGATAGCGCATAGCAAAGCTGCGCCTAATACTCCGGCAACTCCCATCATATGAAATGGGTTCAACGTCCAATTATGAAATCCTTGGAAGAAAAGGATAAATCGAAATATAGCTGCTACGCCAAAACTCGGCGCAAAGAACCAACCAGATTGTCCCAGTGGATAAATAAGGAATACGGAAACAAAAACTGCGATTGGACCAGAGAATGAAATTGCATTATAAGGCCGCAATTGAACAGACCGAGCAAGTTCAAATTGACGTAACATGAAACCTATTAGTGCAAAAGCCCCATGGAGAGCGACAAAAGTCCACAGACCACCTAATTGACACCAACGAGTAAAATCCCCCTGTGCTTCCGGGCCCCATAGTAGCAACAAAGAGTGTGCTAAACTATTGGCAGGAGTGGAAACCGCCGCGGTTAAGAAATTGCAACCTTCCAAATAGGAACTAGCCAATCCATGGGTATACCAAGAAGTTACAAAAGTAGTCCCTGTAAACCAACCCCCTAAAGCGAAATAAGCACAAGGAAAGAGCAATAGGCCGGACCATCCTACAAAAACGAAACGGTCCCTTCGTAACCAGTCGTCCATAATATCAAATAGATCATTTTCTTCTTTAGTAACTCTACCAAGGGCTATAGTCATAGTGATCCTCCTATTCAATTACTTCAACCATTTCCGAGCACCTCATATTACTTCCAGGGCATACGATAGTTTGATTATCTGTGGACGATTTCTTTCTCGTTCAATGCCCTTTTTCAATGGTCTCGAAGATAGAAATTTTGCATTTTTATCTATGGGGTCACAACCAAGGTCGTGGTAAATCCACGAATTTCATTCAATTTATTTTTCTTTTCTTATACTATAGAAATAAAAAAATAAACATTTGAATTCAGCATTATTCCATGATTCCTATTTCAAAGCCTATCTTTTAAGGGAAAAAAAACCCTTCTTTTCTCATTCGCTCTCTATTGCATGGGTGGAAGAACAAAAATAGGATTCTGAAAAAAAGAAAGATATTGAAAAGAAAAATTGACTTTTGAAACCCTTTTTATGTGTAACGGAAAAGAGTTGCGATTTCTTCTTATTCCTATAGAACGTATAGTAACAAGAATATGAAATCGTAAAGAGCGAAAAATTATTGCCTTGCCCGATCTAAGTCTAAGGAAATACAAAAAATCCGCTTATACACCAATTTCATCCACATCGAATTTATATATCAGAATAGCGGATAGAGGCATTATTCAAGGGGTCAGGTCTACTTACTTTATCTTTCTTTCTAATTTTATTGTGGGTTTCATAAGAACCTTTTTTGCTTTGTGGATAAATAATCGAAAAAAAAGAGTTTTTTTTATAACCTACTTGTTTTATTCTAACAAATCCTATATGGAACTGCCCGCTGAAGAGAAAATTTATCTGATTGTCTCTCATCTCAGCCCAGCCTATATCGAATTTTGGAAAGAAAAAACAAGAATTTTCTTCTTTTTTTTATTAACATTAAGATAAGAAAAAAGAATATAATTAAAATGGAATTGGCAATATAATTTTTATGCACTTTTGAAATGAAAGAAAAAGGAAGGATTTTTGCAATCGTTATTTCTTGCCTCTGTCATATCACGAAAACCTTTCGATTTGGAACGGGGAGAGATGGCTGAGTGGACTAAAGCGGCGGATTGCTAATCCGTTGTACAATTTTTTTGTACCGAGGGTTCGAATCCCTCTCTTTCCGCCCCTTCGGATTATTTGGAACTTTCGAATTGTAAGGAATTCTGACCCCCGGATTTTCTCATAGATAAATGTACGAAATAAATCCAATTTGTAAGAAAAAATTCCCAAAAATTTTGGATTTTTACTCCTCACGCCCAGGATTACGTCCTGGGTCATTAGATAAGAATCCAAAGATAAAGAGGGAAACAAAGAATATCACTACTGTATAAACAAAAAGTTTGAGAGTAAGCATTACATAATCTCCAAGATTTTTTTTGTTAAGGAATAGATTACCCATTTTTCTTTACCACACAGATCCACTAGGATGGTTTTTTTTTATTTTGACACCTAAAAATGTAAAAATCAATTCTTAAAAAAAATTGCAAGAATTGCTTTATAAAAAGCACTCTTATCAATATCAAAAATTTGTTTAGGTATTGTGTGGGTACCTAAAGGTACCTGCTCAACGTAGCCGCAGGGGATAGAAAGGCGGATCCAAATTTATTGCTGCAGCTATACATTCAATGTAGAAGAATTTCAATTTTAGAATCGAAGGTTCATAATATAAGACTTCTTGGCTCTTATCCATTTTTTTTTGGAATGAATACATTGGCAGACAGAGATAGTAAAGATTTCATCGAAAACTTACAGCGGCTTGCCAAACAAACGCTAATAGAAAAAAGAGTACAGGTATGACAGGCATAACATCCCACGATTGGGTTGAAATGGCATAAGCTTCGGGTAATTTGGCGAAGAAAAAGCTAGTCGGACAAAGAACAGAATTAAAACAGATACAGGTTAAACTAAGTATATTAGGCATACCAAGCATTTCGTTCTTGTAGAGTAGATAATTGGATTTTGATTGAGTTATTTTTCTAAGGGAAAAAAGCAAAAGAAAGGGTGGATTCAAAATCCTTTTTTCTTCGGACTTTCCCAAACACAAAATACCTCCTTGTATTCGCATTCTCAAATGAGAATGGAAGAAATTCGACTTTCATATAATATCTTAATAGAATTCCATGTAATGATCAATGCATTTTTTGGATTCTATATTATCCGCATGTCTAGAATCCTAGCAAGAAAATATCCCTCATTTTTTAGGTAATTGAAGTGGGATTGACGAATAATATATAAAAATAATACTGTTTATTAGTGTCGGATAAAACGAAATGGGGCGTGGCCAAGTGGTAAGGCAGCGGGTTTTGGTCCCGTTACTCGGAGGTTCGAATCCTTCCGTCCCAGATTTTTTCTGATGAAGCGAAAGATAGAATCGTATTGTGCTCTGCACGACACAAAAAAAGTTTATTAAAGAGAATAATTATCTCTTATGAACTCGTGGATTAGATGTATTTCGAAGCATTCATTTTCTTTCTCAGAAAAAAAAATCAAGTGTCAAGTCCAGTCAAATTTAATATCTTTATTTTCATGATTAATGAGGTAAAACACTGTATAGAAAATGAGACCTATCCCTTTATGATCGAGATCAATTTTTCTTTTGTTGTATTATTTGTTGTATTATTTGTTGTATTATTAGTAAAAAAGAAGGGTCCTTCTTTGGTTAAGCAAAAACGATCTCGATCTGTGATTCTTTAAATATCCAGAATGATCCATTTCGGTATGGATTAAAAAAAAAATAGTACTTTTCTTATTTTTTATTTTTAGTTCTTTCTTTTACCTAAAAGAAAGAATGCTATAAGTAAAAAATAAGACCTTAATTTTAAAATAAGACCTTAATTTTACTTTACAAAAAAAATTTTCTTTCTTTTGTTATTCGAGTCGAAGAAGTGTGAGAATTTTATAACTACCCCCAAACTACCAATCTTTTCATTGACATAGCTTATTTGGTTAATAGTTAATTGTTTTTGTTACAGAAAAATATATGAATTAGTTAAATTAATTCAACTGGAGGTTGATAGTTTATTTGTTGGGGAAGAGTCGATCCTTCTCATTTCAGGATTGATCATCTTGAGTTATCTGTTGAGAATGGAAATTAAATAATAAATAAGTCTTAAGTTAAGCAAACTATTTTATTCCTCTTTTTCGAACTATGTTTCATTCATATGATAGAATATGAGTTTAAATATATTGGATCTTTGCAGAGTGTTCCCAGATAAATACTTATTTCTTTTATCCATATTTCTCCATAGATAGCAAGTTTGAATTAGTATACAAAAGCAATGACTATTCATGATTCCTTACATATTGGATCAATTCTCGATACCATTTTGCAATGAAATTAGAGGAATGTTATGGTAAAACTTCGTTTAAAACGATGTGGTAGAAAGCAACGTGCGACTTGAAGGACATGATCGATTGTGGATTTTGCTATCCATCATTTTCCATAGTAATGAAAATGCTCTTGGCTCGACATAGTCTGTTCTATTCGTCCCGAACCGAATTTGCGCTGGGTTGTTTGTTAAGTAAATAGTACACGATGGAGCTCGAGAGGACAGAATTTCTTTTTTATCAAGGGAAAGAATCTAGGGTTAGTAAAAACTAATAAATTAGGCCAACTTTGTCAGTCTATCCTTAATATAGAAATCAAAAGGTTAAAATAAGAAAAAAGTCCCATTTTGGAAGATTGGAAAAACTTTTTCGATTAAAAGTCTATCTGAATCAATCGTTCATATTGGATTTATATAGAAGAGTGAAATGTTTTATTGAAGGAAATAAGAAAAAAGAAAGGGTATGTTGCTACTCTTTTGAAAGAAAAAAGAATAGGAATTCCCGAAGTAATGTCTAAACCCAAGGATTTCATAAATCAAAGATAAAGGATTCCGGAACAAGTAAACACGATTTTCAACCGTCTCAACAATAGAATTAGATCAGAATAAGGAATAAAAGTAAATTTGTTCGAGATGAGATAAAGAAAAGAGTTTAGAGACGACTCAAAAAATTTCGAAGGGTTTTTCTTTTGAAGTCTGTCAGTCAAAATTAGCCAACTTGAGTCATGAGTATAAATGAAATTTGTTTTTTCTTTTCTTTAAGGAAATTAATGCAAGTCATAATCTAATTTCTATCTACTTGTATTATAGACAGAAATTGGAATCATTTTCTCGAGCCGTATGAGGAGAAAACCTCCTATACGTTTCTAGGGGAGGGGTTGTTTATCTACATCTATCCCAATAAGCTATCTATCGAATCGTTGCAATTGATGTTCGATCTCGAAGAGAAGGAAGAGATCTTCAAAAAGTGGGTTTTTATGATCCAATAAAAAATCAAACTTGTTTAAATGTTCCTGCTATTCTCTATTTCCTTGAAAAGGGTGCTCAACCTACAAGAACAGTTTATGATATTTTAAAGAAGGCAGAATTCTTTAAAGATAAAGAACGAACTTTGAGTTAATTGAAAAACTAAATGAATAAAAAAGTAGGAGAGGGTCGCTACTATTAATTATTTAGACACAATTTGCCTCTTTCTTAGTCCTATTTTTTTTTGCTGCATTTATGTCGTGCCAATCCAACAAAAGTCCTTATTTTATTTCCTTTTTGTATCTAATTGCATTGTATTTCCATTGACAAAGGTCTATTGAACAAATAGAATTTGTAGATAGCAGGGTCTTTTTATCGTCACTCCATATTAGGTATTTCTGTCTACACTTCGCTCAAATGATAGGGTTGCCCCCCTTGCATGTATTCTCATAGAAGATTTCCTTATTTAAAGAGATTGCCAAAAAAATGCAATTTTGCCATTGTGATTGGGACCGCTCCTTTTTTACCGTTAGTGAAATTTAACGGGATCAGTTCATTTTGGTATTTGAGTGTTTTTAATGGGTGATAAAATCTTTCTTTTGATGTCTTGCTAATTCAATGTTTTGACAGGAGCGTCCGGTGTAATTCCATCGATTTTTGGATTTCGATCGTGTCTAAGAGATCCTATTTTATCTGGGTTGCTAACTCAATGGTAGAGTACTCGGCTTTTAAGTGCGACTATGATCTTTTACACATTTGGATGAAGCAACAAATTCGTCCAGACTCTTGGTAGAGTCTAGAAGACCACGACTGATCCTCAAAGGTAATGAATGGAAAAAGTAGCATGTCGTAATAAAATCGGAATTTTTTTTTTCAAAAAAAAATTCCGATTTTATGGGTCTAGTGAATAAATGGATAGAGCCTGGCTCTAATTCTGATAAAATAAAAAGCAACGAGCTTAACTTCTTAATTGGAAGGATTCCCCGATCTAATTAGACGTTAAAAATATATTAGTGCCTGATGCGGGGAAAGGTTAGGTTTTCCTATGAGTGGACCTTTTACTTTTTTTTTAGAAATCCTAATTATTCTTGATTATGGATTGAAAAGGGATGTTATGAATTGAATGTGTAAAAGAAACAGTATATTGATAAAGAGACTGTATTCCAAAGTCAAAAGAGCGATTGGCCTGCAAAAATAAAAGATTTGTTCTTGTTTGTTTTGTAATTAGAACAAACATAAACTAATTGGATAGAAAGAAAAGGAGCGGAAAAAGATCTATGGATTAGACTCCCTTTCTTTCCAGGGTTTGTATTATGCAACACCTTGTTCTGACCATATTGCACTATGTATCATCATTTGATAAACCGAGAAATGCTTTTTTTCTCTGATTCAACAAGTAGAAATACAAATGAAAAAATTCGAAGGGTATTCAGAAAAACAGAAATCTCGTCAACAATACTTCGTCTACCCACTTCTCTTTCAGGAATATATTTATGCATTTGCCCATGATTATGGATTAAATGGTGCCGAGCCTGTGGAAATTTTTGGTTGTAATAACAAGAAATTTAGTTCACTACTTGTGAAACGTTTAATTATTCGAATGTATCAGCAGAATTTTTGGATTAATTTGGTTAATCAGCCTAACCAAGATCGATTGTTGGATCACAGCAATTATTTTTTTTTAGAGTTTTATTCTCAGATTCTATCTGAGGGGTTTGCGATCGTTGTAGAAATCCCACTTTCGCTAGGGCAACCATCTTGTTCGGAAGAAAAAGAAATACCAAAGTTTCAAAATTTACAATCTATTCATTCAATATTTCCTTTTTTAGAAGACAAATTTTTGCATTTACATTATCTATCACATATAGAAATACCCTATCCTATCCATTTAGAAATCCTGGTTCAACTCCTTGAATACCGGATTCAAGATGTTCCATCTTTGCATTTATTGCGATTCTTTCTCAACTATTATTCGAATTGGAATAGTCTTATTACTTCAATGAAATCTTTTTTTCTTTTTAAAAAAGAAAATAAAAGACTATTTCAATTCCTATATAACTCTTATGTATCAGAATATGAATTTTTCTTATTGTTTCTTCGTAAACAATCTTCTTGCTTACGATTAACCTCTTCTGGAACCTTTCTGGAACGAATCCACTTTTCTGGGAAGATGGAACATTTTTGGGTAATGTACCCAGGTTTTTTTCGGAAAACCATATGGTTCTTTATGGATCCTCTTATACATTATGTTCGATATCAAGGAAAGGCAATTCTTGCATCAAAAGGAACTCTTCTTTTAAAGAAGAAATGGAAATCTTACCTTGTCAATTTCTCGCAATATTTTTTCTCTTTTTGGACTCAACCACAAAGGATTCGCCTAAACCAATTAACAAACTCTTGCTTCGATTTCTTGGGGTACCTTCCAAGTGTACCAATAAATACTTTGTTAGTAAGGAATCAAATGTTGGAGAATTCTTTTCTAATAGATACTCGAATGAAAAAATTCGATACCACAGTCCCTGCTACTTGCCTCGTTGGATCCTTATCAAAAGCTCAATTTTGTACTGGATCAGGGCATCCTATTAGTAAAGCCGTTTGGACCGATTTATCAGATTGGGATATTCTTGATCGTTTTGGTCGGATATGTAGAAATCTTTTTCATTATCATAGTGGATCTTCGAAAAAACGGATTTTGTATCGACTAAAATATATACTTCGACTTTCATGTGCTAGAACTTTAGCTCGTAAACATAAAAGTACGGTACGAACTTTTATGCAACGATTGGGTTCGGTATTTTTAGAAGAATTTTTTACGGAAGAAGAGCAAGTTTTTTGTTTGATGTTCACCAAAACAACTCACTTTTCTTTCAATGGATCACACAGTGAGCGTATTTGGTATTTGGATATTATCCGTATCAATGACCTGGTGAATCCTCTTACTCTTAATTAATTATTAGACAAAATTAATAAACTAGAAAAGATCGATATCAAGATAAAACTTGCACATTTTACATTCTGAAATGTTCCATAGTAGGTGAATCAATTTACTAATTAAATAAAAAAATTAGTGGCCTTCCTCTTCGGAATAGAAATTGGCTATTTCTACATAGGGAAAGTCGTGTGCAATGAAAAATGCAAGCACGATTTGGGGAGGGGTTTTTTTTATTGTAACAAGGAAGAATTATCTACTCCATCCGACTAGTTCCGGGTTCGAGTCCCGGGCAACCCATATGCAAAAGAGAAAAGAGTAATCTGAGTTTTGGATTTTTACTCACTTCATTCCCAAAATTTTGGGATTTGGTAAATGAAGTTATATGGAAATCCAATCGTTGAGGCTGGCTTGGTTGACATTAGTATATAGGCTATATTATACTGTTAAATAACAAGCCTTCTATTATCTATTTTCTTTTTAGTTAATACGTGTGCTTGGGAGTCCTTGCAATTTGAATAAACCAAGATCTTACCATGACTGCAATTTTAGAGAGACGCGAAAGTACAAGCCTGTGGGGTCGCTTCTGCAACTGGATAACTAGCACCGAAAACCGTCTTTACATCGGATGGTTCGGTGTTTTGATGATCCCTACCTTATTGACCGCAATTTCCGTATTTATTATCGCCTTCATCGCTGCTCCTCCAGTAGATATTGATGGTATTCGTGAGCCTGTTTCTGGTTCTTTACTTTATGGAAACAATATTATCTCTGGTGCTATTATTCCTACTTCTGCGGCGATCGGATTGCATTTTTACCCAATTTGGGAAGCTGCATCTGTTGATGAATGGTTATACAATGGCGGTCCTTATGAGCTAATTGTTCTACACTTCTTACTTGGTGTAGCTTGTTATATGGGTCGTGAGTGGGAACTTAGTTTCCGTCTGGGTATGCGCCCTTGGATTGCTGTTGCATATTCAGCTCCTGTTGCAGCTGCTACTGCTGTTTTCTTGATTTACCCTATTGGTCAAGGAAGTTTCTCTGATGGTATGCCTTTAGGAATATCTGGTACTTTCAACTTTATGATTGTATTCCAGGCAGAACACAACATCCTTATGCATCCATTTCACATGTTAGGTGTAGCTGGTGTATTCGGCGGTTCCCTATTCAGTGCTATGCATGGTTCCTTGGTAACCTCTAGTTTGATCAGGGAAACCACTGAAAACGAGTCTGCTAATGAGGGTTACAAATTTGGTCAAGAAGAAGAGACTTATAACATTGTGGCTGCTCACGGTTATTTTGGTCGATTAATCTTCCAATATGCTAGTTTCAACAACTCTCGTTCTTTACACTTCTTCTTGGCTGCTTGGCCTGTAGTAGGGATCTGGTTCACTGCTTTAGGTATTAGTACTATGGCATTCAACCTAAATGGTTTCAATTTCAACCAATCTGTAGTTGATAGCCAAGGTCGCGTTATTAATACTTGGGCTGATATCATCAACCGTGCTAATCTTGGTATGGAGGTAATGCACGAACGTAATGCTCACAACTTCCCTCTAGACCTAGCTGCTCTTGAAGTTCCATCTCTTAATGGATAAGGTTTTTCTACTAACATATAGGAATTTTTGAAGGAAGGAAAGCCGAAAATACCCAATATCTTGTTCCAACAGGATATTGGGTAGTTCTTTGTTTATTCTGAATCTTTCTATTCTGAATTCACTTAACGACGAGATTTAGTATCCTTTCTTGCACTTTCATAACTCGTGAAATGCCGAGTAGGCACGAATTCCCCCAATTTGCG
>Ga0207680_10001786_pt1 | contig 10156 bp, 6 predicted proteins | sample KBSS23metaG_FD_184321 | JGI IMG/M metagenome (GOLD analysis project Ga0207680, IMG submission 184321) | Switchgrass rhizosphere microbial communities from Kellogg Biological Station, Michigan, USA - KBS S2-3 metaG (SPAdes) (version 2) | ecosystem: Host-associated > Plants > Roots > Rhizosphere >... | reverse complement strand
CGCGATCTCGACCGCGCGGGAGCTCGCGCACGGCCGCCGGGTCGTTCTCGTCAATCTCGCCGTCTCCGGCGCGCGGATCGGCGACGTGCGGCAGAATCAGCTGGCCGAGGCCTGCCGCCTTCATGCAAACCTCGTCCTCCTCGTCGCGGGCTCCAACGATGTCACGCACCTGACCCCGATCCGGTCGATGCGGCAGGATCTCCGCGCGATCGCGGCGACTCTGCGCGAGGGGAATCCTCGGATCGCGATCGTCGTCACCGGATCCGCCGACATCGGAAGCCCTCCGCGCGTCCCGTTCCTCCTCCGCCCGATCGCCTCGATCCGGACGAAGCGGGTGAACCGCATGGTGCGCCGTCTCGCCGACGCCGAGCGCCTGACCTTCGCTCCGATCGCCGAGGAAACCGGGCCGCTGTTCCGGCGCGATCGCACGCTGTTCTCGGCGGACGCTTTCCACCCGAACGACCGTGGCTACGCGACGTGGATCCCCGTGCTGAACCGGGCGCTCGCCCGGGCGCTTCCCACGAGCCCCTGAGCCTGCCCGGCCGAACCCCTCAGACGGCCGGCAAGCGCGCCCTTCTTCCCGACGTCACCGCCAGCGCGAGGAGCCCCGCGAGACATCCCCATCCGAACCCGTCGCCGAAGATCGAATAGAGCGTCCGCCGGCCCCGCGTCGGCATCTGCACGACCAGTGTCCGGTCGGAAGCGGCGTAATGGTCCATCGAGGCGAGAAGGCGCCCCTGGAAGTCGAACGCCGCGGAAAGCCCCTGGCTCGTGTGCCGCACCATCTGGAATCCCTGCTCGATCGCGCGGAAGCTCGCCATCCGGGTGTGCCACGGATCGATCGCCCTCCAGTCGTTCGACGGGTCGAGAAGGATGTCCGCCCCGAGCCTCCCCGCCTGCGCGAGGAGCCGCGGAAAGTCCGCGTCGAAGCAGATGACGGAGCTCAAGCGTCCGTACGGCGTGTCGAGCGAGCGAAGGCGGCCGTCGCGCCGGATGGAGATCATCGACTCGCCGCCGGGGACCGGATGCGCCTTGAAGAATTCCCAGGCGGGCTTTCCGTCCGGCGCGATCATCACGATCTTGTTCTCGAGGGGGGGCGTCGACTCGAGGTGCCAGCTCGCGAGCGTCATCCCCAGGTAGATCCCGTACTGCCGGGCGAGTGCCGAGCCCCGGCGGACGAGCGCGTCTTCGTCGTCCTTCATCACGGGCGCGTTCGCCTCCCCCCAGAAGACGATCCGGGCGCCGGCCCGCGCTTCCCGCTCGCTCCGCGCGAGCAGATCGTCGTCGATCGCCGCCGCGCTCTTCCGGATCGTGGCGATCTCTTCCGGCGTGAGCGGACGGTGCCCGAAGAAACGGCCGACGACGCGGGGGTCCGGGTGGAGCGGCGTCCCCGCGCCCGAAAGCGAAGCAACCCTCACGGCCGGGCCGGAAGGAGGAAAGAGAGCCAGCCGCGCGCCGCCCAGCAGACACGCCGCGGCGATGGCCCCCGCGCACAGGCGGGCGGGGACCGGGACGCGCTTCCGGACCGGGAATTCCTCCCAGAGAACGTTTCCCGCGGCCGCGAACCACCCGATCAGGAACGTCACCCCTCCGAGCCCCGTCACGGAGAGGATCTGCAGCACCGGAAGGCTGCCGTACTGGGAATATGCGGCCGAGAACCAGCTCCCGAACGGCCCGAGGCCGACCACGAACTCGACGCCGACCCAGGCCGCGGGAAAGACCAGCGTGCGGGCAAACGCCGCCACGCGGCGGGCGAGCAGCCGGTCGGCGAGATACGGAAGGGCGAAGGCGAGCGCGTAGGTGCCCATCACGATCGCGTAGACGACGGGCGGAAAAGGCACCATCCCGCGGAACTGCACGGCGAGCGCGAGCATCTGGATGGCGGCGGTCAGAACGAATCCCGCCAACGGCCGTCGCCCGCGCGTGAACCGCAGCAGAAAGACGGGAGCGAGCCACGCCGCGAGCGGCACCGAATCGACCCCGTTGGCGAAAGGAAGAAGGACGAGAGCGGCCAACAGCGGAAGCCAACGGCGGATTCGCTCTTGCCGATCCGGAAGAGCGGCGCCACCGGGGGCCTCGCGGGACGGGAGGGATCGGTTCTCAGGCACGCTTCGCATGAGCCAGGCTCCTTTCGCGTTTCCGGGCGGGGCGGGGTTCGAGCGCTCCGCGCACCGCGCTCTCGATCACGTCGTGGATGAGACGGTCCTTCGACACCCAGGGGAACGAGGGCCTCTGGATGAGAAGCGAGGTGACGCCGTGTGTCGCCGCCCACAGGGCCTGCGTCCGGCTCTCGACATCCCGCGCCGTCGAATTCGGAAGACACTGCTTCACGAGCGACCGCGCGACTTCGAAAGCGTCGTGCGTGCGGTACGGTTTCCGCTCCGGCGTCCTGACGACGAAGGCGATCTGGTACTCGTGCGGATGCGCGAGCCCCCACTCCACGTAGAGCCGGAGCCCTTCGCGGATCCGGGCCGCGGGGTCGCGGCCGTCGTCCTTCCGGAGCCCGGCGATGACCCCGAAGAGATGGACGAAGCTCTCCTCGACGAGCGCGTCGAAGAGGTCTTCCTTGCTGGCGAAGTGCAGGTACAGCGCCGCGGGCGAGTAGCCGACGGCGAGCGCGAGCTTCCGCATCGAGAAGCCGTCGAAACCGTCGCGGACGAAGATCTCGCGCGCGGCGTCGAGAATCCCCGATCTCAGTTCCTCGCGATGGCGGGCCTTCTCGGCGGCGACTTTCATAACAGCGTTCACGTTACTGAACACCGTTCATAATGTCAAGCCCCTCTCGGCCCACCCGGCAATGGAGGCTCCGCCCCGCCCTCCGTCCGTCGCGCCCGTCGCCTCTCCCGCAGCAGGAGGAGCTCGTAAACGCCGAGCGCCGCGAGATAGACGACCGCGAGACCGACGCCGACTCCCCGGGGGGTCCATCGCGGGTGGTCGAGCGCGCGGCCGGTCGCGATCATCGAAATCGAAATCGTCAGGGTGACGAGGGCCTGATCGGCCGCGAAGACCCGTCCGCGCAGGCGATCGGGAACCTCCTGCTGCATCACGACGGTCGAAAACACCCACGGGACGGCCATGCCGATCCCGGAACCGACGAGGAGGAGAAACGCGAGCGGGAGCGCCCGGGCCAACGATGCGGCGGCCAGAAAGGTCGCCCCGAACAGGAAGCCCCAGGCGATCGTCCGGCGCGCGCCGGGCCCCGTCGCCGATCCCCACCGGCGGGCGACGATCGGCCCGATGCCCGTCCCGATTCCGCGCGCCGCGAAAAGGACCCCGATCCCCCCGGCCGCCGTCGTCCCCACCCGGAACACCCGGTCGCCCCAGATCGCAAGAAGCAGGCCGAACCCTCCCGAGAAACCGACGAGCCCCTTGACGCACAGGATCGGGAGGAGAGACGGCGTCCGCAGCGCGTCCCGGATTCCGGCGACGAATCCCCGTTCCGAGGGGTGGGAGTGGGACTCGATCGGCGGGATCACGGCCTTCAGCACGAAGATCGCCGACCAGAGGTAGCTCCCCGAATTGAGCAGGAACGCCGTCCTCTCGCCGAGGAGCGCCGTGATCAGGCCGCCGATCGCGGCGCCCGCGGCCAGCATCACCGACCAGGTCGTCGCGGTCAGCGCGTTGGCGCCGACGAGATCCTTCGGCCGCACCAGCCGCGGCGTGACGGCGTTGCGCGCCGGCTCGAAAAAAGCGGAGATCGACATCTGCACGAAGGTCGCGACGTACACGATCCAGATCCTCTCGGGCCGGTCCACGAAGAGGAACGCGAGGACGACGGCGGCGCGGCTCAGATCGGCCGCCACCATCACCATCTTGCGCGGCAGGTGGTCGACCACCCGCCCGGCGATCGGGCTGATCAGGAAGACGGGCACCATCTGAAGCACGTAGAAGATCCCGGCCGCGCTGCCCGAACCGGTCAGGCGGAGGAGGAGAGAGAGGACGGCGACCTGGTTGAACCAGTCCCCGAGCAGACTTCCGACCTGCCCGATCCAGACCCGGCGGAAATCCGGATTCTCGCGGAGCACCTCGGCATAGCCGAGCGACCGGGAAGACGCGGCGGCGGACATGAGCCGGTGATCTTACGACGGAGCGAGGGTGAATCGACCCGTATTGCTCGATGTATGGTCCGCGCCGCCCGGCATCCGGAAACACACGATTTCAGTTGCCGCAAGCTCGCATAACGGCGCGTATGGTCCGCGTTCGCCCCCACCGACTCGGACAAAAGGGCGATTTCAGTTGAATCTACCGACGAGGCGCGGCCAGACGCGAGCCAGACGGGCGCGAGGGGCCGGCCAGCGGCCGAGTCGTACCAAATCGCGTACAGCGAGCGCCGGTGGCCGGCCCCTCGCGCCCGTATCGCTCGATGTATGGTCCGCGCCCGCGGGCATCCGGAAATACACGATTTAAGTTGCCGCAATCGACGAGGCGCGGCCAGACGTGCTGGAAGGCGAGCTCGCTGGGACTGCCGGCGGCGAAGGCGTACCAAATCGCGTACGTCGAGCCGGCGGCAGGCCCGGCGAGCTCGCATAACCGCGCGTATGTCCGCGTCCGCCCCGCCCGACTCGGACGAAAGAGCGGTTTCAGTTGAACCCACGGACGAGGCGCGGCCAGACGCGAGCCAGACGGGCGCGAGGGGCCGGCCAGCGGCCGAGTCGTACCAATTCGCGTACGGCGAGCGCCGGTGGCCGGCCTCTCGCGCCCGTATCGCTCGATGGATGGTCCGCGCCAGCTATATTTTGACTTGTCCTCTGATCTCCACGACCCTCTCCACCGGCAGCGAAAAGAACGTCGTCGCGCTCCCCGAATTGTTCGACATCAGGGAGAACAGCCGTTCCCGCCAGAGCGCCATGCCGGGCCGGTCCGTGGAAGGAAGGATGGTTTCCTTGCCGAGGAAGAACATCGCGTTCGAGAGATCGATGCCGAGCCCGCCGACGCGCGCGAGCGTTCCGAGCAGGTCGAAATCCTCCATGAAGCCGAAATGCAGCACGACACGAAAGAAACCGTCCGGGTATCGATCGACCTGCAGGCGCTCCGCGTCGGGGACACGCGGGATCTCCTCGGTCAACACGGTCAGGAGCACGATCTGCTCCTGGAGGACCTGGTTGTAGCGAAAGTTGTTGAGGAGCGCGGGCGGAATCACGTCGGGAATCATCGACATGTACACGGCGGTCCCGGGGACGCGGATGGGTTTTTTGGTGCGAACGTCGCTCATGAACTGCTCGACGGTGCAGAGCCGCTTCTTCAGCTGGACGTTCAGCAGCCGCCGGCCGCGGCGCCAGGTCGTCATGAGGGTCACGACCAGGACGGCCACCACGAGCGGAAACCATCCTCCGTGCGTCACCTTCACGAGATTCGCGCCGAGAAACGCGAGGTCGAAGACGAGGAACACGATCGTGATCGCGAGCGCCGTTCCCATCTTCCACCGGAAACGTTCGCGGGCCACGAAATAGGCGAGCGTCGTCGTGATCACCATCGTCGTCGACACGGCGACACCGTACGCCGCCGCGAGGTTGTCGGAGCTCCGAAAACCGAGCACGAGGCCGATCGTGGCGAGCATCAGGATCCAGTTGAGCCCGGGGATGTAGATCTGGCCGATCTCTTCCGAGGAGGTATGCACGATGCGCACGCGCGGGAGATATCCGAGCTGGACGGCCTGCCGGGTGAGCGAGAAGGCGCCCGAGATGATCGCCTGGGACGCGATGATGGTCGCCATCGTGGCGAGGATCACGAGGGGGTAGAGCGCCCACGGCGGGGCGAGGAGATAGAAGGGGTTCACGACGGCCGAGGGCCTCTCGATCAGGAGCGCGCCCTGGCCCAGGTAGTTCAGCATCAACGAAACGCCGACGAGAGAGAACCAGTCGACCTGGATCGGCTTCTCGCCGAAATGCCCGAGGTCGGCGTACAGGGCTTCGCCCCCCGTCGCAACGAGAAAGATCGCCCCGAGGACGAGAAAGCCGTGGACCCGGTTTCGGTAGAAGAACGAAATCGCGTGGCCGGGATTGATCGCCGCGAGCACGGCCGGATGGCGAAGGATCCCGGAAACGCCAAGGATGGCGATCGTCACGAACCACACGAGCATCACGCTGCCGAACACGCGCCCGATCGAGGCGGTCCCCCGATGCTGAAACACGAACAGCCCCACGAGGAGCACGATCGTGATGGGCACCACCGCCGCTCCGAACACGGGGGTCGCGACGTGAATGCCCTCGACGGCCGAGAGAACCGAGATCGCCGGCGTGATGATGCCGTCGCCGTACAGGAGGGCGGCGCCGAAGACCCCGAGCGTGACGAGCCACCTCCGGACGCCCCGGCTGATCTTTCGCCCCCGAACGAGCCCCATGAGCGCGAGGATTCCTCCCTCTCCCCGGTTGTCCAGGCGCAGGACGTACACGTGGTACTTCACGGTCACGATCACGATCAACGACCAGAAGATGAGCGAAAGGATCCCGAGGACGTTGGCCGGAGTCGCGGGGATGGCGTGAAGTCCGGAAAAACAGACCTTCACCGCGTAGAGCGGACTCGTGCCGATGTCGCCGTAGACGACGCCGAGGGCCGTCAGGCACAGGACGAAGAGACGCTTTCCCGTCGGGCTCTCCCCGACCTGGCCGGCGGGGACGCCCCGCACCTTGGATTCGAGCTCCCGCGTTGGCACGTCGGGAGAGTACAGCAGGAAAGATGCCCGTTGGACCCCGCGACCGCGGCGCGCTACTCGACGACGAGGCCTCGAATCCCGATCGTCACGCGGGGGAACGCCGGATCGTCGGTCTCCACCGTGATCGTCCCGTTGAGCGGGCCGGGACGGAGGGCTTCGGGTCGCGGGATCGCATCGATCCGGAATGTCGCGCTTTCCCCTTCCCGGGGCTCGAAAGCAATGAACACCCCGGCCGCATCCGAACTCGCGCTCTTCACCCGGAACGGGCCTCCCCGGCGCGTGACGAATGCGATCTGCCGGAGGAGCGGAATTTCGTCGGGCTTCCGGAGGAGCTCCGAAAGCGAGACGCGCCCGAAGTCGATCGCGTCCGGATTGGCGTAGAGATCCGCTTTCACGAAGAGGTGAACCGGCAGCTCCAGCCTCGCCCGGCCGGGGTCGTCCGTGGCGAGCACGAGGGATTCCTCGTATCGGCCGGGCGGAACTCCCGGGGCCGCGCCGACGCGGATTCGATATTCCTTCCCCACCGCCACCGCGGCGATCGACACTTCGGATTTCGGACCGTGCGAGGCGAGGCGGACACCGACGGGACGACTGTCGTGGACCCGCAGCGTGAGCTCGGCCGCTTTCGGCTCTCCGGCGTAGGCGCTCAGGAATACCTCCGGGATCGGGTCGAATTCGAACGGACCCTCGATCGTCCCGGAAAGGAAGAGACGGACGTCGGAGCCCGCCGGCGCGTTCGTGATGACGTTGATTTCGCCGCGCACCTTCCCCTGCACCCGCGCCGTGTCCCACTCGACGGTGATCGGGAGCGTCGCGCGGGGCGGAACGCTCCGAGGAAAACGACAGGTCATCCCGGGCAGGGAGTTCTCGGTGTGGTCGATCGCGAGCGGGGCGTCCCCGTCGTTTTCGATCAGAAAGGCGTGGGTGATTTTCGTCCCCTGGGTCACGTTGCCGAAGTCGAACTCCGGCTCGCGCACGGCGAGACGCGGGACGGCCAGAAGGCCGAGGAGAAGCGCGGGAAGGGTTCGTGGGAGCTTCATGCGGCGAAAGCGGCGGGGGATCCTCCGGGGTCCCCCGCCTCCCATCGGCTCAGTGGAGATAGAACCGGAGCTGCGCGTTACGCAGGCCGTTGTTGTCGTACTGCCAGAGGAAATCCTGGAGACCGCCGGTGAAGAGCGCGGTCGTCTGGCAGACCACGCTGCCGCTGACGTCGTAGCAGCCGGTCAGCGTCGTGAGCGCCTGCGTGACGTTCTGGAACGTGGACTTTCCGCTCGTCCGTCGGAAAACATCGAGCGTGTTGTCGGTCGAGCAGACCTCCGTGCCGGTGTCGTCGAAGGCGCACGTGGTGATGATCGCCGAGCCGCCCGGTGTTCCGACGGCGCGCCCCCAGATCGAGTAGGAAGCCGAAGCCGTTCCCTCGGCGCAGGTGACGTCCGTCGTGACGTTGGTGTTGCATGGAAGCTGGAACACGGCGCCCGTCATGCCGCGCCCGATCTGCGCGCCCTGACAGTTGTAGGCCGCGTCGAAGCCGTTACCGTCGCAGACCTGGAACGGTCCGGGCGTGAGCCAGATGCTCGTCGTGGCTTTTTCGTCCTTGCTCCCGAGGCCGACGAAGATGGTGTGGCGATCGGAGCCCGTCATCGGCGCGGTCTTGCCCTTGTCCACGCCGATGATGTTCAGGTTGTAATGCGCGCCGCTCGGGGCGCCGTTGCCGCCGGCCGCCGACACCCAGGAAGCGGAAGCGAGCAGAAGAACGGCTCCCGCCATTCGGTTGATGAGTCTCTTCATTTCGATTTGGTGGATCCGGATTTGTTGCTAATGGGGCCTGTTCGGCGACCCGGTTCCACGCCCTCGTGAGAATTGTCGCCGGACACGCTCAATTAAGAACGCCTGTGCGAAAAACGCGTGTGAGTTCTTTCCTTCGCCTCCTTTCGATAAGACCGGATTCACCGTAGCACCCGCCTCCGCCGATGACAACACGAAAGTCTGGACCGCGAGGATGGAAATATGGAGGGGTACGATTCGAACGGAAGGACGCAGCGGGTCTCAATCTCGCTCGCTTTCCGGCGTTTCCCCCGAAGTGGTTCTAGGGAAGCATCCCCCCGGGTGGAATGTTCTTGGAGGAAGCCGAATTTCACCGCACCTCAAGGGATTGCTCTTCCCGGGTGCGTAACGATTCTCCGTCCCGATTTCGGTCTTTCCCAGGACAGGGTTTGGGGGAAGCATCCCCCAGATCAGATGTTCGTCCCGAAAACCGACGTGTTTGGCGGAAGCGCATGGGAATCGAACCCACCAATCCCGGCTGAGCCGCGATTCAAGACGGATTTGAAGTCCGCGGAAGCCACCAGACTTCTTGCGCTTCCAGCGCCGATCGAGTCTATCTCAGCGGGGAATCTCGTAGGGGGCGAGCGGATCGAGTCGGCGGCGGGAGCCGGAAAGGAGCAGCACGAGCGCGTCCCCCTCGTCCTTTTCGGAAAGCACGTGCGTGTCCGCCCGGGCGCGGGCGATGTCCCGCGACTTCTCGTACGGAATGCGCACCGCCATCTCCTGCTCGTCGGGCGAGTGTCGGGCCTCGATTTCCGCGAGCAGCTCCTCCATCCCTTCCCCCGTCTTCGCCGAGATCCGGAGACCGGGATGGCGCCGCGAGGCGCGGTCGGCCTTCGTGTATACCGGCAGAATCTTCTCCGGGTCGACCTGCAATTCCGCGAACGTCTCTTCCGCGATCCTCTTCTCCTCGTCGGCGAACTCGGAAGATCCGTCGATCGCGTGGAGGACGAGGTCCGCGTCGCGAATTTCGGCAAGCGTCGAGCGGAAGGACGCGACGAGGCCCGGCGGAAGCTTCCGGATGAGGCCCACGGTGTCCACGACCAGCATGTCCGTCCCCCGGATCTTTCCGATCCGCGCGTCGAGCGTGGCGAAGAGACGGTCCGCCGCGAGCGCCGAGTCCTCGGTGAGACGGTTGAAGAGCGTGGTCTTTCCGGCGTTGGTGTATCCGGCGATCGCGACCTGGAAAGAATCGCGCCGCCCGCGCTTCTGCACCCGCCGGGACGTCTCGATCTTCGCGAGATCCTTCTTGAGCAGGGAAATCCGGTGGCGGATCTTCCGCCGGTCGAGCTCCAGCTGCTGCTCGCCCGCTCCCCTCCCCCCGATGCCGCCCCCGAGCCGCGACAGGCCCTTGTACTTGCCCGTCAGTCGCGGGAGGAGATACTCGTAGCTCGCGAGCTCCACCTGGGTGCGCGCCTCGCGCGTGCGGGCGTGGCGGTTGAAGATCTCGAGGATCAATCCCGCGCGGTCGGTCACGCGCGGCAGTGTCTTCTCGAGATTCCGGACCTGGCCCGGCGAAAGATCGTCGTCGAAGATCACGAGATCGGCGTGGAGGGCGCCGGCCGCCGCGCCGATCTGCTCGACCGCGCCCGAGCCGATGAAAGTCGCCGGGTCGATCGAAGAGCGTTCGCGCACTTCGCGCCCGACGACTTCGGCGCCCGAGGTGTCGGCCAGCCGTTC
>Ga0207680_10001781_pt1 | contig 10163 bp, 7 predicted proteins | sample KBSS23metaG_FD_184321 | JGI IMG/M metagenome (GOLD analysis project Ga0207680, IMG submission 184321) | Switchgrass rhizosphere microbial communities from Kellogg Biological Station, Michigan, USA - KBS S2-3 metaG (SPAdes) (version 2) | ecosystem: Host-associated > Plants > Roots > Rhizosphere >... | reverse complement strand
GTGAAGCGCCGGATTGTACCGAAGCGTGCCTGCTCGTGCTGGTGAAAACCCTAATACGGCCCGCTCGCGCGCGGGCGTTTATTTTTTTGAAAGGCTGGACGGCGCACGACTCTTGCATGCGATCCGTCCGATGTGAACGGATCTTTTAAATACCGGCCGGTGCATGCCGATTCGTTTCGCTTTGCGCCGTTGCCGGGGTGCAACGGGAAGTGTCGGGAAAGCGCCGCGTTGCGCCCCCGGCCGCCAGCCGCTATGGTCTGATCTTCATCCCACTCCTACGGACTCACATGACCCACCGCTGGCGATTCGTTCTGGCTGCAATCCTTGCCGTGCTCCAGGGCACGGCGCACGCGCAAAGCAGCGACAGCGGGCCGATCGCGACCGCGGGCGGATCGCTGCAGTTCGTGCGCGAGGGCGCCGCGTATGTCGCGCAGATCGATGAGCGCGCGTTCGACCGGCTCAACGCGTCCCGCCTGCAGCATTTCGACGACCTCTCGGGGCCGCGGGAAACCGTGGCGCGGATGCTGGTCGAGTCGAACGATGGCGTCGTGCTCTACGACTTTCGCAGGAATCCGCCTGCGCTCGAGCGCATCGGGCGGCGTCTCAAGCTCGTCGGCGTCTACTGGCAGAGCGACGAAGTGGTACTGAAAAGCACCGAGGGCTGGTACAAATATCAGCGCGGGACGCTGACGAAGCTGAAGTCGTCGAAGACGATCTATCACTGACGCACACCCCTGCTCACGTCCTTACGCCGAACACCCGCTCGCCCGCGACGACATAGATCGCCTCGCCTCGCGCGCGCTCGTTCACCTCGAATCCGCCGGTGAAGCCGCCGAACGCGGGCAGCACCCCGGCGCGCGCGCCGAAGCGAAAGCACGGCAGGCGCGCCCGGTCGAGGCGCGTCGCGACGCGATAGACCGGATGCTCATGCCCGGCGAGCGCGTAGGCGCCGTCGACCGTGCGCGGGTGATGGCAGAGCGCCCACGGCCCCATCGCGAACGGCTCCTTCACGATCTCGACGCCGAACGCATCCGGCAACGCGCCCGCGTGCCGGTCGTGGTTCCCTTCGACCAGCACGAGCCGCAACGCCCGATGCCGCGCACGCCACGCCGACAGGGCGTCGAGCGTCTCCTGCGCGTGAGACTCGCGGGCATGCAGCAGATCGCCGAGAAACACGATCGACGCCGGCCGGTGCGTTTTCACGAGCGCATCGAGCCGCGCGAGACTCTCGCCCGTCGTGCCGGCGGGCACCGGAATGCCGCGCGCGCGGAACACGGCGTCCTTGCCGAAATGCGCATCGGCGATGAAGAGCGCGCAGAGCTGCGGATCGAACGCCGCGCGCCCGGCCGAAAGCAGCAGCGCGTGGCCGGCGACATCGACGGTGAGCGTACCGGCCGTCATGTCCGCGCCGCCTTTTCGAGGTCGGCGAGCATCCGCTCGACGCGGTCCGAGAGCTTCTCGGTGCTGACCTTTTCCCGCAGCCGCGCGACGATCAGCGGGAACGCGAAGGGCGTCGGCTTCTTCGGGTGCGTGAGCGCGAGGCGGCTCGCGCTCATCCGCCGAAGCGCGGCGCGCATGCGTTCGAGTTCGAGTTCCTGCAGCATGACTTCCTGTTCGGCCTGCGCGAGCAGCAGATTGCCGCTGTCGTGCTTGCGAAAGACTTCGTAGAAGAGCCCGCTCGACGCCTGCAACTGGCGCGCGCTTTTCTGCTGCCCCGGATGCCCCTGGAAGACGAGCCCCGAGACCCGCGCGATCTCGCGAAACCGGCGCGCGGCGAGTTCCGACGCGTTGAGGCTCGCGAGGATGTCGTGCTCCAGACGCTCTGCGGAGAAAAGCCCGTCTTCGATCAGCGTTTCCCAGTCGAAGGGCCGCGCCGACAGCAGCTCGAAGCCATAGTCGTTCATCGAGATGGAGAACGTGCCCGGCTGTTCGCGCGCCGCGCGCCAGCCGATCAGCGAGCCGAGGCCGATATGCGCCGTGCGTCCCGCGAACGGATAGCAGAAGAAGTGATGGCCTTCGCGCGAGCGGATCGACTCGGCGAGCAGCATGCCCGGCGCGGGCAGCGCGGACCATTGCGCCTGCAATTCGAGGAGCGGCCGCACGGCACGCATTTCCGGCTCGTCGTAGATGCCGTCGTTCGCCCGCGCGAGCATCGCAAGCGTGGCATCCGCGAGTTCCGACGAGAGCGGCATGCGGCTGCCCGCCCATTGCGGCATCGCCCCGCGCGACGAACTCGCGCGCTTCACGTAGGCGGTCATGTCGCGCACTCGCACGAGTTCCAGCGCGCGGCCGCCGAACGTGAAGACGTCACCGGGTTTCAGGCGCGAGATGAACGATTCCTCCATCGCGCCGATGCGCCCGCCCGTCATGTAGGCCACGTTGATGGTCGCGTTCGCGACGATCGTGCCGACGTTGTTCCGGTGGCGTCGTGCCAGATCCTCGCGCGGCACGCGGTAGACGCCGTCGTCGCCGCGCAGCACGCGGTGGTAGTCCGGATACGCCGCAAGCGATGTGCCGCCGCGCTCCACGAACGCGAGCGCCCAGTCGAATTCCTGCTGCGTCAGGTCGCGGTACGCGCGAGTCGTGCGCACTTCGTCGAAGAGTTCGGGCGCCGTGAAGCCGCCGCCGATCGCGATCGTCACGAGGTGCTGCACGAGCACGTCGAGCGGCTTCCCGGGCATCTCGCGGCCCTCGATGCGGTTCTCCCCGACCGCGCACCGCGCCGCCGACGCTTCGACGAGTTCGAGCGCGTGCGTCGGCACGAGCGTCACGCGCGAGGCCCGTCCGGGCGCGTGGCCCGAGCGTCCGGCGCGCTGCATGAGGCGCGCGACGCCCTTGGGCGAGCCGATCTGGAAGACGCGCTCGACCGGCAGGAAATCGACGCCGAGATCGAGGCTCGACGTGCACACCACGGCTTTCAGCTGGCCGTTCTTCAGGCCGAGCTCGACCCATTCGCGCACTTCCTGGTCGAGCGAGCCGTGATGCAGCGCGATCAGTCCGGCCCAGTCGGGGCGCAGTTCGAGCAGCGCGCGATACCAGATCTCCGACTGCGAGCGCGTGTTCGTGAAGACGAGCGAGCTGCCCGCGCGCGCGATCTCGTCCGCGACCGGCCCGACCTGCCGCACGCCGAGATGCCCGCCCCACGGAAAGCGTTCGATGGTGTCGGGAATCAGCGTGTCGATGATCAGCGTTTTCGGCTGCACGCCGCGCACGGTCACGCGCCGCGTGCGCACGGGTGCGAGCAGGGCATCGTGGGCGAGCGGCAGGTTGCCGAGCGTGGCGGAGAGGCCCCACACCTGCACGCCGGGGCGCCGGTGCGCTAGGCGGGCGAGGCGTGCGAGGTGCGCAATTGCGAGCTGCGTCTGCGTGCCGCGCTTGTTGCCGAGCAGCTCGTGCCATTCGTCGACGACGACGAGCCGCACATGGGCCAGCTCCTCGCCCGCATTGGCGCGCGTGAGCATCAGCGTGAGGCTCTCCGGCGTCGTGACGAGCGCCGACGGCATGCGGCGGTTCTGGCGCGCCCGTTCGGCCGACTGCGTGTCGCCGGTGCGCAGGCCGACGGTCCACGGCACGGCGAGCGCCGTCACGCTGTCCTGCAGTGCGCGGGCGGTGTCGGCGGCGAGGGCGCGCATCGGCGTGATCCAGAGCACCGTCAGCGGCGCGGGCAGCGTGCGCGGCTTCGAGCCGGCAAACGCCGCGAGCGCGCCGAGCCATACGGCCCACGTCTTGCCGGCGCCGGTCGTCGCGTGGAGAAGGCCGCTCGCACCGTCCCCGATCTCGCGCCAGACTTCGCGCTGGAAGTCGAACGGTTCCCAGCCACGTTCGGCGAACCAGTGCGCCACGCGCTCGTCGAACGGCCTGGCCGCCTGTGCCGCGTCCACGGCGAACGGCGCGGGCCGGAAGCGTTCGGCGGCGGCGTCGGCCTTCGCCTGCGCCGCGCGTGTCTTCGGCACGCGGCGCGGGCGTGGGGAGGGGCGCTTCGCGTCATCCGGCGCGTTCATGACGCCGCCCCGTCGAGAAAGCCCTTCAGCATGTCGAGCGTGTCGGCGTCTTCGATCGACTTGTCGGTGCGCCAGCGCAGCATGCGCGGAAAGCGCACCGCGATGCCCGACTTGTGGCGCGGGCTCGCCTGAATGCCTTCGAAGCCGATTTCGAAGACGAGCGTCGGCGTGACGCTGCGCACCGGCCCGAATTTCTCGACGGTCGTCTTGCGCACGATCGCATCGACCTGGCGCATTTCCTCGTCGGTCAGGCCCGAGTAGGCCTTCGCGAACGGCACCAGCGTGCGCACGCCGTCCGCCTCGTCCCAGACGGCGAACGTGAAGTCGGTGTAGAGGCTCGCGCGCCGGCCGTGGCCGCGCTGCGCGTAGAGCAGCACGGCGTCGACGGCGTACGGGTCGATCTTCCACTTCCACCAGGTGCCCGACGCCTTCGTGCGCCCGACGCCGTACATCGACTGCCGCTCCTTCAGCATCAGGCCTTCGACGCCGCGCGCCCGGCTTTCCTCGCGCAGCGCCGCGAGCGCGCCCCAGCTGTTCGCCTCGACGAGCGGCGACACCCGCAGCAGATCGGCGGCTAGCGTCTCGCCGAGGCCCGCGGCGAGCGCATCGAGCTTCGCGCGGCGGTGCGCGAGCGGCGTCGTGCGCAGATCGTCGCCGTCGGCTTCGAGCAGGTCGTAGGCGAGATACGCCGCGGGCGAGTCCGCGAGCACCTTCTTCGTCAGCGACTTGCGCGTGATGCGCGGCTGCAGCCGCGCGAACGGCAGCGGCGCGTCTGCGCCGGGTTCCCAGGCGAGAATCTCGCCGTCGATCACGGTTCCGTCCGCGAGCGCCGCGCCGAGCGACGCGAGTTCGGGAAAGCGCTCGGTGATCAGGTCCTCGCCGCGCGACCACAGCCACACGCGGCCGCCGCGCTTCACCAGTTGCGCGCGAATGCCGTCCCACTTCCATTCGGCGAGCCAGTCGGCGGGCTCGCCGAGCGTCGCCGGGCCGGCCTGCAGCGGATGCGCCAGAAAGAACGGATAGGGCAGGCCGAGATCGCTTTCGTGCGGCGTGCCGGTGTCTTCGCCTGCGCTCTCGGGCGCGATCAGCCGCAGATAGCGCGCGGCGCTCGGCGGCTGGCGCGAATCGGTCCAGCCGACCATGCGCTGCGCGATGCGCTTGTGATCGACGCCCGCCACGTCCGCGAGCGCGCGCACGACCAGCTGCCGCGCCACGCCGACGCGAAATCCGCCGCCGATCAGCTTGGTGAGGAGAAAGCGCTCGCTCCAGTTCAGTTCGTCCCAGTAGCCCGTCAGGCGCTCGCGCAGCTCGGACGGGCTCGCGCCGCGCAGCGTCAGCACGCGTTCCTCGATCCACTGCGCGAGCCCGAGTTCGGACTCGCGCGCGGCGGGCGGCAGGATGTGCGCGATGGTCTCGGCGAGATCGCCGACCGCCTGATACGACTCGTCGAAAAGCCATTCCGGCAGCCCCGCGCGCTCGCGGGCGAGTTCGGTGAGCGTGCGGGTCGGGACCGACTGGCGCGGCTTGCCGCCCGCGAGAAAGTACGACGCCCACGCCGCGTCCTCGGGTGCCGCCGCCGAGAAATACGCGCTCAGCGCTTCGAGCTTGTCCTTCGTCGACGTGGTGGCGTCGAGTGCGGCGTAGAGCGCGGCGAAGCGTTTCATCGTGTGTTGTCTCCGCTTCCGTCCTCGCTTGCCGCGGCGGAGTCCGGCGCCGTGTCGGCTTCGATCGCGTCGTCGCCGTATTCGGTCGCGAACGCGCCCGCTTCGAGCCCCTGTTCGCGCAGCCACCGCACCATCGGCTCGATCTGCCCGTGCGTGACGATCACGCGCTCCGCGCCCGTCGCGCCGATCGCGCTTTGCAGGCCTGGCCAGTCGGCGTGGTCCGACAGCACGAAGCCGCGATCGAGCCCGCGGCGGCGGCGCGTGCCGCGCAGCCGCATCCAGCCGGAGGCGAAGGCGTCGCTGTAGTCGCCGAAGCGGCGCATCCACGCACTGCCCTGCGCGGACGGCGGCGCGACGATCAGCGCGCCGTTGAACGCCGCCTTGTCGCGGGCCGCGACCTCCGAGACGAGGCGCGCCGGCGGCAGCGCCACGCCCGCCTGCATGTACGCGCGATTGATCGGCTCGACCGCGCCGTGGCAGAAGATCGGCCCGATCGCAGGATCGACGCCCGCGAGAATGCGCTGCGCTTTGCCGAAGCTGTAGCAGAAGAGCACCGAGGCGCGCCCCTGCGACGCGTTATGCCGCCACCACGAATCGATGCCGTCGAATACCCCTTGCGACGGCTCCCACCGGTAGATCGGCAGGCCGAAGGTCGATTCGGTGATGAACGTGTCGCACCGCACGTGCTCGAACGGCGCGCAGGTCGGGTCCGGCTCGATCTTGTAGTCGCCGGATGCGACCCACACGCGCCCTCCGTGTTCGACACGCACCTGCGCCGAGCCGAGCACGTGCCCCGCCGGATGCAGCGACACCGTGACGCCGTTGATGACGATGCGCTCGCCGTAAGCTGCGCCCTGCAGGTCGATGCCCGGCAGCCGCGAGCGCAGCACGCCCACGCCGGGCTCGGCCGCGAGATAGTGCCGATGCCCGGAGCGCGCGTGATCGGCGTGCGCATGCGTGATGACGGCCCGCTCAACGGGGCGCCAGGGATCGATATGGAAGTCGCCCGCGGGGCAGTAAAGGCCTTCCGGACGCGCGACGATCAGGTCAGGGCGAGCGTTCAACCTGTCTCCGGTAGTGGGTCCGATGGTCGTTCGAAAGATGTCGTTTGATTCACGCAACACAGCACGAGCCGTGCCCGTCATGACGCTTTCACGAACGGCCGGTAGGGTGTAAAAGTTTGTATCGTGAAACGTGCGCATCGAGCGTGCGTAGCTGGCTCCGAGCACTATGCCGAACAACGGTTCGATGGTCGCACCACCCGCTGCCGAGACGGTCTGGATCGTACGGCTGCAAAGTCACCCCTACTTCGATTTCGTGCGCCTGAAGCGCGTTTTCAGCGAATGCGGTTCGCGTCATCAGGTCGTGCTCGTCGACGTGCGCAAGCTTCTCATGTGCGCCGATCGCGACGACACCGATTACGTGCTCAAGGCCGTGAGCGACTGGCATGCGGGCAAGGTGAAAGGCATTCGCGAGTTTCTGGACCCGGACAATCCGCGCGTGCCGGAAATGCCGTATGTGACGATCAGCGTGCGGCGCACGCCCGGGCTGCTCGGCCTGCTCGGCATGAGCCGCGAGGGCGTGGTGGCGTTTCGCAACGGGCAGCATCGCGCGCGCTATCTGGCGCACGCGGGTGCGTTGTGCATGCCGGTGGAAGTGCACGAGCGCGAAGCGCAGCTGTTGCGCGAGATGTGCGCGGCCCCGGACGCGAACGCGCCCGAGTACGGCGAGGAAGACTAGGGCGCGTCCGGACCGTGGCGGCGGCTCATGCCGAAGCCCGCCACGATGCCGCACACCGAACGCACAACACCGGCCGTCGTGCCGTCCTGCCGTGCGGCCCGAACCGGGGCGGCACGGCCTGCTCGCGGCGTCGTCAGTTGGCCCTTGCGTGCGCGGGCGTGCCCGGCGTCACGACCGGTATGAAGCCCGGCAGGCGCGTGAGGATCATGTCGGGGCGCTCCGCGCCGCCCGTCACCTGCTGGCCGAGCCGCTCGAGCGTGTAGTCGATGAAGAAGCGCGTCTTCGCGGGCAGATACTGGCGCCCCGGATAGACAATCGACACCTTCATTTCGGGGTCGTCGATCGAATGGTCGGGCAGCACGCGCACCAGCGCGCCGGATTCGAGGTCGGCGGAAACGAGCCCTTCGGGCAGGATCGAGAAGCCCATGCCGGCAAGTGTCGCGAGCCGCACCATCAGCGCGCTGTTGACCGTGTAGACGGGCGCGAGCGTGATCTGGTCGGCGCTGCCGTGGGAATGGCGAAAATGCCAGGTGCAGCTGCGCATCTCGCTCGGCAGCCCGACCGAGGGATAGCCCGGCAGGTCGAGCGGCGTCTTCGGCGTGCCGTGCTCGGCGAGATAGGCGGGGGTCGCCACGGGAATCAGCGCATTGGTCGCGACGGGCCGCTCGACGAGCGCCGTGCTCGACACCATGAACGCCGTGACGATGCCGACGTCGTAGCCGTCCTCCACCAGGTCGACGTGCCGCTCCGCGAGCGTGAGCCGCACGTTCACCTTCGGGTAGAGCCTGCGGAAGCCGTCGATGAGCGGCGTGAGCGTGAGCAGCGACAGCGAGCTCGATGCGACGACGCGCAGCGTGCCGCTCGGCTCGCCTTCGGTATGCGCGAGGGCCGATTCGAGATTATCGAGTTCTTCGAGCAGCGCGCGGCAGCCTTCCAGATAGCGCGTGCCGGCTTCGGTGAGGGAAAGATTGCGGGTGGTTCGATTGATCAGTCGGGTGCGCAGGTGCGCTTCGAGCATGGCGATCGATCTCGTCACGAGTGCGTTCGAAACATCCAGCTGCTGTGCGGCGCGGCGGAAGCTCTCAGTTTCCGCCACACGCACGAATACGCGCATTGCATGTATCTGGTTCATCGTCGTGTCCCTCGTTGATGTGCCGCTAGATCGATGCATTACACGCTGTGTATACATCGGATTTTTGAGACCGTCGGTAAAATAATATTGACACTCGGTGAGAATTACAATATTTAAATGATGGACGGCATTACCCTATGGTTATTGTCACAATTGAGCCATAGTGCGCGGTCCGCGCGGGTAAGGGTTTTCGCGCACCTTCCTTATTGGTGGAGGCATGGCGACAAGCGTGATGTATGCGTTTGGCTCGCGGCCGACCAGGCGGGGCAATGAACGGCGAAGCGAATACTGGCAAGGCTTTGAAGGCATGCTTTCCGCTGGTGCGTCAATTCGGCAGCCGCATAATTATTAATCGGTTCATTGAGGTGCACGCGCGGACTCGCAAATAATGGCGGAGAGCGCCAAGTTTGACTTTTTCAAGGTGATTTTATTTATCGTTTTTCGGGCATTCATATTGGTTTCATTTTTATCCGGCTATCGGCAACCCGGATGATTGCGAGAGCGAGTCGCCACTAACAACGAGACAAAATAACTCATGCTTTGGCACTTGTTGGCGGCACAGCCCGAAATCGCATTGTTTGCGAGTCTCGCCATCGGCTTTTTCGTGGGGTCGTTCAAGCTCGGCCCGATTCAGCTGGGCGGCGTCTGCGGCACGCTGATCGTCGCGCTGATCCTCGGGCAAAGCGGCGCGCGCATTTCCCCAGACCTGAAAAACATCGCGTTCGCGCTCTTCATCTTTGCGCTCGGCTTCACCGGCGGGCCGCAATTCTTCGCCAACATCGGCCGCGGCTGGCGCTACGGCGTGCTCTCGATCGTGGAGATCGTCGTCGTGATCGCGCTCGTGCTCGGCGCCGTCGCCCTGTTGAAGCTCGACCAGGGCACGGCGGCGGGGCTTCTCGCCGGGGCGGCGACGGAGTCGGCGGTGGTCGGCACCGCGTCCGAGGCGATCGGACGGCTCGGCCTGCCGGCCGCAGAAACCGCGCGGCTGCAGGCGAACATCGTGACGGCCTACAGCGTCAGCTACCTGTTCGGCCTCGTCACCATCGTGCTCTTCACGACCCAGTTCGCGCCGCTCCTGCTGCGCGTGAACCTGCGCGATGAGGCCGAGCGCCTCTGGCGCTCGCTCGGCGGCGACGGTGCGCTCACCGAAGGACAGAGCCTCGCGGCGCCGCCGCTCGTCGGGCGCGAACTGCGGGTGACGCGCGGGGCGGGGCAGACGATCGGCGAGCTCGAAGCGCGCTACGGCCACAACGTGAGCGTGCAGCGCGTCACGCGCGCACGCTCGGTGATCAAGGCGCAGCCCGCGGTGGTGCTGAAGGAGGGCGACCGCGTGCTGATCGGCGGGCGGCGCGAGGCGGTCGTCGCGGCGATTCCCGACATCGGCGATGAAATGTTCGCCGCCGACGGCACCGACGTCTACGCCGACAGGCTCGACGTCATGCTCACGCATCGCGGCGTGCACGGCCTGACGGTCGCCGAGGTGCGCGCCCGCGCGGCGCCCGCCGAGGCGCGCGGCGTGTTCATCGCCGCCGTCACGCGGCTCGACAGCACGATTCCCGCGCTGCCCGAAACGGAGCTGCACCGCGGCGACGTGCTGACGCTCGTCGGCGCAAGGGACGACGTCGC
>Ga0207680_10001774_pt1 | contig 10183 bp, 10 predicted proteins | sample KBSS23metaG_FD_184321 | JGI IMG/M metagenome (GOLD analysis project Ga0207680, IMG submission 184321) | Switchgrass rhizosphere microbial communities from Kellogg Biological Station, Michigan, USA - KBS S2-3 metaG (SPAdes) (version 2) | ecosystem: Host-associated > Plants > Roots > Rhizosphere... | reverse complement strand
TGAGTTGCCACCACCTCCTTCCTCTGACTCTGAACGTCGCAAGGCAATGAGCAGGGGGAGGGGACGGGGGTGGGGGTTACGAAATCGAGACGAGTCCCTGATCCATTTCCAACAGATCACAGATCACAACTCACTGATCACCCTTCCAAAGACTTTTTCAAATGCACGGACTAATGCCGGCTTCACTTCATCCACCGTCACATCTCTTCCCAATTCCGCCGTCAGACTCGTCACCCCATAACCCAAGATCCCGCACGGAACAAACGTGTCGAACACATCTAAATCGTTATCGCAATTCAACGCGATCCCGTGCATCGAAACCCAACGCTTCACCTTGATACCAATCGCGCAAATCTTTTTCCCATTCACCCACACCCCCGTGTGCGGTGCAAATCGATATCCTTCCAAGCCGTAATCTTCGAGGAGAAGAATCACCACCTCTTCTAAATCGCGCAACCACTTGTGCAAATCTTTCCCATGACGATTGAGATCGAAGATCGGATACGCAACCAGTTGATTCGGTCCGTGATACGTAACATCACCTCCGCGATCCGTCTTCGCGACATCGATCCCCATCGCGCGATATTCGTCCTCCGTGCGAAGAAGATTTTCCGGATGAAAATTCGCACCGAGAGTAAGGATCGGATCGTGCTCGACGAGGAGCACGGTATCCGGCCCACCACCGAGAACTTCCTCTAGCACCTGCTTCTGAATCTCCAACGCCGCCGGGTAGGACATGCGACGAAGATCGCGCACCACCTGATCGCCTGCATTCGAATTCGGTGCCTCCACCGTTGAATTCTACGCTCGCATGGGGAGGGCCACGCTCCGTCGTGCCCACCCACCACAATCTAGTTCTCAAGCCCAGAGCTCGCATGGGGAGGGGCACGCTCCGTCGTGCCCACCCGCCACCATCTAGTTCTCCAGCCCAGAGCTCGCATGGGGAGGAACACGCTCCGTCGTGCCCACCTAGTTATCAAGCCGAGAGCCCAAAGCCACAAGCCGCTCCGGCCGTACAATGAAAGCGAGTTGGCCGGGTGGCGGCTCTCCGGCTTGCCGGAGGGAGGAAAGTCCGGACTTCACAGGGCACGGCGCCTGACGAGCGCAAGCAAGTCAGGGCGGGGCGACCCGACGGAAAGTGCAACAGAAACATACAGCCAAGGGAGGGCTTTAGGCTTTAGGCTTCCGGCTTCAGGCTTGAGGATTCCACGTCCCCAAGCCCCAAGCCTCGAGCCTCGAGCCTTCCCCGGCAATGGTGAAATGGTGAGGTAAGAGCTCACCGACGGTCCGGGTAACCGGCCGTCGTGCAAACCCCGCTGGAAGCAAGGCCAAATAGGGAGAGGATGATGTTGCCCGCGGACTCTCCGGGTTGGCCGCATAGATAAATCGCCACACAAATACAGAATCCGGCTTACAGGCCAACTCAATTTCCCTCCGTCTTGACAACTTCCCTCCCTTGTTGAGGGATCGAAATCCCGGATAGATCCGCAGGATCGTATCGGGAAGGGAGGGTTAGGGTGGGTGAACTTCTGGCTCCTAACTCTAACTAAGAGCGCTTCAAACTAGCAAATGGCCCGCTCATTCGGTGAGCTATAGCTCATGAAGTGGATGCCTCAGGACCCGCAAACCATAGAGTCGTAGAAGCGTCTGCTCGAGGTCCAGAGGCTAAAACTCTGAATAAATATCATAACCGGGTTCGATCGTGTATTCCACCGTCACAAAGCGCCCGTGATCCCAAGTGGCCACGTGCCCATCACCAGCAATCATCACGCCTGTCTTCATGTCGACCATAAATCGCGACGCCCCCAATTGTTCGGCATACATGGTATTTGGAAACGTGCCCTCTATGAATGCAACATCTTTTCCGAACACGTGAGCAAAACCGCGCAGCTTGTAAGTGATGGTGGGAGGACTGCCCTTGATGTTCGTTTTCGACGTCCACGTGTCTCCGATCTTCACGCGTTTGCCTGGTAGTGTCACGTTTGCACCCGTTCTTCCTGGCAACGTTTGTCCTAGCATCTTGGCTTGAACATTTTCACCGCGTTCGTTTTGCACGAACGTCATTTCCGCGCCATCGATCTTGCTGAGATCGTCGTGATCGCCCTGCATCACTCCAAACGCCTTCGCCTTGCCAAGCGAGAATGTAGTGTTCCAATAGAAGTTTTTGCCATCGACTTTCTTGAGCGTCTGATCGTAATACATCGTCCAAGATTTCTGACCCTTTTCCTTGACCGCCTTAATCGTCATCGTCATGACGTAAGAATAGGAATCACCGACCACACCGCGCAGTCGCAAATCCGCGCTCTTGATGTGTAGCTTCTGCGAACCCAACGAGAGAAGCAAAGCGCAAATGAAAGCCGGACTCATGCACTCATTGTACGAAACCACGGAATGGCTCTAATCTCTGGAAGTCTCTGTCAATCACTGTGACGTAGCCTGCCCTGAGCGAGTCCCCGAGCCGAAGGGCGCCTCTGCGGCGAGCAGCCTCCCTCACAAGCGACGCCTAACAATAAAGCACAGCAACCCCATCACATCGCAGTTCCTCTGTGAATCTCTGTGACGTAGCTTGCCCTGAGCGAGTCCCCGAGTCGAAGGGAGCCTCTGTGATTGAGCAGCCTTACAAGCCAAGCCCAACATCCAGCACGGCAACTTACTAATCCCCCAACGCGCGACCCAAATTCCCCAAAATCATCATCCACCCTTCCTTCGACTTCTCAGCCCACTCTGGAAGAACACCCTCGTGCGTCAGTGTCAAATCGCATCCCGATTCCGTCGCCACGATCTCGATACTCACGCGCGTCGAGTCCGGTGAATACCGAGGCACTCCAAAAGTAAAAACTAATCGACGAGGCCGATCGACGACTTCATATTCGCCCACGTGATCCGTCTCACCTTGCTCATCGCGCCGCGTGATCGTAAACTTTCCGCCCGCTCGCGCATCGATCTCACATCGAATGATTTCTCCAGTCGCAGTCGCGAATAAAAACTTGCGTGCGGTTTCAGGATTGATCCATGCATCGAAGACGCGCTCTGCCGATGCGCCAAATGATTTATTCAATGTCAAAGACTTCTTTTCTACATTCATAAGGGTTGCGACTCCAAGCGCCAATGCTGGCTACCAATTGCGGAACCCCTCTCCTTCTGAGTCGCTTCCGCCCAATGGATGTGACGCCGACCGATTTGTAAAAGCGACGAGGAGGGGGAGGGGAATGGGGTGGGGGTCAAAGCTCACTCCAAGGTTGGTCCTTCTTCTAAAAGGATCTCTTCGAGTCGATCCAACCTAGTGGTCCAAAGCGCCCGTTGCGTGTCCACCCACACCGACGCCTGATCTAGCGACCCGGGATTAAAGGACAGCAGATGCTCGCGGCCAACTCGGCGACGACGCACCAGGTTCGCCCGCTCCAAAACGCCGATGTGCTTAGACACCGCCGCGAGCGACATGGCAAACGGTTTTGCCAATTCCGTCACCCTCGCCTCCCCCTCCACCACGCGTCTCAAAATCGCCCGCCGCGTGGGGTCTGCGAGCGCGACTAGGGTGGAATTCAGGTTCAAATCAGCGGTCAACTCCATAACATTCAACCTAACAGTTGAATATTAGCATATGGTCCAAGAACCCCCTCTCTGCAACCCGGTGCCGATGGATCGTGCGGCGAGGATTGCGGAGGGGGTCAATGAATCAGAAGGAGGAACGACTGATGATGAATTGGGGGGAGGTGTCCCCTTGGTTCCTCCAGTTCATCTGGCCGTCAAAAGACCTTTCCTCCAAACACAAATATCCCGGGCCGTTACATCGCCGTTACATATCCGCCACGACGCGGATTTCGCCGTTTTTCCCTGTTATCTTCTTCCCAACGAGGCGCAAACACCGCCTCAAAACGGAGGTTTTGAAATGAAGATTTCACGTATCACTTATCTAGCATTGTTGGGAATTGGAATCGCCGGATGCGGCGGAGGATCAGGCGGCGGCGAGGGCAGCGTATCCGCGCCAGCCCCCACTGAAACGATGTTCGCCGCAGGCGAGATTTCCGGCATGGCCGCCATCTCCAATCCACCCGTGACCACCGCGACCAATAACTGCGTGGCCACCGGTCTAACCGGGTCGTTCACCATCCTCAAACTTCGAGAACTCAATCCCACTCTCAACGCAACGCGCATCTACTTTTCGTCGAACCTCGACGGCCCCGAGGACATTTATTCGATGAGCCCAGATGGTTCTGACGTCCAGCGCATCACGACGAACGCCGACGCGTGGACACCGGGCGTTTCCCAAACCGGAAAGCTAGCGTATGCGGCGCATCAGCCGAACAACACTTATCAGATCGTGATGTCGAGCGTCGATGGATCGAATCCTGTGCCGCTCACCTCGACCAGCTCGCACACATATCCAACCTTTAACGCAGCAGGCGACAAAATTGCAGATCTTAATCCGACGCTCAATGTCGTTGAGATCATCGACGTTGCGTCAAAGACCGTCACGCCATTGCCTCGACCAGCAGGAGCGGGCAGTTGCTTCTCGCCGTGCATGTCGCCTGATGGCAAAACCATCTATTTCGGATGGCTCGTCGGACAACAGTCATTCGTGTATTCCGTGTCGACGGCAGGTGGAAGCGGGCCAGCCTTGCTCACCGAAATGGATGGCTATTACAGTTACACGCTCACGCCCGACGGCCACGAACTTGCGGGCATGAATGGAGACCCGGGCGGAGTCGCACGTCTTGGAATTGGATCACTATCCGTATTCAAGACACCTCTCTCGATCTCTGGATTTGACGGAGCAAGCTTCAGCCCCGATGGCAAGAAGATCGTGTTCGCAGGCGGCACCGCCAACACGGTTACGACCGGCTTCTACGTCTTCGACACGGTGAGCGGCACTGCCGCGCCGATTTCGTCCCCGACGATGAAATGCGTCCAACCCGCATGGGGTCCGTTCACCAAAGATCGAACGTTAATTGCAAGCGGCGGCGGACTACTCGGTACCCACGCATGCGGCGTGATTCAGACTCAAAAGGCCGCGACGACGACTAGCGTAATCGCCCTCGATGCCACGACACCGTCGAGCGTGGTGATGACCGCGCAAACCGCGCAGAGCGGGCAGTTCCCCAACCTCGTGTTCTCCATCGATGCCGACAACATCACCAAACTCGCCTTCGCGAACTACACGGGCTGGCGCGGGGTGCGTGCCATCGGAACTGGAACTCCTGTGACAAGCGCAAACGGTGCTCTGGTCACGATCAATGCAGGGGACGGATCGGTCGTCTCCATCCTTCCCTTCACGGGGACGCGCGGTATCGAATCGAAACCAACCGTTTCAGCGGAAGGAACGACGCGCGTGTTTCGCGGCAACTTCCTCGCCGCGTATGACAAGGACGGTAAGAACCTCGCGCCAAATGGGGCATCAACCGTCAAGGTCGATGCCAGCGGAAAAATCACGGCCGAATAAAGGCTATTCCTTGCGGAGCAAATGCTCAGGCGTTTGCTCCGCCTTATTCCTTCGCTTTGTGACGTAAGCAAAGAAGACGAATAGGACACCGGTCAACAGGAAAACGGTGGGCAGCGGATATCCGTCTTTCGACCGATCACCAATCGCAAGTAGCAGCCATCGTATTCCCATTGCAAGAAATCCAATGGCGACAAGGATGTATACGGGAATCAACATTCGGCGCGGCGCAAGAAGCGGTGCCGCGAGAAGGAGGCTTAGCCCAAATGAACCATCAAGGTCCTTTAATAGGTTTGTGGGATGGCCGCCACCATCCCCGAGAAAGACAAACAAGCCGATTAGCAACAGGAAAGCGATTCCAAGCGCTTGCCTGGGCTCGAAGACCTCGTCCGTCCTTTCAGCCATTTTTCACCGGGCGTTGATTTTCCAACCGCACCCACACAAGCGATAGAATTACTCCTATCGCACCCAAGACGATACTAGGTATAGCGAACAACACCCATGCCATCGCGAGTGCCCATAACATGTCGTCACCGTTGCTAGCAGCGTGAAATGCTTTTGACAGCGGCTCGAACAGGACTCCCCATAGAAGGAATGAACAGGAGACAGAAAACATAACAAAGGCACGATGATTCGCCTTTGCCTCCAAGCGACGAAGCACCAGAACCCCCATGATCGAACTCATGACTGGGGCTAACAGGCCAACACCAAACCACGCGCGCGAGCCTTGTGAAAAGCAAACATAGTGCCAGCAGAAAATGACAACTGCCTGCAAAGTGGCAGTTGCCACCATTGGAAACGCGAATCGGTTTGAGCGCTCCGACGTAATCCTACACCGCCGCAGCTTTCCGGCGCTCCACCTGCATCGGAAGTTGCGAGCTGAAGTCGGTCTCGAAGAACACGACGCGGGTGGCTTCCGCCAAACTCGTCACTCCTTCCAACACCATTCTCATCGCCTCTTCATACATTGGGTGATAGCCGTACTTCGCCGCCGTCAGACGAAGCTCATCGATCTGCGCGCGTTCGCCAATCGCTTTCGCAACCTCGCCCGTGACCGCCATGATCTCGTGTACCGTCGTTCGGCCCTTGTATCCGCGACCGGAACATGCGGCGCAACCCTTCGCCTCGAACGTCGAAGGAAGAATCCCGCGCTCGACTGCAAATGCAAAATCAGGATCGTCGCGCAGCCCCGCCATGTGATGGCGAAGGATCGCTGAATCTTCTTCGCTTGGCTGTCGCTCCATCCGGCAATGCGGGCAAAGCACTCGCAACAATCGCTGCGACATAACACCGATCAGAGAGGTCGAAAGCAGGAACGGATCCACTTTCATGTCTAACAATCGCGGAACCGCGCTCGGAGAGTCGTTGCAGTGAAGCGTGCTGAGCACCAAGTGACCGGTCATCGATGCGCGCAATGCGGTCTCCGCCGTCTCGCCATCGCGGACCTCACCGACGAGGATGATGTCGGGGTCCTGTCGCAAAATCGCACGGAGCTGAGTCGCAAAAGTAAGGCCAACCTTGTCATTCACCTGCGATTGGTTGATCCCGTTGAGCTCATATTCAACCGGATCCTCGCAAGTCATGATGTTGTTCGTGATCTTGCGCAGCTCCATCAACGCCGCATAAAGAGTCGTTGTCTTACCGCTACCGGTGGGGCCGGTCACGAGCACCATTCCGTATGGCTTTTTGATCAGCGTTCGGAACGTATTGAGGTTCCGATCCGTAAAGCCAAGCTGCTCCATCGTCTTCAACGAGACGGACTTATCGAGAATTCGGAGCACGATGCGCTGGCCGTGGTGGTTTGGCAAAACCGAAATTCGCATGTCGACGTCGCGGCCGTCGATGATCGCGCCAACGCGACCGTCTTGCGGAACCCGAAACTCAACGATGTCGAGCTCGGCCATGATCTTCAGTCGTGTAACGACCATCGGCATCAGATCCTTCGGGAGCTCGCGCACCTTCTGCATCTGACCGTCGATTCGATATCGAATCTCTACTTTGTCAAGTCGTGGCTCGATGTGTACGTCGCTCGCACCCATGCGAATCGCGTCACTCAAAAGCGTGTTAACGAGAGAGATCACGTAGTTGTCTTCTTCGTCGTCGAGGTTGTGTCCTTCCTTGCCGCCCTTCGTGCTCGTCGTTCCGCGTGCACTATTCAGCGCGCCGATGACTAGCGCGTCGACACCTTCCGTCAACTGGTGCGAACCGTACGCCGTCTCGATCGCTTTATAAAGTCGTTCGCGATCAGGGAACACCGGCTCCACGCGAAGACCACTCAAATTGCGAACTGTGTCGATCGCTTCTAAATCGTTCGGGTTCTGCATCGCAAGGACAAGCAGATCGCCGCGAAGATCGACCGGCATGACCTGATACATCTTGCAAATGCTTCCCGGCAAATGCTGCACCGCTTCCGACGAAGGAGGGTTCTCTGCGAAGTTCCAAGGCGACACGCCAAACTGCGCGGCCAAGCTGCTCAAAAGCTTTTCTTCAGAGATGTAACCGAGGGAAACGAGCAACCGGCTCAGCGGCGCGGGGGTGCCCTTTTGCAGCTCTTGGGCTTGATCGAGCTGCTCCTTCGTAATGAGCTTGTTCGTTGTTAAAAATTCGCCAAGCCGCTTTCTCATGCTTCTTCTATCGCTCTCCCTCTGCCTTCGGACGCGCGAGCCTTGAGCCCGCGCCTAGAAAAATTATCGGGGCAATCAACTGCCCACAAAAGGCTATTGCCGTCTTCTTGCCTAAATTGAACCTAAATCAGCGGGTTTCTCGGTTGCTGATCTAACGACGCCTGCTTCCCCTTTGGAAATCGGTGATAACCAGCTTAACGCAGTCAAGGCCCGCTTAAGTTCACGGTCGGCCGATTTTTGTCCTTACTTATGTGATTTCTAATACTGATACGCGCTTAGGATTCACTGGGTCACTTAGAGACCTACTTCCAAGGCCAACTTTTTCCATAACCGGCGACAATGTCCATCCTCCATGGATCAGATTCCAGCCCCTTTCCGCCGTTATCCACACGATCCGGGCCGACGCTGTAGTCAACGAAAACCGCTCCGTGGTCCCGAAACAGCAGGCGGTTGTGCGAATAGGGGTCGATAAGCCTGGAAGGACTAGGTGCCCCGCCCTGCAAACGCTCTAACTGCGTTTGTAACGCAGCAAGCTCGACCACGCGATAGGCGCAGTCAGTTCCCCAGACATGGATAAATGTCGATGCAACCGCTTCCGTTCCCGTAGGAAATTCCAGCGAGAAGGGGTCGTCCATGTGATCATTTGCCACTGACTGATAGGCATGGGCTGACTCTTCCCAATCCATCGGATCTCTTGGCAAACGCTCAAGCGCCTCTCTGCGCAACCGTATCACATACGCCTCACGCTTCCGCTCGTGAGGGCCCTCCCAAAAGATGTCTTTCGCGCGGTCGACAATCGTTACGGGAGCATCTGGATCGTGCCACGCCTCCAAGGTGGATTGCTTCTGGAAGTCATCGAGATATCTTACGCACTCCGCCTCTAATGATCTACGAAGATTCGGTAGAGGGGGCAACGTCTTGACGAAGTCGATGCCCTCTTGCACGAATTTAGGATCGTTCTGCTTGGAGCTCATCACGATGTTCAATGTCTGCAGGACAACAATCTCTCGGCCGATGCCACCCCAAGCGCAATACATACCAGGGTTACTCCACATTTGATGGCACATTCTCGCTGCCGCCCGGAGATCATTAAGCGCCATTTCTGGGTGGCCCCGGTGGGCGTCTGACCTTGCTAGCACGCACAACAAATAAGGTCCGCGTGCTGCCTTTCCACCTGGATCAAAGCGGTGGCCCTCGTCGAGAATTGCCCATCGAGGCTTCTTCGAAGCCTCGATGAGTTGCGCGAGGAGCGGTCGAATTACCTGTACGTCTTGTTCTTCTTGGGCAGGCGGTATGTGGTGATCTAAATCCTCAAACGCTTTGGCTACGGCCGGATCCTTGATGTTTTCTACAGCGAGGTCGTAGCTGCGGTAGCCCGAGCCAGCGTCCTGCCCTTCGGTTGGCGAAAAAGCGATGACTTCATTCCAAGTGCTGAGAAACCCTTGTTCGTGTAATTTCGCGCGCTCCATTTCGAGCGGATTCCCTAGCGATGCGCGCCAGGTGAGCAAGGCAACGAACAACACGACGGCAAGAACCCACAACCACCTCATCTTTCGCGCCACAACTTTATTATCAGGCACTTTGAACGAAGTTGATCACAGCCCCAACTTTGGCCAAAGATCGTCGATCCGGCTCCTCACGTCATCCGACATCGTGATGAGCTTGGGAAACGGCCTGTTGAAGCCGTTCTCCCCCGGCCACTTGTGAGTGCAGTCGAACCCGAGTTTTCCACCGAACCCCTCCTCCTGCGCCGCGTGATCGAGCTGATCCACCGGACCCTTTGAAGGCAACGTATCGCGCCCCGGATCGCAGTTCGCCCCGATCCGGAACAGACACTCGCCAATGTCCTGCACATTGCAATCCGCATCGAAGATATAAACGAACTTCGTAAACGCAAGCCCGCCCAATCCCCAAATCGCGTTCATCACCTTATACGCGTGGCCCGGATACTTCTTCTTGATCGACACAAACGCGACGTTGTGAAAACACGCTTCCACCGGAAGATTCATATCGACAATTTCCGGAACCGTCATCTTGATCAGCGGCAAGAAAATGCGCTCCACCGCCTTCCCCATCCATCCGTCTTCCATCGGCGGAACGCCAACAATCGTCGCGGGATAAA
>Ga0207680_10001755_pt1 | contig 10230 bp, 9 predicted proteins | sample KBSS23metaG_FD_184321 | JGI IMG/M metagenome (GOLD analysis project Ga0207680, IMG submission 184321) | Switchgrass rhizosphere microbial communities from Kellogg Biological Station, Michigan, USA - KBS S2-3 metaG (SPAdes) (version 2) | ecosystem: Host-associated > Plants > Roots > Rhizosphere >... | reverse complement strand
GCTGGATTCCGATCAGCTCCAAACCCACATCGCGGGAAAGACCGATCTGTTTTATGACGGCGGCGGGGCTATCAGCCGGCTCGGCGTCGAGCTCACCGCGGACAAGACCGCTCTCGCGGTGCCTGGTACCCTGGCGCAGCCGGTGTTCCTGCCGCTGGTCCAGGTCAAGGGCAGCTACGTTCCGGCAACCCACGACATCCTGCTGGACTATCTGAAGACAAGCGGCGGCGCGCTGGTTCTGGATACCTCCGGCAAGATCACGTTGATCGACAAGAAATCGCCCGCCACGGAGCTGAAGGGCCGCATCGAGGCGATGGGCGTTCGGGATCTCCTGCATTACTGGCCGCTAGGCACAGGCGAGGGCGCGCGCGATTGGATCAACGCCAACATTTTCTCCGGCAGTCTCGGCCCGATCGTGTTCGAGACACACTTCCCGCCCGGCATGCTCGACATGCCACGGGTGCCCGACAACGTCCTGCTCATGACCTTCGCGATGTCGAACGTGGAGGCCAACTATGTGCACGGCCTCACGCATCTTACGGGGGTCTACGGCGCCGCGAAGCTGACCGGCAATTCGTTCAGTGCCGATCTCGTCAAAGGTCGCATCGGTCCGCTCGTTCTGACCAAGGCACATGCCGTCATCGCGGACCTTTCCTCGCCGTCCTCACCCGGCGACATCACCGGCCACATCGACGGCACGATGACCGATGTGCTTCGGCTCACCGACCTTCAGCCGCTGAATTATCCCACGCGCTTCGGCATCAATCCCGCGGAAACGGCGGGCAGGGCCGGCATCGATCTCAGTTTTCACGTGCCGATGCGCCGGAACCTGAGCGTCGACGACGTCGGTATCTCGATCAAGGCAACCGTGAGCGGTTTCGGGATTTCGTTGAACAAGACGGCACGGCTCAACGACGGCAATGTGATCTTTGAGATCGACAATACCCATCTTCACGCCACCGGCGCGGTCGGCCTTGCAGCATCGCGCCTGACGATCGACTGGGTCGAGGATTTCCGGGGCAATGGCCCGGTGACCTCGAAGATCAATGTGAAGGGCTTGATGGAGGAAAGCGCGCGTGACGCGCTCGGCATCCACATCGGCGACTTCGTGAAGGGCCCGATCGGCGTCAGTGGCGATCTCACCGGCCGCCGTGGCAATATCGCTGGCGCCGACATGCAGCTCGACATGACGCCTGCCACGCTGACACTCGACCTTGTTGGCATCACCAAGGCGGCGGGCTTTCCGGCGTCATCGCATGCGGTTGCCACCTTCGGTCCCCACAGCATTCCGCGTACCGAAAACATGACCATCACCGGTCCCGGGCTCCAGGCGACGCTGGCAATGACGTTCGACGAGCAGGGTGGGCTCGCCACGCTGTCCGCACCGACGGTGAAATCCGGCGCGACCAACGACTTCTCTTTCACACTGAAGCGCGATGCCTCCGGCTCCGATATCACCGTCCGCGGTCACTCGATCGACGGTACCAAGCTCGCCAGCCGCGGCAGCAGCACCGGCGCAAAGGGTGGGACAAGCGGAGGCAGGGGCGGTGCGGCGCGCTCCGACAGCATCTTCGATGGTGCATTTCACATCGACGCCAAAGTCGACCGCGTTGCCTTGCGGAACGGCGTCGCCATTGCGCCTTTCGCGCTCGATGTTTCCGGTGCCGCGGAACGGCCCGGATCCATGACGCTGAGCGGGATGATCGGGAAGGGCGGTGAGCTCAAGGGCTATATCGCGCCCGCGGGCAACGACCGCAAGCTCACGCTGACGGCTAATGATTTCGGCACGCTGGCGCGGGGCTTGTTCGGCTTCAACAGCATCAGGGGCGGAAGGCTTGAATTCGCCGGAACGCTGCACGGATCGGCCTCTGTGCCGGGCAATGGCGGTGCCCCGAACGACTACGAAGGCGTTGCCCGGCTCAAGGATTTCCGGTTGCTCAACCAGCCGTTTCTGGCGCGCCTGTTCAGCGCCGGCTCTCTGATCGGCTTCGGCAACCTGATGCAGAACAACGGCATCGCCGTCGATCAGCTCAAGATTCCATTCAGCTCGAAGAACGGCGTGATCGCCATTCACGATGCCCGCGCGACCGGTCCGGCGATCGGCATCAGCGCAGAGGGCTATCTCGACCGTCCGAAGAACGACATCGAGCTGAAGGGCACGCTGGTGCCGCTGTTCGGCATCAACAGCGTGCTGGGTATCATCCCGCTGGTCGGTGACCTGTTGGTCTCAAAGCCCGGCGAAGGCATCATCGGCCTCAGCTATACCGTCAGCGGCAACGCCGACGAGCCGCATGTCACGATCAACCCATTGTCGCTGGTGACGCCGGGCATCTTGCGCCGTGTGTTCGAAGGCAAGATGCCCAACGCCGCCAATGCCGCGTCCAACGCTCCGCCCGCGACCGAGACGGTCACGCCGCAGAACGCTGCGCCGCCGCCGCCTTCCGCGCCGCACTAGGCCGGCTTCACCAGGACGTGTTTCTTCTTGCCGCTCGACAGCTTGAGCACGCCTTCCGACGTCAGATCGCCGATCGTCACCTGAAGGCGCGGATCGCTGACCGCCACGTCGTTGATCTTGAGCCCGTTGTTCGCGATCAGCTTGCGCGCTTCGGAATTCGATGCCGCGAGCCCCGTCGCCACGGCGAGGTTGAGCACGCCGTCCGGCAGCTTCAGCGCGAATGTCGGCAGTCCTTCCGCGGATGCACCCTCTTCGAAGACGCGACGCGCCGTGTCAGCAGCGTTCTCCGCGGCCTCGCGGCCATGCAGCACTGCCGCCGCTTCCGTCGCGAGAATCTTCTTCGCCTCGTTCAACTCCGCGCCTTGCAACGACTCCAGCCGCGCGATCTCATCGATATTCATGTCGGTGAACAGCCGCAGGAACTTGCCGACGTCGCCGTCCTCGCAATTGCGCCAGAACTGCCAGTAGTCGTAGACGCTGAGCATCTCCTTGTTCAGCCACACCGCGCCCGACACGCTCTTGCCCATCTTGGCGCCGGAGGCCGTGGTGATCAGCGGCGTCGACAGCGCGAACAGTTGCGGCAGGCCCATGCGGCGGCCGAGATCGATGCCCGACACGACATTGCCCCACTGGTCCGAGCCGCAGGACTGCAGCCTGCAGCCGTACCGCTTGTAAAGTTCGGTGTAGTCGTAGGCCTGCATGATCGAGTAGTTGAACTCGAGGAAGCTCATCGGCTGCTCGCGCTCGAGGCGAAGCCGCACGCTGTCCATCGTCAGCATGCGGTTGACCGAGAAGTGCTTGCCGACCTCGCGCAGGAACGGAATGTACTCGAGCTGGTCGAGCCAGTCGGCATTGTCGACCATGATCGCGTCGCTCGAACCGTTGCCGAACTTCAGCAGGTGCTGCACGCCGGCGAGCATGCTGCGCTTGTTCTCGTCGATCTGCTCCGGCGTCAGGATGAGGCGCATCTCGTCCTTGCCGGAGGGATCGCCGGCCTTGGTCGTGCCGCCACCCATCAGCAGAATTGGCCGATGCCCAGCCTGCTGAAGGCGCCGTAGCGTCATCAGCTGCACGAGATTGCCGATGTGCATCGACTTGGCCGTGCAATCGAAGCCGATATAGGCCGTCACCCGCTCTGTGCGGAACATGGTGTCGAGTTCTTCCCACGGCTCCGAGTTCGCGTAATAGGCTCCGCGCTCCACGAAGGTGCGGAGAAAGTCGGACTTGAATGGGGGAACATGCGTAGACATGGCGCAGAAAGAGCCATGCCGCGCAGCTTTTCTCAAGCCACCGTTTTGGAATTCCGGCTCAGCCCTGGTTCGGGGTCTTCAATTGTCCGCCGGACGCCTGCCATGCGGGTAGTCCGCCCCGGTACCACACCACGTCGTCGTAGCCGGCATGCATCGCCCGGAGCGCCGCATTGTAAGCTTCCCAGCACACCGCGCCCTGGCAATAGAACACCAGGGTTTGCGTCCGGTCGCCCTTGGTCAGGCGCTTGAGATCCGTCTCGAAGCGAGTCTGGATCGCGTCGCTGAAATCGCCCGGTGAGCCGGCATAGGTGAGCTCCGCGGCGCCAGGCAACGTCGCATGTGTGCCGCCATGCTGGTCGTCCCAGGCGTCGATAAGCATCATGGGCAGGCCGTCATGCAGAGCCTTGGCGAGGTCTTTGGTCGTGATCGTGCGTCCGCCTGGGATGCTGGTGGGTGTCTGGGTGCCAACGTTCGACTTCAGCGTCTTCTGCGGCGCGACACCAAAATTGGTCGCCTCGTTGGCGTAGTTCGTTCCGGTCGGCAACGGCGCATATGACGCGGTATCGGTCGAAGGACTGGTATCGCCATTGCCGCTTACTTGTCCGCCTTCCAGCGGCGCACCGCCGTCGCTGTCCGCCATGGTCGTCGGCGCCACAGTCGAACTGTCACCGCCGTCGCTGGTCGGTGCGGTGCTGCTTTGCAAGGAGGCGTTCGGCGCGGGCACGTTGTTGGACGCAACCGCCATGGTGCCGCCGGGCAGCGCCGGCAAGCCGATATCGGCTACGCGCGTGCCGTTGGCCGGCGCCGAGCCCGGTGCAATCGCTGCCGCAAGTTGATTGTTCACGCCGGAATTCGATCCGGAGTCGCAGGCTGCCAAGGCGCCGGCTGCCGCAATCACCACGACGAATCTGTTCATGTCCCGCCCCGTCTGATCGCCAGCGTTGTCGCAGGGATTCTAGCCAAGAATGAGGCGAAGTGCGAACAGGGCCGCACGCAGCGGTAGCAGAAGTTCCCGCGTCTCTCACCGGCGTAACCTAGACGATGACTAAAATGCGCCGTCGCGTTCTTACGCTTTGCACAAAGTCCCAGCTGCATCCTTGTCGCGTGACGCGAAGGAGGCTCGCATGGTGGACGACCCAATGACGGAATACGAAAGCGCGCTTAGCGGTATGGTGCGCGTGATGCTCAACACTCTGATCGATGTGGGCGCGTCGAAGCACCAGTTGATCCGCGACCTGAAATCGCTGAAGGACAGCGAGCAGCTCGCTGGTCATCACACGGCGGCGGCAACGATCGACATCACGATGCGCAGCGCCGGTCTGCGTTGATCAGTACGCGACTCCGTGCACGCGGACACACGTGTAGGTGCGGTATCCGCCTTCCCATTCCTTCTTGACCTTCGGCTCCAGCGTCGAAGGAACGGAGGCTGCGATCTTGGCTTCGCACTCCGCCTTGCTGTTGAACGTCGTGTCCGAGACGACGAAGATCTGCGGCCCGGTCAGCATGCCGACCAGCACGACGACGATGGCCCACAAGGTCGGCGCTTCCATCAGCGGCCTTCCCGCGGCTTGCTCATCATGTTGTGGACATACTCTTCCACCGATGACACCACGTCGCCTTCGTGCTTGTCGAAGAAGTGGTTGGCACCGTCGATCTTCTCGTAGGTGATCTTGATGCCCTTCTGTGCCGTGAGGCGGTCGACCAGTTTCTGCACGTCGGGCTCCGGCACCACCTGGTCCTTCGTGCCGTGCACGATCAGGCCCGAGGCGGGGCAGGGCGCGAGGAACGCGAAGTCGTACATCGATGCCGGCGGCGCAATGGAGACGAAGCCCGTGATCTCCGGCCGGCGCATCAGAAGCTGCATGCCGATCCACGCGCCGAAGGAAATCCCGCACACCCACACGTTCGAAGGGTTCGGATAAAGTGTGTTCATCCAGTCGAGGATGGCGGCCGCGTCCGACAGTTCGCCGGCGCCCGAATCGAATGTTCCCTGGCTGCGACCCACGCCGCGGAAGTTGAACCGCACCGAGGTGCAACCCAGCTTGTTGAACATGTGGTAGAGGTCATAAACCAGTGGATTGTTCATTGTCCCGCCGAACTGCGGGTGGGGATGCAGCACCAGCGCCATGGGTGCGCCCGGCGCCTTCTGGCGCTGATAGCGGGCTTCAATGCGGCCGGCAGGACCGGGCAGGATGATGTCAGGCATGTGCGGTTCCGTCGGCGAATTTTGCAGAGAAATACTGGGATTTCCCGCGCTGCAATAACCCGGAAATCAGCAGGGAATTCAAGGCATTGGGGCTATGCAACAGGTGCGTCACGCGAATACTTGACCATCCTAGTCGGGAAAACTATATCCGGCTCAGAGATTCCATAAGCGCGGCGGGCCGTTCTTACACCGGGTAGGCCCCTCAAAAGCAAGGCAAATCGCGCTTCGCGGCAAGGAGACCAAGCAATGCGACTCAGCACCAAAGGACGTTACGCCGTCATGGCCATGGCCGACCTGGCCCAGCACGAAGCCGCCAACAAGCCGGTTTCGCTGGCCGACATCGCCCAACGCCAGGAAATATCCCTGTCTTATTTGGAGCAGCTATTCGCCAAGCTGCGCCGAGGCGGCTTGGTAAAGAGCGTGCGCGGCCCCGGCGGAGGTTATCGCCTCAGCCGGCCGTCAATGGAACTTCGCATCGCCGACATCATCGTCGCCGTCGACGAGCCGATCGCCGCCACGCGCTGCAAGCCAGGTTCTTCCAAGGGCTGCACCGCCCAGGGCGCCCGCTGCGTGACCCACGATCTGTGGGAAGAGCTTGGCCGCCAGATTCACGTGTTCCTGTCGGGCGTGTCGCTGTCCGACGTGGTCGAGAAGCGCGTCCTCGGCCGCGCCCAGCCCTGTGCAGCCGCGGCCGTGACGGCCGAGGCGAACAATAGCGAAGCCCGCGAAGAAGCGGCCTGATCACAGCGCGATGATCTACCTGGATCACAACGCGACGGCACCGCTGAGGCCGGAGGCGAGAGCCGCCGTCCTCAAGGCACTCGACGTCACCGGCAATCCGTCGTCGGTGCACGCCGCCGGCCGCGCCGCGCGTGCGTTGGTCGAGGAGTCGCGCGAGCAGATCGCCGCCTTCGCCGGCGCCAAGGCGAGCGAGCTGGTCTTCACCAGCGGCGGCACTGAAGCGAACGCGCTGGCGTTGCGCGGCGCCGTGATGGCCGCACAGGGATCCGGCGAGCGGATCATCCGCCTGTTCGTCACGGCCGCCGCGCATGACAGCGTGCGCGGCGTCGCCGCGTCGCTGGCCGAGACGACGCCGGGGCTTAAGGTCACCGAAGTCCCGGTGGATGAGAACGGCCGCATCGTGCCGGAGCAGTTCCGCTCGCTGCTGATGAACGGCAAAGGCCGCGCGCTGGTTTCGCTGCTGTTCGCCAACAACGAGACCGGCGTGATCGAGGACATCGCGGCGCTGGCCACGATCCTGCGCACCGAGGGCGGCGCCGATGCGCTGCTGCATGTCGATGCGGTGTCGAGCGGCTACAGCCCGATCCGCTTCTCCGCCTGGGGCGCCCATTATCTCTCGCTCGCCGCGCACAAGATCGGCGGCCCGCAGGGCGTGGGCGCGTTGATCGCCAGGGAATCCGCACCGCTGGCGCCGTTGTTCAACGGCGCGCAGGAGATGCGCCGCCGCGGCGGTACGCAGAACGTGCCCGGCATCGCCGGTTTCGCCGCCGCCGCGCGCGCCTTGCAGGCGAACTTCGACACCGAGAGCCATCTGGTCGCCGGCATCCGCGAAAACTTCGAGATCGCGCTGCGCCATCTGGCGCCCAATGTCGTTATCTTCGGGGTGGACGAACTGCGCCAGAAGAACGTGTCCTGTTTCGCGATCCCGCAGCTTCAGGCTGAGAACGCGCTGATGGCGCTCGACCTGGACGGTATCGCCGTCAGTTCGGGCGCGGCGTGCTCATCCGGCAAGGTCGGCGCGTCGCATGTGCTGGCGGCGATGGGCGTACCGGAAAGTCTCGCGCGCTGTGCGTTGCGCGTCAGCTTTGGTCCCGACCTCGGCATCTCGCAGCAGAGCGCGTTCCTGACGTCGCTCAAAACGCTGCTGGGCCGCAAGCTTGCGCTCGCGGTAGGGAGCGCCTGATGTCCGCCGCGCCCGACACAAAAAAGCAGGTCGCCGAGATCGGCGAGAAGTACAAGTACGGCTTCGTCACCGACATCGAGATGGAGCGCGCGCCCAAGGGCCTCAACGAGGACACGGTGCGCTACGTCTCGGCCAAGAAGTCCGAACCGGAGTGGATGCTGCAATGGCGTCTCGGCGCCTTCGCGCGCTGGAAGGAGATGCGCGAGCCGAACTGGGCGCGCGTCCATTACCAGAAGATTGATTACCAGAACGCCTATTACTACGCGGCACCCAAGAGCACGCCGCTGAAGCAGAGCCTGGACGAAGTCGATCCCAAGCTGCTGGAGACCTACAAGAAGCTCGGCATCCCGCTGCACGAGCAGATGGCGCTCGCCGGCGTCGCGGTCGACGCGGTGTTTGACAGCGTCAGCGTCGCCACCACCTTCAAGGCCAAGCTCAACGAAGCCGGCGTGATCTTCTGCCCGATCAGCGAAGCCATCCGCGATTATCCCGACCTGGTGCGCAAATATCTCGGCACCGTCGTACCGGTGACCGACAACTTCTTCGCGACGCTGAACTCCGCGGTGTTCTCCGATGGCACCTTCGTCTACGTGCCCAAGGGTGTGCGCTGCCCCATGGAGCTCAGCACCTATTTCCGCATCAACGCGTCGGAGACCGGCCAGTTCGAGCGCACGCTGATCATCGCCGATGAAGGCTCCTATGTGAGCTATCTCGAAGGCTGCACCGCGCCCAAGCGCGACGAGAACCAGCTGCACGCCGCCGTGGTCGAACTGGTCGCGCTGGAAGGCGCCGAGATCAAGTACTCGACGGTGCAGAACTGGTATCCCGGCGACGAGAACGGCCTGGGCGGCATCTACAATTTCGTCACCAAGCGCGGCGACTGCCGCGGCGACCGCTCCAAGATCAGCTGGACCCAGGTCGAGACCGGTTCCGCCATCACCTGGAAATACCCCAGCTGCATCCTGCGCGGCGACGACACGGTGGGCGAGTTCTACTCCATCGCCATCGCCAACAATTTCCAGCAGGCCGACACCGGCACCAAGATGATCCACCTGGGCAAGAACACCCGCTCGCGGATCATCTCGAAAGGCATCAGCGCGGGCAAAGCGCAGAACACCTATCGCGGCCTCGTCAGTGTGCATCCGAAGGCGGCCAACGCCCGCAACTACACGCAGTGCGACTCGCTCCTGATCGGCGGCAAGTGCGGCGCCCACACCGTGCCCTACATCGAAAGCCGCAACCCGACCGCGCGCATCGAGCACGAAGCGACGACATCGAAGATCGCCGAAGACCAGCTCTTCTACTGCCTCCAGCGCGGCATTCCGCAGGAGGAAGCCGTCGCGTTGATCGTCAACGGCTTCTGCAAGGAAGTCCTGCAACAGCTCCCCATGGAATTCGCCGTCGAAGCCCAAAAGCTCGTCGGCATCTCACTGGAAGGGAGCGTCGGATGAGCACGGTCACGCTCTATCGTCCCACCGGTACGAAGGAACTTGCGCTAATCGAAGCGTCGGGCTTCACGGCCTTTCCGCCGCGCCTGCCGGATCAACCAATCTTCTATCCTGTAACCAACGAAGCGTATGCGATGCAGATCGCACGCGGTTGGAACACCAAGGTCGGAGACAAGATCGGATTCGTGACGCGCTTTACCGTCACCGTTGAGCACCTTGCGAAATACGAACGCAAGATTGTCGGTGGTCGTGAACACGAAGAGTATTGGATACCTGCCGAGGAATTGGATGCGTTCAACCGCGCCATCGTTGGCAAAATCGAAATCGTTGGCCGCTTCACGGAAGAAGACCGGCTGGCCCATGAACAGGCGCAGCACACCCATGCTTGAGATCAAAGACCTGCACGTTGCCGTCGACGGCAAGGAAATCCTCAAAGGGCTGACGCTCTCCATTCAGCCGGGGCAGGTGCATGCCATCATGGGCCCGAACGGCTCGGGTAAGTCGACGCTGTCCTACGTGCTGGCTGGTCGTGCCGGTTATGACATCACCTCCGGTTCGATCCGCTACAACGGCGAAGACCTCGCAGCGCTCGCGCCCGAAGAACGCGCGTCGAAGGGCGTGTTCCTTGCCATGCAATATCCGGTGGAAATCCCCGGCGTGACCACGCTGACGTTCCTGAAGACCGCGCTCAACGCCCAGCGGCGTGCGCGCGGCGAGAAGGAAGTGGACGCGATGACGGTGCTGAAGACCGTTCGCGGCAAGGCGGCGACGCTCAAGGTCAGCGAAGAAATGCTCAAGCGCGCCCTCAACGTCGGCTTTTCCGGCGGCGAGAAGAAGCGGCTGGAGATTCTCCAGATGGCGCTGTTCGAGCCCAAGCTCGCGATCCTCGACGAGACCGACTCCGGCCTCGACATCGATGCGCTGAAGCTGGTGGCCGAGGGGGTCAA
>Ga0207680_10001751_pt1 | contig 10240 bp, 10 predicted proteins | sample KBSS23metaG_FD_184321 | JGI IMG/M metagenome (GOLD analysis project Ga0207680, IMG submission 184321) | Switchgrass rhizosphere microbial communities from Kellogg Biological Station, Michigan, USA - KBS S2-3 metaG (SPAdes) (version 2) | ecosystem: Host-associated > Plants > Roots > Rhizosphere... | reverse complement strand
CGTCGTCGAGAACGGCCGACTCGCCGCGAGGCCGCTCGCGACGCTGCCCGACATCGAGGCGAAGGGCGAAAGCGGACTGATGGGGATCGCGCTCGCGCCGGACTACGGAAGCTCGAAGCGGCTCTACCTCTGCTACGCCTACGACGCGCGCGAGGGGCCCCGCGTGCGCATCGCGCGCTTCCGCGACGACTCCTCTTCGGGCGGGCTCTCCGAGCGCACCGTCATCCTCGAGGGCATTCCCGCCGCGCAGTACCACGCGGGCTGCCGGCTGCGGTTCGGTCCCGACGGGAAGCTCTACGCCACGACGGGCGACGCGACGAACGGGAAGGTCGCGCAGGAGATGAGCAGCCTCGGCGGCAAGACCCTCCGGCTGAATCCCGACGGGACGATCCCCGCGGACAATCCCTTCCCGGGATCGCCGGTCTACTCGTTCGGTCACCGCAACTCCCAGGGGCTCGACTGGGATCCGGTCTCCGGGCTGCAGTTCCAGACGGAGCACGGCCCCTCCGGCTTCGACGGCCCCGGCGGAGGCGACGAGGTCAACATCGTCGAGGCCGGGAAGAACTACGGCTGGCCGCTCGTCCATCATCGGGACTCGCGCCCCGGGATGGTGTCTCCGCTGCTCGAGTACACGCCGGCCGTGGCGCCCTCCGGCGCGTCCTTCTGCCGGTGCCCGCTCCTGCCGTCGTTCCAGGGCGACTTCTTCTTCGCGACGCTGCGGGGCGAGCGGCTCATCCGGGTCCGGCTGGACGCGAAGGACCGCCGGAAGGTGGCGGAGACCGAGGAGCTCTTTTCGGGCGTCTACGGGAGGCTCCGCGACGTCGTTTCGGGCCCGGATGGGGCCCTGTACGTCGCGACGAGCAACCGCGACGGCCGCGGCGGCCCCCGACCGGGCGACGACCGCATCCTCCGGGTTGTCGAAAACGCCCCCCTGCATTAGATTCCTCCTTCACCCCATGGAGCTCGCGGAGGTCGTTGGATCGTTGGCCGGCCTGCGGCGTTTTGCCGTGCGCTCGCTCGGGGGAGAGTCCCCCGACGAGGCGCACGTGTTCGGATCCGGACTGGTCGGCGACCGCATCTACGATCTCTTCGACGAGGAGCACGGGGTCGCCCTGACGGCGAAGAACGCGCCCTTCCTGCTGCGCTACAAGGTGCGCTTCCTCGATCACGCGGTCCGCGGCGGGGACCTCGAGCCGTGGATCCGCGTCAAGACGCCCGACGGACAGGAGACTCTGCTCTCCGACCGGCGCTGGATCGAGGACGTGTCGCGGCGCTGCGGACGCCCGGTTCGCCTCCGCGCGCGGCAGAACTCCGCCGCCGACGTCGCCCCGCTCCACGTCCTCTCCGTCCAGACGGTGCGCTTCCTGGAGAAACAGTACGGCGGCCCCCTCGAGCCGGCGCGCTTCCGCTCGAACCTCCTGCTCGACCTGCCCGAGGCGCGGCCGTTCGAGGAGGATCGCTGGATCGGCCGCCAGCTCTGGATCGGCGACGTGCTCCTCGAGCTCGTCAAGCAGTGCGACGCCTGCATCGTGGCGAGCCTCGACGCCGAGACCACGGAGCGCTCTCCGGGCGTGCTCTCCGCGATCGCCCGGGGGCGCGGCGGCATGACGGGCGTCTACGGGCGGGCGCTCACCGGCAACCGCATGCGCGTGGGAGATCCGGTCTCGATCGTCGGCTGATAGACTCGGGCCCCGATGGCGTCTCGACCGATCCGCGTCCTCATCGCCAAGCCGGGGCTGGACGGCCACGACCGGGGCGCCAAGATCATCGCCCGCGCGCTGCGGGACGCCGGAATGGAGGTCATCTACTCGGGCCTACGGCAGTCGCCCGAGCAGATCGTCGCGGCGGCCATCCAGGAGGACGCGGACGTCATCGGCCTCTCGATCCTCTCCGGCGCGCACAACGTCCTCTTCCCGGAGATCCTGAAGCTGCTCAAGGAGCGCGGCGGCGAGGACATCCTCGTCGTTGCGGGCGGGATCATCCCCGACAAGGATGTCGGTCCCCTCAAGGCACTGGGCATCCGGGAGGTCTTCCTGCCGGGCACGCCGACGCAGACTCTGGTCGAGTACATCCGCAAAGAGGCCGGAGAGAAGATCGCGCGCGGCTGACCGGCGCCGTACCGATGGATCCGCTACCCACCCACGTCGACACGCGCTCCCCGGAGTTCCGCGAGCGCGCGGAATCCCTGGAGGGCCTGGTCGCCGACCTCCGCGGCGAGCTCGCGAAGGCTCGGGAGGGCGGGTCCGGACGGAAGCGGCACGCCGAGCAGAAGAAGATGTTCGTGCGGGACCGCGTGGACGCGCTGCTCGACCCGGGGTCTCCGTTCCTCGAGCTCTCGCCGCTCGCCGCTCACGGGATGTACGACGGCGAGGCGCCGGGTGCCGGTCTGGTCACCGGGATCGGCCGCGTGCGCGGCCGCGAGGTCATGGTCGTCGCCAACGACGCGACCGTGAAGGGCGGCACGTACTTCCCGATCACGGTCAAGAAACACCTGCGCGCCCAGGAGATCGCGGAGCAGAACCGCCTCCCGTGCGTCTACCTGGTGGACTCGGGCGGCGCGTACCTGCCGCTCCAGGCCGACGTCTTCCCGGACCGCGAGCACTTCGGCCGGATCTTCTACAACCAGGCGCGCATGTCGGCTCTCCGCATCCCGCAGATCGCGGCGGTGATGGGCTCGTGCACCGCGGGCGGCGCATACGTGCCGGCGATGTCCGACGAGGCCATCATCGTGAAGGACACGGGCACGATCTTCCTGGCCGGGCCGCCGCTCGTGAAGGCCGCCACGGGCGAGGAGGTGACGGCCGAGGACCTCGGCGGCGGAGACGTCCACACGCGCATCTCGGGCGTGGCGGATCACCTCGCGGGCGACGACGCGGAGGCGCTCGAGATCGCGCGCGAGCTCGTCGGCGATCTGGGTACGGTGAAGACGCCGCCCGGAGACGTGACGGAGCCGGAGGAGCCCGCCTACGACCCGAAGGAGATCTACGGAGTCCTGCCTCGCGACCTGCGAAAGCCCTACGACGTGCGCGAGGTCATCGCGCGGCTGGTCGACGGCTCGCGATTCCAGGAGTTCAAGGCCCGCTACGGCACGACCCTCGTGTGCGGCTTCGCGCGGCTGTCCGGCTTCCTGGTGGGCGTCGTCGCGAACAACGGCATCCTCTTCTCGGAGTCGGCGCTCAAGGCCACGCACTTCATCGAGATGTGCGCCCGCCGGAAGATCCCGCTGCTCTTCCTCCAGAACATCACGGGGTTCATGGTCGGCAAGGAGTACGAGCGCGGCGGGATCGCCAAGGACGGCGCCAAGATGGTTCACGCCGTGGCGAACGCGGCGGTCCCGAAGCTGACCGTGATCATCGGCGGTTCCTTCGGCGCGGGAAACTACGGGATGTGCGGTCGCGCCTACGGGCCGCGCTTCCTGTTCAGCTGGCCGAACTCGCGGATCTCGGTCATGGGAGGGCCGCAGGCGGCCTCGGTCCTCTCGACCGTCAAGCAGGACCAGCTCGCGCGCGCCGGCAAGCCGGCGATGAGCGAAGGCGAAGTCGCCGAGTTCGAGCGGCCGACCCGCGAGAAGTACGAGGTCGAGGGCCATCCCTACTACGCCACTGCGCGCCTGTGGGACGACGGGGTGCTCGACCCCGCGCAGACGCGGCCGGCGCTCGCGCTGGCCCTCTCGGCCGCCTACAACGCGCCGATCCCGGAGACGGAGTTCGGCGTGTTCCGGATGTGAGCGCGATGCGCGTCCTCGCCGCCGTGCTTCTCGTGGCCGCACAGGCGACGGCGCCGCTCTCGTTCTCCCTGCGCATCCAGGGCGAGAAGGAGATGCACGCCACGCTCTCGGGCCCCGAGGCCGACCTCGGGGAGGGCGCGTTCCGTGGGACGATCGCCCTCAACGACTCGCCCGCGGAGATGCCGGTGTCCGGCACGGTCGCCCACGCGGGGGGCCGGTGGACGCTCCCGGTGACCGTGCGCTACGCCGACGTCCCGGCCGACTGGGCCGATCGCTTCCGGACCGAAACGTTCTCGTACCGGCTGCGCGGCAACGTCGGAGGCGCGGCGCCGCGCGAGTGGACCGGCACGCGCCCGTGGAAGGAGGTCGAGGTCGAGTCCGACAAGCAGACCGGCGCCGAGTTCCTGAAGCTCCAGGACGTCCGTCTCACCGAGATGTCGCTCCTCTCGAGCGAGGCCGAGGCGCAGATCGAGATCCGCAACCCGCTCGCCTTTCCGCTGAAGATCGCGCAGACGGAATACACGCTGATCGTCAACGGCCAGGAGGTCGGCCAGGGAGGGACCCAGGGCATGCTGCTGCACGCCGCGCAGACCAACGTCCTCTCGCTGCCGATCGAGGTCGAGCACGGCGCGCTTCTCTCGGCGGCGGGCAAGGCGCTGCTCTCCGGAGGCGAGATCGCGGCCCGGATCCACGGCCGGCTCGTCGTCCGCCTGAAGGGGGGCGACCTGACGGTGCCGCTGGATCTGTCCGGCCACCTGACCAACGCGTCATGAGCGCCTCTTCCTTCGACCATCTGCGGATCGAGCCCGCGGGTCCGGTCCGCCGGATCGCGCTCGCGCGGACGGACGTGCGCAACGCGTTCAACGACGTCCTGATCGACGAGCTGACACGCGCCTTCGAGGAGGCGGCGGCGGACCGGGGGGTTCGCGTCGTGGTCCTCTCGGGCGACGGCCCGGCCTTCTGTGCGGGCGCCGACATCGCGTGGATGCGGAAGGCCGGCGGCTATTCGCGGGAGGAGAACGAGGCCGACGCGGAGCGCATGGCCCGCATGCTCCGCACGATCGACTCCTGTCCCCATCCCGTGATCGCGCTGGCGCACGGGGCGGCGATCGGAGGAGGGGTGGGGCTCGTGGCGGCGGCCGACATCGCGATCGCCGCCGAGGGCACGGTCTTCTCGCTCGCCGAGGTCCGGCTGGGGATCCTGCCGGCGGTCATCTCGCCGTTCGTTCTTCGGGCGATCGGCCCGCGGTTCGCGCGCGACGTGTTCCTGACGGGCGACCGATTCGACGCGTCCGAGGCGCTGCGCATGGGGCTGGTGCACCGCGTGGTGCCCGGCGCCGCGCTCGAGGCCGAGGGGGACAAGAGGGTCGCGTCGCTGCTCGCGTCGGGCCCGGAGGCGATCGCCGTCGCCAAGCGCCTCATCGCGCAGGTCGCCGGGAAGAGCCCGGAGGAAGCGCGGGAGCTGACGGTGCGGACGATCGCGGAGCGGCGCGCCTCGGCGGAGGCGAAGGAGGGGCTGACCGCGTTTCTCGAGAAGCGCAAGGCCTCGTGGGCAGGGGAGATCGAGAAATGAAGGGAACCCAGCGACGGCTCCAGTGTCCGAAGTGCGGCAAGGCGTTCTTCTCGTGGCGGCCGGAGGATCTTCCGGGCGCGCCCGTGAAGTGCTACTTCTGCGGGACGCAGTTCGAGGACGAGGCCGCGAAGCGAAAGCCGGCGCCCGCGCCGGCCGCACAAGGGGCCGTGGCGGCCGTCGCCGCGGCGACCACTCCGGCCGCCGAGGGGCCGCCGGCCGCGGAGCCGGCGAAACCGTCTTAGGAGGGATCCGGCCGATGGCGATCGCGATACGACGCACGATTCCGCTCTTCCTCGCGGCCGCGCTCGCGGCCGGCGCGCGCGGCCAGGACGCCGCCGCGCTGATGGAGCGGCTGACGGGGCCCTCGTCGCGCCTGGAGCCGGATCTGCGCGTGCTGACCGACGAGATCGGAGGGCGCCCGACCGGGAGTCCCGCGTACGAGGCGGCGCTGCGCTGGGGAGTGGACGCGTTTCGCCGCGCCGGCGTGGACGACGTGCGGATCGAGCCCTACACGGCGTCGGCGAAGTGGCAGGCGATCTCCGCGTCGGCCGAGGTCGTGGAGCCCTCGCGTTTCCCGGTGACCGTCGTCTCGTTCGCGCTCGCGCCGTCCACGACCCCGGGGCTCACGGCGCCGCTCGTGAACGGGGGCGCGGGACGCCCCGAGGACTTCGAGAAGCTCGGCGCCCGGGCGAAGGGCGCGATCGTCCTCGTGCGCACGCCGCCGATGAATTCCTTCGAGGACCTGTTCGCGGAGTACCTCGCCGGACCAGCCATGATGAACGCCGCGGTCGCGCACGGGGCGGCCGCGCTCCTGGTCTGCTCGACGAGGCCGCGCGACCTCCTGTACCGGCACTCCATCACCTGGGGCGCGATCGCGCCCATCGCGATGGGCCAGGTCCGCCGCGAGGACGGGCTGCGGCTCGCGCGGCTGCTCGACGCCGGGAAGGCGCTGCGCATGCGCCTCGATCTTCGGAACGAGACCGGCGGCCCGTGGCAGGCGGCGAACGTCGTCGCGGAGATCCGGGGGAGCGAGCATCCCGAGGAAATCGTCCTGCTCGGCGCGCACCTCGACTCGTGGGACCTCGGGACGGGCGCTCTCGACAACGGCGTCAACTGCGCGCTCGTCGTGGACGTCGCCCGCGCGATCGCCGCGGGCCCGCGGCCGAAGCGCACGATTCGCTTCGCGCTCTTCACGGGGGAGGAGATCGGGCTCCTGGGTTCGCGCGGTTACGTGCACAACCACCGCGCCGAGATGCCGCAGTTCGTGGCCGTGCTCATCCACGACATCGGCGACGGGAAGATCACGGGCTACTACACCAACGGGCGCCCGGAGCTCGACGCGCCGCTCAAGGCGATCCTCGCCTCGGCGGGCCCGGGGGCGGACGGCGCCAACGACGAGGCGATCCTCGGCACGGACAACTTCGACTTTCTGCTCGAAGGCGTGCCGAACCTCGTGGCGGACCAGCAGACCGAGCGGTACCTCGCCGACTACCATGCCGAGTCCGACACCTACGACAAGGTCGACTTCGCGCTCGCGCGCCGCAACGCGGCGATCGCCGCCGTCGCCGTCGTCGGGATCGCCAACGCCCCCTCGCGCCTGGGTCCGCGGCAGAGCCGCGCCGAGGTCGAGCGCGTGCTGGAGCAGAACAAGCTCGACGCGCAGATGAAGACGTACGACCTGTGGAGCGACTGGGAATCCGGGAAGCGCGGCCGGGAGAAGTGAGCTGAAGCGGCTCCTGATCGCCAACCGCGGCGAGATCGCGGTGCGGGTCGCGCGCACGGCCCGCGAGATGGGCCTCGAGACCGTGGCGGTCTACGCGGAGTCGGACGCCGGCGCGTACCACACGCGCCAGGCGGACCGGACGGTCTCGCTCGGGGCCGGCGCTCCGGCCGACACCTACCTGTCGATCCCCCGGGTCCTCGACGCCGCCCGCGCGACGCACAGCGACGCCGTGCATCCCGGGTACGGCTTCCTGTCGGAGAGCGCCGAGTTCGCGCGCGCGGTGATCGGGGCGGGCCTGACGTGGGTCGGGCCTCCGCCGCAGGCGATCGAGGAGATGGGCGGCAAGCTGCGCGCCCGGGCGCGGATGGAGGCGGCCGGCGTCCCCGTGACGCCCGGCTCGGGAGCGGGCGTCGTGGACGACGCGGGCCTGATCGCGGAGGCGAAGCGGCTCGGCTTCCCGCTCCTCATCAAGGCGTCGGCCGGCGGTGGAGGCAAGGGCATGTCGCGCGTCGACCGCGCCGAGGACTTGCCCGCCGCGCTCGCGGAGGGCCGCCGCGTCTCGGAGGCCGCCTTCGGCGACGGCACGGTCTACCTCGAGCGGCTGCTCGAGGGCTGCCGCCACGTCGAGTTCCAGGTCTTCGGCGACTCGGCCGGCCGGGTCGCGCACCTCTTCGAGCGGGAGTGCAGCGTCCAGCGCCGCCATCAGAAGATCGTCGAGGAGGCGCCGAGCCCCGCGCTCGATGCCACGCTGCGCGCCGCGATGGGCCGCGCCGCGGTCCGCGCCGCGAAGGCGGTCGGCTACGTCGGCGCGGGGACCGTCGAGTTCCTGCTCGACGAGGACCGCCGTTTCTACTTTCTCGAGATGAACACGCGGCTCCAGGTCGAGCACCCGGTCACGGAGGAGACGCTGGGCTGCGACCTCGTCCGGGTCCAGCTCGACGTCGCGCGCGGCCGCCCGCTCCCGCCGGTCTGGTCCGACGGGACGCTCGCGCCGCGCGGACACGCGATCGAGATGCGCCTCTACGCCGAGGATCCGCACGAGTTCCTGCCGCGCTCGGGTCGCCTGCTCGCCTGGCGCGAGCCGCAGGGGCCCGGGATTCGCGTCGACTCGGGCGTCGACCGCGGAAGCGTCGTCGGCGTCGAGTTCGACCCGCTGCTCGCGAAGCTCGTCGTCTGGGGACCCGACCGCGACGCCGCGATCGGACGCGCGCGCCGAGCGCTCTCGGAGTGGGTCGTCCTCGGCGTCGAGACGAACTTGCCCCTGCTGTCCGAGGTTCTCGGATCGGAGGCCTTCGAATCCGGACGCTACGCGACCGATCTGGTCGGCCGTCTTCCGCGGCAGGATCCGCCCGTCGGCGATGCGGCCTGGATCGCCGCGGCGCTGGCGTCTTCCGCCGTTCTCTCGCCGCGCGGCGCGGCGCGGGGCGGCGCGGCGGAGCCGCCGGATCCCTGGTCCTCGTCTCCGCTGCGGGGCTGGAGGATCGGATGAGCGGTTCGCGGCTGCGCCGCGGAGGGGAGCTGCGGGAAGTCCGCGTCGAGTCCGACGCCGCGGTTCTCGACGGCCGCCGCGTCGCGTTCGAGCGCGTGGAGCGCGACGGGGAGCTCGCGGCCCTCCGCATCGACGGGAGGGAGCATCCCGTGGTGACGGCCGTCGAGAGGGGCCGGGTCTGGGTCTGGTGCGACGGTGTCGCGAGCGCGTTCGAGCGGGGGCCGGCGGGGCGAGCCGCATCGGGCGCTGGAAGCGCTTCGGACAGGGACCCCGGCGGCGGCCTGATCTCGCCGATGCCGGGGCGCGTGCGCCGGCTGCTGGTCGAAGACGGTGCGCGCGTCGCGCGCGGGGATCTGCTGCTCGTGCTCGAGGCGATGAAGATGGAGCACGCGATCCGCTCCCCGAGGGACGGAACGGTGCGCCTGCGCGTCGCCGAGGGCGACCTCGTCGAGGCCGGCGTGGAGCTCGCCGCCATCGAGGAAGCCTCGGGATAACCCGCGCCCTCGGGCCGGGCGGATAATGGCGGCCGTGGACAACTGGGAAGAGCATTCGCTGCGGCGCCCGCACCTGCCGGATCGCGCCACCGTCTACGAAGTCGGTCCGCGCGACGGCTTGCAGAACGAGGCCGAGACGCTGCCGGTGGCGGTGCGCGCGGAGTTCATCGACCTCCTGACGGATGCGGGCCTGCCCGCGATCGAGGTCGGGTCGTTCGTCTCGCCGAAGGCGGTCCCGCAGCTCGCCGACACCGAGGAGGTCTACCGGCTCATCCATCCCGCGAGCGGCGTGCGCTACCCGGCCCTCGTCCCCAACCTCCAGGGGCTCGAGCGCGCGTTCGCCAGCGGAGTCCGGGAGATCGCGGTCTTCACCGCCGCGAGCGAGACGTTCAACCGCAAGAACATCAACGCCGGCGTCGACGAGTCGATCGAGCGCTTCCGCCCCGTGGTCGCCCGCGCGCGCGAGGAACGGGTCCGAGTGCGCGGCTACGTCTCCACCGCGTTCGGCTGTCCCTACGAGGGGGAGATCGCGCCGGAGGCGGTGCGCGAGGTCATCCACAAGCTCCTCGATCTGCCGGTCGACGAGATCTCCGTCGGCGACACGATCGGCGTGGCGACGCCGGGCAAGGTCTTCGACGTGGTCGAGACGCTCTACGAGTCGGGCGTGACGCGCGGCGTGCTCGCGCTTCACTTCCACGACACGCGCGGCACGGCGCTCGCCAACGTTTACGCGGGGCTCCAGTGCGGCATCACGGCATTCGACTCCTCGGCGGGAGGGCTCGGCGGATGCCCGTACGCTCCCGGCGCGTCCGGCAACCTCGCGACCGAGGATTTGCTCTACATGCTCGACGGTCTCGCGGTCCAGACCGGCGTGACGCTGTCCCGGGTGGTGGACGCGTCCCGTTTTCTGGCGGGAAAACTGGGCCGGCGCCTTCCGAGCCGCTATCTGGCGGCCGTGACGGGGCGCACGAGTTGACTTGAGCCAAGAATCGCGTTAACCTTCTGACCTACTGAAGGTTAACTGAGTGGCCAAAAAGATCCTCCTGGCAGATGACAGCCTCACGATCCAGAAGGTTGTCGAGCTCACGTTTTCGGACAGCGAGTACGACCTGCTCTGCGTACCCAACGGACAGCGGGCGCTCGAGAAGGTCGCGGAGGAGGCGCCCGACCTGATCCTGGCGGACGTCGTCATGCCGGAGAAGAACGGCTACGAGGTCTGCGAGGCGATCAAAGG
>Ga0207680_10001750_pt1 | contig 10245 bp, 9 predicted proteins | sample KBSS23metaG_FD_184321 | JGI IMG/M metagenome (GOLD analysis project Ga0207680, IMG submission 184321) | Switchgrass rhizosphere microbial communities from Kellogg Biological Station, Michigan, USA - KBS S2-3 metaG (SPAdes) (version 2) | ecosystem: Host-associated > Plants > Roots > Rhizosphere >... | reverse complement strand
GGGTGTATCGTTCGGACGGCGATCTGGACGAGCCGGTGTTGTCGGTGACGTACTGGATGAACCTGCTCCAGGGCATTTCGAACGAGACGCCACTGTTCGTGACCCTGAATCCGCGAACGCCGATCGCGCCGGAGAAGGTGTTCGATACGCATGTGTTCGACCACCCCGTCTTCGACCGGGAAGCCACGGCCGCGCAGGTGGATGTTCAGGCGATGCAGGGGCGGCGTGGCACCTTCTTCTGCGGTGCGCACCTTCGGCATGGGTTCCACGAGGATGGATTGGCCAGCGCGGTGCACGTCGCCCGCCTTCTGGGCTGCGAGACGCCGTGGGCGGCACCCGTCCCGGCCTTTCCTGCGCCCAGCTGGCAGCGCCGGACAGTGAACGCGGCGGCGGCTTAAACCCCTGTCACGTTTCGCCTGTCGCGCTATAGTGGCGGCCAGACTGTGTGACGGGGGGTCGTTCACGGCCTCCCGGGCGTTTTTGAGGATGCCATGGGGTTTATTCCTTCGTCCGTTATTGAGAGAAAGTGGCGCGAAGCCGCGTCCAACCTGAAGGTTGGGACGCTCGATTTCACATTGCCGAGCGGCGAGACTGTGACCGCGAAGGGGCCGAAACCGGGCCCTCACGGCACGTTCAAGATCAACGACTGGGACGTGCTGGGCCGCACGCTCTCGCGTGGCGATATCGGGCTGGGCGAGGCCTATATCGACGGCATGTGGGAGACCGACGACATCGAGACGCTGGTGTCGCTATTCCTGGTCAACATGGATGCCTTCGCCGAATTCGCGAACGGCAGCTTCCTCCAGCGGATGGCGTTCGTGATGTACGACACGCTGACCCGGCGCAATTCGGTCAAAGGATCGTCGCGCAACATCCAGGACCACTACGATGTCGGCAACGATTTCTACGAGCTGTGGCTCGATCCTTCGATGACGTACTCGTCCGCGCTGTTCGGTGGGCAAGACAAGTCGCTGGAGCAGGCGCAGCGCAACAAATACGAGCGAATCCTGAGCCGGCTGGACAATCCCAAAGCGTCGATCCTGGAAATCGGCTGCGGCTGGGGCGGATTTGCCGACCGCGCCACCGAGGACCAGCACCGCGTGACGGGGCTGACGATCTCGCCGTCGCAGCTGCGCTATGCGACAGAGCGGTTGAAGAGTCGCGACGTTGACCTTCGGTTGGAGGACTACCGCAAGACGCAGGGCACCTTTGACAGCATCGTCTCCATCGAGATGTTCGAGGCCGTGGGGGAGCACTATTGGCCCGCCTATTTCCAGACGGTGAAAGAGCGGCTGCGGGCCGGTGGGCGCGCGGTGATCCAGACCATCACGATCCGCGACGAACTGTTCTCCAGGTACCGCGTGCAGAGCGACTTCATCCGCCACTATGTGTTTCCGGGCGGCATGCTGCCGTCGTTACAACGTTTCCGCGAGGAAGCCGAGGCCGCCGGATTGAAGGTCGTCGACAGTTTCGGCTTCGGCCAGGACTATGCCGAGACGCTACGGCGCTGGTCCAAAACGATGCAGGCCAAGAAGGACGAGATCATGGCGCTGGGCCATGACCAGAAATTCTTCCGCAACTGGCAGTTCTATCTCGGCATCTGCGCCGCGACCTTCGCGGTCGACCGCACCGATGTCGTCCAGGTCGAACTCGCCAACGGGTAGCACCCATTCCGCTGCGTAAAGGCCGTCTTGCGCTTCTGCGCGTGCGGCCCGAACCTTCGCTCAACGATAGAGACGTTGGGAGGATGCGATGGCGGACGCCGATTACATCATCGTGGGCGCGGGATCGGCCGGGTGCGTGCTGGCGAACCGCTTGACGGCGGACGGGCGCAACAAGGTCGTGCTGCTGGAAGCGGGCGGCGACGACCGGCCGCTGAAGGAGCCGTCGCAGTTCTTCTCCAACATGATGATTCATATTCCCGTCGGCTATGCGCAGACGCTGAAGGATCCCAAGGTCAACTGGCTGTACGAGACCGAGCCCGATCCGGGCACCGGCGGGCGCACGCATGTGTGGCCGCGCGGCAAGGTGCTGGGCGGATCGTCGTCGATCAACGGCTTGCTCTACATTCGCGGGCAACATGCGGACTATGACGGCTGGCGGCAGCTGGGCTGCGAGGGATGGTCGTGGAACGACGTGCACCCCTATTTCCGCCGCGCACAGCACCAGGAACGCGGTGGCGACGAATTCCACGGGACCGGCGGGCCGCTGAACGTGTCGGATGTGACCGAGGGCCACGAGGTGTCGGACGCCGTCGTGAAGGCGTGCGAGCAAGCGGGGCTACCACATCGCGATTTCAACGGCGCGGATCAGGAAGGCGCGGGCTGGTACCAGCTCACGGTGAAGAACGGGCAGCGCTGCTCGGCCGCCGTGGCGTACCTGCATCCGGCGATGGGCCGCGCGAACCTGAAGGTCGAGACGCGGGCGCTGGCGACGCGGGTGTTGTTCGAAGGCAAACGCGCGGTGGGAGTGGAATTCCTGCAAGGCGGGCAGAGGCGGACGTTGCGCGCGGGAAAAGAGGTCATCCTGGCAGGCGGTGCGGTGAACTCGCCGCAGTTGCTGCAATTGTCGGGCGTGGGACCGGGTGAGATCCTGCAGAAGCACGGCATTGCCGTGGTGCAGGAGCTGCGCGGGGCCGGCGAGAATCTGCAGGACCACTACGTCATCGCCACGCAGTACCGGTTGCAGCCGCATATCGTGTCGGTCAACGAAAAGACGCGCGGGCTGCGATTCGCGGGCGAGGCCGTGAAGTATGCGTTCCTGCGCAAGGGGCTGCTGACGTTGTCGGCGGCGCATATCGCGGCGTTCTGCAAGTCGCGACCCGAGCTGGCGGGGCCGGACATCCAGTTCCACATCCTGCCGGCGACGATGGACACGCAGAAACTTCTGGTCGAGCAGAAGATGGAATTGGAGCGGCAGCCGGGCCTCACCATCGCGCCATGCCAGCTTCGCCCGGAATCGCGCGGTCACATCCGCATCAAGTCGCCGGACGCCACGGTCTATCCCAGCATCTTCGCGAACTATCTCTCCGATCCTATCGACCAGCAGGTGGCGGTGGCGGAGATCAAATGGGGGCGCAAGATCGCGGCGCAGGCGGCGCTCAAGCCCTACATCGTGAACGAGCTGCTGCCCGGCGATGCAATCCAGAGCGATGCGGAAATCCTGGAGTTCGCGCGCGGCGCGGGCACCACGATCTATCACCCGGTCGGCACCTGCCAGATGGGGCACGGCCCCAATGCCGTGGTCGATCCGCAATTGCGCGTGCACGGGATCGAGGGCCTGCGTGTGGTCGACGCGTCGGTGATGCCAAGACTGGTCTCCGGCAACACCAACGCGCCGACGATCATGATCGCCGAGAAGGCATCGGACATGATCCTCGGCAAGGCGGCTTTGGCGGCGGCCTAGGACGCCGGCACCTCGCCCTCCGTTCCAGGGCCCATGGCCGACGACCGGATGTGCATGAAGGGCACGACCAGAAGCGACAGCGCGAACAACACGCCGATCACCAGCCACGCGTCATTGAACGACTGCGCCAGCGCGGCCTTCCTGATCAGCGGCTCGGCAAAGGCGCGCATGGTCTCGTTCACAGGCCCCATGTCCTGGCCGTGGAAGTACTCGACCGGCAGGCCGACAAAGCGGGCAGCGCTGGCATCGCCATGTTGCAGGCGGTCGGCAAGCGCCCGGGCGTGGCCGGCAGTGCGCTGTTCCAGGATGGTATCCACCAGCGCGATGCCAATGGCGCCGCCCAGATTGCGCATCAGGTTGAACAGCGCGCTGCCGTCGGCGACTCCGGACGGGTTGAGCGTGTCGAGCGCCAGCCGCGTCGCAGGAAGGATGCACAACATCACCGCCGCACCACGCAGAAGCTGCGGCCAGAACAGGCCGTCGTAGTCCGTGGTGACGTCGGCAAAGCCGTTGGCAATCAGGCCTGCAGCGAACAGGCTGTAGCCAAAGGCCGTGAGCAAGCGCGGGTCAACCTTGCTCTCCAGCCACGCCGCGATGGGCGCGGTACAAAGCTGCGCCGCGCCCGACACAATCATGATCGTGCCGATCTGCCATGGCGAATGGTCACGGATCAGACCGAGCCACAGTGCGAGCAGATAGACAGAACCGTAAAGACCGAGCCCGAGCACAAAGCTGAGCGTGCAGCCGAGCGTGAATGTGCGCTCCCTGAATCGCCAGAGGTCGACGAAGGCGTGGGGGCTGTTGAGACTGCGCCAGATCGCCCAGGCGCCGGTGACGAGACAGATGATCGAACTTCCGTAGACGAACACCCCCTGCCAGTCGTGCTTGGGCGCTTCTTTCAGCACCAGTTCGAGCGTCGCGAGGAAGATGGCTGCGAGCCCGATGGCGAAATAGTCGATCCGCCGCCATTCCGCAGGATCCGGCTCGCCCAACCGGACGAACAGGGCAACAAGCGCGGCAACGCCGAGACCGGGAATGAGATTGATCAGGAAAATCCAGTGCCAAGTGTAGTGCTCGGTAAGGTAGCCGCCGACCGCGGGGCCGATGGTCGGTGCGATGACGGCCAGCGTGCCAGCAAGCGCCGTTGCGGCGATACGATGCTTCTCCGGCATCATCACGAACACCGAGGTGAAGACGCCGGGAATCAGCATGCCGCCGCAAAAGCCCTGGACCACGCGCAACGCGATGAACGGCGTGAGCGTGGTGCAGACGGCGCAGGCGATGCTCGCCAGCGTAAAACCCATGGTGGCGAAAGCGAACATCCAGCGCAGCGACAGGGCGCGCGTCAGCCAGCCGGTGAGTGGAATCGCGATGACCTCGGCCATGAGATACGCGGTCTGGATCCAACTCAACTGGTCGGGCGTGACGTGGAACCACGCCTGGATGGTGGTGAAGGAACTCGCGACGATCTGGATGTCGAGCACCGCCAGCGACATGCCGAGGCACATGGCCGCAAAGCCGATCCAGACCCGCACGATACTCTGCTGCATGAATGACGTGCTCTAGATCGCCCCCGCGGGCGCAGTGTGCAGCCTTTGGACGGCAGGGTCCATGACGCGCCGCCACAGCGGCGGGACCAGCGCCAGAAGGATGCTGCCGGCGTAACCGGCCGGAAGCTCGGGAGCTTCCGCGACCCACTCAAGGCTCTGATACGACGCGGCTGGACGGGTGTGGTGATACGAGTGACGGCCCATGTTGAAGATCATGGTGTTGGCCAGCACGTTGGAGGAGTTCCAGCTATGCCGGTCGCCGAAAGGTTCATGCCCCTTGGCGCGGGTGGCTCGGGCGAGGCCGTAATGCGCGATGTAGTTGAAAAGCTCCAGCACGATAACGCCAACAGAACTTTGCGCGGCGAACAATGCGGCGCCGCGCCAACCGGTAAGAACAGCGATCGCAATGTAGACGACGGACATTGCGGTAACATCGCCCGCGATGCGATGGCGCAACCGCGACTGGTTGCGCGCGGCGACGTGGTTTGTCTCGATACGCCACGCGTCGGTAAACTGGCCTGTCACGGTGCGAATCAAGAAGGCATAGAAACTCTCGCCCAGCCGGGCTGTCGCGGGATCGCGGTCCGTGGCGGCCCACCGATGATGACCGAAGATGTGTGCAACGCGAAAATGACGATAGGTCATGCCGGTGAGCATAGCGAGGCCGAGCGCATGCTCAGTCTTGCTGTGGCCATGGACCAACTCGTGGGCGGCAAGCATGCCGAACACACCCGTCGTGACGCCCACGGAAAGCGCGAGCGCGGCGAAGCCGACGCCGCTCGTGTGCGGTGCGACGGCAACGGCCCAGGCGATAACGGTGAGCTGCACCGGTACATAGAAGTTTGGGAGCCACCGGAACGTCCGCGTTTCCGGCGCAGCGAACGGGACCGCGCCGCGCGGTGAGACCGCTTCCGCGCCGATCAGCGCGAGAAGCAGGAGCGCAACGGTAACGAACGGCGCCGCGGGGGCGAGCAGATAGAAGACAGGAACCGACAGGGCGAAAATGAACGGGCCGATGTAGCGCAGCACGCTCATCGCCCTACCCCACATTGGCCGGCGCACGGGCGCGGCGATCCGCCAGCGCGCGATCTTCCTCGCGAATGCGCCAGGCAAGGATTGCGGTGTTCAACATCGTGAAGACGGCCGCGACCCAGATTTCACCAAAGACAAGTGGAAGGACGGCGATCTCGCCGGCGACTACCAGATAGTTCGGATGACGCACGTAGCGATACGGCCCCTTGCGCACCAGCGGCGCGGCGTCGAGCGTGATGATGCGCGTGGTCCAATAGGGTCCAAGTGTCGCGATCACCCAGACGCGGGCGAGCTGGAGCAGAATGAAGAGACCGAGCCACGGCCAGCGGATCGTGGCGTCGTCCGGCAAAAGGAAGATGATGCTGGCGAGCCAGGCACCGTGCAGCAATACGATGAAGATGTAGTGGTCGCGGCCGATCTCGACCGCGCCGCGCGCAAGAAGCGCACGTGTGTTGCGTTCGGCATAGACGATCTCGATCAACCGTTGGAGCGCGACAAGCGCCAGGATGACGAGGATCCCCAGCCTCATGTGCCGACCATCAAGAACGCGGCGGAGAAGCCAGGTCCCAATGCCGTCATCATGATCTTCCTGGCGCGCCAGTCCATCCGCTCGAGCACGAACAAAGCTGTGACGGCGGACATGTTTCCATAGTCGCGCAGTACGGCGCGGCTTTCGGTGAGCCCTCCGCGCGGGATGCCGAAGTTATCTTCCAGCGCATCCAGCACTTTCGCGCCGCCCGGGTGGCAGGCGAAGCCTTCGACTTCCGAGAGGCGCAGGTCGTTCTTGAGCAGATAGTGCTGGAGAACCGGCTGGAAATCGTTGGCCACCAGTGACGGGATGCTCTGGCTGAAAATCGCCTTGAGGCCATCTTCCTGGACGTCCCATCCCATGATGTCGAGCGAATGCGGCCAAGTGTGCTCGCCGCCATGTCCGACGGCCGGGCCGTCGCCATCGGTGGAGAGGATCGCGCCGGCCGCACCGTCGCCGAACAGCGCGGTGGCGACGATATTGGACTTGGTGATGTCGTCCTTGCGGAACGTAAGCGCGCAGAGCTCAACCACCAGGAACAGCACCCGGCTGCCAGGATTGGCCTTGGCCAGCTCGGCCGCGCGCGTGAGGCCGACGACGCCGCCGGCGCAACCGAGACCAAAGATCGGCAGGCGGCGGATGTCACGGCGCAGGTTCATGCGCTCGACGACCAGCGCGTCGAGGCTGGGCGTTGCAATGCCGGTGGTGGAGGAGACGACGATCGCGTCGATGTCTTCGCGCTTCAGTTTCGCCTCGGCCAGTAGATCGGCGGTGAGCTTTTCGAACAGCGCGACGGCGTTCTCGATGTAGAGCGCGTTGCGGTCGGTCCAGCCGTGGGGCTGATTGTACCAGTCGATCGGCACGCAGGAGTATCGCCGTTCGATGCCCGTGTTCTCGAACACCGGCATCAGGCGGGTCATGTCGCGCTTGCCATTGAACAGGGCAGCGGCGCGGACGGACACATCGGATTGTTCAAGGACGTGGGGTGGAACGGCACTCTTCAACGCCAGCAAACGCGGCTGCATTCGATCTCCCACACCCCAAGCAGTCTTGCCCATCCGCCGCCACTATAGCGAGCGGATGGACAAAGGCCATGCGGACGCCGATTTACAGCGTCAGGAGGTCGAATGAGGGTTCCAGCAACCCTATTCGGCCGCTTCGAGGCCGCGTTGTGGCATCTCGACCGGCGCGAGGCGGAGCGCATCGTCCCGCGGCGCGCCGAGATAGACGACCTGCGGTTCCGCGATGCCGTAAGCCTCGCGCAGCTTGGCCAGGGCTTCGGCGTTGATCGGGGCGATGAGCGCAACCTGCTTGATGCCGTCGATCTCGACCGGGATGCCGAGAGGTTTCACCTCGATGCCGATGAGCAGGTAGCGAAACACCAGGTCGACCGGCGACAACATGGTCACGTGGTCGTAGCCGGCACGGACGAAAAACTCGAACAGGCCGACCATGATGCGTTTGCGGGCGCGTTCCATCGTTGCCTTGTCGAGCTTTTCCTCATCGACGCAGGTGCGCGTCAATTCCAGGATTTTCTCGCCGCGCTGCACGCCCTTCACGGCGCAGTATTGCGGGAAGACGTCGGAGAACAGGTGCGGCTTGACCGTCTGGAGCATGCGATGGGAACCGATCACCGTGCCGTCGTCGTCGGTCAGCAGCAAATAGATCGCGTCGTCGGTATCGAACTGGTCTTTCTCCAGGCGATCGGGTTTGCGCAGCGCCTCCCATCCCATCCGCTCGACGAAGATGCGGTGACGCATGTCAAACATGTCGTGGAGCGCATCCTGGTACTGATGTGCGTTGCGGTTGGTGACCACCTCAAGCATGGCGAATACTCCTGCTGGAAAGAAAAGAGGCCCGAAGTCAGGCCCCCCAGCGTCCAGCATGTCACCCCCCTGAACAGGGGGTCGCCAAAATGATCCACCGGATTGTTCCGCAGGACGTGCGTCAGGACAGGATTTGCTTGGTCAGGATGGCGACGGCGACGGCTTGGGCGCGCGTGGTCGCGTTAAGCTTGGTTAGCGCATTCTGGACATATTCGTGCGCCGTCTGCTCGGCGATGTTGAGTATCTGGGAGATTTCCCAGTCCGTCTTGCCTGCGGCGACCCAGGTCAGGCACTCGCGCTCGCGCGGCGTCAGTCGGGACCGAGGCTTCGGTGTGCCCTCGGCGCGCAGCTTTTCCAGCTTGGCGTGGAAGTAGATGGAGGCGAGATGGAGGCACGCCTCATCCTGCTTGCTGAGCTCGTAATGCTGGGCGCCCATGGTGAGGCCAACCGCGAAGCCGTCACGCGTATAGATCGGCAGCGCGAAGCCGTCGGTCATATGGAATTCCGTGGCCTCGTCGAGGATGCGAGAGCCCATCTGGTCGTTCGCGGTGATCTTGCTCCACTGCACCGGCTCGTTGCGCGAGAGAAGCTGATGCAGGACGGGATCGCTCTTGATGTAGTTCGACGAGAGCCAGTGATTGAGCCAACCTTCGGGCCACGTGCTTGCGATCAGCCGATCGTCGCGCGCCTCGTGCGGGCGCGACGGATCGCCGAGCATGAAGCAATCCATTCCGAAGCGCTGGATGAGACCCTGGAACGAGTCGACCAGAGAGGGGATGTCGTTCTTGCGATCGACTTCCTCGATGAACTCAAACGCGGATGCCGTGAGCTGCATGGCGATACTGTTACTGTCCCCTTTGTGCCGCGAGCTGTCGAGCACGATATGCGGCGAGTGCCTTGACCTGTTCGTCCTTGAATGCGTCCTGGAAGGGAATGTACTCCGGCACGCGGTCGTTCAGAAGAATCGACGGACATTGTCCTTCATAATTTCCGATGTTGGGGCGCTCGCGCTGGTAACCAACCAGGGCCGCCAATTCCGCCGAGAATGTCCGCGCGACGCCGGGCGGGTAGACCAGCCACTGGTTTTCATAGGGTTTGAGCCAGCCCAGCGTGTAGCCACAGACGACTCCCGCACGCGGCGAGGCGGTGCGGTTCGCGCCGCCACAATGCAAGGTTGAACCCAGGAAGAGCAATGCGGAACCGGGGTTCATTTCCGCGGCGACCGCATCGCTGCGCTGCGGCGCCGCCGGACGGCGTCTGCCGTTCGAATCGGGCCACACAACGGTGGCACCGTTCTCCGCTCGAAAGGGCGTGAGTGGCCACATCACGTTGACAAGATATTCGATCTCGCCCTTCGGCACCGGCCACATGTCTTCATCGCGGTGCGGCGCCTGCTCGGGCTCGCCCGGCCAGATCTCGATCGCCTGGGTGAGGTTGAGTTGTACCCGATCGCAATTGGGACCAAGGATGAGCGCCAGGATGTCCATCACCAATGGATGCTGGACCAACGCCGCGGCGTGTGGCGAGCGCTTGAGCAGACCACCGAAACGTTTGGTGCGGCTGCCGAAGAAGTCGCCTTCGCAGAACGGCGTGTTGGCGAACCGCGGCTTCAGATCCGCGTGCAAAGCGTCGACAATCTTGACGGGCAGCATGTCCGGCACGACGCAGTAGCCGCGCCGCAAGAGCTCGCCGGCCCAGAGGCGCGCTGGATCGCTTTTGCTGCTGCGCGCCGCGACGGACATCAACACTCCGTCAGGCCGCCTGCGCGATGTGGTCGAGCTGGAGCACCGGGATGCGCGACTTCTTGCGGTCGCGGAACATCTGGAGCGTTGCGGCGGTGATCGTGATCGCCATCGCGCCGACCACCTCGTTGCCCACCTGCCGCGGCTCTCCCAGCATCTCG
>Ga0207680_10001749_pt1 | contig 10247 bp, 9 predicted proteins | sample KBSS23metaG_FD_184321 | JGI IMG/M metagenome (GOLD analysis project Ga0207680, IMG submission 184321) | Switchgrass rhizosphere microbial communities from Kellogg Biological Station, Michigan, USA - KBS S2-3 metaG (SPAdes) (version 2) | ecosystem: Host-associated > Plants > Roots > Rhizosphere >... | reverse complement strand
CAGCCTTCCGGAGAGAGCGGCGAGCGCCCGGCTGCCCGAGGTCCACGTCGACGATCTGGCCGCCGGTTATCGCGAGGGGAAGCCAGCACTCCTGTGCGACGACCTTCATAAGCGGATCGAGGAAACGCTTGCCCGGCGAGAACAGGTCATCCTCTTCCTCAACCGCCGCGCCTATGCGCCGTTTGTCATCTGTCGGGACTGCGGCTATCAAGCGCGATGCCGCTACTGCGCAGTCTCCCTTTCCTTTCATCGGCGAGAGAGAAGGCTGCGGTGTCACCACTGCGGATACAGCGAAGCGCCGGTCGACAAGTGCCCGAAGTGCCAGGGGGTGCGGATCAGTCCGTTTGGGATTGGGACGGAGAAGGTGGAGGAAATGGTGGGGGCGCTCTTCCCTTCCGCCAAGGTTGCTCGGTTGGATCGCGACGTGGCACGCCGGAAGGGTGCGTTAGAGGAAATCTTCGCATCCTTCCGAAGCGGCGACATCGACATCCTCGTTGGCACCCAGATGGTGGCCAAGGGGTTGGACTTCCCGAACGTGACCCTGGTGGGGGTCATCGCCGCGGACCTGTCTTTGAACATCCCCGACTTCCGGGCCAACGAGCGGACCTTCCAGCTCCTGTCCCAAGTGTCGGGCCGAGCTGGACGGGGGAAAGCGCCAGGATCGGTAGTAATCCAAACGTTCAACCCTCAGCACCCAGCGGTGAGGTTCGCCCAGACCCACGATTACGTGGCGTTTTACGAAGGAGTCCTCGAAGAACGACAGCTCGCCAACTATCCCCCGTTCTGCCGACTGGTCAACGTGGTCTTCTCCGGGCCCTCACGCACCAAAGTGCTCCAAATTTCGGGCGAGGCGCAGCGCAAATTGGAAGGTGAGGCGGGTTTGGAGCTTCTTGGGCCGGTTGATTGCGCTCTGGAGAGGCTCCAGGGCCAATGGAGGCGGCATATTCTCCTAAAAATGTCCCACGAGGAACATGCAAAGACGATTGGAGAGGCACTTCTTGGGCTTTCGAGCAAAGATCTGCACGTTATGATCGATGTCGATCCGTATTCGTTGATGTGATGACTAGTATTGAGTATTGAGTGTCAAGAAAAGCAGGTCACTCTTCATTCGATTATCAACTCAACATTCAACGCATCTTAGAAACCTAGTTTCGGACCAAACCACGCATAGAAATTTTGGTTTGTGTAAAAGCAAAGTAGATCAAACCATAAGAGCCAAATAAAAATTGGAATGATCGCAAGTGCTTTGTAGCGAAATCGAATGCGATCACTGATTTCAAAAAGTCCCAACGCGCAAAGAATGAAAAGTGGTGCGAGAGTTGGAAACAACAAACGTCCTTGCGCTTGCGGAAACATGAGATTGTAATAAACAAGTCCGACAACATTCGCAAGAAATGCGGTGAGACAAAACGCGGCGAACGCTGCACGTTTGCGATCGAATAATGCGATCATGCCCAACGCCGCAGTCCCAAGAATTGCGCGCACAATCGGCCACACATATCGCTGCTTCACTTCGACCGCCATCCAGCCGAAATGGCTCACGAAAGATCGAGGCACGATATCCGGGAAAATGAACCTAAAATGGGGTGAGCCGAGGTCTTGGGTATAGGCCAAATTCGGCATCGTTTCCATCTCCATTTTCGTTCCCAACAGTTCATCGTAGAGCGATAGGTTTCTGAGAAGGACGGGAAGGCTTAATACGAGGGCGGCACCGACACTTATCAAGGCATTTCGAAGAATGGTTTTTGTTGAAGTCGTTCCGACAATTTGAATGACAGTAAACAAGACCAATGCAGCGGGCACATATGCGAGAGAATTTTTCTTTGCTAGAAATGCAAGTGCGATCCACACACCAAACAACAACCAAGTTTTTCTTCGATGTGGTTGTAAACAAACATCTGCGGCCGCAACAGTTGCGCACGAACCGATGAGCGCGGCGAAACCATCGTTGGAAATACTCGCGCCGATAAATGCAAATTGCGGAAGCATCGCGACGAGCATTGGTGCGACTAAATAAACGTGACCAATCGGCAATATTTTTCGCGCAGCTCTTCCTGTTTGCAGAACAGTGAGTCCGACAAAGACGCATCCTAGTATTCGCAACGCAAAAAACATATTTCGATCGTGCGATCTCTTAAAAGGGCTCGGTTTGTGATCGAAAGTCGGGGCGGGATCCTTCAAATTGCTTTGGGGCAGGTGGACGTCGATGGGGCCGCCCGAAATGCGTAGCAAATTGCCCGCCACGAGGTAGTAAAGAGGCGTCTGATGCCCCTCCGCCATGAATTGCTTGGGGTCGTATTGGTTGGGAAGCCCGTCCCCCGCCGCGATCCGGTCGATATAGCCGAGATGGCCGGGTTCGTCAGGCGACTCGTAGACCGGGTTGGTCAACGCGTAGGTCAGCGCGTGAAGAAATCCGAAGGTGCAGAGCAGGGCCAGCCAGATCCATCCGTATCGATTGGGTCCAGAGGCTTGAGCGTCCACGCTCGCCGAAGGTTACACTGAACCTTCTGAGCGACCTGCAACAGAACCAGGGGCGGCGCGGCACCGGAATCGCGTTCATTGCAGTCGGCCTCGCTCTCGTCAGCATCACCCTCTACTACACGAGGCAGTTCGGCCTCGCGAGCTTGGTGACTCCGTATCCTTTGATCCTAGTCGCCCTGGTCGGGGTGCCGTTCCTTCTCTCCGGGTTCGTGATTCTGCGCGGGCCGGGGAAACCCGACTGAGCTAGCTGGCGGCCAGCGCCTGCTCCAGATCAGCGATCAAATCTTCGGTGTCTTCGATCCCCACGCTCAAACGGAGCATTGTCGGCGGGATGCCTCGCTCCAACCTCTGCTCGGGCGTCATCGTGGCGTGGGACATGAGAGGGGGGTAAGCGACCAGGCTCTCGACGCCGCCGAGCGACTCGGCGAGGAGGAAGATCTTGGTGTTCTCGGCGACCTTCTTTGCACGCTCCACAGATTCAAAATCGACGGCGACCATGGCTCCGAAACCCCTCATCTGGCGCTTCGCAAGCTGATGATCAGGGTGCCTAAGCAATCCTGGGTAATGGACCGCCTTGACCTTGGGATGCTGATCGAGATAGTCGGCGACCGCCTGGGCGTTCTCGCAATGGGCTTTCATCCGGACCGCTAGGGTCTTGACGCCCCTCAAGGAGAGCCAGTTGTCGAACGGGCTGGGGGTTGAGCCCACCATTTTCAGATATTCGAAGAAGAAATTGTGTTTTTCCTCGTCGTTGGTGACGATTGCGCCGCCGACCACATCGCTGTGGCCCGAAATGTACTTCGTGGTGGAGTGGACGACGATGTCGGCACCTAGATCGAGCGGGTTTTGCAAATAGGGCGAGGCAAATGTGTTGTCAAAAACTGAAATCAGTCCGAGTTTCTTCGCTTCCGATGTGATCGCTGCGATATCGACCACGCGAACGTTCGGATTCGTCGGCCCTTCGAAGATCACCATCTTCGTATTGGGCTGCACGAGCTCTTTAAGACTGAACGGTTCTTGTGCGCAAAACTCCGTGCAAGAAATTCCTTGACGTGGAAGTAAGTTGTGCGCGAGTCGATGAGTGCCACCATAAATGTCACTCGCCATCAAGAGATGATCGCCCGATTGAAGAAGTGCGAACGCTGCTTGGATCGCTGCCATTCCACTCGAAAAAACTACACAGTGTTTTCCATTCTCAAGTTGTGCGATCACTTGTTCAAGAATGTTTTTATTTGGATTACCGCATCGTGTGTAATCAAATTTCGGAATGGTGTCGAGGTCATCCCAACCGAACGTTGCGGATTGGTAAATGGGAGGGATCACGGGCTTGAATGGCCCCTGCAGATCCTGACCGACACGCAACGCTTTGGTCGCGAACTTCATCCCTTTTATGGTAACCGGGTTGATAGGGAATTGAACCTGCGTTTTGGCCAGCACCTACGATTATTAGGTAGATCCGGCGATTATTTTGAGAAGATTCTTTACCACTACGACACAACGGCACAACGAATTCACAACGCTAGGACGCCGATAGGAGACGTTCTTTTATTTTTCTTCGGGTAGGTTTCGCTCCCGCCATCCCGTCATTCCCTCACGCATGCTGATCGCTTCTTCAAAACCCATCTCTTGAAGAACTTTCGCAGCGAGTGCGCTTCGATGACCACCACCGCAGTAACAAAGAATTCTTTGATTGCGATCTTGTAATCGTGCATCGCGTTTGTAATGTTCGAGGTCTGCGCGCACTTCCAAAAATCCGCGCGGAATATTTATTGCTCCCGGAATATGTCCTTCTGCATATTCATCCGGTTCACGAACATCGAGCACCAACCACTCGCCGGTTTTTGAAAGAGCAAGCGTTTCTTCGGGTGTCACTTCGTGCACGGTCTTCAATGCTTCTTGCACGTAGTCGTGGAGGGTTTTCATTTTATTTTTCTATCTCGGTAAATGGTAAATGGTAAGTGGTAAATGGCCGGAGGGGTCGTGCGCCTTGGACGTCCGGCGACTTACTATTTCGATTTACGACTTACTTCCCTATAGCAGCGCTTGTTCTTTCACCGCGAAGTAATACGAGACGAGGGCGGCGGCGAGATCTTGTGGTTCCGCCTCCAATGTGTGAATCCCCGCGGTTTGAAGGACACTTTGGGCGGCATTCGCGTCTGTTTTCACCATTCGGGCGGCCGATTTCATGTACATCGACTCCGGATCGGTGATCCCCAGGTCAAGGACCTCGCGGAGTTTTGGATCTTCGACCCTGGCGAGGAGAATCAGGTGCCGACGGCTCAGTGGGCCGAGGGAGGACGACACATCTTTGGCTCGGTCGGCGTCGAGGACGTCGGTAAAGGCCACCATGAGGGACCGCCGCTTCCAACGAGAGCCGAGATAGCTAAAGGCCGCGGCGCCATCGGACTCGACAGGTTCAGCGATGAGGTCGTGGACTGCGTCGATGATCATTCCAACCTGATTTCGGCCCTTTGCAGGTGGGATGTAGCGGCGAACGGTGTCCGCGTAGACGAGCAGTCCGATCTGGTCTCCCGCCACTGCGGCGGCGTTGACGAGCATCAAAAGTGAGTCGAGCACGTGGTCCAGCTTGCGGACTCCGTTCACTTCTGAGAGCATGTGGCGGCCGATGTCGACGACGACCATGACGACCTGGTTGCGCTCCTGCTCGTACTGGCGAACGACCAATTTGTTCTTGCGGGCGGTTGCCTTCCAGTCGATTTTTCGATAGTCGTCGCCTTCGGTGTACTCACGAAGCGATTCGAATTCGGTGCCGAGGCCGCGCTGACGAGACTTGCGAATGCCAATTTCTCTCAGTCGACCTTTCTGTTTGAGGAGGTCGAATTCACGGAGGGCAAGCACGTTCGGATAAACGCGGACCGGCTCTTCAGTGTCGAGACGGATCTGCTTCTCGACCAAACCTAGGGGGCATGCGAGCCGAAGATAGGTGCCTTGGAACTGATCGTCGCCTCTTTCTTTGGGGACGAGCGTGTATGAGATGTCCTTGTCACCGCCGGCGGGAAGGGTGACCGCGAACTCGTTTCCTTCGGGGACGCAACGTTCGGGGGCCTCGTCTCTCACCTTGGCCTGCACCGTCTCAACGCCATCGTTGCTGAGCCGCAGAGTGATCCGGTTTGGGACGCGCACGGACAAAACGGAGTCGAAGGTTCGCTTTAGCCGCAAGTCCTTACCGCTCGGGGCGAGGCGTAGGGTGACATACGCGGCGACGAACAGCGCTACATCGTAAAGGATGCCGAGCAGAGGTGCGTGGATCGTGGCCCCAAACGCGGCGACAATCATGCCGATGGCCAGGAGGATCCAGAGTCGCTTGGTCGGTATCATCCGCGTCTGCTCAAAGGTAGCATCTCAAGGGTGGAGCACGAGCTGACGATTCTCAGCCCGGAGAAGACCATCCTAACGTACCCGCTGGCGGGCGTCGGTCGCCGGGTGATGGCGCAATTCCTCGATATCGTCGTGATCGGGGGTTTGATCTTCCTTTCCATCTACGTGATCTCCCTTGTTTTGGGCTACTTCGACGAGGATATTGCGACGGGCGCGATCATGTTCATCGCCGCCGCGCTCCCCTTCCTCTATTTCATCCTTTTAGAGGGCTTTTGGAACGGTAGAACGATCGGAAAATTGGCTTGCGGCCTGCGTGTGCGAATGGCGGATGGTACACCGATCAAATTCAGCGCGTCGGTGGGTCGAAATTTGATCCGCGCGGGCGATTTTCTTCCCGCTTTTTATTTTGCGGGACTACTTTCAACGTTTACGACACCACGCGCACAACGACTTGGCGACCTTGTTGCGAACACCGTTGTTGTACGCGATGCGAAAGCGATTCCGCGCTTTACACCCGCGCCACACAAGGCGGGCATTCATCCGTTCGAGGCATATGTAGGAGATCTTCGCGGAATGACTGACGAAGAATATGTCGTGCTAAAAAGATTCTGCGATCGTTTTCCAGAACTCGCTCCGAACATCCAAGAAAGACTTGTTCAAGAGATATGGATGCCGTTCGCAGAACAGAAACATATCGCGGCAATTCCAAACGTTCACTCTCTCTATTTGGCGGAAGCAACGGTCATGAAATATGGCCGTATGCGAGGCCTTCTTTGAGCAGCAAAACAATTCCCCACATTCTGGGGAGAGTTGTTGGGAATTCGTTGTGAACGCTTGGGGGAACACTTGTTTAGGGGGACAACTGGGGTCTGCTAACGACCGAAAACGGGCCTTATCCACTCCCTTATCCCCGCTCGTGAAAAACGGTGTTTTGTCGAATTTGAACCTGAAATCTGCCCGGTTTGGAACCTTTGCGGGTCTCTGAGGGGCTTATCCCCTGAAAAGAAGCCTCTTAATAGTAATCATAAGTTTCTATGTCTATAAACCATTTAAGAGATACAGATGGGGAAAGCCTGGCCGTTACACGCCATGGGGCCAAGAAAGTCTCTTTGATGGGATTTCGAAACTACGTTTCTTTGGACCTCGAACTGAGCCCCGGTTTCAATATTATTTCTGGTCCTAACGCACAGGGAAAGACAAACTTTCTCGAGTCGCTTTATCTTCTCGCAACGACGCGACTTCTTCGCGGACAAAAAGATTCGGAAGCAATTCTCGATGGTCACGATGTGGGGAAGGCATGTGCAGAACTGTTGTCGACGAACACGGAACTGTCTGTCACACTGCACAAAGGAACGCGAAAGCGCGCGGCTATCAATGGTCTCAATCTTCCTCGTGCATCAGATCTCATCGGGCGAATGCCAGCCGTCAGTGTCAGCACGACCGACCTTGCGATCGTCCGAGGAGAGCCGGCAGATCGACGAATGTTTTTGGATCTCGAGTTATCTGGATTGCATGCGTCCTATCTTCGACATTTAACGCTTTATAAGCGCGCACTTGAGCAGAGAAACGCGCTCCTAAAAGACTCTCGAGAGTCGATGCAGCCGGCAAGCGCTTTCGAGCCTTGGGAATTGCAGATCGCGCAGCACGGGGCAGCGATTCGGCACGCGAGAACCCTGTACATCTGGTCCCTTTCACCGCTTTCCAAGGAAGCGCATCGGGAGATGTCTGCAGGGGAGTCGCTCCACCTGGCTTATGTGCTCCGGGATGAGTCGGAAATGGAGGAACAGGCTATCGATGCTTTGGCGGCGACCCGCCATTCGGACATCGGCCGGGGGTCAACGAGCATCGGGCCGCACCGGGACGACCTTCAGATCGATGTCGGGGGCCGGGATGCCCGCCTCTTCGGGTCTCAGGGGCAGCAACGCACGTCGGTGATCTCCCTGAAGCTCGCAGCGATGGAACATGCGAAGGATCAGCTTGGTGGTCCTCCTCTTCTGCTCCTGGATGACATCTTTTCGGACCTTGACGCTCGGCGGCGCGAGTTGCTTGTGGAGCGGGTGGGGGCGCTTAAGGGTCAGGCGGTCCTCACTTGCACCGAAGCGGAGAGCGCGGGCAAGGCTCTTTTGAACGAAGCGAGCGTCTTTGCAGTCCATGAGGGAAGGATCGAGCGCCGATGAGAAAACTCGGGCACATGATGAAGGACGCGGTCGCGCGGGAGGAAATCCTGCGCGCGGCGCGTGCTCAGACCGTGCTCAAAGATTGGTCTTCGATCGTCGGATCGAATCTCGCTTCTCGATCTCAGCCTGAGCGCTACGAACGAGGAACCGTTTGGATCGCAGTCGAGAGCTCGACTTGGGCTCAAGAGCTCCGGATGGGCAAGGAGACGATCTTAGCTAGACTCCGGGATCGCTCCGGTGAAGCAACCCTGTTCGTGGACCTTCGGTTTGGGGTTCGGCCCGTTCAAAGGGAGCTTGAGGTTGAAGTCAGTGAGCCTGACGACGACACTCACAAGTCATCTTTGCGAGGTCTTTCGATCCGGGAGATCGCCGAGCAACGGCTCAAGAATTGGCGTCAAGAAGAGAGTTAGACCAACAAATATGTGGACCCCTGGTGGAAAAGCGGCGTCCAAGTAATTTGTATCTGGATTTTGGCTTTCGCGAGCCGAATAGTAAACTAATACCGTAGCGTTGGAGTCCCCTGGCGCTGCCTTTGAACTTATAAATGCCTCGTTGTCAATGGTGTAGACAAGACTCGCAAGACGACCACGTCTGCGATTGGTGCAAGCGGCCCTTAGCGGCTGGTTGGACGCCTGCTGCCGCGGCCGCGGTGCCTGCGGGGCGCATGACTTTTCAGACGGCGGCTTCGGACGACTCGAAGAGCGACAAGCTTCTCGTCTTCTCGATGGTTGGGATCGTGCTACTGACTTTGGTGGCGATCGCGATCAGTCGGGCTGGGGCAAAGCCCCTTCCTTCGGTTGCGCCGGCGGCAGCGCCCATTCAGTCGACGCCAGCTCCCGTTCAGGAGATGACGGACAATGCGCCTTCGCCCGCCGTCGTTCCGAACCCTTCAGGGGGGAGCGAGGAAGCGCGCCCTCGTCCGCCGACGTTCGTGGAGCAGCAACAACCTGAGATCGAGCAGCCTCCGGTCGAAGCGCCAGTCGTGCAGGATCAGACGCCGGTGGGCAATGGTGGTGTGCCGCGCAATCCGAAGATCGCGATGGCAAAAGACGCCGTTCGGCCGAACTGATCAACCGAGTTGATCGGGATTCAGGGCTTTCAATTCGTCGAGCAAGAACAAGCCATCCTTGCGGATCAACTTGCCGTCGAAATAAACCTCGCCTCCGCCGTAGTCGGGGCGTTGGATGCAGACGATGTCCCAGTGGATCGCTGACTTGTTTCCGTTGCCTCCCGGGCCCGTGTAGGCGTTGCCGGGGGTGAGGTGGAAGGAGCCTGCGATCTTCTCATCGAATAGCGTGTCCTTCATCGGATGGAGGACATGAGGGTTGTAGCCGAGGGACCATTCGCCGAAGTAGCGGCCACCCTCGTCCGTGTCGAGGATTTCGTTGAGCTTATCGGTCTGGGCGCCCGCGCAGGCGTCTTCGATTCGGCCGTTCTTGACGGAGAACTTGATGTTGGTGAACTCAGTTCCCTGATAGAGGTTGACCGTGTTGTACTGAACGACGCCGTTCACGGATTCCTTCACGGGGCAGGAGAAGCATTCGCCGTCGGGGATGTTTCTGAGTCCAGTGCAGGGCACGGCGCCGATACCCTTGATCGAGAAGGTGAGATCGGTTCCTGGTCCGACGAGTCGCACCATGTCCGTTTTCTCCATGAGCGCTTTGAGGGGCTCGCTTGCCTTTGCCATCTTTTCGTAGTCAACGGTGCAGACGTCGAAATAGAATTTCTCGAACGCAGCGGTGGACATGCTGGCTTGTTGCGCCATGCCCGCGGTTGGCCATCTTAGCGCAACCCATTTCGTGTGAGGGACACGCTGCTCGAACACGACGGGAGTCGAATAATTCTTGCTCCACATGTTTTGAATGTCGCTGGGGATTTCCGCGAGCTCCGCATAGTTGTGCGAACCGCGCAGCGCGATGTACGCGGTCATGAGTTTCATTTCGTGGAGCTCGGTATCGGCAATTGTCTTCGCGTTCGCTTCGGTCATGCCGAGCATCAGCTGTCGCTTGACGACGTTGCTTTCGAGCCGCACGATGACCTCTGCGCCTTTGCTCTGGCACACGCGCACAATTTCCGCAACCGCTTCCTCGGGAATGTCGAAGGCGTGGATAAGGACCTTGTCTTCCTTGGTCAGCCGGGTGGAGTGATTGACAAGAAGCTCAGCAAGCTTCGTTACGCGCGGGTCGAGCATTTGGGCAGGTTACCGCCCTGTGGAAAGCGATCGTCTGCGCCTCTGACAATGCTCAATAT
>Ga0207680_10001747_pt1 | contig 10252 bp, 7 predicted proteins | sample KBSS23metaG_FD_184321 | JGI IMG/M metagenome (GOLD analysis project Ga0207680, IMG submission 184321) | Switchgrass rhizosphere microbial communities from Kellogg Biological Station, Michigan, USA - KBS S2-3 metaG (SPAdes) (version 2) | ecosystem: Host-associated > Plants > Roots > Rhizosphere >... | reverse complement strand
TCGACTTCGGCGACGATCTCGCGCAGATGAAACGGCTTCGACAGCACCTTCGCCTGTTTGGGCGCGTTCGACGAAGGGTGCAAGGCAACGGCGGCGAAGCCGGTAATGAACATGATCTTGAGCGTTTCGTTGAGTTCTGCCCCGCGCTTGGCGAGTTCGATGCCGTCCATGCCGGGCATCACGATATCGGTCACCAGCAGGTCGAAGCGAAAGCCTTTCAGACACTCATAGGCGTCGCCGCCGTCGCCGAAATCGGTGACGTCATGGCCGGCCTTGACCAGCGCCTGCGCGAGGAATTTGCGCAAGCTCTCGTCGTCTTCGGCCAGAAGAATGTGCGCCATGGACCCGCCCTTGCGTCGCAATAAACCGTATAAAGGCCGAGCCGTAAATGCTGGTTAACGCCACGCCTCCGCGGTTCCACCTATGAGCCGGTGCCGTACGGCGCCAGCGGCAAAAGGGACGCCTTGAGGACGCTTGCCTCTGTCCGAGCGTTAATGGTCCACTGCCACCCAAGGTACGAATCGGCATGGCGCAACAGGGCAAGGGATCGGCGGATGGCAGCGGGGGCGCGGACCTCAGCCTCGCCGCGCTTTATGCCGAGCCGTTTCGGATTTTCCGTCCCTTTCGGCAGACCGTGCCATTCGTCTTCGCATCGCCCCATTCGGGCCGCGCCTACCCGCAAAGCTTCGTCACCGCGAGCCGCCTGAACGCCGTCAGCCTGCGCCGCTCCGAGGATGCGTTCGTCGACGAGTTGTTTTGCGGCGCCGTCGCGATGGGCGCGCCGATGATCGCCGCCCGCTTTCCCCGCGCCTTCCTGGATGTGAACCGCTCGCCGGCCGAACTCGACACCGCCATGTTCGACGGTGCCCTGCAGGTGGCGGTTGACGCGCCCAGCCCGCGCGTGGCCGCCGGCCTTGGCGTTATCCCACGCATCGTGCGCGACGGCGCCGAAATTTACCGCACCAGGCTCAAGCCCGCCGATGCCGAGCAGCGGCTGAACAAGCTCTACCGCCCTTATCACGCAGCACTGGCCAAGCTGATCGACGAGACCCGTGCCCTGTTCGGCGTCGCGGTCGTGATCGATTGCCATTCGATGCCGTCTGCCGCGGCGATCCCGGACGTCGTGTTCGGCGACCGCTATGGCATGGCGGCTGCGCCGACCGTGACCCGCGCCGCCGAACAGGCGTTCGAGGTGCAGGGCTTCACTCACGCCCGCAACGCGCCCTATGCCGGCGGCTATACCACCCATACCCATGGCCGCCGCGACCGCGACACCCATGCCCTTCAGGTCGAGATCAATCGCGCCTTGTATCTGGACGAAGAGCGCATCGCGCGGGGCCCGAACTTCGAGCAGATCCATGCCCGGCTCAACGAGGCGATCGCGCGGCTGGTGGCTATCGAGCCCGCAGCGTTAATCCGCACCCGCCGCCACAACCTCGCGGCCGAATAAGCGCCTCGCGCTTTTCCCCTTACCCCGGAAAGAAAGAAGGCCGCTCCCGAAGGAGCGGCCAAGTTCAGGGAGGAAACGCCCAGGAAGGGCAGGCGGTATAACAAACGGGAGGTCGGTCATACCGCGCTGCAACAATATGGACTTCTGACCACGTTCTGGCAAGTCCAAATTTTCGGCAAGGCGTCACAAAAATCCAGTATTTCCGCGCCATTTCGCCTCATTTCTCGGCAATCAGGTTGCATTGCTGCACTGCGGAATTCTCATCGCTACAGCGACGGAACAGGACTGGATTTGTTAACGAAACCCTAACGCTTCACATACATGTCGCTGCATCGCAAAAAAAGATTCTTGCGCAGAGCGTAGGCAGGCGCGCGAGGAAAGGGGCGCTGATTCGCCGGCGTCCGCCCCGAGGAACGCACCGATGGCCCGCATCTCCTGGCTGGTAGCACCACCCGCAACGATCCCGATTCCACGCCGCAATGCGGCTCCGCCCCCGGCTCTCGGGCCCGCCAAATTCCACCGCACCATCTTTATTTCCGACGTCCATCTGGGCATGCGGGGCTGCAAGGCGGACTTGCTCCTGGACTTCCTCCAGAAGAACAGCTGCCACACGCTCTACCTCGTCGGCGACATCGTCGATGGCTGGGCGTTGAAGCGCCGCTGGTTCTGGCCCGAGGCCCACAACCGGGTCGTGCTCGAGATCTTGCGCAAGGTCGACGAGGGCACCCAGGTGATCTTCGTCCCCGGCAACCACGACGAGTTCGCCCGCGGCTTTTGCGGCCGAAACTATTCCGGCATCGACGTGGTGCGCGAATACGTCCACGAGACCGCCGACGGCAAGAAGCTGTTGGTCATCCACGGCGACCAGTTCGACGGCGTGATCGAGTTCGCCCGCTGGCTGGCCCATCTGGGTGCCTGGGCCTATGACCGCGCGCTCCAGATCAACGAAGTTCTGCACGGCCTGCGCCGCGCGCTTGGCCTGCCCTACTGGTCGCTGTCGAACTACCTCAAGCACGCGGTGAAGAACGCCGTGGAATACGTCTGCCGCTTCGAGGAAGCCGTGGCGCGCGCCGCCGAATCGCGCGGCCTCGACGGCGTCATCTGCGGCCACATCCACCAGGCCGCCATCCGCCAGATCGGCAATGTCCTCTACTTCAACGACGGAGACTGGGTTGAAAGCTGCACGGCCCTTGTCGAAGATGCCTGCGGACATCTGGAGATTGTTCGTTGGGCCGCTCCCACAGCCATACCAGCCTTCGACGAACCGGCCATCGGCCAAGCGGCGCCTGTACCCGCATAGAGTGCGGCGCCCTCTCCCCGGCGGACTGATGCCCGCCGGCAGGTTTCCCGTTCCCGGTCAGGAGCACCTGAGGGTTCTCATCGTCACCGATGCCTGGAAACCCCAGGTCAACGGCGTGGTAACGACGCTCGAGCTTCTGGGCCAGGAGCTGGCGGCGCTCGGCCATGAGGTGCGCTACGCGACACCGCAGGGTCGCTTCAGCGTGCCGCTGCCGACCTATCCCGAGATCCGCCTTGCGATTTTTCCGCGCAAGGGGCTGGAGAAGATCATCCGTGAATTCGCGCCCGACGCGGTGCACATCGCGACCGAGGGCACGATGGGCCTTTCGGCGCGCGCCATCTGTATCGAGCACGGCATCGAATTCACCACCGCGTTCCACACGCGCTATCCCGAATACGTCCACGCGCGCTTTCCCTTCATCCCGGAGCGCTGGGTGTGGGCCATCGAGCGCTGGTTCCACAATGCCGCGGTTGCCGTGATGGCGCGCACGCCCGCGATGAAGCGCGAACTGGAGGCACAGGGGTTCAAGAATATCCGGCTGTGGGAGGGCGGCGTGGACATGAACCGCTTCCGCCCGATGGAGGACGCGTCATGGCCCTACCCCAAACCGATCTTCCTCTATGTCGGCCGTGTCTCGATCGAGAAGAACATCGACGCGTTCCTCAAGCTTGATCTTCCGGGCACCAAGGTCGTGGTTGGTCCCGGGCCTGCGCGCGACGCGATGGCAGCGAAATATCCCGCGGTGAAGTTCCTCGGCCCCAAGTCGGGCGAAGACCTCGTGCGGGCCTACGCGGCCAGCGACGTGACGGTCTTCCCGAGCCTGACCGACACCTTCGGCCTCGTCATGCTGGAGTCGCTGGCCTGCGGAACGCCCGTAGCGACCTTCCCGCGCGACGTCATGCTGGACGTGGTGGGCAACTGCGCCGCCGCCGCGTTGGACGACGACCTGGGCGCCGCTTGCCGGCGGGCGCTGACCTTGCCCCGCGAGGCAGCCCGGCCTTTCGTCCTTAACCACTCGGCCGGGGCCTCGACCCGCCAATTCCTCGAAAATTTACAGGTCGAACAGCCGCAGGACGCCTGATTTATCCTTTGCGCGTGGTAGGTTAGAACCTCCCGGTTCTTGAAGAGCGCGCGCCCCACCTGATGTCAGTAGACAGCGTCGACACGCGTGCGCTCCGGCTCACACGCCAGGAGTGGCTGTTTCTGGCGGCGGCCATCGTTTTCTGGGGCCTGTACGTCCTGTGGCTGGGCAAGGACACGTCCTGGGATTTCCGGAACTACCACTGGTACATCCCCTACGCCTTCCTGAACGGGCGTGAGCATCTGGACGTGCTCGTGGCGCACCAGGCGAGCTACTACAACCCGTTCCAGGACATCCCCTTCTACCTGCTGGCGACACACACGCCGGCCTGGTTCGCGCTGTTCACCTTGGGCTGTGTGCAGGGCGCCAATGTCGTGCCGCTCTACATCCTGGGCCGCCAGACGCTGCGCATCGACGAATACAAGCTGGGCGCCGCGGCGCTGGCGCTGCTGGGGCAGGCCGGTGGCCTCGGCCTCAACATGTTCGGCACGACCTATCACGACAACACGATGAGCATCTTCATCCTGTCGGCAATTGCGATCCTGGTCGTGAACAGGAAGCGTCTGAACGAAGGGCCGCTGTGGCTCATGGCGGCGATCACCGCCGGCGCGGGTTTTCTGGTCGGGCTGACCGTCGGGCTGAAGCTTCCGGAGTTTCCCTTTGCCGTCGGCTTCGCCGCGACGCTCCTGTTCCTGGGCGGGAGTTGGAAGCACCAGGGCGTGCGCATGATCGCGGGCGGCATTGCGGGCCTGATCGGCGTCTGGGCGATGATGGGTTACTGGACCGAGCATCTTTACGCCACCACCGGAAATCCGCTCTTCCCTTATTTCAACGAGTACTGGAAGTCGCCGCTGGCGCTCGCCGCGCCTTACCGCGACATGCGCTTCCTGCCGACGCATTTCTGGGTCGCCGCCGGTCTGCCGATCCTGTGGGTCCTGAACTGGCGGATCGCCGACGACATTCCGTTCGTCGATATCCGGTTCATGCTCGCCTATGTCATCGGCATCGTGGCGATTGCGTTCTGGCTGGTCGGCCGCCGGTCGAAAGACCCGATGGTGTTTCCGGAGAACGCCCGGCCCATCCTGGCCTTCGCTTTCGCGTCTTATTTTGTCTGGCTCAAGATGTTCTCGATCTATCGCTACATTGTCGGGCTGGAGATGCTGGGACCGTTGCTGGTGGCCATCGCCGTCGGCCTGTTGCCGTTGTCCCGGCGCGTCCAGCTTGTCACGCTGGCGCTGCTGTTCATCGCAACGGCGGCCACGACCCGTGTTGAATACATCGAGCGGGCGCCGATCAATGGCGACGATCCGTTCGTGCAGGCCGACCTGCCCAAGATCGAGCATCCCGAGAAAGCCATGGTGCTTTTGACCGGCGACGACCCGCTGGGCTTCCTGGCGCCGTCCTTCGACAAGCGTATTCCCTTGCTGCGCATCGACGGATGGATGGTCCAGCCGCAGGACGGCACCAAGATGACCGCGATGATGAAGGGCCGCGTTTGGGAATACGTGTCCAAAAAGCGCGACATCTACGTGCTGTCCGATGCGGGCAACATGGGCCGTGCCCGCGACGCGCTGGCCGAGTATCATCTGCGGATCGAATGGCCGAAGTGCAAGATATTCGACACCAACATCATCGGCATCTATCAATTCTGCCCGACGTTCAAATGGCCGCGCGAATGAGCGAAATTGCCGTCATCCTGCCCTGCTACAACGAGGAAGCCGCGATCGGAGACACGGTCAGGGCATTCCGCGCGGCACTGCCCCGGGCGCAGATCTACGTCTACGACAACAACTCGAAGGACCGCACCGCCGAGGTCGCGCGTGCCGCCGGTGCCATCGTGCGGACGGAGATCCGCCAGGGCAAAGGCAACGTGATGCGCCGCATGTTCGCGGACGTCGAAGCCGACATCTATGTGCTCGCCGACGGCGACGACACCTACGATGCGACGGCGGCATCTTCCATGATCGCGAAGCTGGAGGACGAAGGCCTCGATCTCGTGACCGGCCGCCGCGTGCATACCGAGTCGGCCGCCTATCGGGCCGGCCACGTGCTCGGCAACAAGATGCTCACCGGCCTGACGTCGCTGATGTTCCGCGTGAAGCTCCTCGACATGCTCAGCGGCTACCGCGTCATGTCGCGCCGCTTCGTGAAGTCGTTCCCGTTCACCGCCGCCGGCTTCGGCATCGAGACCGAACTCACGGTCCATGCCGTGCGTCTGATGATGCCGATGGCCGAGGTCGATACGGCCTACAAGGAACGTCCCGCAGGCTCCGCCAGCAAGCTCAACACCTATCGCGATGGCTTCCGCATCCTGTTCACCATCCTCCAGCTCGTCCGCGAGGAGCGGCCGCTGGTTTTCTTCAGCGCCATTGCGGCGCTGCTCACCGCCATATCGGCCTTGCTGGGCTGGTCGTTGCTGCTCGAGTTCATCCACACCGGCCTGGTGCCGCGCCTGCCAACCGCGCTGCTGGCCACGGGTCTCGTCATCATCGCGTTCCTGGCGCTGATGAGCGGACTGATCCTGGACACCGTCACCCGGGGCCGCTGGGAAGCCAAGCGGATGGCCTATCTGGCGCTGGGCGGGCCGCAGAGCCGGTCCCAGTGAGCCTCGCGCAGCGCATCACGACGCTGCCGCCGTTCATCCGCTTTGGCATCGTCGGCGGCGCCGGCTTCGTGGCCGATGAAACGATCCTCACCCTTTGCCACTATGGCTTCGGCTTCGATCCCTACCTTTCGCGCGCGATCTCGATCCTGTGCGCGATGACCTTCACCTGGTGGGGCAACCGCACCTTCACTTTCGCCGAGCACGCGGCAAACGAAAGCGGCGCGGCTATCGCGCGCGAATGGTTCAAATTCGTGCTGGCGAATGCGCTCGGTGCGGTCGTGAACTACGCCACCTTCACGCTGCTGGTCCGCTTTGCACCGGCACCTCTGTCGAACCCGCTTCTCGCCACCGCCATCGGCGTCGGCATCGGCCTGGTCTTCAACTTCACGCTGTCGAAGCGGTTCGTGTTCCGGGCGCAGTAGCAACAACGCCATCCCCACCTCACCATGGCCGGGCTTGACCAGGCCACCCAGCGCGCCCGCGTCTGCGGGCGCAGGAGAAGCTGCATCGGTCGGAGTCATTGGCGCGCCGACGCGCGCCTACTGGGTGGCCTGGCCAAGTCGGGCCATGGTGATTGGTAGAAGTTGCAGCGCAAATAGCTGCCGCCTACCAGATCTTCACGCGGTCCTTCGGCGCCCGGTAGAGCTTGTCGCCCGGCTTTACGTTGAACGCGCCATACCACGCGTCGATGTTCTGGAGCGGGATCTCTGTTCGCGCACCGGCCGGCGAGTGCGGATCGCTGACGATGCGATTGCGGGCTGCGTCGTCGCGGATCTTGTAGCGCCACACCTGTGCCCAGCCAAGGAAGAAGCGCTGGTCGCCGGTGAGGCCGTCCAGAACCGGCGCCGGCTTGCCGCCAAGCGCCGTGTGATAGGCGTCATAGGCAATCAGGAGCCCGCCGAGATCGGCGATGTTCTCGCCCATGGTGAGATCGCCGTTGACGTGCACGCCGGGCAGCACCTCGAAGGCGTTGTACTGCGCGCCCAGTGCCTTGATCCGCTCGTTGAAGACTTTGGCATCGTCTGGCGTCCACCAGTCGGCGATGCGGCCCTGGGCGTCGAACTGCCGGCCCTGGTCGTCGAACGCGTGCGTCAGCTCGTGCGCCATCAGGCCCGCAGCGCCGTAGTTCACGGCCGGATCGGCACTCGCATCGAAGAACGGCGCCTGGAGGTATGCCGCCGGGAAGGCGACGATGTTCATCACCGGGTCTTCGTAGTCGTTCACCGTCTGCGGCGACTCCGCCCACTCGTCACGGTCGACCTCCTTGCCGGGACGGGCGGCCAGCCGGGCCCATTCGAATTCGCCGATGCGCTGTGCGTTGCCGAACAGGTCGTCGCGCGTGATCGCAAGATGGCTGTAGTCGCGCTTGTCGACGCCCGAGCCAATGAACATCCGCAAGGTCTTCACCTTCTCGAGCGCCTTGGCCTTGGTCTGCGGGCTCATCCAGGTGAGCTTCTCGATGCGCGACCGCAGCGCGTCGCGCAGGGTTTCCATCTGCGCATTGGCCTTGGCCCGAACCGCTGCCGGGAAGTGCTTGGCGGCATAGAGATCGCCCGTAGCCCAGATCAGCGCGCCGTAGATCTCGCTGCGCTGGCCGAACAGGATGTCTCCACCGGAGACCGTGTGCACCGCGCGCTTCCATCGCGGCCGCTGCTCGGTGGCGCCGGTCAGCGCATGGCTTCGGAATTCGAAGCTGGCGTCGGTGAAGGCCTTGGGCAGATACACCGCCGCGTTGTCCGCCACGTTGAACGCCATCCAGGCCTTCAGCGTATCGAGATCGGCGGCTGCGTAGATCGCGGCCAGCTTCGGGATCGCAGTCTTCTCGACCACCACGATCTTGCCGGGCGCGCCCAGGTCGGCCGCCTTGAAGAACGCGCCCCAGTCGAAGCCGGGCGCCATGGCCTTCAACTCCGCGAGCGACATCGCGTTGTAGGTCGCGACGACGTCGCGCTCCTGCACCCGCGTCCAGCTCGCGTCGGCGATCTTGGTCTCCAGCGCGACGATGGCGGCCGCGTTTTTCTCCGGCTCCGGCCAGCCTTCCAGCGCCAGGATCTTCGCGACATAGACCTGGTATGCGGCCTTCTTCGCCGCGAACGAATCCTGAAGATAGTAGTCGCGGTCCGGCATGCCGAGACCGGACTGACTCAGCCCGATGACATAATGCGCGGGGTCCTTGGCATCCTGCTGCACGAACACCGAGAACAGCGAGCCATAGAAGTCTGCATTCGCCCGGCCCATCAACGCCGTCAGCGCCTCACGCGAACCCGCACCCCGAATGGCGTCCAGGCTGGGCTTCAGCGGTGCCGCGCCAAGCTGTTCGATGCGGCCCTCATCCATGAAGGCGGCGTAATACGCCCCCACCTTTCCCTGGATCGTGTTCGGATCGGCCTTACCTGCGTCTTCCATGATGGCGCGCAGCTGCACCATCACGCGCTCGGCCAACGCCGCATGCATGCCCCAGTTGGAGCGGTCGGCCGGAATCTCGGTTCGCGCCCGCCACGCGCCGTTTGCGTAGCCGAAGAAGTCGTCGCCCGGCTTGACCGATCGGTCGAGCGCGGAGAGGTCATAGCCCCACGGTCCGAACGGCGCGTCGCTCGCAGCGGCGCCCGCGCAGATCGCAAACGCGACCGCGAAGCCGATAACAGCCGCCACATAGCGATTCATTGCCCAGTCCTCCAATTCGGCGCTTCTCATACAGCCGGTTCCGCTGCGCGCCAATCACAACGCCGCGATTCAGGCCAGCGTCCGGCGCGCATCCGTCATTCCGGCAGGAAACTGTCGGATGCGCCCGTGACAGCGCAATTCTGCATGGGCACTGTGCATCAAACGATATTTCAGAAAGTGTCCTTTGCTCACCCCACCCACCGGTGCACGCCGCGTCGAACTCATCGTCTTGCTCGGCGTGCTGATCGCGTGCGCACCGTTCTCGATCGACATGTACCTGCCCTCGCTTCCGACGCTGGCGCAGGTCTTTTCGGCCAGCGCAGCAGCGACGGAACGTACGCTCACCCTGTTCTTCCTGGGCTTCGCGACCGGGCAAGCCATCTTCGGCCCACTGGCGGACCGGTTCGGGCGCAAACCGCCATTGTATGCGGGACTGGCGCTGTTCACGATCGCCTCGCTCGGCTGTGCCTTCGCACCGTCCATCGAAGTCCTGGCCGGACTGCGCCTGTTCCAGGCGTTGGGCGCCTGCGCCGGTGGCGTGACCGCGCGCGCCGTGGTGCGTGACCTGTTCGAGCCACGGGATGCGGTCCAGGTGCTCGCGCGCATGATCCTGGTGATGGGTGTTGCACCCCTGCTGGCGCCGCTGCTTGGCGGCTACGTGCTGGTCACGCTGGGCTGGAAAGCCATCTTCCTGATCCTGGCGGCAATCGGCGCGGTGGCGCTGGCAGCGGCATGGCTGCAATTGCCCGAGACCCATCGCGCCGAGCGCGCGCGCGCTTCGCTGCATGTCGTCAGCATCCTGCGCGACTATTTCGGTATCCTGCGAGATCGCTCTTTCTTGGCCTATGGCCTGGGCGCGGGCATCGCGAGCGGCGGCGTATTCGGTTACGTCACCGGCTCACCGCATGTGTTCATCGAGATCTATCACATACCGGCACAGAGCTTCGGCCTGCTGTTCGGCCTGATGGCGCTGGGCATGATCATCATGAGCCAGGCGAGCGCCTATATCCTGAAGTACCACGAGCCGGCGACGGTGCTGCGAACGGCGCAGACGGTGCAGGCCGTCGCGGGCGTCGTGCTGCTGGTTGCCGGTGCAACGGGGTTTGGCGGCCTCTACGGGCTCACCCCGGCGCTGTTTGTGTATGTCGCGAT
>Ga0207680_10001744_pt1 | contig 10254 bp, 6 predicted proteins | sample KBSS23metaG_FD_184321 | JGI IMG/M metagenome (GOLD analysis project Ga0207680, IMG submission 184321) | Switchgrass rhizosphere microbial communities from Kellogg Biological Station, Michigan, USA - KBS S2-3 metaG (SPAdes) (version 2) | ecosystem: Host-associated > Plants > Roots > Rhizosphere >... | reverse complement strand
CGGCTGCGTCTCGTCGAGGCTCACCTGGACGACCGGAATGTCGGCGCCCGGGTAGGCATGGCAGAGGACGGACCACGTGCCGTGATCGAGTCCCCAACGCTCGTCGCGCGCGACCGGGATCGGAGCCAGAAGGTCCGCGACCCGCGCCGCGAGAGCCGGATCGCCCGGCGCGGGATAGCGGAAAGCGAAGAGCTCGGGGGGGAATCCTCCGAAATCGTGTATTGTCCGCGGCGCGGGCATTGCCGTGACGGCCGTCCCGGGGATGTACCAGTGCGCCGAGATCGAGAGGATCGCGCGCGGCCTCGGAATCGCCGCCGCCATCGCGCGCCAGCCGCGCGTCCACGCGTTGTCGGCGAGCGCATTCATCGGATTCCCGTGCCCGAAGAAGAGAACCGGCATGCGCTCCATCGACGGATCTTTTCCCGGCCCTCACGGCATGTCAAACTCGGCCGAGCGGCACGCTCCGCTGGAACCGCTCGGCCTCCCACATCGCAGACCTCCTCGCCTTGGTTACTGCGGCGAGACTATCTGCGATGTGACCTCCGCGGCTCGGGTTCAAACCCTCGACCGCTCCGGCGCCCCACGAGAGCTGGGCGTCGCGACACTCGCGGAGCTCGGATCGCGACCAGGCCACCGTCCCCTTCCGTCATCCCGAGCGGCCTGCCGCACCATAGCTCGAAGAGCGACGGCGGGCAGCGAGGGATCTCGGTCGCGTTCGGGTGAACTGATGCATTCCGTGTGAAGCTCGGAACGTTCCATCGCGCGGCGCCGGGCGCCGACGATGAATCGAGCCGGGCGGGCGCCTCGCCGCGCCCCGAGGTGGCTGACCCAGCGTCGACCGAGATCCCTCGTCGCTTCCCACCTTCGCCAGGGCTTCGGTGGGCAGGCCGCTCGCTCGGGATGACAGCGGAGAGAAGAGGAAGACCGGCCAGAGGAGATTCACGACTGACAGTTGAGCCACCTTCGAGGCGCGGCGAGACGTGCTGGAAGGTGCGTTCGGAGCGTCGGCCGGGGGGTGAGGCGTACCGGTGGCGTACGTCGAACCCCGCGGCCGGCGGTACGGACGCGCATAACGGCGCGTATCGTCCGCGCCCGCTGTAATATGCGCGGCCATGACACCCGATCTGCTCACCGCCTGCGTCTTCTGCGCCATGCAACTCTTCCGGACCGACCTTCCCTCCGCCCCGGGTCTCGCCGCCGAGTTCGCGGCGTCGTACGCGACCCTTTCGCGGCAGGACGACAGCCACACGATCTTTCGGCACGACGCGTCGGACACGACGCCGAAGTTCCTCCTCGTGGGGATGGAGTCGGGCCGGCCCGCCGCCGAGGGCCTGGGCGCCGGCACTCCCGCGCGCGAATGGGACGTGAAGCTCGCGATCGCCAACTCCCACGACGAGGCGAGCCAGACCTTTCGCGTTCCGGACGCGGTCGTGGCGACGGGCACCGGACGCTACGAGAATTTCGGCGCCCGACTCCGGCTGCCCGTGGGGGAACGCGACTCGATCGAGATCGGGATCTCTCAGCGCGTCCACAAGATCGTCGATCTGGTCAACGTCGGCGAATCGAAATTCCAGTTCTCCGAAGAACGGGATCTCTTCGCGCAACGCGTGGACGCGGGGCTGGGCCTGCGCCATCGCCTGCCGGGATTCGAGATCGCGGCCTCGGCCCGGTTCGTGCGGCCCGAAGGGAAGTACAACACGGCCCTCTCGTTCCGCCGGGGCCGCGTGTGGATGTACGGCGCCGCCCTCGATGCCCGTTGGCGGCGCGGTTCCTGGACCGTGGGCGCTTCGGGCGAATCGGTTTCCGCGAACATGCCGGTCCAGGAGGAGCGCCTGCCCGACTTCGCCCACGTCACCTACCACGAGCGCGCGACGCTGTCGGCGGCATCCCTCTTCGTGACGAAGTCCTGGAAAGCGACGGACCTCCACTTCTCCGTCGGAACCGACCGGTCGCGTCTTCCGTTCGTGGCGATGGCGGTCCTCGGCGAAGAGAACACGCACTTCGACGAAGGGTACCGGCCCGTCTCGAGGACGCGGGAAATCGTCTGGGACCTCTCGGCACAGCGGCGCGTGGGGCCGGGAGTTCACCTGCGCGCGTTCGCGCGGGTCATCCAGGGGGGAGAAACCGTGGCCCTGACCGACCCCGCGGGCGTGATGGATCCGATCTCGCTTCGCGTGCGCCGGGGCGGGCACTTCCCCATCACGCAGTTCACGCTGGGGGGAGGCGCGGACTTCTCGATCGGGGCTTCGCGAAGAACGGGGAGCTGAGGCCGACCGGCCTACTTCTTTTTCTTCGCGGGACGGTCGCCGCGATCCCCTTCGCCGGGCTTCGAAACGGTCGTCGAGTGCTGACGCCGATCCGAGTGGCCTGTAACGGAAATAACGGTAGCGTCGCGCCTGCGGCTTGCGGACGAGGTCAAGGCGCGTCGCGGGAGCAGATGCCGGACGCATCGGGCCCGCGACGCAACGCGGAGATCGTTCGCAATGCGCTGGCGCCCAAGGGGTTCGGGCGGCGCGGGGCAAGCGGCGGTGTTGCCGCGCCTAGACGATGGAAAGCCATCGCCTTCGCCGCGTCGCCTAGCCGCTTACCCCGCGGCGCTCCGAACGACGCTGCTGCTATTTCCGTTACAGGCCACTAGGAAAGGGACTTGCCGACGTCCACGACCTCGTCGAAGCGCCCGCTCTCGTCGCGGCGGACGTAACGCTTGTCACCCGTGTGGGGCTCGATCAATTCTCGTTTTCCGGCCATGACTCCTCCTGGTTTGCTACGGACATGCCGTGGGAGTGAATGGCGGCAGCCCGTACGCGGGCGCCGTCGTGTCGGGGTGCGCGAAGTCCAGGACCTCGGCGAGGTTCCGGGCGTTCGCGTCGCGGACCGAGAGCGCTTTCAGGTGGAAACGCCATTCGATCATCTTCAGGACCGAAGTGTGGTCATAGACGTTCTGCCCGACGTAACCGCGGCGCGACCACGGCGAGATCACCAGGGCCGGAACGCGGAACCCGCGCTGCTCGAAAGCCGGGTCCACGTCACTCGCGGCGGGCGGCGGGACGTGATCGAAAAACCCGCCCCACTCGTCGAAATTGACGACGAGGACGGTCGATGACCAGGCCGGGCTCGCGATGAGCGCTTCGTACGTGCGGTCGAGAAACGACTCCCCCGCGCGCACGTCGCCGTGGGGATGATCGTCGGAGGACGTTCCGTCCGACTCGCCGTTGAACGGCGGATCGACGAAGGAGACGGCCGGAAGATTTCCCGACGCGCAGTCGGCCAGGAACTGATCGTACGGCCGCGAAATCGAGGCGTACTTCGCTCCCCAGAGGGCGATGAAGGGCGTGTCGCTGTAGTAATAGCGCGCGCTCCGGCCCGCCTCCGCGAGCTGATCCCAGATCGTCGGCAGCGTGGACGGCGGAAAGATCGAATCGTCCAGCCGGTCGGTCACGGCCGCGTGCTGATAGATGCGGTTGGGATACGTCGGCGCGAGGATCGGCGCGAAGTAATGGTCGAGGACCGTCCAGTCCGCCGCGGCGCGGGAGAGGAACGGCAGATCCGGCGACGTGTAGTAGCCGATCGGAAAGAGATCGTCCGTGCCGGCGCGCAGCCAGCCGTCGCAGAGGCCGCCGTCGAACTGGGCGCGGCCGCCTTCGTACGAGTGATCGGGGTCCGCGTAGGCGCATCCCTGGTAGTCGGGAGCGAGGGGATACGTCGGATGCGCGACGTCGTTCTTGTCGGTATAGGTCAGGCCGGCCTGCTGCCCGGCGGCGTTCGGAAGCCAGCCGAGCAGATGGTCGAACGAGCGGTTCTCCATCATCACCACGACGACGTGCTGAATTCCCGACTTTTCCGGCCTGGGGAGCCCGGTGGGCGCGGGCTTCGCGGCCCGGGAAACGCGGGGCCCGGCCGCCCCCGCCGGAATTGCGCCCATCACACCCGCCAGGATCGCCGCGGCGATCGTCGATCTCCTCATCTCGAATCTCCTTCCGCGGCGCGCCTCGTCGGCGAAGCGCTACGCCGTCGCAGGTCGAGACAGCAATCGACGTGCCGGAGGAGCGGGGAAGGAAGTATTCAGTCGGCGAAGTATGCGGAGAAAGCGCGCTCGAATTCTTCCGGCTGGTCGGGAAAGAGACCGATCGCGCGGACGCGGCGCGTCAAACCGACCATCCCCGACACGGGGACCGGCTCGCGGAAGTGGATCGCGTAGCGCGGCTCTTCCAGCATCGAGAAGCGCAGCACGTCTTTCGCCTTCGGGAAAGCGCCGGGAGAAAGGCGCGCGACCGAGGCGACGTTCTCCGCGGGGACGTCGGCCGACCAGCGGAGGCCCAGCCGGATCCGGAGCGTCCTCCCGTCGAACGTGAGCGGGCAGAGGCGAAGCCCCTGAAAGTCGCCGAGGAGCCAGATCACGCTGTAGATATCGAGCGCGGTGAAGGTCCACGCCGCTTTCGCGCTCCATCGCGCGAGAAAAACGTGCGCGGCGAACCCCTCCCCCGCGATCAGCAGGATCAGGACGAAGAGGATCGTGCCCCAGCCGCTCGCCCGGTAAAAGGTGAAGTCGTTTTCCGAGCGTCGCGGGCGGCGGCGCCAGGAGAAGAAGGCGTAATAGAGGATCGCCACCTCGGTCGCGACGAGCTCTCCCGCGCGGCCGTTGCCGAGAATCCCCGTCATGGCGATGCGGATCCGGTCGACGGTGTCGGAATTCGCCGCATCGCGAAGCGTGCGCCGAAGCCGCCGCACGCGCACGAAGAGCACGCCGCACAAAACGAGCTCCAGCACGGAGCTCACTTTCGCGAGCGAATGGAGGAACTCCTGGTGCTCCCGCGGCACCACGACGCGCGCGAGCAGGAAGCCCACGCCGAAGATCGGAATCAGAGTCGCGGGAGTCGCCTTCCGCGTCCGGACGAAGAAGAACCAATAGACGACCGGGATCGTCAGGCAGAGATCGAACGTCGTCCCGAAAGCGACCATGTCCGGAGCGCGATCGAAAATCCGGGTACGCGCCATGGCCGCGCAGATCGCCGCCAGCCCGGCCGCGAATCCCCAGAAGGAAAGCGAACCGGAACGGCCGGCGGAGGCGCGTTCGCGCGTCATGGAGGGAGTCTATCAAGGGGAGCGGAGCCGGCCGCGCGCCTCACCACCGGCCCCTCGCGGGAAACCGGAGCGCTCCTCCCTGCTAACATCGCCGGCGATGAAAGAACCCCGGCCGGGGAGGCCCGTCGCCCGATAGCCTTCTCTCGCTCGCCCGGGAGATGCCGGAGCTCGCGGAGCTGCAGGAAGCGCTCCGGCGCGCGAAGCCTCGTTCGGGGGGCGGGGACGATCGCCCGGCGCGAGGGACGAAACGGGAGAATCCGCCCGCGCTCGTCGTTTCGGGGGCCGTCGGCGCGCTGCCCGGCGGCATCGTCGCGCTTCTTTCGGGCGAGTCGCCGATCGTCGTCGTCACGGCCGACGAGACCGCCGCCGAGACGATCGCGGAAGACTCCGCCGCGTTCGGCGCGACGGACGTCTGCGTCGCCCCGGAGCCCTCGCTCACCCCGTATCAGCGCGTCGCGCCGTCGCTCAAATACCGCAAGTCGGAATTCGCCCTTCTGACCGCGCTCGCGCAGGGGACGTGCCGCGTGGCGGTCGTGCCCGCGCGCTTCCTCTTCGCGCGCCTCCCTTCCCCCGAGCTCTTCGGCGAGCGCCGGCTCGTGCTCGAAGTCGGCAAGCCCGCCGAGCGCGGCGCCCTGCTCGCCTTCCTCGCGCGCGAGGGGTATGCCCCGACGGATCTCGTGATCGAGACGGGAGACTTCGCGGCGCGCGGCGGCATCGTGGACGTCTTCCCCGCCGACAGCCCGCGCCCGATCCGAATCGAGCTCGACGGCGACGACGTCGCGTCGATCCGCACGTTCGATCCCGACACGCAGCGCTCCGAATCGACGTTCGCGCGGGTCATCCTCGGACCGCTCACCCCCGTCGCCGAGTCGGAAGAAGCCGAGCTCCTCCTCGAGGAGCGGCTCGGAAGGGTTCCGAGCGCCGCGGAGAAGACGCTCTTCCTTCCCGCGGTCGCGGGCAACGCCGCGACGCTCTTCGATTTCGCCCCCGGCGCGCTCGTCGCGATCGCCGAGCCGGCGGCCGTCGAGGAGACCATCGCGGGATGGGAGGAGCGCGTCGCCACGGACTACGAGCCGGAGCGGGACGCGATTCCTCCCGGCGAGCTGCTGCATTCGGCCGAGAGCCTCCGCGCGGTCCTCGAGCGGCGAACCGCGCTCGCCTTCGACCGGCTCGGGCTCTCTCCCGGGATTCGCGCGTCGATCGCCGCCGAAGAGATTCCGGCGTTCGACGGACGCGTCGCCGACGCGGCGGCGGAGCTGCGAACGTCGGCCTCCCGCGGCGAGAGATCCGCCGTCGCGGTCCATCCCGTCGGGGGGGCCGAGAAGCTCCGCCGCTTCGCGCGGGAGTACGAGCTCGACGTCGAGGCCGTTCCGGGTCCGATCTCGGCGGGCTTCCGCCTGCGCCGCAGCGGCTTCGCCCTGTATGCGGAAGAGCAGATCTTCGGGCCGGAACGCCCGACGGCCGCCCCGCGCCGGCGCGCGTCGGAGGCGTTTCTCTCGGATCTCCGGGACCTGAAGCCCGGCGACTTCGTCGTGCACGCGGGCTACGGCGTGGGGCGTTTTCGCGCCCTGAAGCGCATTCCCGTCGAGGGAACGGAACGGGAGTTCGTCGAGATCGGATACGACGACGATAAGACGCTCCTCCTCCCGGTCGAGCGCCTCGACCTCGTCCAGAAGTACTCGGGCGCCGAAGGGGGCGAGCCGAAAGTCGATCGCCTCGGAAGCGCCTCGTGGGGGCGCAAGAAAGCGGCCGCCCGCAGGGCCGTCAAGGATCTTTCCGAGGACCTTCTCCGCATCTACGCCCGGCGGGCGCAGGCAACCGGGTTCGCGTTCTCGCGCGATTCGCCCTGGCAGAAGGAGTTCGAGGACGCCTTCGAGCACGTGGAGACTCCCGATCAGATCCAGGCCATCGCCGAGGTCAAGCGCGACATGGAGAGGCCTTCCCCCATGGACCGTCTCCTCTGCGGGGACGTGGGCTACGGGAAGACGGAAGTGGCGATGCGGGCGGCGTTCAAGGCGGTGCTCGACGGCAAGCAGGTGGCGCTCCTCGCGCCGACGACGATTCTCGCCGACCAGCATTTCCGCACGTTCACCCGGCGATTCGCGGCCTTCCCCGTCACGATCGAGCTCCTTTCCCGGTTCCGCGACAAGGCGGAGCAGAAGAAGATCGCGGCCAGGGTCGAGGAAGGGACCGTCGACATCCTGATCGCGACCCACCGGCTGCTCTCCAAGGACATCCGGTTCCGCGATCTCGCGCTCCTCATCGTCGACGAAGAGCAGCGGTTCGGCGTCGCCCAGAAGGAGCGCGTGAAGGAATGGAAGGCCTCCGTCGACGTGCTGTCGATGTCGGCCACGCCGATCCCGCGTTCGCTCAACCTCTCGCTCTCGGGCCTGCGCGACCTCTCGATCATCGAAACGCCGCCGCGCAACCGACTGGCGATCGAGACGCAGATCATCCCGAAGCACCGCGATCTCGTGCGGGAGGCGATCTCCTTCGAGCTGGCCCGCGGCGGACAGGTCTTCTACGTGCACAACCGGGTCGAGTCGATCGGCGCGGAGAAGACGCTCCTTTCCGAGCTCATCCCGGAGGCGCGCATCGTCGTCGGCCACGGCCAGATGGGCGAGGGGCAGCTCGAGAAAACGATGCTCGATTTCGTCGCCCGCAAGTACGACATCCTCCTCGCGACGACCATCATCGAAAACGGCATCGACATTCCGTCGGTCAACACGATCGTGATCGACCGCGCCGACACCTTCGGCCTCTCGCAGCTGTACCAGCTCCGGGGTCGCGTCGGGCGGAGCGACAAGGCCGCCTACTGCTACCTCGTGATCGAGCCGGAAGCGGCGCTGACCGATACCGCCCGCCAGCGCCTCGCGACGATCCGCGAATTCTGCGACCTCGGCGCGGGATTCCGGATCGCCGCGAAGGATCTCGAGATCCGCGGGGCGGGGAACTTCCTGGGCGGGGAGCAGTCGGGCCACATCGCGGCGGTCGGTCTCGAGATGTATCTCGATCTCCTCGACGAGGCGATGCGCTCGATGAAGGGCGAAGAAGTCCTGCCGGAGCGCTCCGTCACGATCTCTCTCGGCCTCGATCTGTCGATCCCCGCCCGGTACCTGCCGGAAGAGAGCCTGCGGCTCGCCCTGTACAAGCGGATCGCCCGCGCCCGGGACGACGCCGAGCTCGCGGAGATCGCACGCGAGACGGGCGACCGTTTCGGACCGCCCCCTCCCGCGATCGAGCACCTGATCGCCTACGGACGGTTGCGCCGCCGGGCGGAGAGGCTCGCGCTCAAGTCGATCGAGAAGAAGGCCTCGGCCTACCGCCTCGTTTTCGACGCCGACTCCCGCATCGAGCCCGCGCGGGTCCTCGCCGCCGTCCGGGGAGCGGCGGGAGCGGCCGTCACGCCGGCGGGCGTCGTCACGCTTCCCGGCGACCTGCCGCTCGAAAGCGTGATGGCCTTCCTCGACGGTCTCGCGAGCGCTCTTCCGACGCGTCCGCTCCCCTCGGCGGCGGCGTCGTGAGAGAAGGCGGCGGGTTCCTCCGCCTCCGGAAACGGGCGCTCCTCGTTCTCCTCGTCTTCCCCGTCTTCCTCTTCCCTGCCGCCTGCGCGCGGGAGAGGCCGCGCTCCCCGGAAACGATCGCGATGATCGACGGAAAACCGGTCGCCCTGGCGTCGTTTCGCGCGTATTTCGAGCAGAACGCGGGGCGACCCATCGCGGACTCCTCTCCCGCCGTCGTCTCCGGGATCTTCGACCAGTTCCTCCGGGAGGAAACGTGGCTCCGGGAGGCCGGTCTCGGCGGCGGCGACGAGTCGAGTGCGAGGCGCGAGGCTCCCGGCGTTCTCCTCGGCCGCGCGGGCGCTTCCGCCCGGCCCACGGACACCGAGGTCCGCGAGGAATATGATCGGCACCCGGACCGCTTCGAGCGGCCCGAGGAGGCGCGGGCGGCGCGCATCTTCGTTCGTTCGAAAGACGAGGCGGTTCGGGCCCGCGCGCGGGCTCTCGCCGGAGAGGATTTCGGCGAGCTGGCCCGAGCGGTTTCGAAGGCGCCCGACGGGACGCGGGGAGGAGCGCTGGGGTGGATACGACGCGGAGACCTCCCCTCGGAATTCGAGGAGGCGGTCTTTCGTTTGCGACCGGGAGAGGTTTCGCCGGCGATCCCGGCCGAGGAGGGTTTCCTGATCTTCAAGCTGCTGGAACGCCGCCCCGCGCGGAGAATGTCCCCGGAAGAGGCCGCGCCGGAGATCCGGGAACGGCTGGCGCGCGACAAGGCCGACCGCTTTCTCGACGGCGTGATCGAGAGCGCCCGCCGCGCCGGGCGCGTCCGCGTCTTCCCGGGCCGGCTGCCCTTCGTGTACACGGGAAAGTTTCTTCCCGAAGGAAAGGAATCATGAAGAAGACCGTTCTCCTCGCGGCTTTCGCGCTCGGCTCGCTGCCCGCGTTCGGCGCGGACCCCGTCGACCGCGTGGTCGCCCGCGTCAACGACGGGATCGTCACCGAAAGCGAGCTCGACTTCCGCGTCGAGCGCGCCCGGAAGGATCCGCAGGCGCCCGACCCGTCGAAGCTCAAGATCGTCGTCCTCGAGCAGATGATCCGGCAGAAATTGATCGACGACAAAGCCTCGCTTCTCGGCATCTCCGTCCTGCCCGAGGAGATCGACGAGGCGGTCACGCGCGTGAAGGCCCAGTACGGCCTGACCGACGACGCCCAGTTCGACCAGGCGCTCGCCGGCAACGGGATGGACCGCGCAGCGCTTCGCGCCCAGCTCCACGAAAGCCTGCTCATGAACAAGGTCCTCGGCCGCGAAGTGCCGATCAACCTGAACGACGACGCGATTCGGAGCGAGTACGAGCGGGTGAAGGCCGAACGGTACGCCACCCCGGAGAAAGCCCGCGTCTCCGAGATCCTGGTGCGCTTCGACCCCCGGGACGCCGCGTCGAAGGAAGCCGCCCGGACGAAGATCGACGAAGCGCTCGCCCGCCTGAAGGGAGGAGCGTCGTTCGCCGAGACGGCCGGTGCCGTCTCCGAAGGACCCGCCCGCGATCGCGGCGGCGATCTCGGCATCGTCGCCCGGGGGGATCTCACGGCGGCCCTCGACGAGGCGATCTTCGGCACGACGGCGGCGCTGACCGAGCCCGTCGAGTTGAAGGACGGATGGGCGATCCTCTCC
>Ga0207680_10001742_pt1 | contig 10262 bp, 10 predicted proteins | sample KBSS23metaG_FD_184321 | JGI IMG/M metagenome (GOLD analysis project Ga0207680, IMG submission 184321) | Switchgrass rhizosphere microbial communities from Kellogg Biological Station, Michigan, USA - KBS S2-3 metaG (SPAdes) (version 2) | ecosystem: Host-associated > Plants > Roots > Rhizosphere... | reverse complement strand
CGTGCTGTCCGGAAGCGTTCCGTTGTTACCACTCGTGATGTCGAACCAGATCGACGGGTTTCCGTTCTGCGAATAGAACAGATCCTGGATGCGGCCGAATCGTCGCTTGCCGGCACCGTTGGCAGGCAGTCCGCCATTGGCGATGATCTGTTGTTCGGCAACGGCGAGTGATCCGGCAACTACCGGACAAGCAAAACTTGTTCCGATATAACCAGAGCTGAGCGCTCCATTCAGATAGAACTGGTACGCACCGGGTCCTGCTGCGTGGAAGCCAACGTCTGGCGAGAGTCGGTGGTTGTTTCCGACAGGAACGCCAGTGCCATGTTGCCAAGAGGGAAGCACATTGAAAGTCGCACTGTTCGTGCTCCAACCGCCACCGCTACCGCTCCAACCAACTTCAGAAGTTCGGTTGCCGCTTGCATCTACGGTTGCGACGGTTCCTCCGACCATAAGCACTTCGCCGTCCCACGTGGGATAGGAGTAGGGCTCGATGGAAGTTCCGGAGTCTCCGCTGGCGCACATGTAAGTGATTCCTTGCGCGCTCATCGAAAGGTGGAGATTATGTGCCGCACTTGCGGTCGTCGCATCGACGCTCCATCCGTAGCTTTCACTGATGACATCGGCGAGGTTGTCATTTACTTCTCGGGTGAGAACACCGATCAGATCGCTCTGGCCAGCGTTGTCGTAAACGTAGAAGTTGCAGAGAGGCGCCATTCCAAGCACCATCTGGATGTCGAGGTCGCCTTCTGCTCCGACGGCAGCAGTGTTACCGTTTGCGCCGTCGATGGAGACATAGGTGATATTTGACCCAACGCCGCCAACAGGAGTGGGAAGACTGAAGTGCGAATAGTAAAGCGGCACGTTCGTCTTGCGATATCCATCCCAGTTGGAGATGGCGACGGTTCGTCCCTGTCCTTGCATGCCCGCGTTATACATCGGCGCAACGCCGTATAGAGTTCGTGCCTGATCAGGCGTCAAAGCCTGGTGATGAGGCTTCGTGAAGCTTTCCAAACCACTGACGTCGCTCACATAGGCAGAAATTCCGTCAGGTAGCTTTGGAGCCGTGGAGTAAGCGTAGTAGTGGCCGTTACCATGCTCACTCGGATCCTGGACTTGATAGTCGTTGATCGTCGTGGCAAACGCTTTCTCAGCTTGATCGACGGTGCAGTCGGCGAGAATGCTCAGGTGGTTTTTGGAAACAAGGTTGATCTTGATTCCTTGTGATTTCAAATAGTCAGTGACCGCAGTCACTTTATCAGTTGACAATCCATATCGAGCGCCCACTTCATCAGGAGTGATGTAGTGGCGATAGTTGGGGCTCTTCGGATTGCTCACGCTGTCGACGAATGCTTGCATCCCGGCGGGATCGCCATACGGCAAGCTGACAGCAACGTGAAGAAGTTTTTTCGAATCGGTATGGCCGACTTTTAGGGAGCGGTGCACGACGCCCAAGACATCCTTGTGGAGCTTGGAGCCGTCGGCAAAACCGAACGCGCTAGAAGCCAGGCAGAGACCCAAAGCAATTGTTTGGATCGAGACGGCACGAAGTTGATGCATTTTGCCTCCCGAGGGCTGGGATCGCGTCACCCTATTGGGCCAGAAAGGGCGCGATGGACTCTCGCTGAACTTAATGATACAGCGAAGTTTCCACGATCACCCCTACAGGTTAGCTGTAAGTTGTGGCGGAAATGAACCTGTTGAACCTAACGGTTTGCGAGGTTTTTCCCTTATGGTTAGCGGCCAGCCGGGAATTGCGTACCTTCGCTCAGTGGGCGATGGCAGGGTCTTTTCACCACAAAGGACACTAAGAGCACGAAGTCTCACAAAGGTCGGTCGGTGGAATTCGCGAATCACTTAACACAACGACACAACGGTTCACAACGGTTCACAACGATGCTTTGGCTCGGAAGAGGCTTGGCGCTACAGGTGTAAATAAAAGCGGGCCGACTTGCGTCGGCCCGGCTCCTTTTCGGATTGCAGAATAAATTCTGCGTTCCCTTAGTTAGTGTTCAGCGCGGTGTCGTCGATGACGAACGACGTTTGGAGCGAGCTATCCTCTGCGCCGAGGAAGTAGACGCGAATGGTCTGTCCCTTGTACGCGGAGATGTCGTAGCTCTTCAGGCTGTAACCCGCAGCCTTATTCAAGTTCGAGAACGTTTGCAACGTCGCAAGGATCGTGTTGCTCGAGTTTCGAATCTGAATCTTCAGCGTGTCATATGCGGTCGTCGTCGTCGTTTCCGCGGTATCGATGTGCAGATAGAACTGCAGCGTTGCCGTGGTTACCGTCGACGGGATCGTGACCTGCTGATAGCAGCTGTCGGTGTGAGTCGTTCCGTAGCCGTTCAGCCACGCTTCCCACGTTCCGCCGTGCGTCGGCTCTTGCGAACCGTACTGGCCGATGACACCCGAGGTGGTCGTCCAGTTCACTGCACCGCTCTCAAAGCCAGGGTTGAGGAGGAGTTGTGCTCCGCCGCCGCCGCCACCGGTTGGGGTCACGGAAACCTGGGTCGAGTTGGCGCTTTCACCCGCGGAGTTGACTGCGCTCACGACATAGTAGTACGTCGTGCCGTTGGTCAAGCCGGTGTTGGTGAATGGGCTCGCGCTCGGCGATCCGACGGTGCTGTATGGGCCGCCGCTGGTCGTCGATCGCTTCACGTTGTAGCTCGTCGCGCCAGAGCTTGCGCTCCAGCTAATCGTTGCCTGGGTGTTGCCTGCGGTTGCGGAAACACCTGTCGGCGTGGGAGGAATCGTTGGGCCGCCGCCGCCTTGCGTGGCGACGAATGCATTCATGTTCATCGGGCCCCAGCCGGTGGTGTAGTCCCAACCCGCGTGCGCGTTGGAAGTGCTGCCGTCCGGAAGAGTTCCGTTGCTGCCCGTGGTGATGTCGAAGTAGACATCGGATCGTCCGTTCTGACCGTAGATCAGATCTTGGATTCGTCCGAATCGACCGGAGGCGAGTCCGCCGTTGGCCATGATCTGCTGCTCAGCGACGCCCAGCATTCCGCAGAAGATTGGGCAGGCGAAGCTCGTTCCCACGTAAGCCGAGCTGAGCGCACCATTCAGATAGAACTGATAGGCGCCCGATCCACCGGCGTGGAAGGCGACGTCTGGCGAGAGTCGGTGATTGACGTTCGTTGGAACGCCCGTACCCGTCTGCCAAGAAGGTCGCGTGTTGAACGTTGCGGTGTTGTTGCTCCAACCGCCGCCGCCACTTGTCCAGAGAGGTTCCGAAACTCGGTTGCCACTCGCATCCGTCGTCGCCACCGTACCACCGACCATGAAGACTTCAGGATCGTAGTTCGGATAGGAATACGGCTCAAGAGTCGTTCCCGAGTCTCCGCTCGCTGCCATGTAGGTAATGCCTTGAGCGCTCATGGAGAGGTGCAAGTTATGCGCGGACGTCGCCGTCGCTGCCGGAAGGTTCCAGCCATAGCTCTCACTGATGACCTGGCAAAGGTTGTCGTTGACTTCTCGGGTGAGAACGCCGATGAGGTCGGAGGCGCCGCCGTCATAGATATAGAACTGACAGAGAGGAGCCATTCCTAACACCATCTGGATGTCGAGGTCGCCTTCGCCCTGTGGCGTTCCACTACCCGCGCCGCCACTGATCGTGACGACGTGGACGTTGCTACCCACACCACCGGTTGGCGTAGGCAAGCCAAAGTGCGAGTAGTACAGAGGCACGTTCGTCAATCGATATCCATCAAAGTTGGAAATCGCGAGGGTGCGGTTCTGTCCTTGCATTCCGGCGTTGTACATAGGAGCCAAGTTGTACAGCACTCTGGTTTGCGAGGGAGTAAGGACCGTTCGCATTTGTGGCTTCGTATAGTTCTGGAGGCCAGAAATATCCGCGACGAATGGAGCGATCGCAGCAGGCACCGACGGCGACGACGTCATCGAATAGAAGCTGTGATTGCCGGGTTCCTTCGGGTCTTGCGACTGGAAGTTGTTGATCAAGGTGCCGAACGCCTTTTGCGCTTGACCGACCGTTGCGTCCGCGAGGATGCTCAAGTGGTTCTTTGAGATCAGGTTGACCTTGATTCCTTGACCCGCGAGATAGCTTGCGACGCTTTGCACTTGGGCATCCGTCAAACCGAATCGCGCGCCGACTTGATCTGGAGTGATGAAGTGGCGGTAGTTCGGGCTCTTCGGATTGCTGACGCTGTCGACAAAAGCCTGCATGCCTTTGGGATCGCCATAGGGCAAGCTGACTGAGAGATGGATGACCTTATTGAGGTTCGTCTGTCCGAGGTTGATGGATTTACCCACCGCATCGGGAACCTCGATCTTGCTTAGTTTGACTTTCTGCACATCGCCTGATGCGAAGATGCTAAAGCCGAGACACAGACCGCAAATTACGGCCCGTGCCGCAACGGCACGAGTTCGATTCATATTGCCTCCCGCTGGGTAGGCACAAATGCTCCCTCGCATTGCCGAGAAGAACATCGTCGTCCCTCCCCAGTTCTGACCACTATACGATGGGCAATCGGATTCGTCAAGCAAAATTTGCAGGTGATTTACACAGGTGCCTTTCGTCCGCTATTCCATGATAGTCATCATCAGAAATGTGTCGCTTATTGCCAGTTTCCTTAAGTTCGCTTTAAGCTTCGTGAAACATTTAAGTGATAGCTTAAGTATAATTAGAATATGTCCGCCCAAATAGCGGCTTCGGATATATTTGCTGCGATCTCTGCGCCGGCACGGCGGGAGATCTTGAGAGTGCTTGCGAACGGCGAAATGCCGATGCAAACCATTGCGGCTTCCTTTTCGATGACGGTCCCTGGCGTCTCGCAACACCTTGCGGTTTTGCGCGATGCTGGACTGGTCAGTGTTCGAAAGGATGGAAGGCAGCGCATCTACAGCCTCAATGCTCGCCCCCTCAAGGATGTGGCGGCATGGGTCCAGGAGTATGAAAAGTTCTGGACGCAGAAGCTTTCGGTTTTGGGCGAATATCTCAAGGAGAACCCATGAAAGATCATGTTGAGTTGAATGCGACGTATCCGCATCCGCCGGAACGCGTGTGGCAGGCATTGACCGATTCGGACGCATTGCGGGCTTGGCTTTTGCCTGCGGATTTCAAGCCGTTGATTGGCTTTCGTTTTCGTTTCGATCGCAAAGATGGCGAGCCCATTAAGGGGAAGGTCATCGAAGTCGAAGAAGGGAAGGTGCTCGCCCATACGTGGGACGATGGCGAATCGCCAGAGCCTTCTGTTGTGTGTTGGACGCTTTCACCGGACGGAGACGGAACGCGCGTGGATTTGCAGCACCGCTACGTGGAAACACCCGAAGTGACGAGCTTGCCGATCGACGCGCATTTCAATTGGTCATATGCCATGCGCTACTCTCTCCCGGGATTGCTCGCACTGTTGTCGGGAATGGGTGGAGTGAGAGCAAGACCGCCGATCGTTTATCTATGCGACACGACTTTGGAAGATGAACCGCGCGAGCGAATCGGCTTTCGAAAGGAATTGGTGGCCCAATGAATCAGTCTGTCGTCCCAATGGTGGTCGAACAAACTAGTCGTGGCGAACGCGCTTACGATATCTATTCGCGTCTTTTGAAAGATCGCATCGTGTTTATCGGCGATGAGATCAGCGATCAGTTGGCAAACCTCGTCATCGCCGAGATTCTGTTTCTCGAGAAGGAAAATCCTGATGCGGACATCGATATGTATATCAACAGCCCGGGCGGAAGTGTGACCGCAGGTATGGCGATCTATGACGTCATGCGGCATGTGAAATGCGATATTGCAACCGTCTGCGTAGGGATGGCGGCTTCGATGGGCACCGCGCTGCTGGTTGCCGGCACAAAGGGAAAGCGCTACGCAATGCCAAACGCGCGGATCATGATCCACCAGACGAGTGGCGGCTATCGAGGCACGATGGCAGATGCTCGGATCTATCTGGAAGAGATGGCGAAGATGAACGAGACGTACGTGCGACTCATCGCCGAGGGGACCGGCCGAGATCCCGAGCAAGTTCGCAAGGACCTCGACCGCGACTACTGGATGTCTTCGGACGAAGCGAAGGAGTACGGCATCGTCGATGAGATCATCAACGGCAAAAAGGGCGTGATCCCAAAGGCTTCCTGATCCAATAATCTCGAAGTGGACCTCGATATCTTTGCGTCGATTGAATCGCTGAGTCCCTTCATGAAGGCGCATGACTATGCCGACATGGAGGCTCATGGATACCGAGTTTGTTCCGAGCTGGCCGGCGCGGATCAGGCTCGAAGAATCGCAGCGGTCGATTTGAGCGAATATCAAGCTGCCCTTGCCACTGGTTGCGCTGCCGCGATTGCCTTGGCTTTGGAATCCAAAGCCAAGGCAATCTACTTTGAGTACAACATGGATAGCGACTGGACGGGCAGCTTCTTTATTTGTGCGGAGTACCTGCCGGAATCATCGGGCGACGACGACTGGGCGAGCGACTGGACCAACGAAATCACCGGCCCACCTCAAAGCGAGCTTTCCCAAATCTATCTTGAGAATGGATGGAGAAAATCGCCAGCGTCAGTGGGTTCCACTACTTTCCTTGTTGCTCGGACAATGGCAGCGTTTGGAAGAGCGGGCCAGCCTTACATGGATAGCGGCATCGCGATCTGTATCGCGTACCACGATCAGGACCCTATCGTGCGAGCGTACGAACCCACAGTTTAAGCCGCTTCCGCGACCGCAGCCTTTGCTTCCGTAATGTTATGGATCACGCCCATGGCAAGGGGGATGGTGCTGATCGCTCCAATTGCGAGGAGTGGCCAGCCCATCTTCTTTCGCTTCGCTTCAGAAAATCGGTTGGCGATGAGAAGCATGCCACCAGCGGCAAGCATTCCGCGGGTCGCGACGATGAGGCCCAGTTGGGGAAGGGATAGATTCGCTCGTTTCATGCCTATACGACTGGTATGCAACCCTCCCGGCTTTCAATGTCTTTGAGAGCAAAAGGGCGGACAAATGTTTAAATCTGAGCTACATAGTTGCGTCAGGGTTGTGTTTGGGCAGGAGGGATTCCACTCTCTCCATAATCAGCTCAATGAATCGAATGAAGACTCGGGCTACATTTGTCGGCGCCGCCTCGTTGGTAGCAGTTGTTTCGATGGCCTACTCCCACTTTGCATCCAACCAGCTTTACTTGAATGGTTCTCTCGTTTCGTCTGGCGTAATCGAAGTGAAGGGCGCAGCTTATGTCCCCGTTAAGGACTTTGCGAAAGCGACGAATACCGTGGTGACGAAGACCGCACGCGGCTACGAACTTAGCCAAGCGGGCGGAGCGGGCATGGTCCAAGGGCTCCAGGGGAAAGTCGGAGATGAATTGTTCAACGGGATTGAGCGATTCAAGGTTATCGAGATTGTGAGGGGGAAGTCCTACACAAATCGGTTTACGGGTGGCAAAGAAGTGAGCACTCCATCTTCGGACCAGAACGATCTCGTTACGATCATTTGCCGGCTCAAGAACGGAACGAAGGATACGCTTCAATTGGCATTGCCGGGGGGTGATCTCACGGCCCTCACCGATATGGATGAGCACGCCTATGCTCCTCGAAGCACGACGACTTCGGACTTCCAGGATCGCAACCCGAAGATTATTCCTGGTAGTGCCTGTGATTTCGCACTTACGTTCGACATTCCTCAGGGGGCGTCCTTGAAAGATTTGGTCTACCAAGTCTATGACTACGACGGGAGCCATAAGCCGAAGCCGTTCCGTGTCTCGCTTCAGAGCGGCGGTTAGTTTTCCGTTATCCGGCGAAGAAAAATGAGCCCAGGATTCTCCTGGGCTTATTTCATTTTGATTAGGACGTTGCAGGCTTCGAGAGCTCGGGCACTTTGGAAACGGTCATCGGATCGCCCGTCCGGTGATCTTTCACCTGAAAGCGAATGAAGTTATAGATCGCTTTGAGAGCGGTCGGATTGGCCGTCGTGATTCTGACTTGTGCGCCGTCTGGCAGCTCTTCATATTTGAATGAGATGTCGGATTTCAACTTGATCATCGTCTGCGTGCCAGGCACGGTTGTGTCGTGGATGAACATTGGCAATTTGAAATTGCCATCAGAGAACATGCCCGCTATCATCTTGAGGTGATCGCGTACGGTCTTCAGGTTGTCCTTGTCTGAGAGGTTCTTGGGAATGACTTGGATCGCTCCGCCATCTTTGAACATGAGAAAGTGGTGCGCATTATCCATGTGGTTGAAGCCCATCGCTTCATCGCCGCGCTTGTCGACGCCTTCGCTGTGCTTGGCAGCTTTCATGTGTTCAGCGTGCATGGGGCAAGTCGCGGGGTCCATCGCCTTTTGTTTCTGGGCGAGGGCGATCGTTCCCGTGCTGAGGCACGCTGTGGTGATCCATGCGATCATGGGTGTTCGAAGTTTCATCGTTGACTCCTGTTCGGCCGTTTCTTCGGCCGCTGTGATGCGGGCTCCATGGCGGGAAGACGATCGAGCAAGCGAGCTTGAGATCCGTCGGGCGTTTTTTCAAGGACGCCGTCCCATTCGTCGATCATGGCGGCGAACTGCGCGCGCATTTGGGTGAGTTCCTCAAGCCGCGCGTCGATGTCCTTCAATTTGGCGGTTGCCAACTTTCGGACCGACTGGCAGGGTGCCCCTCCGCTGTCGCGTTCTTTCAGGATCGGTGCGAGCTCGCTCAATGTGAAGCCGAGACGCAACGCTCTTTGGATCATCTCGACCCTTTGAACGGCGTCTTGGTCGTAATGCCGGTAGCCGTTGTCTTGTCGGGAAGATGGAGTAAGGAGCCCCAACTTCTCATAGTGGTGCAGCGTGTCGGCGCTGACGCCGGTGCGCTTTGCGAGCTCTCCTGATTTCATGGTTTCTGAGCCTGAAGACTGCATCTGTTAGGGAGTGTGAACTCCCGAATGCATTCGGGAGTCAAGTCCTATTCTGCACTAATTGAAAATTCTGTTGGAGCGACACGGCAGCGAGGCTCGGCATACTAATAAGCATGGTTGGCGCCGTTGTCCTTTTTGCCCTGGCCGCACCCTTCATTCAAGGTGGCCCCTCTCCAATGGTCTACAAACAGGCCGCTGACAAATGGCGGGCCGACTATGCCGAAGGCTTGCTGCGCCCGGAGGGATGGCTAAGCGTGGCCGGTCTTTTCTGGTTGAAGGAAGGGACGAACACCGTCGGTTCTGCTGAGGAGTGCGAGGTGAGATTGCCCGCGCACGCTTCTCCCCCCATGGCCGGAAACATTTCGCGGACTGGTGACAAATGCCGACTGACTGCTTTTCCGGGAGTCGATTTGAAAGTGAACGGTCAACCTGCGATAAGCGGCGACTTGAATAGCGATGCGGCGGAGAAGGTCGATCGATTGGCGATTGGCGGTGTGACGTTCAAAGTGATCCAGCGCGGCGAGCGAATCGGTGTGCGCTTGTACGATCCGAAGTGCAAAGGTCGCACTGACTATCACGGCCTTCACTGGTATCCCGCCGACGAGAAGTGGGTGGTTAAGGCGAAGTTCGTTCCCTACACGACGAAGAAAACGGCGATGATCACCAACGTTCTCGGCGACACGTCTCCGGTCGATATTCCCGGTTATCTTTCCTTTACGCTCGATGGGAAAGAGTGCAAGCTCGATGCGCAAGACGAAGGCGTGCTCTTTTTGAATTTCCAGGACACGACGTCAGGGAAGTCGACCTACGGCGCGGGACGATTTCTTTATACGGACAAGCCTGACAAGGATGGAAACGTAGTGATCGACTTCAATCAGACGACGAATCCGCCGTGCGCGTACACGTCGTTCGCGACCTGTCCGCTACCCCCAGCAGGAAATCGGTTGGATGTCGCCGTGACGGCAGGCGAGAAGAAGTATCACAACTAAGCGTAAAGCGTTAAGTGCTGAGTGTTGAGTGTTGAGTGTTGAGTGCTGAGTGCTGAGTGCTGAGTGCTGAGTGCTGAGTGCTGAGTGTTAAGTATCAAGAAGCTTCTTAATACTTAACACTCAATACTTGCTCCTACTTGTTGATTTCAGCGATTGCGCTGTCCACCGTTTCCGCAGCGAAAGAGTATTTCGCTTTCATTGCCTGAAGATCAGGGATGAGTTCCTTGATCTTTCTCGTCTTCGCGATGTCGATCGCGGGGAACATCATGTTGAAGTTCCCTGACGCGAGCGCGTTGCGCAGTGCGGTTACGATGCGGGGATCATTGCCTTCGCCTTTGAAAGAACGAAGTGCGGTCATGCCAGCTTGCTGGATATCGTCAGGCTGCATTTCGCCGAGCGCGTCGAACATAGCCGCCGCGCCATCGGGATCGTTGTTTTCAAG